>Ga0224500_10001867_pt1 | contig 11959 bp, 11 predicted proteins | sample SF_Oct11_sed_USG_FD_168126 | JGI IMG/M metagenome (GOLD analysis project Ga0224500, IMG submission 168126) | Sediment microbial communities from San Francisco Bay, California, United States - SF_Oct11_sed_USGS_4_1 | ecosystem: Environmental > Aquatic > Marine > Sediment | place: USA: California... | reverse complement strand
CGTTACCCGGCGATGCAAGAGGTCGACGACGAGGCCACCGCTCGAGAACACCGGCGGGCTGCCCTCTGTCGCGAGCCGGTGACGCAGCGCCGTGCGTATTCGCGCCATGAGTTCGTCCGCACCGAAGGGCTTGCTGACGTAATCGTCGGCCCCGAGATCCAGCGCCGTCACCTTGCCCTTCTCATCGCTCCGGCTCGACAGCACCAGGATGGGAACGTTCGAGGAATTGCGAATTTCGCGGATCAGGTCCATCCCATCACGATCCGGCAGGCCCAGGTCGAGTACGACGAGCTCCGGCTCATTCTGCTCGACGAGGCGCAGCCCCTCGTCACCGCAGGCCGCCTCGAGCACAGCGTAGTCCTGCACCCTGAGCGTGTTGCGCAGGAACCTGCGCATGCCGGGATCGTCTTCAATGATGAGGACGCGCACGCCGTCTCCGGTGCTCACTCTCGGTTCTCCGCCAGTGCAAGCGGTAACCGTATCGTAATGACGGCGCCCGGTCCTGACGTCCGATTGCCGGCGACGATTCTGCCACCCATGGCCTCGACGAAACCCTTGCATACGGAGAGCCCCAGGCCGACGCCCGCCGGCCGGTGATCCGCTACCGACGCCCGGTGAAATCGGTCAAAGATCCTCGACAGGTCGGCCGCCGGTATGCCGGGACCTTCGTCCTCGATCTGCAACACGACTTCGCGATGCTCGGCTTTCGCCGTGATCGTGATTTCGGTTCCGGCCGGCGAAAATTTCGCGGCATTCTCCAGCACGTTCACCAGCACATGCTCGGCCAGCACGAAATCCAGCGGGACCATCGGCAGGTCCGGATCGAGGACGGTGCGGACGCGCTGCCCGGCAAGGCGTTTCTCGACTCGCTGCAGCGCCGAGCCGATCAGGTCACTCAGATCGACGGGCTCCATGGTCGGGCGCAGGGCAGCGGCGTCGATGCGCGTCATGTGCAGCAGGTTGTCCACGAACAGGCTCAGCCGGCGCGTCTCTTCCTCGGTAGCGGCCAGGGTCTCCTGTCGGGTTCGTTCGTCATAGAGATGACCGTACTCACGCAGGCTGGACACATTACCGAGTATGGACGCGAGGGGAGTCCTGAAGTCATGGGAAATAGACGTCAGCAGCGCTGCCCGCAGGTTCTCGGTGGCCGACAAGATTTCCGACTGGCGGATCTCGTGGGCGAGCTCCGCACGTTCGAGATTGATCGCGACAAGCCGGATCAATGTATCGAGCAGCCTGTTTCGTTCCGCATTCAGAGACCGCGCCTGCCGCTGCGGGGCCAGCCCGATGACTCCCAGCGTACCTCGCCCTGCCTCGAGCGGCAGGAACAGGTACCGCGCGCCCGGATCGGTACCGGTGCCGTGTCCGGCAGGCAACCCGGTCTCGCGGCAGCGCGATGCCGCACGTAATTCCATCTCGTTCAGCGGCGTGGCCGACAGCGAACCGACAACAGGCCGCAAGCTATCGTCGCCCGGCAGCAGCATGACGACCGGCGACTGCAGGAGAGCCTCGATGCGCTGTGCCGCCTCCCGACTCAGCGCGTCGCCGTCGGAAATGGCGCCCAGGGTCGAACTGAACTCATACAGCGCCTCGACCATGCGGCTGTGCCGGTCGGCGGCAGCCGCCCGGCTGCGGGCTTGCGCGGCCAGGCCGCTCGTTACGATGGCTACCGCGAGGAAGATGAGCAGGGCCCAGATATTGCTCGGATCGGATACAGCGAAGGAGAGCGTAGGCGGGGCGAGGAAGTAGCTCGTCGCCAGGACGCTCAGCACGGAGGCCCAGGACGCCGCGAGGAGTCCGTAGCGGGCGGCCGCGAAGAGCACGACGGGCAGGAAGACGAGCAGGATGTTCGGCAGCCTTAGCTGGTGCTCGAGAAACATGCCGACCGCGAGCGCCACGCCGATCAGCAGCGTGGTCACGGCCAGCGCCAGCAGTCGGGCACCGGCGCGTTCGCGCAGCGGCCGTAGCTCGCGGGGAAGATCCGTCGCCGTTACTCCCGGCTCGTTTCGGTTTGCAGCCGGCATCCTGTGCTCGGTCATTCGAGATCCGTTGTGCGCCGCCGACGGTGGGCGTGCCCGTAGCATCGGTCAATCCTGACACGCGAATCAATCGCCCCGTTGGTCCAGGAGCCGAGGGGCGCCGCGAAACGGACGAACCCTATGAAATTCCTATGCATGGCCGGTCCGGGCGGCATGGATTTCCTACGGACGCGGGATGCAATCTTGCGCGCGGCGGCAAGCGGCCGTCGATCAACAGACTTCCACAGGTACTCAGATGGACGCAACTATGACCCGGGCCGGCCGGTACGTCGGCAACATGATCCTGGTAGCCATAGCGCTGGCCTCGTTCAGCGGGATGATTTGGCTGCTCTGGGACCTGTAGATCCCCCGTAACGGCCCCCCACGAGGGGCTCGATACACAGCAGATCCCGGACGACAGACAGGGCCCCCGTAACGGGGCCCTTTTTATTTGGCCGACCGGGCCCTGCCGCCGCAGCGCGGCCGGCGGCAGACACGGGCGGCCGGCAGCGGTATTCTCGGCCAATCGAGAGACCCGCCTGGTCATGCCACAGGGGAGCGGATGATGCCGGCAGGAGACGCAGCAGCAGGCGATGGGGCAACGCCACCGCAATCATCGGGCCACCGGGCCTGGGTCCGGCTCTGTCACTGGACCATCGTCGCCGGATTCCTGGCGCTCGCCTTCACAGGCGTGATGATCCTGGCCGTGCATCCGCGCCTCTACTGGGGCGAGGTCGGCAACGACCTGGTGCCGGCGCTCATCGAATTCCCGCTCAGCGGCAACAGCAGGCCCGCCGATTACGGGCCCGCGACGCTGTTCGCAGACGTTCCCGGCGCACCGGTCACCGCGACCCGCGACTACGAGCACGACTATTTCTTCAACGAAAACGGCTGGGGCCGCAGCCTGCATTTCCTCGCGGCGTGGGTGCTCGTCGCCACGGGACTGGCTTACCTGCTCATCGGCGCCTCCACCGGCCACCTGTGGCGTGATCTGCTGCCGAGGCTCCGCGAACTGTCGCCTTCGGCCCTGTGGCGCGATTTCCGGAATCACCTGAAACCGCAGGGCGACGATTCGGGCGGAGGGCCGCCCTACGGTCTCCTGCAGAAGCTCAGTTACTCCGTCGTCGTGTTCGTCGCCCTGCCGCTGATGCTGCTGACGGGCCTCACCATGGCGCCCGCCGTGACCGCCGGCTACCCGTTACTGCTGGACCTGTTCGGGGGCTACCAGTCGGCGCGCACGATACACTTTTTCTGTTTCGTGGCCCTGGTCCTGTTCCTGTTGGCTCACGTTGCAATGGTCGTCGCCACCGGTTTCCGCCGGCAGATTCGCGCCATGACCCTGGGGAACTGACATGAAGAAAGGCAAGGAAGACCTGCCCCGCCGCGACTTCATGAAAGCGCTGGCCTCGTCCGCCGGACTCGCACTGGCCGGCTGCGGGCAGACCGAGCCGCCGACCTACGGCCACCTGCTCCGCATGGGTGACCTGCTGACCTACAAGGCGCACCGTTTGCTGCTGCCCGAGCACGCGCTCGCGCGCGAGTACGACTACGGTGACATTTCGTCGGTGCCGGCGATCGGTACGACGAACCCGGCCGACCCGGCCCGCTCCATTTACAGCGCGGAACACGGGCCGGTTTACGAAAAGCTGCTCGCCGACGAATTCGCCGACTGGAAGCTGACGGTCGAGGGCAGCGTGCTGCGACCTGCCGCGTTCACGCTGGCCGAGCTGAAACGCCTGCCGTCGCGCACGCAGATCACCCGGCACGCCTGCGAGGAAGGCTGGTCAGCCATTTGCCAGTGGACGGGCGTGCCGCTCCGCAGCATCCTCGAAGCGGTCGGCCTGCAGCCGGGCGCGCGCTACGTGCAGTTTCACGCCTACGACGACCTGGCCGACGGGATCGACATGCTGGACGCGCTGCACCCGCAGACGATACTGGCCTACGGCATGAACGGCCGCGAGCTTCCGCTCGGCCACGGCGCGCCGCTCAGGCTGCGGGTCGAGACCCAGGTCGGCTACAAGAGCATGAAGTTCCTGCGTCGGATCGTCGTGACCGAGCATTTCGACGACAACGGCAGCCAGGGCGCAATCCAGAACGGCTGGTCCTGGTACGCGGGAATCTGAGCGGCGCCGCCGCTTCCGGCCACTGCACGGGCCGTTTTTCGGAGCACGCCGGGGTGCCGGCTCGCCGCGGCGCCACGCCTCGGCTCGAAACCGGCGCGAGACGTGCTAAATTGCCGACCCCCACGGGCGCTTCGGACCGCCGGCGGGAGGCAACGAGGCGGATACGAACATGCAGGAACACCAACTGCTCAAGGGAGCGCCGGTACGCGACCGGATCCTCGCTGAGGTCGCGGAGCGAGTGCAGCAAGCCAGGGAGGTTCACCCCGTCGGGCGGCTCGTCTCGATCAGCATCGGCGAACATCCCGAGGTCGCCGTATATATAAGGAACCAGGCTCGCGCTGCGGCCCGCGTCGGCATCCCGTTCGAGGAACAGAAGTGGCCGGAGCAACTGACCCAGGCCGACTGCAAGGCGCGGATCGTGGCAATGAACGACGACCCCAGCGTCGTCGGCGTGATCCTGCAGCGGCCGGTCTCCGGCAACATCAACATTCGCTCGCTGCAGTCGGCCGTGCACCCGCTGAAGGACGTCGAGGGCATGAACCCGGCGTCGATCGGCAACATCGTCTACAACGACCTCGCGCTGGCGCCCTGCACCGCGGCGGCCTCGGTCGAGCTGATTCGTGAAACCGGCCTGACCCTGAACGGGCTCGAGGTCGTCATGGTCGGGCACTCCGAGATCGTCGGCAAACCCGCGGCCATGATGCTGATGGCGGAGGGCGCGACCGTGACGGTGTGTCATCACATGACGCGCTCGGTCGCCGTTCACTCGCGCCGCGCCGACGCCGTCCTGGTAGCGGTCGGCAAGCCCGGCCTGCTGCGTGGCAACATGGTGAAGCCCGGTGCGGCCGTCATCGACATCGGCATAAACCAGATCACCGACGAGGACGGCAACACCCGCATCGTCGGCGACGTCGCGACCGACGAGGTGATGGAGGTCGCGAGCTGGGTCACGCCGGTGCCCGGCGGCGTGGGACCGGTGACGGTCGCCATGCTGATGCGCAACGCGATCACGGCGCACGAGCGCCAGCTGAAACTCGGCTGGCTGGACTGATTCGCACATTTGCCGTCGGCGCGGCCCGCGCTTTGCCGGCCTGAGCAGGAGAGATCGACCATGACCAGTACGATGAAGACGCGGGCGCCGATCCTGCTGTTCTCGATTGTATTCCTGACCGCTGCGTGGGCGCAGGATGAAGACGCCGCCCTGCAGCATGCTCGCGAAGTACTGCGCAATGCGCCGCTCGTTGACGGTCACAACGACCTGCCGGACGTCATCCGCGACAAGTTCGGCGGCGACGTGTCGGCAAACGACATCTCCGCCCGGGCGGCGTTCGACACCGATATCCCGCGGCTGCGCGAGGGCATGGTCGGGACACAGGTGTGGTCCGTATACGTCCCCAGCGCGCTGTCGCCGCTGGACGCGATGCGCCAGCAGCTGGAACAGATCGACATCGCGAGACGGATCATTGCCGCGTACCCCGACGACCTGGCCTTCGCCGTCAGCGTGGCCGACATCGAAGCGGCGCGCAGGGAAGGTCGCATCGCATCGCTGCTCGGCATGGAAGGTGGCCACACGATAGCGAACTCGCTAGGCGCCCTGCGCAGCTATTACGCCCTCGGCGTTCGATACATGACGCTGACGCACTTTCATTCGCACGACTGGGCGGATTCGGCTACCGACGACGCGCGGCACGAGGGTCTGACCGAATTCGGCAGGGAAGTGGTTCGCGAGATGAACCGCCTCGGGATGATGGTCGACCTGTCACACGTCTCGGCGGACACGATGAACGACGCGCTGGACGTGTCCGAGGCGCCGGTGATCTTTTCGCACTCCTCGGCGCGCGGCGTGACCGACCACGCCCGGAACGTCCCGGACAGCGTGTTGACGCGGCTCGCCGGGAACGGCGGCATCGTCATGGTCAATTTCTACCCGGAGTTCGTCAACGAGGAAATCCGCAAGTGGGGCGACGGGCTGATCCCGCTCCTGAAGGAAGACCCGACCGGCGACGGCTGGGCGGCAATCGAAAAGGCTTACAGGGAAGAGCACGGCGAGCCGATACGCGCGACCATTGCCGATGTCGCCGACCATGTCGAGCACCTCGCGAAGGTGGCGGGCGTGGCGCACATCGGGATCGGCGCCGACTATTACGGCGTGGCGCCCGAGGAATTTCCGGAGGGCCTCGAGGACGTCTCGACCTACCCGCGGCTGTTCGCCGAGCTGATCCGCCGTGGCTGGAGCGACGAGAACCTCGAGGCGCTCGCCCGCAACAACTTCCTGCGGGTTCTCGGCGAGGTCGAGGCGGTCAGCGCCGAGCTGCGGCGAACCCGGCCGCCGTCGATTAAGACCATTGCCGAACTCGACGGGCCGCGCGCACCCTGACCGAACCGCCGCCCGGGGTTTTCAGTCGCGCCGGGGTCCGAATCGGTGGATCAGCTGCACGGTCATGAAATCCGTGTAAGCCCGCTCGGCGTTACCCTCGAGCGCCAGGAGGTCGTCCTCGACAGGGTAATACGCATAGTCCAGGCGGACCTGCCAGTTGCTGCCGAAGCGCCGGCCGACGCCGATCCCGATCACCAGGTCTTCGCCGCTGGCGTCGACGACGCGTGTCAGGACCTCGCCGGTCCCGAATCGCAGCAGGCGCTGGTCGCTCTGCGCATCCCACAACGCCAGGCCGGCTCGCAGGTACCCTTCCCAGAACTGTCCGGCGAGTATGCCGAGGACGTTGACCTGGAACGAGCTGAGCGTTACGTCGGCGTCCACGTTATAGATACCCGGCGGTGCGTCCACCAGGACCGCGTCCTGGTCCCAGTGCATCGAACTCTCGCCGAAATAGGAGCCCTCGACGGCAAGGAAGTCGTTGATCCGGTACCCGCCCGTCAGCGTGAACCCGATGTCGCCGTCACCGTATTCGGACGAGCCGTAGCAGCCCCAACAGTAATCGTCGTACGAGTACACGTCGTTCAGGCTCGCGCCGCCGCCGACGTACCAGCCCGGCTCGACCCGATCCTGCGACAGCGCCGGAATGGGCAGACAGAGCAATGCAAAGACGAGGCCCAATTCAACTATCCTGTTCATGACCGATCCTCCTTTTTTCCGAAATCGCAGCATGCAGCGGGCCCGCGCAAGCGTCTTGAGGGATGCCTGACCGGCGGCTGACGGTTCCCTGACGGTTCTTCGTCAATTACGTATTGTTGGCGGCCGGCCCCGGATCGACCCTGGCAGGATGTTGAAAAAGGTCGTCCAGACCTTTTTCAGCGTCGCGAGTCCGGCGCATGTCCGGACTCGCTCCCGACGGTTCAAGCACTTACGTGCTTGAACCGTCGGGCGAGACATCCGTGTCTCGCGCCAGCAGGGTGTTTTTCAGCACCCTGCTAGACTGAAGGCACAGGAGACGGACCAATGCAGGATTTACCCCATCATTACGCCGTTACGGCGTCCGCCGGGACCGAGGGCAATGTCGCGCTCGACAGCCCGGGCCTCGAGGGCATCGCATCCGCCGGGCCCGCCGAGTTCGGCGGGCCCGGCAACCTCTGGTCGCCGGAAACCCTGCTGGTCGCCGCGGTCGCCGATTGCTTTATTCTTTCCTTCCGCGCGATCGCCCGCGCTTCCCGATTCGAGTGGACGTCGCTCGACTGCGACGTAGTCGGCGAACTCGACCGGGTCGACAAGGTCACCCGGTTCACCGACTTCCGGGTCCGGGCGAAGCTCGCGATCCCGGCGGGTGTGTCCGAAGACAAGGCCCGCCGGCTGCTCGAGAAAGCGGAGCATTCCTGCCTGGTCACGAACTCCATGTCGGCCCGTGTGCACCTCGAGGCGGAGATCGAGGTTGCCGGCATACCGGCCTGAGAGTTCGCGGCCTGCCTCGCCCATACCTCAGGCCAGCAGCAGCGACGATGACTCGGGGATGCAATGGCCCCGATCTGATTACACGGTGTCGATCAACTCGGCCATGCGCCGGCGCTGCGCCGCGTCCGGGAGGCGGCCGAAAGCCGCGCGGGCATTTTCACGCATGTGCGCGGGATTGCTCGTTTCCGTCAGCACGCAGGTAATCGCCGGGTGCGGCAGGATGTATTTCAGCGAAAACTCGGCCCAGGTCCGGCAGTGGAATTCGGCCGCCCATTCCGGCACCGGCCGGTCGCCCAGGGCCGCGAACAGGTCCCCGTTCATGAATGGCCGGTTGACGATGACCGCGATGCCGCGATCCTGCATGAGCGGCAGCATGCGCTCCTCTGCCTCGCGCTCGCTGATGGAGTAATTGACCTGGACGAAATCCGGCTTTTCCTTTTCGACGAAGCGCGCCAGCGGCTCATACAGATCCTTCGTCGCTACCGTCACGCCCAGGTAGCGGACGGTGCCCTGCTCGCGGAAGTCCTGCAGGTTTTTCCACTGCGTGTCGAGGTCGGTAAGGCTGAATACCTGGAGCAGGTCGATGGCGTCCCGGCGATAGAGGCGCAAAGTGTCGCGGAACTGGCGGGCGCCCTCTTCCCTGCCGCTGCGGTCGATCTTGCTCGCGATGAACAGTTCGTCGCGCAGCTCGGGCCGGCTTATCACCTCCCCGAAGGCCGCATCGTTGTCCGGATTACGCGGCCAGGTATCCACGACGCTCCCGCCGTTATCGACGAGCGTCCTGAGGACGTTTGCCAATGGCTCAGGTCCGCGTTCGGCAATCTGCGTGACCGGTTTGCTCGAGCCGAGCCCGATGACGGGCAGCGATTCGTCGGTGCCCGGTATGCGCCGCCGCGGCATCTCCTCCTGTGCGAATGCACCTGACGCGGGCAGCGCGGCCAGGCCCAGGCCCGGAATTGCCGCCAGGACGTCGCGGCGCGTCAGGGTGCTATCGGTCATCGGGGTGTCTCCTGTCGGGCAATAGCTGCAATCCGGTGGCAGGTCGCGAATCCACAGCCGCGAATCTGCGACCGAATATCCGTGGCGGGTGATACCGAGTCAAGTACAGCCAGGACCCCCCGGCTCGGCGCGCCGCAGCGGCGAACGTTGCGATTCCGGGATCGCGTTCGCGAGCTACCCGGCCGGGTCGCGAACCCTCGTCCGCGGGCGTAACATCGCGCCCTCGACAAGAAGAACGGGCACGGTGCCATCCGGCATGGAACGAAAGAGCCACCTGGACACGCTCGCTATCGTCACGCTGCTCGTGCTGTGCCTGAGCTGGGGTGGTCAACAGGTCGCGATCAAGCTGACGATGCCGGACATATCGCCTGTCATGCAGGCGGCAATCCGCTCGATCGGCTCGACGATACTGATTGCGTTGTGGATGCTGTCGCGCGGACAGGCAATCTTCGGCCGGGACGGGACGCTCTGGTGGGGCCTCGCCGCCGGCCTGCTGTTCGCGATCGAGTTCCTGCTGATCTACTGGGGCCTCGATTTCACGCATGCATCGCGGGCCGTGATATTCGTCTACATGTCGCCGTTCGTAGTCGCGATCGGCACGCAGTGGTTCGTTCCTGGAGAAAGACTGCGAGCGCCCCAGGTGGCCGGGCTCGTGCTGGCCTTCGCCGGGATCGTGCTGGCTTTCGGTGAATCGTTCACCTTGCCGTCGCGGCGGATGCTGATTGGCGACTCGATGTTGATCCTGGCCGCCGTTTTCTGGGGAGCAACGACCGTGGTGATCAAGGCCGGCCCGCTCGCACACGCATCCGCCGCGAAGACTCTGCTCTACCAGCTCGGCGTGTCGGCCGTCGTCCTGCCTGTCGGGTCCCTGCTGCTCGGGGAGGCCGGTATCGTCCGGCTCTCGTCGCTCGCGCTGTCGAGCCTCGTCTACCAGACGGTCTGGGTAGCCGCGATAACCTATCTCGCCTGGTTCTGGCTGATCCGCCATTACCCGGCGCCGAAGCTGGCTTCGTTCACGTTCCTGACGCCCATCTTCGGCGTGCTCGCGGGCTGGCTCGTGCTGGACGAGCCCTTGACATCGATGCTGCTGGCCGCGCTGGTGCTGGTAGCGGCCGGCATCTATTTCGTGAACCGGCCCGAGAAAAAAGCCTGAGATTGCCGGCGCCTGGTCAGCGGCGGCCGCCCTCCGGCCGCCCCTGCAGTTTGCGAATCTCGGCCTTCTCCTCCTCGGACATCGATTCCCACTCCGCGCGGTGCTCCTCGCGACGCAGGCGCATCTCCTCGCGCCTGGCCCGGCGCTCCTCGTCCGACAGCTTGGCCCATTCCGCCTTTTGCGCCTCCCGGCGGGCCTGGCGCTCGGCCCGCTGGGCCTCGCGTTCTTCCTCGGACATGGACTGCCGCTGAGCCCGCATCTGCTCGCGAAACGCTGCGCGTTCCTCTTCGCTCATGGCGTCGCGCTCCGCGCGAAGTTGCTCGCGCCTGGCCTCGCGTTCTTCGTCGGACAGGGATTCCCAGTAAGCCTTTCGCTCTGCAGGGCTCATCTGCTGGAGATCGGACAGCGTCTGCGCCTGCAGGCCGAGCGGCAGCAGCAGGGCGAGCCCGAGAAGCGTGGCGCGGCGCAGGCAGAAAACAGGCAGTTTCATCGTTTGGTTTCCTCGTACAACGATCGGCAATTATGACCGCTTTCCGCAGCGGCAGTTGCAGTAACGCGGCACGACCCCGGTGGTTGACAGGCCCCGGACGAACCCGGGCACGCGGCAGCCGGCGGCTGCTTCGTCAGCGATCCGGAGACGGCGCGCCGAGGACGGGCAACGCGCTAGAATCACCAGCCGTTATCCTCACCGAACGCCGCGCGCCCAAGCATCGTGACGACCGCCGCCCAGTCCTCTTTTGCCGCCCTGTTGCGCTTGCTGCGATACGCCCGCGGCTTCCGGCGCAGGATCGTCCTGGCTTCGGTCTGCTCGGTCCTGAACAAGCTGTTCGACGTGATGCCGGAGATACTCATCGGCATCGCCATAGACGTCGTCGTACGGGGCAAGGCGTCGTTCGTCGCCGAGCTCGGCATTCCCGACCCGAAGTGGCAACTGGGCCTGCTCGCGGGAATCACGTTCCTGGTCTGGGCATTCGAGTCGTTGTTCGAATACCTGTACCTGGTGCTGTGGCGGAATCTCGCCCAGGACCTGCAGCATTCGATGCGGCTCGACGCCTATGCGCACGTGCAGGAGCTCGACCTTGCCTATTTCGAGGACCGAAGCACGGGCAACCTCGTCACCATCCTGAACGATGACGTCAACCAGCTGGAGCGCTTCCTCAATGGCGGCGCCAATGACCTGCTGCAGGTCGTCACGACGGTGGTCGCCGTCGGCGCCGTATTTTTCAGCGTGTCGCCGCTCATTGCCCTGCTCGCCTTCACGCCGATCCCGGCTATCGTCCTCGGGGCCTTCTACTTTCAGCGCCGCGCCCAGCCGCTCTATGCAGACGTACGCGAGCGAGTGGGAAACCTGGGCGCGAGGCTGTCCTCGAACATTTCCGGCATTACGACGATCAGGAGTTTCGTGACGGAGGAATACGAGGCCGAGCGGGTACGCATGGACAGCGAGGCTTACCTGGTGGCGAACCGCAGGGCCATCGCGATCAGTTCCGCGTTCATACCGATCATACGCATGGCGATCCTCGCCGGGTTCATCGCGACCTTCCTGCTGGGCGGCTGGATGACCCTGGAAGGCACGCTCAACGTAGGAGCCTACGGTGTCCTCGTGTTCCTGACCCAGCGCCTGCTCTGGCCCCTCACCAGCCTGGCGGAGACCGTCGACCTTTACGAGCGCGCGATGGCTTCGTCGCGGCGTATTCTCGACCTGATCGCGACACCTGTGTCGATCCTGGATAGCGACGCAGCAAAAAATCTCGAGCGGGTCCGCGGCAGCATCGAGTTCCGGCACGTCGACTTCGCCTATGCGACCGGCGACCCGGTGTTG
>Ga0224500_10001865_pt1 | contig 11980 bp, 12 predicted proteins | sample SF_Oct11_sed_USG_FD_168126 | JGI IMG/M metagenome (GOLD analysis project Ga0224500, IMG submission 168126) | Sediment microbial communities from San Francisco Bay, California, United States - SF_Oct11_sed_USGS_4_1 | ecosystem: Environmental > Aquatic > Marine > Sediment | place: USA: California... | reverse complement strand
TCGGCACGCTGTTCCCCGACGGCATTCCGGTTTACGACGATCCGCGACTGGTCACCAGTGCCGAACGCGGCACGGCACTGGCCAAGGCGCTGGGACCGCACCGCGCCGTGCTGATGCGAGCCCATGGTGCCGCAATTACCGGTGCAACCGTGGAAGAATGCGTCGGCGGCGCCTTTCTGTTTGAAGAAAACGCGCGCCGCGCCCACACCGCGGCCAGCATGGGAAAACCGGTCTGGATCGATGACCAGCTTGCTGCCGATGCCGGCGGCGAATTACTGAAAAGCCGCGGTCCGTTCAAACGGGTGTGGTCTTTGGTTGAAAGCGACAGCGAAGAACTCAAACAGCAATAGTTCCGGAGGAACGCATCATGCAAATCGCCCGCTTCCTTGTTGCAGGAATCTTCACCGTCCTGATTGCACTGTCTGTCGCACAGGCGCAGCCTTATCCGACCAAAACCATTCGCATCATTCTGCCCTTCGCCGGTGGCTCGGATACCGTCGGCCGCCTGATCGCCACCCAGCTGTCGGCATCCCTGGGGCAACAAGTCGTTCCCGACCCGCGGGTCGGCGCTTCCGGCAACATCGGATTTCTGGCAGGAGCCAGGTCTCCCGCTGACGGCTATACGCTAATGATGGGCGCTGTGCCGGTGTTGACCAACCCGCTGCTCAATCCGAAAGTAGGATTCGACGGCATCCGCGATTTCTCGCCGGTCGCGCTGCTGGCAACCATTCCCAACGTCGTGATCGTGCATCCGTCGGTACCGGCGAAAAACATGCGCGAATTGATCCGTCTCGCGCGCAGCAGCCCCGGCAAGGTCGCCTATGGTTCGGGCGGCTTCGGCTCAGCTAACCATCTCGCTGCGGAACTGATCCAGTCCGCGACCAAAGTAAAATTCACGCACGTGCCCTACAAGAGCGCAACATTTGGCATCGCTGGCGCGCTCAGTGGTGAGGTCGACATGGTCATCGTCGTGATTTCGAGTGCGGTGTCCTATGTCCAGTCCGGCAAGATGCGTGCACTGACAATACTCGATGACAAACGCAATGCGTCCATCCCCGACGTCCAGACCTCCGCCGAAGCGGGCATCCCGGGACTGATTGCCGTCAATTGGTACGCAATCCTCGTCCCGACCGGCACACCACGTCCCATCATCGACCGCCTGAACGCGGATTCGGTGAAAGGCATGTCCACCCCGGACATGCGCGAGCGTTTTACAAAACTCGGGGGGGCCGTGCATACCGGCACGCCGGAGCAAACCGCGGAATTCCTGCGTGCCGAATACACACGCTGGAGCAAGGTCATCCGCGAGGCCAATATCAAGACTGAATAGCACCGATCGGGAAAATCAAAGGGGTCCGCCAGGAACTCTGCCTTTATTCGCGCACCCAAAGCTATGCCATGGCGTTGAAGCCACCTTAAGTCAAAACCATCCGCGTGCACGGCGCCCAGTCTGCCATGGCAGACGACAGGATCATGATTCCCGTTCCACGAAAGCAGCATGCAGGCATGTCTAGGGCATCCCAAACCCGAAGCACACCGCGTTGACATTAATCAATATCAGGCTGTCTGCATGACTTAGCATATGCAGACAGCGCAATGCCAGAATGTGAATCGCTTTTATAAGCAGGAACTGCAAAGCACCGTATCCGGGACCATCACAGTGCCCATACATAATGCCGACATTGCTGCCGTTTTCGCTGAAATAGCCGATCTGCTTGAAATTCGCGGCGACAATCCGTTTCGTATTCGCGCCTACCGCAATGCCGTACGTACCATCACCGAGTTCAGCCGCGACATCAAGACACTACTCGACAGCGGCGCTGAATTACCAAAACTGCCCGGCATAGGAGCGGATTTGGCCGGCAAGATCCACGAGATCGCGAAGACGGGTGATTGCAAATTGCTCAAGCAGTTGCATCGCGAGTTTCCTTCGGCGGTTACCGGGTTGTTGCGCATACCGGGATTGGGGCCCAAGCGAGTGCGGACGCTCTATTCCGAGTTAGAAGTGCGGACCACGGAGGATCTGCGCAAGGCAGCACGCGACGGCAGAATCCGGGAATTACCGGGTTTCGGTGAAAAAACTGAAAGCCGGATCCTGCGTGCGTTGCAAACACAATCGAACAGCAACCGGCGTTTTCCGCTGGCGATTGCCACGCAGTACGCGGAATCACTGCTTGCTCATGTGCGGGCAATTCCAGGGGTAACACAGGCGGAGATCGCAGGCAGTTACCGCCGCAGGCGCGACACCGTCGGTGATCTGGACATCCTGGCAAGCGTGGAATCCGATGCCTTTGGCGTAATGGAAAAGTTCTGCGCTTACGACGAAGTAAAAGATGTTCTGGTCAGCGGCGATGCCCGTGCAAGCGTGATACTCAAATCAGGCCTGCAAGTCGATTTGCGGCTTACACTGCCGGAAAGTCATGGCGCAGCAATGCATTATTTCACCGGGTCAAAGGCGCACAACATCGCGGTCCGACGCATCGCGCAGGCACACGGACTGAAGCTCAACGAATATGGCTTGTTCCGACGACGCGAACGCATCGCGGGCGACACCGAGGAATCCATCTTCAAGGCAGTTGGACTCGCTCTTATCGAACCGGAATTGCGCGAGGATCGGGGGGAGATTGAAGCAGCGCGCGCCGGGCGGCTGCCCAAGCTGGTCACGCTCGACAATTTGCGCGGTGACCTTCATATGCATACCAAAGCCACTGATGGCCGGCATACCATACTGGAGATGGCACAGGCAGCGGCTGCTGCGGGCCTGAAGTACATCGCCATTACCGAACACTCAAGGCGCCTGACAGTAGCGCACGGACTCGATCCGCGGCAACTGCTGAAGCAGATCGACGACATCGATCGCATCAACACAAAGCTGCCCGGAATGACGATCCTCAAAGGCATCGAAGTGGACATCCTTGAGGATGGCAACCTTGATCTGCCTGACTCCGTACTGGCGCGATTGGATCTGGTGATAGGCGCAGTACACAGCGCGTTCCATCTGTCGCGCCGTCACCAGACCGAACGCCTTATGCGCGCAATTAATCAACGCCATTTCACGATCCTGGCGCATCCTTCAGGACGACTAATCGGCAGTCGAAAACCCATTGATTTTGACATGCTGCGTATCGTGCGCGAAGCAAAAAAGCGCAGCTGTTTTCTTGAACTCAACGCACAACCGGATCGACTGGATTTACAGGATATCCATTGTCAAATGGCACGTGACGAGGGCGTGCTGGTGGCGATCAATTCAGATGCACACAGCAAGTTTGACTTCGGTCACCTGCAGTTCGGCATCGGGCAGGCACGACGTGGCTGGCTCGCCGCGTCAGAGGTCCTGAACACACGCTCTCTGGCCCAACTCAAACCGTTACTCCGGCGCACCATGCGCTGAGTTCCGTTGCCATTGATTGATTCAAGCAATGGTAACCGAGCACAAAAAAGACTCCCTTGCGGGCCCGCTGCAGCCAGATCGTCAATTTGCGGAACCGTCAGCAATGGCGCTGGTCAATTTATATAACACCCTGTTTTAAATACAATTATCTCGCACCAGATGCGTAATACACATCGACGCACCGGAGCAATATGCGGCTCGCACCTAGGCGCTGCGGACGATGATATGTACCGCATTTTAATCCGCACGCGGCCAGGCACGACGCCTTGCACAAATATGAAAGTGGTTGACGTGGATCAATAGAACGTCTTGCGACGCTTCTTAGGATGCCTCTTATGCGCCGGCGATGACACTTTAAATTCGGCACTGATAAACGGAGGCGCCATATGTCCATCGGAGAGATCTGCAACAGGAATGTCGTATATGTAGAACGTGACGCCACCGTCCACGCGGCGTGCAAACTGATGCGTCAATACCATGTCGGCAGCCTCGTGGTGGTGGATGAGATTGAAGGCAAACGCGTGCCGGTGGGCATACTGACCGATCGGGACATCATTGTTGAAATTCATGCCATGGATCTTGACGCCAAAGTTCTCACTGCCGGCGACATCATGTCGCCGGAACTGGCTACCGTTACCGAAAGTCAGGGTATGCTTGAAACCATCGAAGTCATGCGCTTCAATGGCGTGCGCAGGCTGCCCGTCGTGGATGGGGGCAATCAACTGATTGGCATTGTGACAATTGATGATCTGATCGAAGTGCTGTCTGAGGAACTAAGCAATATCGCGCGCATCGTTGCCAGAGAACAATCGCACGAACGGCAATTGCGAAAATGACACTGCATTGATGAGGCAGCCACAATCAGGTTATTCGCATAACCGGTCACGTTTACAACCATAGTCGCTGCGGATCACGATCATTTCCGAAGCCGGCTCGAATTGCGAATTACACAACATACGGCGATGAGTGTGCTGTTGATTTTTCATCAACAGGCAGCGATCAACACGGCAGCCCCGGCAAACCGGCCCTCGCGCAGATCGTTCAAGGCCTGATTTGCTGCAATGAGCGGATAAGTGTGTACTGCGGTTTCGATCTTGATGCGCGCAGCGACCCGAAAAAATTCCTCCCCCATCATGCCGTGTGAGATTGGCGACAGAAACGATGCGCCGCTCACCCCACAGAATGCGATATGGAAACGACGGAATATCGCTCATATGAATGCCGCCACAGAGCACGCTGCCTCCCTTGCGCGTCGCGGCAAGCGCCTGCCATGGCATAAGCGCGATAGCCGATCAATCCCGCACATAGCAGCGGTGCAGCTTCGGCATCGCTGTACCGCTGCGGAATAGGAAAGCAGTACCGCGCGTCGGCCACCGCATGATTTGCATAGCCGCCATCAATTTGATAGCCGGTAAAGCGCGCGACATCACACAAATTTTCGCGACCAGAGGTGCAGTAGACGCACTGACCGCAGGTCCAGCCCAGCCATGGCACGCCGACACGCTCGCCCACAGTGATGCCGTCGACTCCTGCGCCCACAGCCTCTACCACGCCGACGATTTCATGCCCCGGCACTACCGGGTGATCAAGCACCGGCAACTCGCCGTCGATGATATGCAAGTCGGTACGGCATACGCCGCATGCACTGACGCGCAACAGCACACTGCCGGGGCCGGGTTGCGGAGTCTCCCGCAGCACCAACCGCAGCGGCTCACCGGGTCGGGTAAATTCGAGGTATCGGCTGCCGTCCATATTCCTTCATGCCCTCAATCCCTGATGCTGCAATCCTTCGCACCGGCTGCATGCACCATCATCAGAAAAAGCGATACAACGCATTACCAGTCCACAAAGATTCATCCGGCACCGGACTCACCACCCCCGACATCGCCATGCCGCGGGAGAATTCATGCCCGATCACATCAGTTGCCATTCGTGGAGTTTGTTGAGAAGCATTTCCGCCGTCATTGATCCACATCAAAGCCGGTGCCACAGCGCGTTCAGCAAGCGGCCCTTTGCCGCCCGTGCGCATACTGCCTGCAACAGACTCCTGATCGGTGTTGTTCCCCAATGGACGAATTCGCAGGACGGTAGTGCTAAAAACTTGACAAACATCAATTCGAATAGCCACGACACGTTGATACTGAAAAGCCAGCGCGGCAAAGGGTATCGACAATCCGCCCGAAAAGGACTCAGGCCACTCGAACGGCCACATAAAGGCACCACAGATGAACACGATCAATTTTTCACGACGCCGCGCCGCGATGATTGAGAATCACATCGCTGGTCGCGGCATCCGCTCGCAGTGGGTTCTTGACGCGATGCAGGCCGTTCCAAGGGAAGCTTTTCTGCCCCTGCATCTGCATGAATTCGCCTATCAGGATGCGCCACTGCCGATAGCTGAAGGTCAAACGATCTCGCAACCTTATATCGTCGCACTGATGACCGAGGCACTGGCACTCAAGGGCGGTGAAAAAGTACTCGAAATCGGCACAGGGTCGGGATACGCAGCGGCAGTTCTGGCGCAAATTGCCAGTGAAGTCTACACCGTCGAACGCATCGGTCAGCTCGCCGAAAAAGCGGCGACGGTACTGTCCGACCTCGGATACCGGAATGTGCACGTGATGCATGCCGACGGCACGCGCGGCTGGGACGATCACGCACCTTACGACGCTATCGTGGTTGCCGCGGGCGGCCCCGAAGTCCCGGAGTCGCTGAAATCCCAGCTTAAAATCGGTGGACGGCTGGTGGTTCCGGTCGGAGTCGACCGGCGCGTCCAGGAGCTGGTGCGGGTGACGCGGCTTTCGGAACTTCAATACAAGACCGAAGATATTGCCGATGTCCGGTTCGTACCGCTGGTGGGCGCGGAAGGCTGGGCCACACCGACGGATGAACCAGCAACTCCGGTACACCGTCGCGGAATTGCAGGGGGAGTGGAAACGCCCGAAAAGACCATCGCGGCCTCGTGCGAAGCATTTGAATCGATTGCTTCAACGGACCTCGAACCCCTGCTCCGGCGGATCGGCAACGCGCGCGTGGTGCTACTCGGTGAAGCCTCCCATGGCACTTCCGAGTTTTACCGGATGCGAGAACAAATCTCGCGCGCACTGATTGAACACAAGGGGTTCTCTTTCATCGCCATTGAGGGCGATTGGCCTGATGCAGCGCGCATCGACCACTACGTTCGGCATGCCACCTACCCGGCTTCCGAATGGACAGCATTCGCCCGCTTTCCCACCTGGATGTGGCGCAATCATGAAGTGCGGGAATTTGTCGACTGGCTGCGCAATCGCAACGGCCGCGTCGAACCCGGCGAGCGGGTTGCATTTCATGGTCTCGACCTCTACAGTCTTTTCAGCTCCATTCAGTCAATCCTGAGCTACCTGGACGACGTCGATCCGCAAACCGCAACGGTCGCACGCCAGCGTTACGGATGCCTGACCCCGTGGCAGGCGGACCCTGCCACCTACGGGCACGCAGCGCTGACGGGCGCCTATCAGACCTGCGAGCACGAAGTGGTTGGCATGCTGTCGGAACTGCTGCAAAAGCGCCGAGCCTACGCCGAACATGATGGAGAGCGCTTTCTCGATGTCGTGCAGAACGCGAAGCTGGTGGCGAGTGCCGAACAATATTACCGGATCATGTACTACGGCTCGCGCGCTTCCTGGAATCTGCGCGATACCCACATGTTCGGTACTTTGCAGAACCTTCTGCATTTCCACGGCCCCGAGAGCAAAGCGATTGTATGGGCGCACAATTCGCATGTGGGCGACTCTGCGGCAACCGAGATGTCTGCCCGCGGGGAATACAACATCGGACATTTGTGCCGGGAGGAATTCGGCAGCGCCGCGTATTCCATCGGCTTCGGAACCAACAGCGGAACAGTCGCTGCGGCCTCCGACTGGGATGGTCCAATGGAAATCAAAGCGGTCCGGCCCGCTTTGCCGCAAAGCTACGAGAACTTATTTCATGAGGCCGGCGGCGCGCGCGTTCTGCTGCCTTTGCGCGAACCCAAAACCGCGGGCCTAATCAGCGTGCTGTCGAAACCACGGCTCGAGCGGGCCATCGGCGTGATTTACCGGCCCGAGACGGAACTGCAAAGCCATTATTTCCAGGCAGTGCTCCCCCGCCAGTTCGACGAATACATCTGGTTCGACAAGACCGAAGCCATTGCGCCGTTCGAGACCGAGGAACTCGAGGGGCTTCCGGATACCTATCCATTCGGCTTGTGAGGGGCCGCTGCAGATCATGACCGTCTGCAACGACCTGCGCTATGTCGAAGAGAAACTGGCGTGGATGCGTTCCGACCATATCTGGCCGAACGGCCGCAGGTATCTGTGGACCGATGCCTTCGGTGTCGTCCTGCTGGTCTCTTTGCACGCCGAGTCGGGACGACGCCGGTACCTTGACGAGGCGGAATGGCTGGTCGCGGAAGTCGATCGCGTACTCGGGCGCACGCGCGGCATTCGCATCGGAGAAGCGCCTGATCGCGACGGTCAGTACTTTCACTACCTTGCCATGTGGCTTTATGCGCTCGGCGTTCTTGGGCGCGAGATTCCGGACTACAAACACAAAGGCGTGGACCTGGCGAAGCAGATTCATGACGCGTTTGTCATCCCCCGCCGCGGCGTCGTCTGGAAAATGAACGAGGATTTGAGCAGCCCATATCCAGGATATGGATTTGGCGCGCTGGATGCCTTCGATGGCTACATCTCATACCGCCTGCTGGATGAAACCGCACTCTCTCGTGAGATCAGCGAAATGCGGCTGCTGATCGAACACGCTGCCCCGCAACTGGCCATCACCCAGGATCTGGGCATAGGCATGATGCTGTGGATGACCCAGTTCTTCCCTGAAGAAAGCTGGGCAGTGACGCAACGCGCGCGATGCCTGGCCATACTTGACAATATGTGGGTGGATGAAGGCTATTTCTGCCGTGAGCCCGGGCACCACAATGTCAAGTTTGCGTTTACCAATTACGGTGTTTCGATCGGCTTGCAGGCTGCGAACGCGATGCCAGATCGTGTCGGCAGGCTCCATGCGTTTTTCGAGACTTACCATTCCGGCGATGAATATGATCGCGAAGCCATCACACATGTCATGGCCTGCAGTTCACATTTTCCCGGGCACCTCATCAAGGGTTACAGCTGATCAGGAATACAAGCGCCCGCGAGTTTTCACAGGACAATTTTCGAGGCTGTGGAGGACTACGCCTGGCTGTGCGAATGCATAAAAGCCGAGGGCAAGGACATCTATGTCGCAAACTGTACCGAACAGGGCGCCTACAGCTGCCGCATCCTGGTACACGGAATGTCTGAAATTTATCCGGTGAAAGGTCTGGCGTGGGAAAACAACAGCATCGGTAACCACATACGCCCGGCCCTAGTCAGACTGCCGGGGTTGAGCGACGACGAATTAAAAGCGTTGCTGCCCGACCTGCAGACCCTGAACCTGAATTACGAGCGGCCGCTGTGGGAAATCCTCGGGCTGGCCATTTCGGTGGATACCGTATGGAAGGAATTTCGCATCGGCGAACTGAAGACGCTGCTGGCCCTGGCCATCGGCGACGAGGAATCCACTCGCGAGGGCTGCGACTGGATCCGTCACTTCCAGGAAATGAAACCGGCACGCGTGCTAGTGTACCGCTGCATCGAAAGCCTGATGAATCTGGACAATACGGAAAACTATCGTCGTTCGCTGCAGCTGCTTTATGGCGCGAAAACCCTGCGCCAGGCGGAAGCACCGCTCGATCACAGCGAGAAATTTTTCGGCCTGGATACCCTGGGTGCGGATATGCAAGGCAGCGCCATGCACCAGACGCTGCTGGCCGCTTACGACAAGTTGTTTAACCGCCGCCTGAACCAGCGCTGTATCAGACCGTCTGCATCCGCACCACGCGCGCGGCCTCTTCGGCGCGCGCATCGTCGATCTCCCGCATGATGCTCTCCATGTCCACTGCCCCGGCCTTGTGTTCGTAGCGGCCGGTGAGCACCACATCAGTATCCAGTTCGCCGCGCTGATACAAATCCCAGATCTCGGGACCGTAATCGGTCATCAGCAGTTCCGACGCATAGCGGCCGAAGTAATCGCGCAGATTGGCTACGTCACGCAGCAGCATGCGGGCAGCATGATTGTTGCCCGAGGCATCGACGGCTTGCGGCAGATCGATGATCACCGGGCCGTCCGCCGCCAGCAGAATGTTGAATTCCGAAAGGTCACCGTGGATGACGCCGGCACAGAGCATGCGCACCACCTGCAGCAACAGCATCGCATGGTGCGCGCGGGCTTCCTCAGGTGTAAACGCCACGTCGTTCAGCCGCGGCGCGGCCTCGCCATGCTCGTCGCTCACCAGTTCCATCAACAGCACGCCATCAAGAAAATTGTAGGGTGTCGGCACACGCACACCGGCGTCGGCCAGCCGGTACAGCGCGTCAACCTCGGCACGCTGCCACACCGCCTCCTGCTGTTCCCGGCCGTAGCGGGTGCCCTTGGCCATTGCGCGGGCCTGTCGGGAATTTCTGACTTTGCGATTTTCGGTGTAATCGACGGCCTGACGGAAGCTGCGGTGTGTGGCCTCCTTGTACACCTTGGCACAGAGCGTGTCGCCACCGCTGCGCACCACGTAAACCGTTGCTTCCTTGCCGCTCATGAGCTGGCGCACGACCGAGTCGATCATGCCTTCTTCGATCAGGGACTGCAGGCGCTGGGGTGTTTTCATCGGCCAATTCTACGCTACGCCTCCCGTGCTCACCCGACATCGGTGTCAGCCTCCACAGTCTGGAACACCGAAAGGGTAAGGCGGACGTCCGCGGTAGAATCGTTACCTCAATCACCCGTCAGATTAAAGCGCCGCCATGCCTCCCGCCCAGACATTTGTCGCCCAGCACGATTCAGTCCACATTACAGTCCATGCCTACGGCAAAGGCCCGCGCATTGTGATGTTTCCGTCACTGGGTCGCGGCGCCGCTGATTTTGACGATATCGCGCAGCGCCTGGCCGCTGCGGGCCACCGCGTACTGTGCCCGGAGCCGCGCGGCCTCGGCGGCAGCAGCAGCCCGCTGAAGAACATCACGCTGCACGATTACGCGCGAGACGTCGCCGCAGTGATCGAACACGATGGCGGCGGCGCAACCGTGGTCGCCGGACACGCCTTCGGCAATTTTGTTGCACGCACCATGGCCGCAGATTTCCCGGAACTGGTACGTGCGGTAGTACTGCTGGCAGCGACGCATACCTGGCCACTGTCGCAGGACCTGCGTGACTCCATCAACAAATGCCACCAGATGGAATTACCCGAAGAGGTGCGGCTCAAACACCTGCGGCATGTATTTTTCGCGCCGTCCAGCGATGCCCGTGTCTGGCTCGGCGGCTGGGATGAAGACGTGATGCACGCAGAACGCGACGCGACCGAGGCCACGCCCAAACCGGAATGGTGGACCGCCGGTACGGCCCTGGTACTGGATGTGCTTGCGTTAAACGATCCGTTGTCCCCGCCGGACAGCGTGACCTGTTACCGCGATCAATGGGGTGCCGACCGCGTGACGCTCGCCCGGATCGACAACGCCGCACATGCGCTGCTGCCCGAGCAGCCGGCCGCCGTTGCCGATGCGATCATCGAATACATGAAGAAACTGCCCGCGTGAAACTCTACTGGTCGTCGCGCTCGCCGTTTGTGCGCAAGGTCATGGTGGCCGCGCACGAATGCGGCGTCGCCGGACAGATCGAATGCGAGCGCACGCTGGTGATGATGACCCGGCCCAACCGCGATCTGCTGCCGGTGAATCCGCTGGGCAAGATCCCGACCCTGATGCTCGACGACGGCAGCGCGCTTTATGACTCCACCGTGATCTGCGAATATCTCGACAGCCTGCATGACGGCCCCCGCCTGTTCCCGGCATCCGGACCGGCGCGCTGGACCGCGCTCAGGCGGCACGCGCTGGGCAACAACCTGCTCGACAACCTCGTGCTGTGGCGCAACGAACTGCAACGCCCGCAGCCGCAGCAATCCCCGGAAACGCTGGCGGGATTTGACCTCAAAGTGCGCAATGCGCTCGATGCACTCGACCGCGAGGCCGATGCCCTGGCTGCAGACCCGGTGAATATCGGTCATGTCGCGATCGGCTGCGCACTGGGCTATATTGATTTCCGCTTCGCCGAAACGGGCTGGCGCAAAGGCCATGACCGCCTCGCCGCGTGGTTCCAGGGCTTCGCGCAGCGTCCGTCCATGCTGGACACCCGCCACGTCGACAAATAAAAAAGATTTTCGAGGAAATCCCATGATGAAAAAACATGTCACGTTACTGATGCTGCTGTTGCCGCTGGCCTCTGCGGTTGCCGCGCAGTCCTATCCTGCAAAACCCGTACGCATGATCGTGCCGTTTCCGCCGGGGGGACCGACCGATATCGTGACGCGGCTGATGGCGCCGAAAATGGCGGCGGCTCTGAGCCAGCAGGTGGTGGTCGAGAACCGCGCCGGCGCTGGCGGCATGATCGCGACCGAACAGGTCGCCAAGGCGGCGCCCGACGGTTACACCATCATCATGGGCACCATCGGCGGCATGGCCGTCGCGATGAGCCTGAGTCCCAACCGGG
>Ga0224500_10001864_pt1 | contig 11980 bp, 8 predicted proteins | sample SF_Oct11_sed_USG_FD_168126 | JGI IMG/M metagenome (GOLD analysis project Ga0224500, IMG submission 168126) | Sediment microbial communities from San Francisco Bay, California, United States - SF_Oct11_sed_USGS_4_1 | ecosystem: Environmental > Aquatic > Marine > Sediment | place: USA: California... | reverse complement strand
TCCGTTCGTCACGCGCTCGAGTAGTGAGGCGAGCACGTCGCCGAACACGTACGAGCCGTCACCGCCGATCGGAAGCAGGGCGATCGCTGAGACCGTGATCTTCCTTCCGTTCTTGCAGTACATGCGCAGATGCTGACCTCCGACGCCGGGCGACTGCGCGTCGAGGTTCGAGTCGGCCATCGCGATCGACTGCCGTATCCACGAGCGATACGTGCTCGCCCGCGATGCGGTGTCGTTGGGGAAGCCGTAGTACACGCGGATGCGGCGACCGTTGCGACCGTTGCCCTCGCACATCGCCTGCGTCGCCGGGCCCGATGGGGTCGGCGCGCGGAGCGAGATGCGCGAGATTGGCGACGGGACGTCGTCGCCCCCGTGCGTGCACGCCCCACCGGAGACCGCACGGGTCGTCGGAGGGCACGTGGTTCGGGAACCAGAGGCCGGGTCGAGCCGGGGGGCCGCCGAGGTCGGGGCGACCACGATCAGCGAGACCAACGCGGCCCCGAACACCATCGACGTGACGGCGCGTCGCATGGCTACGGTCTCGGCCGACTCCGGCCCGCACCTTGAGGCGGGGGCGCGGCGATCTTCCCGTTCATGCGTCGAGCGAGGCAAGCATGCGGGCCTGCCACTCCACCGTCGCGGCGACCTGGTTGAACGTGAACAGATGCAGCGCCTCGATCCTGGCACTCTCATCGGCGAGGGCCGGCGCCATGCCCTCGAGGAGCGCGTCGGGGCCGAACTTCCCCGGCGTGAGCAGATGCCCCACCATGCGCTTGTTCTTCTTCAGATAGCGAGCGCTGTCGGCGATGCCGATACGCGCGCTGACCGCCATGAGTTTCGACATGTCGGCCACGCCCGGTGTTCCAAGATGCACGGCCAGCGCCACGCCCTGCCGGCGCATCTCGGCGATCCAGGTGACGATCGCGCCGGGATTGAAGCACATCTGGGTCGTCATGTACGACACGTACTCCTGCTTCTCGAGCAACACCTCGAGCAGGCGCTCACGGCTGATGTCGCCGTGGCCCTCCGGGTAGCTCGGCGTCCCGATCGCCTCGAACGGGTGGCCGAGCTCGTGCATCGCGCGGAGCAGCGAGAGTCCGTCCTGGAAATCGCCCGGGTCCTTGGCATCACCCCCCACGACGAACGCGTTGCGGAGACCGGCCTCGCGACAACGATCGAGCAGCTCGCCGAGGTGCGCCCGGTCGCGGATCATGTGGGCCGACAGGTGAGGCACCGCATCGTGCCCGTTGGCCACGACCTGCTCGGCAAGCTCGAGTGTCGACTCGATGCCGTGACTGGGCGAGGCCGTCACCGTCACCGTTGCCCCTTGCGGAAGCGCCTCGGCCGCGGCGGCAGCGTTCTTCAGAGGGATCAGCTCGAACTTCGGGGCGGCGACCAGCGAGCGCAGAGCGATCCGCTGCCTCTCGGGCAAGACCGCGCCACGCCGCTTCCTGAGCTTCACCGCCACCTACGCTCGACCTTCTCTCTGCCGCGGGCCATGATGACCTATCGGCCGGGGTGACAGTGAACCCGAGTAGGACCGTCGGTCAACGCGGCGGTCATACGTTGGAGTCCGGGAAGCTCGCCTTCTTCCCCTCGATCCACTCGCGCAGTTCCTCATCCCTCGCTTCGTCGATCGGCGGGGACTCGTACTCGGCAAGCGTGCGCTTCCACGTCGCGTTGGCCCGCATCGAGGCGTCGAGCGACCCCTCCAGCTCCCACTGCTCGAACGAGTTGTTGTCGGCGATCTCCGACCGGTAGAAGGCCGTTTCGAAGTTCGCGAGGGTGTGCGCCGAGCCCAGGAAGTGTTGCCCCGGTCCGTTCTCGATGATCGCGTCGATCGCCTGCCCGTTCGGCGAGAGGTCCATGCCTTTGGCCAGCTCGTGCATCTGCCCGCACTGGTCCAGGTCGAGCACGAACTTCTCGTAGCCCATCGCGAGCCCACCCTCGAGCCAGCCGGCCGCGTGCAGCACGAAGTTCACGCCTGCGAGCATCGTCGGCTGCAGGGTGTTTGCCGACTCATAGGCGGCTTGCGCGTCGGCCACTTTCGACGCCGTGAGCGACCCGCCGCTCCGGAACGGCACCCCGAGTCGGCGGGCGCACGCCGCGAGCGCATAGAGCACGAGTGCCGGTTCCGGCGTGCCGAACGTGGGCGCCCCCGACTGCATCGACATCGATGAGGCGAACGATCCGAAGACGACCGGCGCCCCGGGACGCACGAGTTGCACGTACGCCATGCCCGCGAGCGCCTCGGCGAGGGTCTGGGTCGCCGCGCCTGCCGCCGTGGCCGGGCTCATCGCACCGGCGAGGATGAACGGCGTCATGATCACGGCCTGGTTCGCCTCGGCGTAGGCTTTGGCGGCTCCGAGCATGATCGTGTCCCATACGAGCGGGGAATTCGCGTTGATCAGGCTCAGCACGTGCGGCTGCGCCTCGAGCGCACCGGCGCCGAACATGATGCGCGCCATCTCGACCGTGTCTTGCGCTCGCTGCGGGTGGGTCACCGAGCCCATGAAGGGCTTGTCCGAGTAGCGCATGTGCGCGTAGACCATGTCGTAGTGACGCTTGTTCACGGGCAGGTCGACGGGCTCACAGACGGTGCCGCCGGAGTGATGCAGGTACGGCGTCGAGTAGGCGAGCTTCACGAAGTTGCGGAAGTCCTCGATCGTGCCGTAGCGGCGCCCACCGTCGAGGTCGCGCACGAAAGGCGAGCCGTAGGCCGGCGCCAGCACGGTTGAGGCACCCCCGAGGTGCACGGTGTTCAGGGGATTGCGCGCGACCTGGTCGAATTCCCGCGGCGCGGTGGCCTGAACGAGCTGGCGCGCCAGGCCGCGCGGGAACCGCACCCGCTCCCCCTCGACGTCGCACCCAGCCGCCTTGAGCAGTTCGAGCGCGTCGGGCGCTTCGCGGAAGTCGATACCGACCCGTTCGAGGATCGTGTCGGCGTTGTCTTCGATCGTCGCGAGGCCCTCCTCGCTCAGCACTTCGACCGGTGTCAGCGTCCGTGTGATGAAGGGCACCTTCTCGGCGACGTTGGCGAGGCGTGCGGCCGCGCGTCCTTCCCGGCCGCCGCTGCGTCGACGGCGCGGGGCTGCGGTCTCGTCGCTCATGAGCTGCTCCTTTCGGGTTCGGTGGCGCTGCGTCTGCGGCGAGGGCGGTCGCCGGGCCCGGCGACGCGCGGTGCCGGCAGGTCGACCTTCGCCGCCAGCCGCGGGAAGCGATCGGTGGCATGCGGGATGCCCATCGCCCCCACGAAGTGCTGCTGGAACCGTGGTTCCACTGCCGTCTCCAGCTTCTCGACGCGCCGCACCACGTCTTCGATCTCACGTCGCGCTGCCCGGTTCAGCAGGGCGATGCGCGCGCCTGTGCCCGCCGCGTTGCCGGCGCTCGTGACGGCAGCGGGATCGCAGTCGGGCACGAGACCGAGCACCATCGCGTGCACCGGGTCGATATGTGCGCCGAACGCGCCCGCGAGCCTGATGCGGTCGACCGTCTCGATACCGAGGGCGTCCATCAGCAGGCGACACCCTGCGTAGAGGGCCCCTTTGGCCAGCTGGATCTGGCGCACGTCGTTCTGGGTGATCACGAGCCGAGGGGCATCGGGGTGATCATGGAGCACGTAGGCGAACGTGCGCCCGTCGGCTTCGATCCGAGGCGTTCGGGACGCGAGCGAGCCGTCGATCACGCCGTCGGTCGTGATCACGCCCGCCAGGAACAGCTCCGCGATCGCCTCGATGATGCCGCTGCCGGCAACCCCAGTGACGCCGGCGGCATCGAACCCGGGTTCCTCGCTCCAGCATTCGTCGCCGATCACCCGGAGCCGCGGCTCGAGCGTCTCGCGGTCGATGCGCACGCGCTCGATGGCGCCGGGGGCGGCTCGTTGCCCGCACGAGATCTGCGCGCCCTCGAACGCCGGGCCCGTCGGACTCGACGCTGCGAGCAGACGATCGCGATCGCCGAGCACGATCTCCGCGTTCGTGCCCACGTCGACGATCAGGTTCACGGTCTCCTGGTCGTGCGGCGCCTCGCTGAGGATGACACCCGCGGTATCGGCGCCGACATGGCCCGCGATGCACGGCAGCACGTAGACGCGCGCCCCCTCGTTCGTCGTGCGGAGATCGAGCTCGTGAGCGGTGCGATGCACGGCCTCGTCGGTCGCGAGCGCGAATGGTGCACCCCCGAGCTCCGTCGGATCGAGGCCCAGGAAGAGATGGTGCATGATCGGATTGCCGACCACCGTCAGCGCGAGCACGTCCGTCGCATCGACACCAGTGCGCGCGCACAGCTCGGCGATCTGGCCGTCGACGCACGCGCGGACGGCCGCGGTGAGCTCGCGCTCGGCACCCGGATGCATCATCACGTAGCTCACGCGGCTCATCAGATCCTCACCGAATCGGATCTGCGGATTCATCGAGCCGGCACTCGCAAGCACCGCTCCGGTGTGCAGATCGCAAAGGTGCCCGGCCACGGTGGTCGAGCCGACGTCGAACGCCACGCCGAGCGCGACATCATGGAATCCCGGCCAGATCGCCGTGACCGCGTGGCCGTCGTGCACCGCAACGGTGATCTTCCACTCGCCGACCCTGAGCGTACGTTGCAGCGATGTGAGCACGTGCGCGTCGAAGGTGAGGTCGGAAAGACCCCAGTCGCGGGCGAGCGCCTCCGCCAGCCGCTGCATGTCGCCGCTCGCGTCGGCGAGGTCCGGTTCGGGGACCTCGACGTAGTGCAGCCGCACGACGGGATCGATCTCGATCGCGTGGGCATCGGCCTCCTTTCGAACCACCTGGCGATGCAGCTGGCTCTCCGGCGGCACGTCGATCACGAGGTCGCCCTGTACCCGCGCGTGACATCCGAGCCGCCGGTCGGCAGCCAGCCCGCTCCGCTCGCGGAAGCGCCCCTCAGGCTCGCTGAAAGGGGTGAGGTGGTCGATGCTCGAGGTGATCCCGTGCTTGGCGAACTCACCTTCGGCCACGACGACCTGGCAGCGTCCACAGATACCTCGTCCGCCGCAGACCGAATCGAGATCGACTCCGAAAGAACGGGCGGCGTCGAGCAGGTTCACGCCCTCGGCGACACGACCGCGCTTGCCGGAAGGGGTGAAGACGACGAGCGAGCCCTCGGCCCGGGTCACGGCTGCGGCGTCACTTCCGCGGACGACGCCTCGGTGCGACGGCCCGCACGGCCCCCCCGCCGCCGACCAGTGGCCGTGCCCCCTTCGGAACGCCCCTCGCCGTACCTGCCGATCCATGACGCAGCATGAGCGTCGGTTCCCATGAGCACGTCTGCGGCCATCACCGCCTGCCGTACCTCCTCGTGCAGCGGCGAGGTGATCGCGCTCGTCATGCCGCTGGCGATCGCCATCGCGAGGAAGGCACCGTTCAGTCCGCTGCGGTTCGGCAATCCGAACGAGACGTTCGAAGCGCCGCAGGTCGTGTTGACACCGAGTTCGTCGTGGAGTCGCCGCACGAGCGCGAACACCTGGCGGCCGGCGGTTGCCATCGCGCCCACAGGCATCACCAGCGGATCCACGACGATGTCGTGGGCGGGGATGCCATGGTCGGCGGCCGCGTGCACGATCTTCTCGGCCACGCCGAAGCGCACGTCCGGGTCCTCGCTGATGCCGGTCTCGTCGTTCGTGATCGCGACGACCGCTGCACCATGCTTGGCCACGAGCGGCAGCACCGACTCGATCCGATCGTCTTCGCCCGTGACGGAGTTGACCAGAGGCTTGCCCTGATAGACGGCGAGCCCCGCTTCCAGCGCGGCCACGATCGACGAGTCGATCGAGAGCGGCACGTCGGTGAGCGACTGCACGAGCCGCACGGTCTCGGCGAGGATCGAGGGCTCGTCGGCGAGTGGGATGCCGGCGTTCACGTCGAGCATGTGCGCACCGGCCGCGATCTGTGCCTGGGTGTCGGCGATCACCGTCGAGTAATCCCCGGCCTTCATCTGTTCGGCGAGCTTCTTGCGTCCGGTCGGATTGATGCGTTCGCCGATGATGACGAACGGACGACCGGTGCCGATCACCACCTCGCGGGTCGCCGAGCTCACGACGGTCTCGGCCATGCCTAGGCGTCCTCGCCCGCCGGGCGCACGGCATCGCCCGGCTCTCCCACGTCGACGCCACCCTGCACGCCGCCCGAGCGGATCGTCGCCCTCAGCAGATCGTCGTCCCACTCCGAGAGGATCTTCACGGTCTCCGTATCGACCTCGTGCTGAAGGTCGTCGCCGCACTCCCGCGTGTCCATGCGCATCTGCTGGGTGTAGTCGTCGGAGCCGATCAATCCGGCCACCATCGCGGCGGCGTCGACAGCTTCCTGGAAGCGGTCCGGCAACAGCGCACGTGCGCTCGCGCCGGCTCGATCGCGCGCCACCACCTGCATCGGGATGTCCCGCCAGCGGATCACGGTGAGATCGGCCACGTCATCCCTCGCACTCGGTCACGACGCCGTCGCCGCCGCTCGCCGCGCCAGCACGAGCGCCTGCGCTGTCTCGGCGGCCACCGCTGCGTCGCGGCAATAGGCGTCGGCACCGACGGCCTTGCCGAATTCCTCGTTCAACGGGGCCCCACCGACCAGCACGATGTACCGATCACGCAAGCCCTTGGCCTCGAGCTCGTCGATCACGACCTTCATGTACGGCATCGTGGTCGTGAGCAGCGCGCTCATGCCGAGGATGTCCGGCTGGTGCTCCTCGAGCGCGGCGAGGTAGTCCTCGACGGGATTGTTGATGCCGAGGTCGATCACGTCGAACCCGGCCCCCTCGAGCATCATGGCGACGAGGTTCTTCCCGATGTCGTGGATGTCGCCTTTCACGGTGCCGATCACGACGGTGCCCATGCGCTCGGCCCCGGTTTCCGCCAGCAGCGGGCGCAGCAGCTCCATCCCCGCCTTCATCGCGTTCGCGGCCAGGAGCACCTCAGGCACGAACAGGATGCCGTCGCGGAAGTCGATGCCGACGATGCGCATCCCCTCGACCAGGGCCTCGTTCAGCACCCTGTCGGCAGCCCATCCTCGCTCCAGCAGGATGCCGGTGCCGTCGAAGATCTCGTCGGCCAGCCCGTCGTAGAGATCGTCGTGCATCTGCTTGACGAGCTCGTCGTCGGGAAGCGTCTTCAGATCGAGCTCTTCCTCTTCTTCTGCCATGTCGCCTCCCTACACCTTGCTCAGGTCTTGCGGCTTCAGGTCTTGCGGCTTCAGGTCTTTCGGCTTCAGGTCTTTCGGCATTCAGACCCTCTGACGCTCGCCTTTGGGATCCCAGAGCGGGTCGCTCGTCACGGTGGCGGCGACTCGCTCGCCGAAGTACTCCACGTCGACCCGCGTACCCTCGACCGCGAGCTCGGCGGGCAGGTAGCCGTAGACGATGCCGCACCCGACCGAGTAGCCGTAGTTCGCACTCGTGACGTAGGAGACCACCCGTCCGTCGTACCGGATCGGTTCCTTGCCCATGACCACCCGGCGGTCGTCGTCGAGGGTCATGCACGTGAGCCGCTGCTCGGGACCGCCCGCATCGCGGATCGACTCGAGGGCGGCCCTCCCCGCGAACTCCTTGTCCCACCGCACCGCGAAGCCGAGGCCGGCCGACAGCGGGTCGTGCTCGGTGTCGATGTCTTGACCCCAGAGCCGGTAGCCCTTCTCGAGCCGTAACGAATCGAAGGCGCCGGCACCGGCGGCAACGAGCCCGTGTTCGCGTCCTGCGTCCCACAGCACGTCCCAAGCACGCCGGCCCATCGCGATCTGGCCGTAGAGCTCCCAGCCGAGCTCGCCCGCATAGCTGATGCGCTGGGCCCACACCGGCGTGACCTCGCCGAGGCTCAGGTACTGCGCGGTCAGATATGGGAAAGCATCGTTCGAGACATCGACGTCGATCACCGATGCCAACACCTCGCGCGCCCTCGGCCCCCAGAGCCCGATCGCGAACAGCGACCCCGTGCGCACCGTGATCTGCACACGTTCCCCGCCTCGGACCTGCGAACGAAGGAACGCCTCGTCGTGGTGGCCCGATCCGCCGCCCGTCACCACGCGGAAGCGCTGCTCGTCCTTGCGGGTCACGGTCAGATCGAGCCGGATGCCCCCACGTTCGGTCAGTGCCGCCGTGTACACGACCGAACCCACTGGTCGGTCGATGCGGTTGGCGAAGACGCGCTCGAGATAGGCGAGCGCGTCGGGTCCGGTGACGTCGAACTTCGCGAACGGGGTGATGTCGAACAACCCCACGGCCTCGCGCGTCGCCAGGTGCTCGGCGCCGACCGCTGCCGACCATCCACGCGCCGCCCAGCCCTGCCGACGCGCCCACTCATGCGCCACGCCGCCGGCCAGGTCGCGGTTCGCCGTGAACCACTGCGGACGCTCCCATCCCGCACCCTGGAAGAACTCCGCTCCGAGCGCTCGATGGCGCTCGTAGAAGGGCGTGAGCTTCAAGCCTCGTGGTGCCGCGGGCTGTTGCAGCGGATGGATGATGTCGTAGACCTCGCGGTACTGCTGCTTGCCGCGCTCGAGCACGTACGGCGCCGACGTCTGGAACGGGTAGAAGCGGTTCGCGTCGGCTTCGGCGAGGTCGTAGCTCGGTGCCCCCTCCACCATCCACTCGGCCGCCTGGCGCGCCATGCCAGCGGCGTGGGTCACCCACACGGCTTCGCACACCCAGAGCCCGCGCACCGCGGCGCTTTCGCCGACGATCGACCCCGCATCGGGAGTGAACGAGAACATGCCGTTCAAAGTGCGGGAGGGATCGTCCGGCCGCATGCGTCCGGCGAGCGCCGGGAACATGCGAGCCGTCTCTGCCTCACAGCGCTCGAAGTCCTCGGGCGTGAAGGGCATCAGCGACGGCTGCACGTCGCCTCCGGGCCGCCTGATCGCTGACTGCGCCGTCACGATCGGCTCGTGCCGGTAGTTGCCGACGCCGAAGTGGTCCTCGCGCTGCCGGAAGTACAGCGACATGTCCTGGTGGCGCACCACGGGCTGCCGCAGCCAGCCGTCGCCTTCGGAACCTCCCGGCCCCAGGCTGAGCTCGGGCACGGGGTCGGTCCACACGAGCTGATGTTGCACTGCGACGAGTGGGATCGGAACGCCCGCCAGAGCGCCTACGGTCGGCCCCCAGATGCCGGCGCACAACATCACCCGTTCGCACTCGACGGTCCCGCGATCGGTTCGAACGCCGTGGACGCGTCCCTCGCTGATGTCGAAGCCGGTGACGGTCACCCCGCCCTCGAACGACACGCCCGCCGACTCGGCCCTGCGCGCGAGCGCCTCGACGATCTTGACGCCCTTGCCGGCCCCGTCGCTCGGCACCCAGTATGCGCCGAGGATCGTCGAGGGATCGAGCAGCGGCGATCGCTCGACCGCTTCGGCGGGCCCCAGAAGCTCGGTGCCATCGATGCCGAAGGACCGCGCGAACCCCTGCCGGCGCTTCAACTCCTCCATGCGCTCCGGGGTGGTGGCGACCTCGAGCGAACCGGCGCCGTACCAGCACCGGTCGCCGTCACCGTTCAGCGAGTCGTACAGGGCCACGGTGTCCTGCGCGATACGACACATCGTGCGCGACCCGTTCGTCTGGAAGATGATGCCCGGTGCGTGACTCGTCGATCCCCCGGTCTCGAACAGCGGCCCTTGGTCGATCACCAGCACGTCGGACACGCCGAGCTCGGTCAGGTGATAGGCCGCCGACACGCCGACGATGCCGGCGCCGACGATGACCGTCTGGGCGCGATCCCGCATGGCCTTCTTGCTCCCGCTCGCTGCGACGAGGTCATGGTGCCACGGCGGAGTGCGCGGGCAACACCCTGGTCGCGCGATGCGCAACCGTCGGGCGTGTTCAGCGCTCGTCGGACGAGGTCTCGACGATGTGATCGGGCGTGTGGTGCACGGCCGGCACCGACCCGAGTCGGCCCGCCCGGAAGTCCTCGAATGCGGTCACGAGTTCCTGTTTGGTGTTCATCACGAACGGCCCGTACCACGCGACCGGTTCTCGGATCGGACGCCCCCCGAGCACGAGCACCTCGACCTCGGGCGCTCGTGACTCCTGCGCGGTCGAGGCCGCCAGGCGCACGCCGTCGCCGGGGCCGAGGACCGCCAGTTGTCCGGTCTCGATCGGCCGGCCCTCGATCCCGACCGATCCCGCGCCCGAGAGCACGTAGGCCAGGGCGTTGTACGAGGGATCCCATGGCAGGTCGAGCGTCGCGCCGGGCGACAACGTGACGTGCAGCATCGTGATCGGGGTGTAGGTCTCACCGGGCCCGCCGTGACCGCCGAGCGATCCAGCGATCACGCGCACCAGCGCCCCACCGTCGGTCGACGCCAGCAAGCCGACCTCGCCGGCGCGCAGATCCTGATACCGCGGCGGCGCCCACTTCTGGGCCTTCGGAAGGTTCACCCACAGCTGGACGCCGTGGAAGAGCCCGCCGCTCACGACCAGCGCCTCGGGTGGCTTCTCGATGTGCAGGATGCCCGCCCCTGCCGTCATCCACTGGGTGTCGCCATTGGTGATCGTGCCTCCCCCTCCGTTGGAATCCTCGTGCTCGAACGTGCCGTCGATGATGTAGGTGACCGTCTCGAACCCGCGATGCGGGTGCCACGGAGTGCCCTTGGGCTCGCCCGGCGCATACTCCACCTCGCCCATCTGGTCCATGTGGATGAAGGGATCGAGATCGGCCAGGTCGACCCCTGCGAAGGCCCGACGGACGGGAAACCCCTCGCCTTCGAACCCGCCCGGTGCGATCGTGACGGTGCGCACGGGCCGGTGCACGCGGGTGGCGTCGAACGGGGGGACGCGATCGAGCGATGTGATGTCTTCGACGGTTACGGCCGGCATCGGTGCCCTCCTCTCGGATCTCCGGACCGGGTCTGCGGGCGCTCCGTCACAACGACACGTGCGTACGCAAGTATTCCTGGAGGGGGTCGCAACGGCGAGGGCGGCCCCCGAAGGGACCGCCCGTCGTCGTCGCAGCGTCGTCGAAACCGCAGCTCGCCAACCTCACGCAGCGGCCGGCAACCACTCCTGCACGACGTCGGAGTTCGCGTCGATCCAGGTCTGCGCCGCCTCTGCCGGATCGGTTCCCTCCTGGATCGCGAGCGCGACCTCGTTCTGATCTTGCTCGGTCCAGGCGAAGTTCGAGAAGAACTCGAACGCCGCAGGGTCCTTGGTCTGGAGGTCTGCGCTGAACGCCTTGTAGAGCACGTCCTCGGCGTAGTCGCAGTTGTAGCCCACGGCGGCGTCGGGATCCTCGGCCGCGATCGCCTCGCACTCGTCGTTGTAGGCGGGAAGCTCGACCTCAACGAGGTCGTACTTGGCGTTGGCCCACTGCGGTGTCCACCAGTACATCAAGATGGGCTCCTGCGAGTTGTAGGCCTTGTCGAGCGCCGCAAGCGAGGCCGCCTCGGAGCCGCTGTAGACGACCTCGAGGTCCAGCCCGAGACTCGCGATGATGGCCTCGTCGAAGATCGAGTAGGTCGTGTCGGCACCGAGGAACCGGCCCTTGTCGCCAGTCTCGGCCGTCGCGAACGCGTCGGCGTTGTCCTTGAAGCCCTCCCAAGTGGCGAACTCGGGGTTCTCCTCCACGACGTAGCTCGGGGTGAACCAGCCGATGTTGCCGACGATGCCGAGCAATCCGCCGTCGACCACCGTGCCGGCCTTGTCGATGTAGTCCTTGCGGTCCTTCAGGTGGCCCGACGGCCACACCTCGAGGGTCGCGTCGACGTCGCCGTCGGCCATCGCCGGGAACTGCCCCGACTCGTTGATCTCCTGCAACTCGACGGTGCAACCCATCTCGCTCTGCATCACGGCCTGGGCCACCGCGGCGTTCGCTTCGGCGCCGACCCACGGATTGACCGCGATCGTGATCGTGTCGCTCCCGCATTGTGCGGCGGCTGTGCTTCCGCCTCCGTCGCCCCCGGAGGTGTCGCCACCTTCGTTGACGTCACTGCACGCGGCAAGGACGAGGGTGGCAACCGCCACCATCGAGACACCCCACGCGTATCTGTGC
>Ga0224500_10001863_pt1 | contig 11981 bp, 11 predicted proteins | sample SF_Oct11_sed_USG_FD_168126 | JGI IMG/M metagenome (GOLD analysis project Ga0224500, IMG submission 168126) | Sediment microbial communities from San Francisco Bay, California, United States - SF_Oct11_sed_USGS_4_1 | ecosystem: Environmental > Aquatic > Marine > Sediment | place: USA: California... | reverse complement strand
CGGATCGCACTCGCGCCGCTCCGTAGCGCGTGACGGTGCGGCGGAGAGCGCGCGTCGCGAGCAACGACGCAATCAACGGTCGAAGAACGACGAGCCGGAGCTGTTCAGCTCGGATGGGCAGGCCAGTTCCTATGCGAGAGATCGTATTGCCCGCTTTCGTTATAGTCGGTGGCGTCGGGTGTCAGTGTGCGGCCAATGGAGCTCAATCTAGCATCGCTGGCAAAAAGCAAAGCGAACCCACACCGACCAAATGATCCCTTTGCTGATCTCGTTTTTGATCGCTGGCGTTGCGGCACTTGCGCTGCTAACCGCTTTTATGTCTTTAGTGCCGCGTCTCGTGAAAGAGGACAAGACCCTCGCGAGCTTCTTGATTCAGTGGACGCTGATACTGATCCTTTTGGTGCCCGCGATGTTCGGGGCAATGCTCGGCCCCCTCTGGATTTATCAGGTGTTGCTCGAACAGGATACGACCAAGGACGATCGTTTCTGGCTGATTCTCGGGAGCTGCGCACTTTCCGTTGTCTGGTTCCTCGCCGCGCTACGAAGCTCCGCTGGTCGAGCGTATTCATCTTGGCGATCGCTTGTGGGTTAGATGTCGGTCCCGGAGGGCGCGCCGCGGGCATTTGGCCGTTGGCCGGCGAACCCGAAGGACCTCGACGTACGGCAGATAACGAGTCGGTTACCGCCGCTGCCGGATGCTTGGGCATGGCCGATCAGTTGCGGGTCGTAGTACCGTCGTCCTCGAATTGGACGTGCTTTGTCCAACGTGACAGCTGCTGCTGGCTACTTCGACATCGCTTTCCGCTGCCACAAAACAGCTACGGAGACAGGCGGCGGATCGGCCCGAGGGCTGCGCGGGGCCGTGCGCCGCATGGACGCGGCGCCCGGAGCCCCCATGGACGGGTTCACGGCGTCCCCGCGAGCCCCACGGGCGGTCCGCCACGTCAACGTAACTGCCTGTCTGCGATGGAAAAATGCCTGAGGCCGCAACGTCCCGCCGACTCAGGACGTACAATTCGCCGGCATGAGTGAATTCAAGGGCATTCCCGTCGTCTCGCCTGCCGTGCCCACGGACGCCGACGCTATGCGCCGCAGCGGCCGGAAATACGTGACGCCGCAAGGCTTCACCGCCATCCGCGACGGCATCAAGGCGACCGCATCCAGCACGCCGGTCACACCGGTCGGTCGCAAGCCCGGCTGGCTGCGTGCGCCCATGCCCGCGGGCCCGGGCTTCGAGGCCGTCAAGCACACTGTGCGCGAACACCGGCTCGCCACCGTCTGCGAAGAAGCCAAGTGTCCCAACATCGGCGAGTGCTGGAATGCCGGCACCGCCACGATCATGTTGATGGGCGAGGTCTGCACGCGCGCTTGCCGCTTCTGCGCCGTCGACACCGGCAACCCGCGCGGGTGGCTCGATGCTGAGGAGCCGGCCAACGCCGCCCGTACCGTGCAGCTGATGGGCCTCAAGTACGTCGTTCTCACCTCGGTCAATCGCGACGACCTGCCCGATGGCGGCGCCGCGCACTTCGCCGCGTGCGTGCGCGAGATCAAGCGCCTGAATCCCGGCACGGCGGTCGAGGCGCTCACGCCCGATTTCCAGGGCGTCATGCGTGACGTCGAAACGGTCGTCGACAGCGGGCTCGACGTCTTCGCGCAGAACGTCGAGACGGTTCGCCGTCTCACGCATCCCGTGCGCGATCCGCGCGCGTCGTACGAGCAGACGCTTGCCGTACTCGCCCATGCGAAGGCGCATCGGCGCGAGCAGGGCGATGTACTCGTGAAGACCAGCCTGATGCTCGGCCTCGGCGAAACCGAAGACGAGATCTTCGAGACGATGCGCGATCTGCGCGCCGCCGGCGTCGACCTGCTCACGCTCGGGCAGTACCTGCGGCCCACCGTGAATCACCTGACCGTCGAGCGCTTCGTCACTCCCGAAGAATTCGAACGCTATCGCACGCATGCGCTGGAGCTCGGCTTCGTCGAATGCGTGTCCGGTCCGCTCGTGCGTTCCAGCTACCGCGCCGAGCAGGCACTCGCGCGCAACAACGCGGGACTCGCTGCCGGCGGCCTCGCGCAGCGCGGTTGAGCGGGCGCGTGGAACCGCCCGCCGTGAGCGCCCGACCCGCCATGCACCCGGTGCCCTTGCTCAAGTGGCTGGGTCGCGTCGAGTACGAGCCGACGTGGCGGGCGATGCAGCGCCGCACCGAGGCCGCCACGCACGCGACGGCCGACGAGATCTGGTTCCTCGAACACCCACCGGTCTTCACGCAGGGCATGAATGGCAAGAGCGAGCACGTGCTCGCTCCGGGCGACATCCCTGTCGTCGAGATCGACCGCGGCGGGCAGGTCACGTACCACGGTCCCGGCCAGCTGGTGGTGTATCCGTTGCTCGACATCGCGCGGCTGGGGATCGGCGTGCGTGCGCTGGTGACCGGCATCGAAGGCGCGGTCGTCGAGACGCTCGCGCAGTGGGGCATACGGGCCTACGGCAAGCGCGATGCGCCGGGCGTCTACGTCGACGGCCGCAAGCTGGCCAGCGTAGGCCTGCGCATCCGCCGCGGACGCTCGTATCACGGGCTTGCCTTGAACGTGGCGATGGATCTCGAGCCCTTCCGCCGCATCAATCCGTGCGGGTACGCCGGGCTCGAAATGACTCAGGCAGGTGACCTGGGCGGACCGACGTCGGTGCGCGCGGTGGCCGAGGCTCTCGCGCCACAGCTGCTGCGGCAACTCGGATTCGAGGCAGAGCGGCTCGCGCCGCGAGCGGGCGCGTCAGCGACCGGCGATCACAGCGCGACCAGCACCTGGCTGCAGGACGTCAGCTCCATGTAGAGCGCGTCGAGCTGCGCCTTGCTGGTGGCCACCACCGTCACCGTGATCGACAGGTATTTGCCATTTGCGCTCGGCCGCTCTTCAATGCGGTGCGGCTCGAGCGTGCCGAAATGGCGCGTGACGATTCCCATGACGAGGCTGCGGAAATCGTCGGATTCCAGCCCCATGATCTTGACCGGGAAATCGGTCGGAAAGACGAGCAGCGTGTCTTCACGCGCGGGAGGTGTCGGGTCGCTCATGCGGTCTCCAACGCCGGGCGCGTGGCGATCGCATCGAGGTGTTGCTGCAGTCGCGCGTACATCTGCTGCCAGTGCTGGCCCGGTGCGCCCGAGCCCACGGCCTGGCCATCGATCTTGGTGATGGGCAGCACGCCGCGACCCGCCGAGCCGATCCAGACTTCGTCCGCGGCGCGCATTTCGTCGACGCTGAACCGGCGGATATCGACGGGCAGCCAGCCTGCGGCGAGATCGAGCACGGCGTCGCGCGTGGTGCCCGGCAGGATCGAGTGATCGTTGGGCGGGGTCACCAGCGTGCCCCCGCGCACGATGAAGATCGTGCTCGAGGAGCCTTCGGTGACACGCCCGTCGCGCGTGAGCAGCGCCTCGGCACCGCCGCGATCCTGCGCTTCCTGCCGCAAAAGCACGTTGGCCAGCAGCGCTACCGATTTGATGTCGCAGCGAGCCCAGCGCGTGTCTTCCAGCGTGACGCCGGCGAGGCCCGCCTGCAGGACGGCCGGTGCCGGCTGTGGATACGGGCCCACGAACGCGAATGCTGTCGGCTCGACGGAGTCGGGCGGAAACAGGTGATTGCGGCCGTATTCCGCGCCGCGCGTCACCTGCACGTACACGAGCAATTCGGGGGATGGCGCCGTGCGCACGAGCCCATCCGTCACTTCGGCCCATTGCGCCAGGCCGAGCGGATTGCGGATGCGCAGCTCGCGCAGGCTGCGGTCGAAACGCTCGAGGTGCTCGCGCATCCGGAACGGCCGACCGCGGTGCACCGGCACGACTTCGTACGCGCCATCGGCGAACAGGAAGCCCCGGTCGAGCGGCGAGACGCGCGCCTCGGCCAGCGGCAGGTAAGTGCCGTTCAGCCAGCAGGTCGGGTACGGATCTGCCATCGCGGTACGGCGTGCCGTCAGTTGAACAGCAGGCGCAGGCTGTCCCACGCGCGGCCGAAGAAGCCGGCCTCGGGGACGTCCGCGACCGGGTACAGGTCGTACGTCGCGATGGTCTGGCCATCGACGACGACCTTGGCCTTGCCGATCGCCTTGTCCTTGCTGAGCGGCGCGACCATCTCTTCCGGCAGCTCGAATTCCGCCTTGACCGAGCTCACGTGGCCGCGCTGGCTCGTCACGTTGAGGTCGCGCCTCACGGTGAGGCCGATTTCGTCCTGCTTGCCCTTCCAGACGCGCGCCTTCGTGATCGGCTCGCCGGCGGCATAGATGCGCTTGGTCTCGAAGAAGTTGAAGCCGTAGCCCAGCAGCGCCGCGCTCGCTTCCTCACGCGCGCGCATCGACTCCGTGCCGAGCACCACTGAGACGAGCCGCATGCCGTTGCGCTTCGCCGAAGTGACGAGGCAATAACCCGCCGACTTCGTGTGGCCGGTCTTCACGCCGTCGACGGTGGGATCGCGCCAGAGCAGGCCGTTGCGGTTCTGCTGCGTGATGCCGTTCCACGTGAATTCCTTCTGCGCGTACCACTTGTAGTATTCAGGGAACTCGCGGATCAGCGCGCTGGTGAGCGTCGCAGTGTCGCGCGCGGTGGTGTAGTGGTTCGGATCGGGCAGGCCCGCAGCGTTCATGAAGTGCGAGTTGGTCATGCCGAGCTGCTTCGCATAGGTGTTCATCATCTGCACGAAGCCGGGCTCGCTGCCGCCGACCTTCTCGGCGAGCGCGACGGTAGCGTCGTTGCCTGACGGCACGATCATGCCCTGGATCAGGTTCTCGACCGAGACCTCCTTGCCGAGATCGACGTACATCAGCGATTCGTCGGACTTCGGCCGCCACGCGTGTTCGCTGATCATCACCATGTCGGTGAGCTTGAGACGGTTCTCCTTCAGCGCCTTGAACACACCGTAGGCCGTCATGAGCTTCGTGAGGCTCGCGGGCTCCTGCCTTGAATCGGGGTCGAGCGCGGCGAGCACGCGGCCGCTGTCCTGGTCGACCAGGATGAAGCTGCGCGCATTCAGCTGCGGCGGCGTCGGCAGCACCGTTGGTGCCGCGGCCGGCGCGGCTGTGGTCGTAGCATCTCCCGCAGCGGCTGGCGCCGCGGGTTCGGCCTCTTTGTCGGAGCCGCATCCGGCCAGGGCGAGGACGGTGGCGAGGGTGAGGGCGGAGAGTGTCGTCTGGAGAAGTCTCATTGCTGCGTGGGAACCATGCGTCGAATGTGAATAAGGGAAATCAGCGTGACGGGGTCGTGGACGACCAGCCGCCGGCCGGCTGCGCCGGCGTGGACGGTATCAGCGGACCGAACGCGGGCGGCAGCGGCTGGCCCAGGCGACGCGCGGCGATCGCATCGGCCAGGTCGCTCACGGCGCTCGCGTACATCTGGCTGCGATTGTAGCGAGTGATCGCGTAGAAGTTGGTGAAGCCGACGCGATACTCGGTGCCACCCGCCAGCCGCAGCGTGACCAGCATCGCGGGTGCATCGTCGGGCAGGCTGGTTTCGAAGCGCAGGCCGCGGGCCCGCAGCGAGCCAACCGTTTCGGTGAGTGCCAGTTTCGGGTCGATGCCATCGAGCCGCGCATTGCTCGCGTCCGCAAAGGTGATCACCGGTTCGCCCGCGCGCCAGCCGTGTACCTTCAGGTAATTGCCCACGCTCTCGAAGACGTCGGCCCAGTCGTTCCAGAGGTCGCGCTTGCCGTCCGCATCGCCGTCGACGGCATACGCGCGGAAGCTGCTCGGCATGAACTGCGGCAGGCCCATCGCGCCCGCGTACGAGCCGACGGGCACCAGCGGGTCGAGGCTTTCTTCGCGCGCCATGACCAGGTACTGCTCGAGTTCCTTGCGGAAGAACTCCTGCCGCGGCGGGTAGTTGAACGCGAGCGTCGACAGCGCGTCGAGCACGCGGTGCTTGCCCACGTTCTCGCCGTAGAACGTCTCCACGCCCACGATGCCGAGGATGATGTCCGCGGGCACGCCGCTCGCGGCCTGTGCGCGCTCGAGTTCGGCCTGGCGCTGCGCGTAGACCTCGACGCCGCGGGCGATGCGCCGCTCCATCACGAAGCGCGGACGGTACTCGTCCCAGCCCAGCGTGCGCTCCGCGGGCTTGGCGATGGCCTGCAGGATGAAACCTTTCGAATCGGCCTGCGCAAGCAGCCTGCGCAGCGCTGCGGCGTCGAAGCCGTGCTTCTGCTGCATGGTCGCGATGAACGCAGCTACATCCGCGCGGGCCGGGTCGATCGGCTGGTTGGAGGGCGCGGCTGCAGCAGGGGCGGGCGTCGGAGCCGGCGTTACGGTCGCGGGTGGCGCGGGTGGCGCGGGTGGAGCCGGAGCTACGGCCTCGCTACGCGTCGTCGTCGATTGGGCCGGCGCATCCGCGCATCCGCTCAACGCCGACGTCATCCCGCACAGGACGGCCAGGCCAAAGGCAAGGGTCGGGCCAGTGCGGGCCCGGGGCGGGAAAACGTTCCGTGTCACGTAGAAACCAGTTTGCGGCGGGAGTGGACGGACATGAGGATACCGAACCCTGCCATGAGGGTCACGAGCGAAGTGCCGCCGTAACTCACGAGCGGCAGCGGCACGCCGACGACGGGCAGCAGTCCCGCGACCATGCCGCTGTTGACGAACGCGTACACCGAGAAGAGCAGCGTGAGGCTGCCCGCGATCAGGCGCGTGAATGTGTCCTGCGCCTGCGTCGCAATGTAGAGACCGCGTCCGATCACCAGCAGGTACAGGAACATCAGCACCATGCAGCCGACGAGACCCCATTCTTCGCCGATCACGGCGAAGATGAAGTCGGTCGAACGCTCGGGCAGGAACTCGAGCTGCGCCTGGCTGCCGTTCATGTAGCCCTTGCCGAAGATGCCGCCGGAGCCGATCGCGATCTGCGACTGGATCGTGTGGTAACCCGCGCCCAGCGGGTCGTTCTGCGGGTTCAGGAACGTAAGCACGCGCTGCCGCTGGTAATCGTGCAGCAGGAACTTCCACACGATCGGCACGGCCGCGGCGAGCACGCCGCCGAGACCGAGGATGTAGCGCAGCTGCAGGCCCGCGAGCAGGATCACCAGGCCGCCGCCCGCCGCGATCAGCAGTGCCGTGCCGAGGTCGGGCTGCTCGGCGACGAGCAGCACCGGCACCAGCACCAGTGTGGCCACCACGACCAGCGTCGTGAAATCCGGGGGCAGCGGCCGCTCGTGCAGGTACCACGCGCAGCAGAGCGGCACTGCAATCTTCATGATCTCGGACGGCTGGAAGCGGATGAAGCCGAGGTCCAGCCAGCGCTGCGCGCCCATCGCAACGTCGCCGACCAGCGCGACGGCGACGAGCAGCAGCACGCCCAGTCCGTAGAGGAATGGCGCGCCGATGCGCATCACGCGCGGCGGAATCTGTGCGACGAACGTCAGGACGCCGAGCCCGAGACCCACGCGTGCCGCCTGGCCGAGGAAGATGTGCACGTCTTCGCCCGCGGCGCTGAACAGCACGACGAGCCCCACCGCGCAGACGGCCAGCACGCTCATGAGCAGCGGCCCGTCGATGTGCAGCGCCTCGAACAGGCGCCCGGTGAGCGTGAACGTGCGCTGGGCCCGGCTCGAATATCCCGGTCCTGCGATCTCGGTTCTCATTCCTCGACGCCTCCCACGGGCGGGGTGACCGGGACGGCGTCCGCGGCAATCGGTGCAGCTGTTTCCGGCGCGAGGTAAGCGTCGAGCACCTTGCGGGCGATCGCTGCTGCCGCGGTGCCGTGCCGGCCGTTCTCGATCACGACCGCGACCGCGATCGTCGGCGCCTCGACTGGCGCAAAGGCGATGAAGAGGCCGTGGTCGCGCAGCCGCTCGGCCACTTCGGATTCGCGGTACTTCTCGTTCTGGCCGATGGAAAACACCTGCGCGGTGCCGGTCTTGCCCGCGATCTGGTATTTCGCGCCGATCTGCGAGCGGTAGGCCGTGCCACCCGGCTGCATCACGCCGACCATGCCACCGATCACCTCGTCCCAGTATTTCGGGTCGTCGATCACGACGTCAGGCAGCCGGCGCGGCGCCAGCTCGGCCATCTTGCCTGTCTGTGAGTTGCGCACCGCGCGCACGAGACGCGGCTGGAACCGCTGGCCGCGCATCGCCATCGTGGCCGTCGCATGCGCGAGTTGCAGCGGCGTGACCAGCATGTAGCCCTGGCCGATACCGGCGATGACGGTCTCGCCCGGGAACCAGACCTGCAGTTCTTTTTTCTTGAAGGCCTTTTTCTTCCACGCACGCGAAGGCACGAGCCCCGAGCGTTCGCCCAGGATGTCGATTCCCACCTTTTCGCTGAAGCCGAACTCAGCCAGGAAATCGTGCATGCGGTCGATGCCAATCTGGTCCGAAATTGCGTAGAACCAGGTGTCGCACGATTGCGCGATCGCCTTGTGCAGGTCGACGCTGCCGTGCCCGTTCTTCTTCCAGTCGCGATACTTGTGGCTGGACCCCGGAAACTGCCACACGCCGCGACACCAGCGGCTGTCCTTCGCGTTCGTCACGCCATACTCCAGCGCGCCCAGCGCGACGAAGGGCTTGATCGTCGAGCCCGGCGGATAGACGCCGCGCAGCGCGCGATCGATCAGCGGCTTGTCGGGGTTGTCCGCGAGCGCGCGATATTCAGGGACGGTGAGGCCGCGGGCGAACCCATTGGGATCAAACGTCGGCGTGCTGACGAACGCGAGGATGTCGCCGTTGTGCGGATCGATCGCGACCACCGCGGCCCGTTGCGTGCCGAGCGCGGCTTCGGAGGCTTCCTGCAGCTTGTGGTCGATCGTGAGGATCAGGTCGTTGCCTGCGACCGGTTCCTTGCGTTGCAGGTCTGGCGCCTTGAGGCCCACGCGGTCGACGCGCCTGCCCTGCGCATTCACCAGCAGCTGCTGGTACCCCGTCTGGCCGTGGAGAACGTCTTCATAGTTGCGCTCGATGCCGAGCTTGCCGATCAGCGTCGTGCCGAGGTACTTCGAGACGTCGATGCGTTCCTGGTCCTGTTCGCTGATCGCGCCGACGTAGCCCAGCGCATGCACGCCGACGCCGCCGTGCGGATACAGTCGCGTGAGCCGCGGCCGGATTTCGACGCCCGGGAAATCCGGCCGGTGCACCGCGAACGTCGCGAGCTCCATCTCGGAGAGCTGCAGCCGGATGGGCACGGCCTCGAACACGCGGCGCGCCATGATCGTGCGCTTCGTGCGCGCGACGTCCTCGGCGGGCAGCAGACCCAGCTGCACAAGGCCGGCGAGAGTCGCATCGAGGTCGGGCGTCTGTTCTCGCGTTACCTCGAGCTGGTAGGCCGGGCGGTTGAGCGCGAGCGGCTCGCCCTTGCGGTCGAGGATCAGGCCGCGCGGTGGCGGGATCGGCTCGATGCGGATGCGGTTGCCCTGGGAGAGCTCCGCGAAGTACTCGTGCCGCACGACCTGCAGGTAAAAGAGACGCGCGAACAGTGCGCCGAGCAGCAGCGTGACCACGATCGAAGCGGCCATGACGCGCCGCCCGAACATGCGTTGCTCGGCGTAGTGGTCCTTGAGGCTCGAATTGCGCGCCATCGGGCCCGCCGCGCGTCAGGACGAACGGCGCGTGAGCGAGTCGCCCAGCGCGACCACGAGCGGCCAGAGCAGCGCACCCGACAGCACCGGCAGCCAGCGCACCCAGCCCGTAAAACCGTTGCCGGCGAGACCATCGATCCAGAACATCAGGAAGTGATACAGCGCGAGCAGCAGCATCACGATCACTGCCTGCTGCAGGATCGGGAACATGCGCATGCGCAGCTGCAGCTTGTGCGTGAGGTAACCGACGATCAGGAAGCCGAGCGCATGCTGGCCCAGCACCATGCCGCGCAGCACGTCGAGGAACAGGCCGGAGAGCCACGCATACCCGAGGCCCGCGATGCGGGGCGCGGTCAAGACGAAGTAGATCATCGCGAGCAGCGCGAGGTCGGGCCGGACGGAATCGAGCCAGCCCGGCAGCGGCACGATCGCAAGCACGAGCCCCGCAGCCATGCTGATCCAGTACAGCAGCCGGCGCGCGAACATGCTCATCGGCCTCATTGGCCGCCCTCCTGCGGGAGGGCCCCTGCATCACCAGGCGTGCCCGTGGGTGGGGTCCGTGCTGGCGTGGCCTCGGGCGATGCCGTGCCCGGTGCGGCATCTTCGGCTGCAGCGGGAGGAGGCGCGCTTGTCGCCGCTGCCGCCGGTTCGACAGAAGGCGCTGCCGCAGGCGCGCCTGTCGCGGCGGGGGCGTTGGTCACCGGCTTCGGCTTCGCGACGGCCGGTGCGGTTGCAGGCGCAGCCACATTGGAGGGTGTCGTGCCCGACGCGGGGCTTGCCGCTGCCGCAGGCGCCGGATCGGCCGCTGTCTCCGCTTCAAACGCCGGCGCCTTGAACCAGATCAGCAGCACTTCGCGCGCCTGATTGAGCTTGGCGGTGGGCCGTGCCTCGACGCTGGCGAATGTGCTGCCCGCGCGCTTCACCGCCGAAACGCGGGCGACGGGGTAACCGGGCGGGAAAACGCCGCCAAGACCCGTGGAGAACAGCAGGTCACCCTCCTGCAGGTCGGCCTCGACGGTCACGAACGGCAGGGACAGCTTGTTTTCGTCGCCCGTGCCGACAGCGATCGTGCGGACGCCGCTGCGATTCGATTGCACCGGGATCGCGTGTTCGGCATCGGTGATCAGGATCACCTCGGCGGTGGAAGCGTTGACCTTGGTTACCTGGCCGAAGATGCCTTCGCCGTCGAGCACGGCCTGGCCTTTGAACACGCCATCGCGAGCGCCCATGTCGAGCAGCACGCGGTGCCGGAACGGGTCGAGGTCAACGCGGAGGATCGAGGCGACCAGCACTCTCTCGGCGATGCCGGCCGTGTTTGCGCGCATCTCGCGCAGGCGGCGGTTCTCTTCCTCCAGCACCGCGAAACGCTGCAACTGCAGGTTGGCGAGGCGCAGCCGCGCGGTGAGTTCGAGGTTTTCCTGGCGCAATCGGCTGCGGTCGGCAAACGATTCGGTGACCCAGTCCGTCGCCCGGAACGGGAAATCGACGGCACGCTGCATCGGGTAGACGACCGTGCTCAGCGATTCGCGGATGCGGTCGATCTGGTGATAGCGCTGGTCCGCGACCATCAGCCCGACGGAGATCGCCGCCAGCGTGAGGAAATACGCTGTCAGCGGCGGTCCGCGACCGATGATCGGGCGGGAATCGTGGGACAGCTCGACCACTTGGCGCCGCGGAGGGGGCCGGGAGGAGGTGCGATCAGTCCAGGCCGAAGAGGCCCGGACCGTGTTCGTCGATCAGCTCCAGCATCTTGCCGCCGCCGCGGGCCACGCACGTCAGCGGGTCTTCGGCAACGACCACCGGCAGGCCGGTTTCTTCCATCAGCAGCTTGTCGATGTCGCGCAGCAGGGCGCCGCCGCCGGTGAGCACGATGCCGCGTTCGGCAACGTCCGAGCCGAGTTCGGGCGGGGTCTGCTCGAGCGCGGCCTTGACCGCGCCGACGATGCCCTGCAGCGGTTCCTGCAGCGCTTCGAGGATTTCGTTGGAATTGAGCGTGAAGCTGCGCGGCACGCCTTCGGACAGGTTGCGGCCCTTGACCGAGATTTCCTTGACGTGCTGGCCGGGGTAGGCCGAGCCGATCTCGATCTTGATGCGCTCGGCGGTGGCTTCACCGATCAGGATGCCGTAGTTGCGGCGCACGTAGTTGATGATGGCTTCGTCGAAGCGGTCGCCGCCGATGCGCACCGACGCGGCATACACGATGCCGTTCAGCGAGATGACCGCGACTTCGGACGTGCCGCCACCGATGTCGAGCACCATCGAGCCGCGAGCCTCGTGCACCGGCATGCCGGCACCTACCGCGGCGGCCATGGGCTCTTCGATCAGGCGCACCCAGCGCGCACCGGCGCCTTCGGCGGATTCCTGGATCGCGCGGCGCTCGACCTGCGTGGAGCCGTAGGGCACGCACACCAGCACGCGCGGGCTGGGACGGAT
>Ga0224500_10001862_pt1 | contig 11982 bp, 12 predicted proteins | sample SF_Oct11_sed_USG_FD_168126 | JGI IMG/M metagenome (GOLD analysis project Ga0224500, IMG submission 168126) | Sediment microbial communities from San Francisco Bay, California, United States - SF_Oct11_sed_USGS_4_1 | ecosystem: Environmental > Aquatic > Marine > Sediment | place: USA: California... | reverse complement strand
AGACCACGCACCAGTTCTCGGAGAGCACGAAGTTCCGCCAGCGGCTGTCGGTCTACCCCAACCTGTCCGACTCGGGCGAGTATCGCGTCGTGTTCGACGCCGGCCTGCTTACCGCCCTCGTTGACCGCTGGAACCTGACGGTCAACCTCTCGGCGCGCTACCAGAGCAACCCGCCGCTCGGCGTGCAAAAGAGCGATACGCTGCTGTTCACGGGGCTGCAGTACAGCTGGGGGCCGAAGTAGGCGCTGCGCTAGGCGCGCATCAGGTACCTGGCCGCGAAATCGTCAGCCGGCAGCGGCTTGCTGAACAAGTACCCCTGATACTCGTTGCAGCCATGCGCGCGCAGGTACTCGAGCTGAGCCTGTGTTTCCACGCCTTCGGCTACCACGGTCAGGCCGAGGCTGTGCGCCATCGCGATGATCACGTCCACCAGCACCGCTTCGCCACCCTGCGGCGAAATGGTCGCAATGAAGCTGCGATCGATCTTCAGCTCGTGCAGCGGCAGCAGCCGCAGGTAGCTGAGCGACGAGTAGCCGGTGCCGAAGTCGTCGATGGACAGCCGCATGCCGAGCTCGCGCAGCTCGCCGAGCAGGCGGATCGCCGCTTTCGGGTCGCTCATCACCGAGCTCTCCGTGAGCTCCAGGCGCAGGAATTCGCCCTGCCCGGTGTCGGCGATGGCGCGGCGGATGATGCCCGGTAGCGCCGGCTGGAACTGGCGCGGCGAGACGTTCACGGCGACAGGCACCCGCTGCAAGGCCGCGCTGCCCCACGCCTGGAGCTGCCGGCATGCGGCGTCGAGCGCCCATTCCCCCAGCGGCTCGATCAGCCCGGATTCCTCGGCCACCGGAATGAATTCATTGGGCGGGACCAGCCCGCGCACCGGGTGCTCCCAGCGCATCAGCGCCTCGGCGCCGCAGACTTCATTGCGTGTGACATCCAGCTTGGGCTGATAGAACAACCGCAGCTCGCCCTTCTCCAGCGCGCGGCGCAGCTCCTCTTCGATGCCCAGACGCTGGGCGGCCTTGGCGTTGAGTTCTTTCGAGTAGTAGCGAAAAGTATTGCGACCGGCGTCCTTTGCCTCGTGCAGGGCCGCCCCTGCGTTCTTCACCAGTTCGTCGCCGCTCATGCCATTGGCGGGGAACAGCGCTACGCCAATGCTGGTGGTCACGCGCAACTCCTTGCCCGCCAGCTCCAGAGGCCGTGCAACCGCCCGCAGCAATTCGTCGGCCACGATCGACGCGTACTCGGCGTTCGGGACGGCGGGCAGCAGGACCGAGAACTCGTCGCCGCTGAAGCGCGCCGCGAAGGGCAGGTCATCGTGCCGCTTGCCCAGACCGATGTGATCCTGCAGCACGCCCCGGATGCGCCGACCGGCTTCACGGATCACGGCGTCGCCGGCGGCCGGCCCAAGCGCCTCGTTGATCTGCCGGAAGCGGTCCAGTCCGAGCTGCAGGAGCGCACCCATGCGCCCGGGGGCGTCGGCGTCGAACAGCGTGCGCTCCAGCTCGCCCAGGAAGCGCTGGCGATTCACCAGTCCCGTCGTGCGGTCGAAGAACGCGAGGAAATCCTGGTAGGCCTTGGCGGTCAGCGTGTTGCGCAGGCGCAGCACGAGCTCGCTGCGGTCGACCGGCTTGCGCAGGAAGTCGTTGGCGCCGATCTCGAGCGCCTTGTGCTTGGTCTCCGGGTCGTCCGCCGCGGTCAGCACGATCACCGGGGTGTACTGCAGAATCGGATCCGTGCGCATGCGCTCCAGGATCTCGAACCCGCTCATGCCCGGCATCTTGACGTCGAGCAGCACGACGTCCGGGCGCCCGCTATGCATCAGGTCGATAGCCCCGGGAGCCTTGGTGGTATGCACGAACCGGTGGTACCCGGCGCGCGCGAGGAATCTCCCGATCAACTCGATGATCTCGGGCTCGTCGTCCACCATCATGACGAGCGCATCGCCCTGCAGGGCGAGCGCCTGGCCGCGGGTAGTGCCGAGCTTGTCTTCTTGGTCTTGCTGCTTCACTTCATCGCCATCTCTGGGCGAATGGTATCAGCTACTCTCGTCCGGCCCAGCGCGCGGCGCGCTTCTCCACGAACGACGCGAGTCCCTCGGTCGCCTCCGCACTGCGGCGCTTGGCGGCATGCTGCTCTACCAGCCGCCCGAGCACCGCGTCGTCGATCGCGCCCCATGCGAACGCCAGCGCCGCTTTCTTGGTCTGTGCGTTCGCCTCGGGCGCATTCTGCAGCAGTTGCGCGACGAGGCGCTCGCCCGCCGCCGGCAGTTCGGCGAGCGGCACGACCTCGTGCGCGAGGCCGATGCGCCGTGCTTCCTCGGCGCCGAAGCGCTCGCCCGACAGCGCGTAGCGGCGCACCTGGCGCGCGCCGATCGCATCCGCGAGCTGCGGCAGGATGATGGCGGCCGTCAGCCCCCAGCGCGTCTCGGCGATCGAAAACATCGCGTTGTCGGCGGCAATCACCACGTCGCAGGCCGCGACGATGCCGGTGCCGCCGCCGAAGCAGCCGCCCTGCACCAGCGCGAGCGTGGGCACGGGCAGCGTGTTGAGGCGGTGCACCGCCATCGCCGTGGCGCGCGAGACGCGTTCGTTTTCCTCGGCCGTCTGGCCGGCGACGCGAATGATCCATTTCAGGTCGGCGCCGGCCTGGAAGTGCTTGCCGGCGCCGCGCAACACCACGACGCGCAGGCCGGGGTTTGCGCCGAGCTCGTCCATCGCTTCGTGCAGGCCGCCGATCAGCGACTCGTCGTAGGCGTTGTTGACCTCGGGCCGGTTGAGCGTGACCGTGGCGACGCCGCGCGCGTCGACGTTTCGCAATACGGCTGATTGAATCATGGCATTTCCTTTTCTTTGGAGCCTTGGGTTGTCGGCGATAATCGCACCGCGTGGAACGACAGGACTTTATCAATCACACGCCGATGATGCAGCAGTACCTGCGCATCAAGGCGGCGCATCCGGCCATCCTGCTGTTCTACCGGATGGGCGACTTCTACGAGATGTTCTACGACGACGCCGAGCGCGCGTCGCGCCTGCTCGACCTGACCCTCACCGCGCGCGGCCAGTCGGCCGGCGCCCCGGTGACCATGGCCGGCGTGCCGGCGCATTCCGTAGAGCAGTACCTCGCCAAGCTGGTGAAGCTGGGCGAATCCGTCGCGATCTGCGAGCAGGTCGGGGACGTGGCGACCGCCAAAGGCCCGGTCGAGCGCCAGGTGACGCGCATCGTCACTCCCGGAACACTCACCGATTCGGAACTGCTCGACGACAAGGCCGACAACATCCTTCTGGCGCTGACCGCGGACAAGGCCAGCGTGGGCCTCGCCTGGCTGTCGCTCGCCAGCGGCACGCTGCGCGTGGCGGAAGTCGCGCCGCAGGCGCTGGCCAACGAATTGCAGCGCATCGGCCCGGCCGAAGTCCTTGCCGTCGACGGCATCGAGCTTCCGGGCTTGTTCGTGACGCGGCTGCCGGCGTGGCAGTTCGACGCGGATTCCGGGAAGAAGCGCCTGCTCGAGCAGCTCGGAGCGGCGAACCTCGCCGGCTACGGCGTGGAAGACCTCGGACTCGCCATCGGCGCCTGCGGCGCGCTGCTCGACTACGCGAAGAAGACGCAGGGACAGGCGCTGGCGCACGTCAACGCGGTGTCGGCGGAGCGCGCCGCGGAATACCTGCGCATGGACGCGGCCACGCGGCGCAATCTCGAGATTACCGAGACGCTGCGCGGCGAGCCTGCGCCGACGCTGCTGTCGCAACTGGATCGCTGCGCGAGCGGCATGGGCAGCCGGCTGCTGCGCCACTGGCTGCACCATCCGCTGCGCGATCGCGCGGCGGTCGCCGAGCGGCACGCGGCGGTGGAGATCCTCCTGGGAAGGACGGAACCCGTTCACTCGACGCTGCGCCGCTTCGCCGATGTCGAGCGCATCACGGCGCGCATCGCGCTGAAGAACGCGCGCCCGCGGGATCTGTCCGGGCTGAGGGACAGTATCGGGCTGTTGCCCGAGCTGCGGGAGGCTGTGCCGGGCACCAGCCCGCTTCTGCAGTCACTGCTGGCGGATCTGGAGACGCCGCAGGCGTGCCTGGACCTCCTGCGCCGCGCAATGGCCCTCGAGCCCGCGGCGCTGGTGCGCGACGGCGGCGTGATCGCCGAGGGCTACAGCGCCGAGCTGGACGAGCTGCGCACGTTGCAATCGGGCGCCGGCCAGTTCCTGGTCGAACTCGAAGCGCGCGAGCGCGCGCGCACCGACATCCCCAACCTGCGCGTGGCCTACAACCACGTGCACGGCTACTACATCGAGGTGACGAACTCGCACGCCGAGAAAATCCCCACCGAGTACCGCCGGCGCCAGACGCTGAAGAACGCCGAGCGCTACATCACGCCCGAGCTGAAAGCCTTCGAAGACAAGGCGCTCTCGGCGCGCGACCGCGCGCTGGCGCTGGAGAAGTCCCTGTACGACGAGCTTCTCGCGAAGCTCGCTGCGCATCTGCTCGAGCTGCAGCGCATCGCGCGCGCCCTTGCCCAGCTCGACGTGCTCGCCGCCTTCGCCGCCGTGGCGCACGAGCGCGGCTACTGCCGGCCGCAATTCGTGGACGACGTGCGCATCGAGATCGAGGGCGGCCGCCATCCGGTCGTGGAAGGCCAGGTGGAGCGCTTCATCGCCAACGACGCGCGCCTGTCGCCTTCGCGCCAGCTGCTGCTGATCACCGGCCCCAACATGGGCGGCAAGTCGACCTACATGCGCCAGGTCGCGCTCATCGTGCTGCTCGCGCACACCGGCGCGTTCGTGCCGGCGAAGGCTGCGCGCCTCGGCCCGATCGACCAGATCTTCACGCGCATCGGCGCCGCCGACGACCTCGCCGGCGGGCGTTCGACCTTCATGGAGGAGATGACCGAGAGCGCCAACATCCTGCACAACGCCACCGCCCAGAGCCTGGTGCTGATGGACGAGGTTGGACGCGGCACCTCGACCTTTGACGGCCTGGCGCTCGCCTGGGCGATCGCGCGGCAGCTACTCGAGAGGAACAAGGCGCTCACGCTCTTCGCCACCCACTACTTCGAGATGACGCGCATCGCCCTGGAGTACAAGGAGGCAGCCAACGTCCACCTCGATGCCGTGGAGCACAAGGACCGCATCGTCTTCCTGCACGCGGTGGAGGAAGGACCGGCTTCGCAAAGCTACGGCCTGCAGGTGGCGCAGCTCGCCGGCGTGCCGAAGACGGTGATCCAGCGCGCGCGGCGCATCCTGCAGCAGCTCGAGGAGGCGAGCCGCGCCGGCGGCGCCCAGGCGGATCTGTTCGCGCGGCCCGCCGCCGAAGAGCCCGAGCCGCAAGCCGATGCGCTGCGCGACGCGCTGTCGCAGGTCGATCCGGACGCGCTCTCGCCGCGCGAAGCGCTGGCGCTGCTCTACCGCCTGAAGCGGCTCTGAACCCATGCAGCTCGTCGACATCGGGGCCAATCTCACGCACGCGTCGTTTCACGACGATCTCGATGCGGTGCTCACCCGCGCGCGCGCGCACGGCGTCGCGCAGATCGTGGTCACGGGCACGTCGGTCGGGGAGAGCCGCCGCGCCGCGGCGCTTGCCGACGCGCACGGCCTGTACGCCACGGCCGGCGTGCATCCTCACCACGCACGCGAGTGCGACGACGCCACCATCCCGGCGCTGCGCGAGATCGCCGCGCACCCGAAGATCGTCGCCATCGGCGAATGCGGCCTCGATTTCAACCGCAACTATTCGCCGCACCCCAGCCAGGAGAAATGGTTCGTGGCGCAGCTCGAGCTCGCCGCCGAGCTCGGCAAGCCGCTCTTCCTGCACTCGCGCGATGCGCACCCGCGCTTCGCCGAGATCCTGAGGAACCTGCGCGTGGGCAGGGCCGTGGCGCATTGCTTCACCGGCGAGGCGGCCGAGCTGCGCGCCTATCTCGACCTCGGCCTGCATATCGGCATCACGGGCTGGATCTGCGACGAGCGCCGGGGGCGCCACCTGCTCGCGCTGGCGAAGGAGATTCCGCAGGACCGGCTGCTGCTCGAGACCGATTCGCCCTACCTGACGCCGCGCGATCTGCATCCCCAGCCCAGGGCGCGGCGCAACGAGCCGGCGCACCTGCCCCACATCCTGCGCGCCGTGGCGCGCGCCCGCGGCGAGGCACCGGAGGCGCTCGCCGAAGCGACGACGCGCAACGCGAGGGCGTTCTTCGGCCTCGCATGAACTTCGCCCGCTCGCCGCACGCGAGCGCCCCTAGCCCCAGTCGTTTTCCGGATCGCGCTCGTGGTCGTGCCGCTCGATGACCTCGCGCACGACGCCGTCATCCGAGAACTGCACGAACAGCACGCGCAACTCCCGGACCGCGTGGCGCCATGGGTACTCCCAGACGTCGCGCTGCTGGCGCGGCAGGCGCATGACGCTGATCGGCGGCCCGAGCAGCTCGCGCACTTCAGCGGCGCGCATGCCGGCGCGCACGCTGTGGATGTTCGCGTAGGTCAGCCGCTGGTCGAGCGCGCGCAGCACGCCATCCGGCCCGATGCGCGCGACGTAGACGGCGGGCCCGGCGCGGTAACGCTCGAAATACTGCAGCGTCCCGCCGTCCGGGTGCTTCAGCTCGAGGGCGGGCAGGCCCATGAGCGTCCTGACCTCGGCCGCACTCGATTTCCCGGGCACCAGCGTGTGCCCGTCGATGGCGGCGCAGCCCGCAATGAGCAGCGCCGCAAGCCCGCCCGACATGCGCATCATGGCTTGCTCCCCAGCACCTCGATCCACTTGCCCAGGGGATCTACCCGCACCCAGTCGCCCGTCTTCAGCACCTCGCGCGGGTGCGGCGTCCAGCCCTCGGTGATGGTGATGCCGGCGAACACCGCGCCCTGCACCATCACCGGGTTGGTCACCCCGAAGATGAACGCTTTGGGCGCGATTTTCTTCCATTGCAGGTCGTAAAACGCCCAGCCCGCGGCGATGCCGCCCTTGGCGGTGGGGAAGAAGCACACCCGGTCCTTGATATTCTCGCCCTCGAGCTTGTGGCCCGGCTTGGTGATGACGCCGCTCCAGCGGTCGAGGTCGTAGCGCGGCGAGAACCCTTCTTCCGAGAGCAGCGCCACGCCTTCCACCGGCGGACCGAAGGCGCGCGCCACGCGCAGGCGCGCCGCGCTCAACGCAGCACCCCCGTGCAGGCGATGTCCACGCAATCGCGCGTGCGCCGCAGGATGGTGTTGAAGCGGTGCGCGCCGATGATGTTCACGATCTTGGCGGAGTTGGACACCATGTTGGTCCAACGGTTGGCGACACGCATGGGCGAGAGGTTCTGCAGGATGTAGAAGCACACGCCCTCGAGGAGCGTGACACCCGCGTCCTCCAGCACCCGGGCGTAGCCGAGCGCGCGCGCCTGCGCGAGCACGCCGCCGCTGGTGGTGACGATGCAGTGGCCGCCCGCCTTCACGCGGCGGCCGTCGAACAGCGCGGCAAGCTGCTTCATCTCGAGGAGCGATTGCTGCGGGCCCGAGAACACCACCAGGCGCGCATCGCCGTCGCCCAGACGGCAGCCGGCATAGACTCGCTCCAGATCGGCGTCCGTGATCGCCAGGCGTTCGGTGGGCTCGCACCGGCCGAGCGCCGCCTCGATGGTCGGCGCCTCCGGCGTCGCACCGACGAAGTGGAACATGCCCATCGAGCCGTAGCTCGCCAGCGCCGCGCCGAGGTGCTTCAGCTCGTCGGCCGTGGGCGTGCGGTGAAAGCCGTGGAACACGGGCACCGCGTAGTAGCTCTGGTGCGGCTCGCCCACGAGCTTTCCCACCGCGCCCCAGTCGGCCAGGTCGTCCAGGCGCGCCCGCAATTCGACCGTAAAGCCGCCGCGGCGGTGCTCGTCGAGGTGAAACCCGTACTCGGGCGTGCGGCCGGTGATCGCCGCCGCCAGCGCCGCGGGGCCCGCCTCGAAGTTGCTGCGCGCGCCGAAAACGGAGTTGGCGTAGATCACGGTGCCGGTGTCGCCCCAGGCCACGTGCTCGCCGAGGTGCGGCTGGTATACCGTCTGGTAGTTGATGCAGGTGTCGGTGGTGGCCACGTCCATGCGCCGCAGGCAGGCGATCAGCTCGCGCTCCTTGGCGACTTCGCCCGCGTCCTGCCCGAGGCGCTCGCAGTGCGCGAAATCGATGCAACGCGCGTTGGTGGTGGTGCCGACGGCGCAGCGCGCGCCGAGCGCGGCGGTGTCCTTCAGCCATTGCAGGCCGCCGTCGCCCATCACCTCGATGTCGCCCATCATGTGGACGTTGGTCACCGCGACGAAGCGCTTCGCGCCCCAGAATTCGCCCACCTTGACCTGGTACTCGAGCGCGCGGCGCGGCGCAGCGCCGCGCTCACCGCCGAGGATGGCGCGTTCCTCCGACGACAGCTCCATTACTCCCCCTTGCCGGGGTTCGGGGTGAAGTACTTCGCGAACTTGCCGGGCACGCCCTTCCAGTCGTCCGCGTCAGGCGGCGGCGTGCCCTTGCGCGTGATGTTGGGCCACTTCAGGGAGAACTCGGTGTTCAGCTTCAGCCAGCGTTCGGCCTTGGCATCGGAGTCGGGCAGGATCGCCTTCGGCGGGCACTCGGGCTCGCACACGCCGCAGTCGATGCATTCGTCCGGATGGATGACGAGCATGTTCTCGCCCTCGTAGAAGCAGTCCACGGGGCACACTTCGATGCAGTCCATGTGCTTGCACTTGATGCAGTCTTCGGTGACGACGTAGGTCATGGGACGCGATTATGTCACTTCAGGCGTCGACGATGAACTGGAAGGCGGCGCTGCGCCCCTCGCGTTTCGAAACCATCGCCACCACCAGCTCCTCGCGCCACAGCCCGTCGCGCGCGTCGCCCGGGAAATAAAGCTGCGTGGTAAGGATGCGCCGGCCGGGCGCCTGCACCTTGACGTGGATGTGACGCGCCCTGCCGGGATAAATTGCAGGAAAGATCGTCTCCAGCCGGAAACGCCCTTCGTCGTCCGCGAACAGGTGGCCGCGGTAGCGAAAGCCCGCATTGTCGTACCGGCCGTTCTCGTCGCAGTGCCAAAAATCGAGCAGCGCCTTCCCCACCGGCCGGCATCGCGGCGACACCACGCGCCCGGCGAGCACGAGCCGCTCGCCGTTGCTGCCGGGCTCGACGAGCGAGCTGCGCAGCGGCGTATTCGGCGTGTAATAGGGGCCTTCGGTCTGGCGCGGCGTGAGCGCGGACTGCGGGCCGCACTCGGGCGTGAGGGGCAGATCCTGCCCGATCGCCGCGCCGACGAACGGAAACGCCGCGGCCGCTCCGAGAAATCGACGCCGGGTATGGAATTTCATGAGCTCATCCTCTTGCGCATGGCACCTGCTCCTCAAACCACGAACGGCTGCATTTTCTCCCGCAGATCGTCGGGAATCGGCAGCGCGCGCTGCGACTCGAGCGACATCAGCACCACCTTGTGCCGCGCGCGGAACTTCTCGTCGCCCGCCACCCGCCCGACGACGCCGAACTCGATCGAGGTGCGCCCGAGCCTGGCGATCGACAGCTCCAGGACGAGCAGGTCCCCCAGGTGGCAGGGCCTGAAGAACTCGCAGCCGGTATTGACGATGGGAAAGCCCACGCGCCGCTGGATGTGCATCTCGTTGAAGGTGAAGCCGATCGCCTCGCCGAACCAGTCCTCGACCACGCCGTTCACCATGTCGAAGAAGTTGACGAAGTAGACGATCCCCGCCGGGTCGCAGTGCGAGAAACGGATCTTGCGCTCGGTGGTGAAGGTGCGCGCCATTCAGTCGAGCGGCAGGCCGACGTAGTTCTCGGCGAGCGTCGTCGCCTTGGCTTTCGAGCTCGTGACGTAGTCGAGCTCGGCGAGCTGCAAGCGGTGATGGAACGGCGAGTCGTCGTGGAAGCGGTGCAGCATCGAGGTCATCCACCAGGAGAAGTACTCGGCTCGCCAGACACGCCGCAGCGCCATCGCCGAGTACTGCGCCAGCAGGTCATTGCGCTTGTCCTGGTAGTGCGCCTTGAGCGCGCGCGACAGCACGCGCACGTCGGCGACCGCCAGGTTGAGTCCCTTGGCGCCGGTCGGCGGCACGATGTGCGCGGCGTCGCCGGCGAGAAACAGGCGCCCGTACTGCATCGGCTCGACCACGAAGCTCCGCATGGCGACGATGCCCTTTTGCTGGATGCGGCCTTCCTTCAGCTGCCAGCCGCCGTCCACGGTGGCGAGGCGCGCGCGCAGCTCCTCCCAGATGCGCTCGTCCGGCCAGTGCTCGATGCGGTCCTCGGGCTCGCACTGCACGTACAGGCGCTGCAGGGTCGGCGAGCGCGTGCTGACCAGCGCGAAGCCGCGCTCGTGGTGCGCGTAGATCAGCTCGTCGGTCGAGGGCGGCGCCTCGACGAGCACGCCGAGCCAGCCGAAGGGGTAGGTGCGCGTGAACTCGTGCCGCCGCCGCGACGGCATGCTCGGGCGCGAGACGCCGTGGAAGCCGTCGCAGCCCGCCACGTAGTCGCAGGCGAGCTCGCGCAGCTCGCCCGCGGCGTCGCGATAGCGGATCTTCGGCGCGTCGGTGTCCAGGTCCTGCGGCGTCACGTCTTTCACGCCGAACTCGATGGGCGCGCCCGCATCCAGGCGCGCCCTCACCAGGTCGCGGATCACCTCATGCTGCGCGTACACCATGATCGAGCGGCCGCCGGTCAGCGCGGCGAAGTCGATGCGGCGCGTGCGGCCGGCGAAGCGCAGGTAGATGCCATGGTGCACGAATCCCTCGCGCATCATGCGCTCGCCCACGCCCGTTTCGTTCAGCACGTTGACCGTGCCCTGCTCCAGCACGCCGGCGCGCAGCGTCGCCTCGATCACCTCGCGCGTGCGCGTCTCCAGCACGACCGATTCGATGCCCTCCAGGCGCAGCAGGTGCGCGAGCAGCAGGCCCGCGGGGCCTGCGCCGATGATGCCGACTTGTGTGCGGTTGGTCACGTCGCCCCCGGACTAAGGCGTCGTATCATCTGTTGGCATCAACATGCGGCCATTCTATCGCCGCCCTTCGAGGAGTCACCCGTGCGCTATTTCAGGTTTTCGCTGTTTTCCGTAGTGCTGGCTGCGTCGCCGGCGTGGGCGCAGGAGATCGACCAGCTGCAGAACATCGTGCAGGGCGAGTTCCGCCTGCTGTCCGAGGACCTGGGCGCTGCGCTCAGCTATCACGCGCAGATTCCCGCGGAACCGCTGGGCGTCACCGGCTTCGATCTTGGCGTTGGCGTAACGGCGACGAAGATGCAGCACGCCGCGATCCTGCAGCGTGTGACCTCGGACGATGCGGACGCCACGATATACGTGCCGACCCTCCGCCTGCACAAGGGGCTGCCGGCGGGATTCGACATCGGCCTGACGTACGCGTCGATTCCCGGAAGCAACATCACCTACACGGGCGGCGAGCTGCGCTATGCGATCCTGCAAGGCGGCACCGCATCGCCTGCCCTCGCCGTGCGCGGCAGCCTCACCAAGCTGAGCGGCGTCGACCAGCTGTCCCTGGACACGCGCGGCGTGGACGTCTCGATCTCCAAGGGTTTCGCGTTTCTCACCCCTTACGCGGGAATCGGCCGCGTCTGGGTCGAAAGCGATCCTCGCGGCACCGCGGGCTTGCGCCCGGAGAAATTCTCGCTCACCAAGGCGTTTGTCGGCATCGGCATGAACTTCGCCGTGCTCAACGTCAATCTGCAGGCCGACCGCACCGGCGACGCCAGCTCCTACAGCCTGAAACTGGGCTGGCGCTTCTAGTGTCCCGAGTCAGAAATGCGTGATCGTTTTTCTTCGATCTCGGGACTGGGCCGCTCTTGCCCAGTCCCGAGACACAGGGGCGATCACGTTGGCGTGAGCGCCTGCGCCATGCGACGGTCTCAGGGTCTCGTGATTTCCCGCAAGAACGAAAAGGCGCGGAAAATCACGAGATCGGCCAAAAGCTGAAAGGCGACGGATTTCGGACTCAGCACACTAGAGCCCGAGCAGCCGCGCCGCGTTCTGCTTCAGGATG
>Ga0224500_10001861_pt1 | contig 11985 bp, 9 predicted proteins | sample SF_Oct11_sed_USG_FD_168126 | JGI IMG/M metagenome (GOLD analysis project Ga0224500, IMG submission 168126) | Sediment microbial communities from San Francisco Bay, California, United States - SF_Oct11_sed_USGS_4_1 | ecosystem: Environmental > Aquatic > Marine > Sediment | place: USA: California... | reverse complement strand
GGGATATGCGCTCCACAAGAGCCGCCTCATCACCGTGCTGAACAACGAAGCCCGTCTTCCCATCCTCGACCAGGTAGGGGATATCACCGGCATCCATGGCAACGATAGCTCGACCACACGCCATGGCTTCCATTACGACATTGGGGCACCCTTCACTTTCAGAGGTGTGGACTAAAAATTTAGCTTTCCGCAAGAAAGCAGGAATATCATGAATGGCACCAAGAAACTCTACTATCTCAGAAATACCAAGATCTTCAACCTGCTTCTCAAGCACGAGACGTAATGGGCCATCACCCGCTATCCGAAAGTGTATCTCTCCCGTCATACTTTTTTTCACCCCTTGAATCGCTCGTAGTAATCGATCCCAACGCTTAACGGGGAAAAGTGAACCCACCGCTGCTATATAGTGCCGCTTTCCTGGAGCATCGTCCATACAGGCGAACGCCCTAATATCTAAGCCGTTACGAACAACAAATATCCTCCTGGGGGCAAATAGCCTGGAAACACATTGTGCTGCATCAGCCGATTTCTGACTATTCGAAATGTGATAACGCGGCAATCGAGCATTGAGTGCACCTCTGATGAGGCCGCTCTCGGCCTTGGCACGGACAAAATCACCTCTTATCGAACCAATTGGGACTGCGTGAGTGCCCCATGCCGCATAATATGCAGCAAAATTCGTAAAGAACGAGTATGAATGGATGACTTCTGGCACCATCTTTCTCGCGAGAGTTCGGAAGCCTCGCAACTTAGATAGGGAAGACCATTCTCCAGGAAATCCATAGATTGGGATGTTAAGCGCCTTTATATCGTGGTAGTACCTATCGTTAGGGTCAAGATTCCAAACAAAGACTGTCGGACGATATCGCTCATGATCGAGATTTGCGAGGAGATAGTAGAGCTGACGTTCAAGACCGCCTAGCCGAAGTTGCCCCACGACATAGAGAAATCCACCCCGCGTCACATTACTCATAACCGCTTCTTGCCCCAGCTCACCCTATCGACGTTTCGCTATCACCACACTTGTCTCGATAGGAGATTATCCTGAAACCTGGATCAAGGACGACAACGACATCATCAGGAATATCTTTATGCACGACCGCATTGGCCCCTATCTTGACATTGCTGCCTACCTGGATCTTTCCGAAAATCTTCGCCCCCGGAGCAATATATACATTGTTTCCTATTACAGGGACTCCTCTATTCTTGCCTTTCCCTGAGATTCCGATAGTGACCAATTGAGAGATGCTTACATTGTTCCCTATTTTCGCCAAACCTGAAATCGTGATTCCCCCAGGGTGACCAATATACAATCCTGACCCAATCTGTGTCGCACGAGAGATTTCGATTCCCCATTTACTTCGAATTCGATGAAACAGAATCATGTACAGAGGCTCAAAGAATATTCTCAAAAACAGATTTTGTTTTTTTGCCCAATGTCCAAATCTATAAACTGCCACTGCATGTAACCCAGGAGAACGATAGCATGCAATTATTCTCTTTATCACATTTCCCTTGGTTAGCTCATAGGTCCGAAGAAAGTCTGCTTTGAAACGAAAGGCGGATTTCGGTGCGGATTCACAATCAGCTGAGGTCTCTGAAATATTCATCTTTCGAGCATCCTCGGTTTTATCGATCCCTTTGCTCTCTATACAGCTAATCGTGAGCGTTACCACGAAGGATGAGGCAGATCTCACCATATTAGAATTGACTGCCAGACACATCACCTGTGCCACTTAAAACAACATGCAAATACCTCCTTCACACAGTTCGCTCGGAAATCATCGGCCCTCGACAAGCATTGTTATAATTGATGCTTGCTGTCAAGCAACAGACAACGATCGTCCATGGAGACATAAACGCATAATGATCCACGACCATCTCAAAGAGCGCAAACACGAATAATGGGGGGAGAAGCGCGGCTTCTCCCACCGGCACTCTCTGCATCAGGTGCAGACATCCGATTGCCACACGAGCCAAATACTGCAAATAGCAAATCAGAGGAAAAACTCCAGCTGCCAAAGCGAGATAAAGAAAGCTGTTGTGCGGATTGTGCCATAGCCCTTTAGCCCATGTCGGTGGAATTCTGGTATCACCTAAACCGCGCCCAATCCATGGTGAATCGAGTATCCGCGCCAGCGCCGCCGGCCATAATCTACCTCGTCCAGTTTCCTCTACCCCTCGAGAAGTATACTGGCTAATCTCTTCATCAAACACACCAGATATATAGACCAGACATACTACGGTGGCAAACAACACGAGAGAGAGAAAGCTCCGCTTGAGCATATGGCGAAATCCTACGATACAGGCCAGAGCAATCCCCACCAAGGGAGCCCGGCTGACCGAAAGTGTCACGACATAGAGACATCCTACTGCCGCAGCCCCAAAGACCGTTCTTAAGAAACTCCGCTGTGACTGGATACTCAAAAATAGAAGATAGACGAAGCAGAAACCAAACCATTGCCCCAGGACATTCGGATTCGAGAGTCCAGTTCCAGAAGCCCAGGCGCGCACGATGCCTCCAACCCTACGGAGATCAAGATAGGGCAGGCAACTGACCCCTATTGCCAAAGCAACCAGTGCGAACCGGTGCAGAAATCCTGGACGTAAGGACAACGACTGGATAATGATTAGCAGTTCCAGCCACATAACAATGCCTAGCCCTTCACTGAAAGCCTGAGTAGTCAGGCTATGAAAGAGCAGCTGTAGCACTATCACAAGAATCCCAGTGCAGAACGCCAATGCGACAGGCCTATATGATCGGAGGCTCTGAGCCGCAACACTCAATAAGCACGCTACCGCATTTAGCAATAGGATCACTCCACCCACTGCAGGGATAACAATACCCCACACTTGACCAAGGTAGGCATAGGTGAGACTCGCATAGAACACATACTCCAAGAAGGCAGGAGGATATGAAGCTGTTGATGGGGCTTCCCGCTCGGCAAACTGATCATAATCTGCCTGATGATCACGAGGTAGGATCATCACACCGCTCCGTCTGACTTGGTGCTCTGCTTGACCGTGCCCCGTCCACCTGACACACTTGCAGCCGCTTTTTCAAACGCATGTACTGCTACAGTCGCGCTATAAAACTGCTCAACATGGTGCCTCGCTTTTACTCCCAAATCCTGGCAACGTTGAGGTGACGCCATTAGAGAACGAACTGCCTCAGCCGTCCCCTCAATGGTATTAGCAACTATTCCCAACCCATGATTCTGAATTTTATGGTCAGGGTCAATCTCAACACTCACAACAGGCGTCCCGGCTGCCCAAGCTTCTAAAAACACGCTGGGAAAGCCTTCTCCGTCAGACGTCGAAAGTAAGAGATTCGCATTGCCGATAATGCGCAGCGACTCCTCCGGATCGACATGACCTCGATAATCCACGTTGGGAAGAGATTGCAGTTGTTCAAGTATCATCTCTAGTGCTTTCCTGTCCCACAAACCGGTAGCTGGCGCACCACAGACCATGAAGCGCACCATGGGTAATCGACGCGCAGTCTCTATCAGTCGATCCAGGCGTTTCACTGGTCTAATGACAGCCACCCAGGCAACAGATCCGCTTCGCTCAGAATGAGGTATAACGGTACTGGGGAGAGACACAATTCCGGGGAGCGAGTACGCTCGCCCCTGTAATAGAGCTGGCAACTGATCGCGCTGCCCCTGATGTTGAACAAGAATAAGATTAGATCGCCGAAGTCCCCACACATAGAGAGGCCACCAGCTTTTTCGTAGATTCAGCGCCTTCCGTGGCTGCACATCCCGATCATGCATAGTGGAAAAGGCAGTTCGGACACCAAGCCATCGAGCGATTTCAGCTGCAGGTCCCCACATATAGTCCGCACACTGCCATAAACACCAGTCCGGCTTCACTTGTTTCAGAAGCTTGAACCAGTCCAATAGAAAATGGCTCTCTCGACTCATACCAAGGAATCGCACCCCTGCAATTACTTTCTCCTCACCCGGTTGCATCTTAAATCTCACGCCCACGGTAACCGACCACCCTGCGTTTGCCAACTCACGCAGCAGATGCCATGCATACCGTTCTGCCCCACCCCTCGCCGAGTGATCTCCCATAGCGTAACCAAACACAATATCATTCACATGCACAATTCTCATCGGACAACCTCAGACTTCACGCCTTTCGATATAGTAGGTGTCTCTACCGTCGGTGCAACTGTTGAAGCTGCTCCATTTAAAGCAGCAATCAAGTCTAAAATCTGCCGGTCGGACGAGTAGGCTTCACAGGCAGCACGACTCGGAACGTATCGATCAAGTGTTCCAGTCGACCATGCCTCCAGGATCTGCTTAAGTACCGTGACTACTTCGTCCGGGCTATCGGCATCGGCAATCAATGAACTACCAACTTGACTGAGTATACGGCGGGTTTCATCATGTGGCACAATGCCGATGACCGGCCTCCCTGCTTGCAGATAGCCGAATAATTTGGCACCTGCAACCAAATCGTGCGCCGTTCGTCCTGGCATTCTGCCCAATACGAGAAGCGCATGTGCCTTTCGTTGGAGGCCACGAACCTCAGCGCTTGGAATCGGAGGCCTGACCTCGAACATATCATGGAGGTCTAACTCCGCCACTCGCTCGGCTAGCCGTTGAAGCCCTTCTCCCACAAACACCATTCGCAACTGAGCGGCGCGAGCGGGAATTTGACGTTTCAGTTGAGCAAGACCCTCTAGAAGTATGTCGTACCGATAGGTACTCAGCGTTCCTGCATACAGGACTGTGCACCGTTCCCCAGGTGCACAAACAAACTGCTCAACTTCCCCTTCGAACCCATTTGGAATGATGTAAATCTTCGTTGGCGCTAATGCATCAGGAAATGCCCGCAGATAGGATTGCGCAACTGACTCAAACATAAATACAACAGACTGAGCCCCCGTGAAGATTCGACACAGATTCCGATTATCAATGTCTTTGGCCCAAGCCGGACGCCTCATTTCATGCGGGTAGTATTCCAGTCCCCATGGATCTCGGAAATCTAATACATACGGAATTCCTGTCTTCACCGATGTTCGATACGCCACCAGACCCGCCGACAGTGGTCCAATCGTCGCCCATATGACATTCGGACGACTCACTTGACATAGGTCGAGGCTTGCCTGAATCGCCGGTTGTATCCATGGCATAGCCATATCCGGGCGATATACCCAAGACTCAGCCACCCTGATCCACTCACGCAATCTTGCTCGCCACGAAACACGGTGTGCGGCAACAATCTGTCGCACTTCCGCTGTAGACAAACCTGAGAGCCTGTTCTTCATTTCCTTTCCACGTCTACTCTGAAACGCACGCCACGGATCCCATCCCCTCACCCGAACAACCTGAGTTGCAGATGGAAGCTGTTCCAAGAGCGCCGGATCATATCGTTCAAATCCATATGGTTCACACGAAATTACCCGGGCCTGCCATCCCTTCCCCACCAACCCCTTGAGAAAGCGTAATGGGCGATAGACAGCCGCGTTCCCTTCAGGAGGAAAATGATAGGCGATCATAACTATCGACTTAGCATCCATTGTTATCTGTACCCCGGCCGTATACCATTTAGATTAGGTTTTAATGGAATCATGGCAACACCGCTCACCTCGATTCTCTCGACCGCTCGGCGCATTCTCGATACGTTACTGCCAGTACTACAGAAACCACGACTTCGCACACATACCGAACAAGTGGAGCTACCAGTTAATACAATGCTCAACGACAACGCGTTTCAACCTTCACACCACAATCCAGAAGTACTTGTACCAGTCAAAGTGCTGCTGTTCATATCACTACCATCGGTGGGGATCATGGGAAACCACTGTCGCTTCGCAGCGCTGTTTCACCATCGTTCAGGTAACACTGAGAATGATGAACGTCCGTATTGAGATATAGAAGCATACCTAACGGTAGAACTGTGGCGTATACAGCAGACAACAAGGAATGGAAGCGGCAGCTACAAATATTCCAGTGATATATCCCATTTCTTCCCTAATTCGAGATCCCACCTATCTGGAATTAACTTCATATTTCCAGCGGTAGGGGTAAACGTCAGCTCGCCAAAGTAGATACGCCCATCAAGATTGTAGAGATCGACGCGAACAAAGCCAAACCCCTCAGACAGCCGACTTGCGATCGAGATCATCTCGTCTAAGCGATCAGGCCTTGGCCTGTCTGGCCTTGACTTACCAATTGAATACGAAAGATCCAGCGCGTTCCATGACGTGTCGTAGAATGAGTGGCTATCCCGAGCAAAATTAATCACCTGAATCAGCTCGGGCAAACCATTAAAGCACCAAATCTTATAATCAAGCGGCAAGCTCCCATCAGACCCTCGCAAACACTGCTCTATCATTATCTGCGGCTGAATATGCAAATACTGGCCTTCTCGCGATACCCAGTAGAAATTAGTATTGATCCACGTCCGGCATGTTGCAATGATCGCGTCATGGTCAGCCGGCTCCTTGACCACCATCACCTGCCGGCTCGCATGATTCGATTTAACCACATATTCGATTGGTAAGGCATTGAAGGGAATTGAAGTAGGATCTTGGCCGTGCCAGAGAAGCCGTGGCAAGTACTCCATTCCAACCTTGCTTGCCACATACTCTTGTGCAGAGAGCTTATCAGCTAGCCGCACAAAAATCTGGGGCACTCCTCGGTTCCAAGCGAGCATCCTCCGATAGAGCTTTCCCGTGAAGGTTTCTGGATTCGCGATGTTGAGAGGTCTTCCATGTACCCGAAGATACCGCTGTTTCAAAATGGCTTCGCCATCGGATCGACGCATCAGCTGCCGCTTTAAATTTCGCAACCAATTAAAGACACCTTGAACCCAGGTACCACGCAGACTGTCTCGAAAAACAGAATCCCCAGCTACCTTCAAAGAATGTCCCACCCTGATGACCTCTCCAATGTCCAAGCGAATCGGTGGCCATCCGATCGCCATAATAGACATAGCGTACTCGAAGAACAAAGCCTAGCGGCTCTCAAGAACTCTTTTCCGCACGAGCTCTCTGCCAACCTTCATTCCGTCGTGCGCTCACTAGGATGAGGCAACTTTACCGAAAGTCTCCTGCTGGTGTTGAGTGGATTCAAGATCACATCAAGCACATTAAGAATCACGGCTTTGATGACCCTTGCCATGCTCAGAGAATACCCTAGCCTACATAATGAATCCCTCTGATATTTCCAAAAGTCTTTTTCCTTATTTCGAAACACGCGAGCACCAAGGAATGCGTAATACTCATCTCTTCGCCTTCTATGCATAGCCGCGAATTCCTTTTCGCTCAAGTACTCTGGCCCATACTTTGTCACATGTTCAAATCGTCCAAAAGGATTAAACCCATACCGGCTACCACGACTGCTCTCCGTATGAGGATGTGAACGTTCAAACGTCAACATCTGATGCACGAAGCCAAAATCCCGATTCCGGAGTACGTCAAGACAAGCCTCCATGTCACAATGGGGATTCGCCACATTGTAGAAGTGTGCGCGCTTCCTTACCTCATCAGCATGAATCAATATTGCCGATGGAGATCCAAAAACAGACGGGAGACCAAGCAAAGTATGGCGGCAGATTTCCCGACCGGAAATAACACGACTTGTATAGGGCAATGCCTGCACGACGATACGTGTATTTTTCAGCCGGTAGGAGCTGACAATGGCGATTGTAGGGTGCGCCTCTGCCAGCTCCACCATCTTCGAAAGGCATTCGGGGAACATCCAGTCATCAGCATGGACCATCTTACAGTATTTACTCTCAGATGAAATCTGCTGGAAGGCGATATTCCCATTTTCGTCGCACCCGACGAATTCCGAGTTGTTATGAATTCGAATCCTTTTGTCCTTCTTGGCGTAGGTCATCGCAATTTCAAGAGTGCGGTCGGTACTACAATTATTAACGATACAATACTCCCAGTTTTGATAGGTTTGGGCTAATACGCTTTCAATGCACTCGGCTAGATACCTCTCCCCATTATAGACTGGTGTCAACACACTCACGAGCGGTTGTGATTCGGAATTCATAGACTCATCCGTAGATTGCTACCAAATCGTCGGAATCATAAGATGGAATTGAGAACGAATTGCCCGGGTACGTATGCTACCCATTTTCGTCTCGTCACTATCTGGGTTGCGACTAAGCACTGAATAGTTCTGGCCGAACGTTCTCAGGGTTCAGGAGAGTCGTCCATTCCAAGAGAGGTCTCACCACACCCCGAAGCTTTCCAGCAAAGTCACCGCGTGCTGAGTCTCCCTCGCAAGTATCAACCACCGAGAAGGCCACAACCTGGCGCTCATAGAATTGCATGACCAACGGATCGAGAGTCTCAAGGGCCACGCTCAAGAACATAGTTCCTTCGGCAAGGAAATTACCAGGAATCCAGGCCGTACTTCTGTAGCGGCCGAGTGGCCTGACACGCCCTCGCCATGCTGGATCATGCTCAGGGTTATCAAGCAGGCACACCCCTTCCTCATTCCATAACATGATGGAAGGCATGAGCTTATACCCTGGCTTGAGTACGTCAAATTCCATCTCAAGCCCTATCGGCTTTCGAATATCAAATTTTTCCGCAGCTTGACCATCCTTGGCACGAACCCGAACGGCTCGCAACATAGCCACCTCACCCCGGGGAGCTTTGAGCGGATCAAGCCATTCACGTGAAGACATGGTCCCGAGTTCCGAATGCAAATACGCGTTGACTACTTCGTGTGAGCGCCCATCTCGACACAATTTCCCATCATCCAACAAGATTCCCCGCTCACATAACCGCGTCACCGCTGGCATATTGTGACTCACAAAGAAGATAGTCCGTCCTTCCTTGGCCACCCCTTCCATCTTGCCAAGACATTTCTTCTGAAAAGCGGCATCACCGACTGCCAACACCTCATCGACTATCAGGATCTCAGATTCTAAGTGGGCGGCCACGGCAAATCCCAATCGCATAGCCATTCCACTGGAATACCGCTTCACCGGCGTATCGATAAATTGCTCAATCTCAGCAAACGCTACAATCTCATCGAACTTTCTAGTAATCTCAGCTCGTTTCATTCCAAGAATGGTTCCGTTTAAGTAGACATTCTCCCGTCCCGTCAGCTCACTGTGGAACCCAGTCCCAACCTCCAGAAGTGCGGACACACGACCATCAAGTTCTATCCGACCATCAGTTGGTTCTGTGATTCGTGACAACAGCTTCAGCAACGTACTCTTCCCTGCACCGTTCCTGCCAATAATACCCACTGTCTCGCCACGCTTCACTTCAAAGGACACATTCCGCAGAGCCCAAAAGGAGTCCGAACCACCTGCTGACGCAGTGGGCCCTCCAAAATCAGCACTCTTTTCGGTATGGCCTTTTTGACTCAACAAAGACTTGAGACCTGCCATCAGATGATCTCTCAGGGTGCCATGATCCTTCCGTCTGGCCCCTAATCTATATCGTTTTGATAGCCCGTCGACACGGACAGCGATATCACTCATTTTTTCACTTCAGGCAGTTGTAGGTCGACGAATCAGATGCCACGCTCGGACAACTCTCTAAAAAAGCAAATGCTCAGAGACAGGTCGGCAACCCTGAAACTCATTCAAATAATATCCGCAAACTCCCGCTCCATCTTCTTGAAATATACCAGGCCTGATAACACTATGAACAAGAGCACGATGAGGCTTTCGGCCATCACGACTGGATCCGGAGCAGTTCGCCCCAGCAAGGCCCAGCGGAAGCCCTCAATGACACCCGCCATAGGATTGAGGCCGTAGAGCCATCGCCAATGCTCTGGTACGAGGCTCACCGGGTACACAATCGGTGAGAGATACATCCATATCTGAATGACAAAGGGAATCGCATGACCAACATCCCGATATTTGACGTTCATAGCAGAAGTGAACAGACTCAATCCCAAAGCCGTAAGCATCGCAAGCAATATGAAGGCTGGTAGTGTGACTACTTTCCAGGTGAGTGGAATGCCCGCATAGAGGAGCAGTCCGAACAGCAGAACCATGGACAGCGCAAAATCGATCAGTGGTGAGACGACCATAGCGAGAGGAAGCCATAAACGCGGAAAGTAAATCTTGCTGACTATCTTTGCATTGATAACGACGCTTTCACCTGCTCGAGTTACCGCCTGAGCGAAATAAGTCCACGGGAGCAACGCCGTGAGTGAAAAGACCGGATACCAGACTCCATCGGAAGGTACCTTGGCCAACATGCCGAATATCGCCGTAAAAATCAGCATAGTGATCAACGGTTGCAGAACCACCCAAGCCACGCCGATTGCAGTTTGCTTGTAGCGAACAGTGACGTCTCGCCAGATGAGAATGTACCCCAGCTCCCGGTATTCCCAGAGTGCAGACCAGTCGATATCAAATAACCCGTTTCGCTTTTCTATAATCAACTTCCGCCTGGGAAGGCTTAGTCCGGTTTCCACGTGGGCATTGCTCTCCATACAGTGATACTTACTACTTCCATTCAGCGCTCAGAAAGAGCCCAAAGACATGGCGGGAAAATTGATATTGGGTAGAGACTGTTTCACTCTTGACCGCGTGAAAGACATACGAGATCTCTGCGTTGATATCTCGAGTCAACTTATAGGCAAGGCGTGTCGATCCGGTAAAGTTTTGGAACGTCGAATTGCCACTACTGGTGGGTTGGAAGAATTCGTTATAGCCAAATGCAGCGTCTCCATCGAGAGTGAGCCGCTCATAGATGCGGTGGCTGATCCCCGCCTGTGCAACATTGCTGAGGACCGCACCACCCTGGAGAAACACAGATGGCCTGGCTTCTCGAAAAAGGGTTACCCGAAGCACCGTGTCTCGCTCAGCTTGGGTGCTAACCGTCAGGCTGCCGGTTGGGAAAGCCCCGCCGCCGGGTTCAACAAAGGTGACTCCAGCCTCCGCCTTGAACTCCCACTCCTGGAATTTTTTTTCGTAGTCCCCTGCAAAGGTGATCAGGTTGGTGCCAAATGATCTACCCCGATCAGCCCGAGACTGCAGGATGAAGCTCTGTCGGTACACGGCCGCGATGCTGTCGTTCTTCGAAAGCCGGTATCGAGGCCCTGCAGACCACGTATTAGTAACGGTATTGAAGAACGCGGTAGTACTATTCCCCTCCCCCCCCAAAATTCTACCAAACTTTCGCAATCCAAACTTATAACCTCCCTCTAGCGAAAGGTCCCTAGAGATCGGATAAGAGCCGGTCACAGCCGTAGTGTTGATAAATGTGTTTGCTCGAAATGCCGCAATACCAGTAAAAAATGTATTGTCTTGAGAAATGGCTTCTCTTACTCCTGTGAGAAAACCAGGAGATTGCGGCGTATATCGAAAGTTTTCCGTGATGCGCAACTTCGCTCCCCTGACGAACTGATCCACCCATCGATCCAGCCCGATAGTGCCGTTGGCCCTTGCGTTGAAGTAATTTAAGCCCGTATTGTCAACATATGCATTGAAGTCACCTCCAACCTTTATCCGGGCGTCGAAATCACGAGTTTCGCTCAACAATTCCACCGCTCCGCCAACGGTTGTCACAAAGTCATCAAGTTGCGTGCCTGTAGGCAGAAACCCTTTGGGGCGATTCCAGATATTGGTGTCGTAATAGCCCGATACATTTGCTGAGGGGATGAGAGTGGTTTGAGCATGTCCATCAGTTACTTGGACTAGTCCAGAAACGAAAATCGCAATGACTACAACTCCAAACAACCAACTATTTTTGACATGGCGAGGACAAAAAACTAACTTCACCGGATTTCCTTTCAGGGATTATCGAAAGTTACCGCGAACTAGATAGCAGATGTAACTGGATCACCCTCTGCACAAATCACAGATTTACAAAGGCTGACCAGATTCAGCACACTAGCCAATGATGATCATGGTACAACCAATGTATCACCCGAAGCCAACACTATGTTACCTGGCTCACCACGACCGCTCACGAGATCATCGTAACGGAGTGGGATATGAATCTCTTGCCGTTTATGGCCAGGGCTTTCAATGACTCGT
>Ga0224500_10001860_pt1 | contig 11987 bp, 10 predicted proteins | sample SF_Oct11_sed_USG_FD_168126 | JGI IMG/M metagenome (GOLD analysis project Ga0224500, IMG submission 168126) | Sediment microbial communities from San Francisco Bay, California, United States - SF_Oct11_sed_USGS_4_1 | ecosystem: Environmental > Aquatic > Marine > Sediment | place: USA: California... | reverse complement strand
CGCGAGGGAGGCGTAGCCGATGCCGTCAGGGCGTCAATGGCAATGCCTGGTCTGTTTCCTGCGGAACGAAAAAACGAAATGTGGCTGGTTGATGGCGGTCTGATCAACCCGGTACCGGTAACCGCCTGTCGCGCGCTGGGCGCGGATGTTGTCATCGCCGTGAACCTGAATTCCGACTTCCTGAGCAGGCGGCAGGACAGAATTCGAATGAAGCCGACAGAATTCGCCGACGGCAATCTCGGCAACCTGCAAAAGCAAGTTCGCAAGTATTCGAATCGACTGTCAAATCATGACGAAGAAGCTACCGGCAAAACACCCGGTTTGTTTTCGACGATCTCGAACACGATCAATATTTTTCAGGATCAGATCACTCGAAGCCGACTCGAAGCCGATCCTGCCGATGTATTGATCGAACCCAAGGTTGGTGATATCGGTATGTTCGATTTTCAACGCGCCGGCGATGCGATTTCGGAGGGCAGGGAATGTGTCAAACGTGCGATGCCTGACATCCGGCGACACATTTTGGCAAGCTGTAGCACCCCGTAATCTGCTAATCTGGCCAACGTCATAATGTGTCGGAACATTGAGTTTATGCGTGAAAGAACAGCTTTGGGGAATCGACGTTTCTGCACTATGCCTGGCGAGCAAATGCTATGCCTGGCAATGCTGCTTTGCGTGCTAGTGTGGTCCCGCGCGGATGCGCAGGAACTCACGCCCAGGGCTTACTGGCCGGTGCCAAACGGTACTAACGTCTTTGTCCTCAGCTACCAGCGCTCCAGCGGCGATATCGTGACGGATCCGTCGCTGCCACTGACGGGCGTGGATTCGACCATCGATTTCCTGCAGGTGTCCTATCAGCGAACGTTAAGCCTGTTCGGCCGGTCAGCAAACCTGCAGTTCAATTTGCCGTATTCAGACGGCCACACGGAGGGGTTCGTCAGTGGCGAATTTCGAACCCGCGATACGCTCGGCGTTGCCGATGCCAGGGTCCGTATGTCCATCAATCTCAAGGGTGCGCCCAGCCTGGACACGGCCGCTTTCCGTGAGTTGACGCAGCAACCACGCACGATTATCGGCGCGAGCCTGCTGATCCAGGCACCTACCGGTGAGTACGAGCCCGACAAGCTGATAAACATCGGAACCAATCGCTGGTCCGTGAAGCCGGCCATCGGTGCCATCTGGCCGTTGAAGCCGAGCTGGTTGCTGGAGGGCGAAATTGGCGTCTGGATATTCGGCGATAACGACGAGTTTCTCGGGCAGGTGCGTGAGCAGGACCCAATAGCGTCTGCAGAAATCCACCTGATAAAGCGAATTAATTCGGAATTTTGGGTCTCGCTGGACGCAAATTATTATACCGGTGGCCGCACGGTCGTTGACGGAGTCGGGCAGTCAGACCTGCAACGAAATTCGCGTGTCGGGGCAACCATCTTCGTGCCAGTCAAGGGCAGGCATGGAATTCGAGGCAGCTACAGTACTGGCATAGTCACAGAGTCCGGCGGTGATTTTGAGATTGTCAGCTTGAGCTATTTGTACGCATGGTAGTTGGATGAAATTGACGTCGAGTCCTTGTTACGCCGGACTGTGACGGGAGATAAGGCCACGACAGTTTTGCTCAAATCGAGTCGTGCCAGGCGAGGTGAAAAAGCCCGTAGCCGGACAGCACCGGTTGCGGAACTGCAACACCCACAACCACGCCATCCAAAGTGGAGGCAATCTCGTACACTTCGTCAGTTAATGGGTCGATCACCTTACCCAGGATGTCGCCTTTCCTGATAATGTCGCCGAGTCCTCGCGCCGGGAAAAAGAAGCCACCATTCCCGCGAGGTGCTCGCACCCACTTGGATTTCTGGTAGACCTGGTCTTCGCTGACCTTTTGAATCGCCGTATCCGTCATGTCGAGGTAGGCCATGACGTTTCGAACACCCTCGCGGCCGCGAGCGATTTCGTCCTCTTCGAATCGCAGTGGTTCGCCGGCTTCATAGATGATGACCGGAATGCCGGTTTTCGCCGCCTCATCGCGCAAGCTGCCGGACGGACCTGCGCCGTGCAGCACGATGCCCACGCCGAAATGCAGCGCCAGTTCGCGGATTGCAGGATTCGACAGGTCGGCACGAATCTGCGGTACATTCGCCCGGTTGTTCGATGCGGTGTGCAGGTCCACCAATGCGTCACAGTGGTTCAGGACTTTTGTGAATACCGCATGCGCTATGATGCTGGCGACGCTGCCACCGGCATTACCCGGGAAGGCCCGATTCAGGTCGCGCCGATCTGACAAGTAGCGATTGCCGGTACGAACACCTTCGGCATTGATCGCCGGCAGCGCAATAACTGTGCCTCGTAGTTTCTGCACATCGAGGTCGGCGAACACGCGCCGCGCGACCTCGACTCCGTTCAATTCATCGCCATGTATGCCGGCAGCAAGGCACAAGGTTGGTCCCGGTTTCGCGCCTCTTGCGACAAATACGGGCGAATTGAGATAGGAGGCTTCGAATGATTGACCATCGATGAATTGAAATTTGTTTTTTGTCCCGGGTGCGGTGTCGCGGCCCAGAAGTTGAAATGGCGCCGACCAGTCGTCGTCTGCATAGGCCACTGCCGGAAAGGCGCCAATGCCGGTAACACACAGTAACAACACCAGGGCAGCAGTGTGCCGACCCGGCCGACGGTAAGAGGCGCTTGCGTTCGCCCGCGATTTCTTGTTCAAGATTAGTGTCCTCATATCCAGCCTAGCCGGATAGTAAATGGGTCGGATGCCTACATCCGTTTTTTGTCTGTGCCTCGCGGCCAACTGTCATCAAACAGCTTGGGATTCAGCTCCAGGTTTCTGGCTGTACCGCGGTAGGTCACCGTTAGCACTTCTCCCCCGGAGAGGCTGTACTGTTCGACAAGATTGGCATCCGGTTTGTAATGATGCACTGTGCCGCGCTCGGGCAGAATGGTCATGCTCGACGGAGTCGCGACATTGATACGGAATTCGCCTTTCTCGTTAAAGTAAATACGACCGGTCTTGATTTCTGCAAGCGCTTCGTCTTTCCCGGTCCACTCAATTTCGACATCCGCCAGCACTGACTCGAGATCGCTACCTTGACGATCAAGTTGCTTTACGACCCGTTCCATCGTCCAGTTCAGTTCGTTCTGCTGCGCCGATGCGCCAACGGCGACGACCAGCGCGAGCGAAAGCACCAAAATCGCGTATCGAATATTCATTGAGGATCTCCCGGTTGTGTCGTACGGGCCGATTCGAGGTTATCGGATCGCCGATCAGGCGGATCAACCCGACGATCAAGTCGCATCATATACGCCGGATTTCGCCAAAAGGCTATCTCGGTTCATCCGTAGAAATCTCTCGGTTCAATCTGAAACCCAGGCTAATCACCAGGTCTTGGTTTGGGGTTGTTCAGTTCATCAGTCTGCATCCAGGCCAGCAGAATTTCATAAGCGACTGCGAGTATTACAGCGCCGACAAACAGCCCGCTTATTCCCATGGACGCCGCGCCACCAATTGCGCCGAGCAGTATCACCAGCATCGGGATGTTCATCCCACGACCAAGAAACATAGGCTTCAGAATGGCATCGCTGAGACTGACCAGCGTTGCGTAAACCGCAAATATCGTCGCGGGGACCGGGTCGCTGACCGAGAATACCCATACCGCGATCGGCGCGAGTACCAGTAGTGGCGGCAACTGCATTATCGCCAGTATGAGAACAGCGCCGGCCCAGATCCCTGGCGCGGGAACGCCGATGGCGGCGAGGCCGACGGCGGACAGTAATGCCTGAATGATGGCGACTCCCAGAACACCCTTCGCGACGCTGCGAATGGTCGCGATAGAAAGGTCCACTAATCCTTTGCCACGATCGCCCAGAAGACTCGAGGAGATACTTGTGGCTGTCCGATATCCGGCCTGAGCGTTTACCAGCAATGCGCCCGCTACGATCACGGCCACAGAAAACATCAGGAGCCCGAGGAGAAAGGAGCCCGAAAAATGGACTAATGCCTGGCCAAACTCAACAAGCTGAGGTTGTAGCTCGTTGAGGGCGTCAGAAAAGTTCGCGGCGGCGTCGCTCCATATTGCATACAGGCGCTCACCAATTATCGGCCAGTTGGCGACTGACGCATCCGGCGGAGGAATGGCAACCGAACCATCGCGCAATGCGTGACCGCCCTGTCGCAGCGCTGAAATACTCGATTCCGCCAAGAGGATAGCTGGCCCGATCATCACGGCGAGACCACTGACCACAAGCAATGCCGCCGACAATTTTTCTCGTCCTCCCAGTTTCGTCGTGAACTTGATGTGCAACGGATATATCGCCACGGAGATGATCAGTGCCCAGATCGTCAGGTTCACGAACGGGGAGAGGATGCGAAAACACCAGTAGAGGAGCAATACGAGAACGGCAATCTGAACAAAGGACGCGATTGCATTTTTTTGAAAAACTCGGTCGGAGTCTGCTGAGCTTGCCGGATTCATGAGTATCCCCAAATTAAAAGTGACAGATTCTATCTCTGCTTGTCGTTCGCATAAGCGCTGACCAACATCGCAACCAGCGTCGCCATATAGAATACGCCGAATATAGCTTCGGCATAGGCCAATGCGCGGGCTCCCGCGCTGACAGGCAGTATGTCGCCGTAACCCAAAGTCGTCAGCGTGACAAAGCTGAAGTAGACCCACTGGCCGCTGGGATCCCTGGTGCTTTCGAGTACTGCGCCGGAAAATGCATGGGGGTTTGCCACGTGCAGAGCAGCGTACATCAGCGACCAGAGGACGCCGAGTAACAGGTACACGCAAATAGCACCATAAATGCGGTTGCTGCTCATCTCCGTGGCAAATGCAACCTGGCGAAAACTGCTCCACGTGGCGAGTAAAAGAAACATGAATATGGTCAGTGTCGAAAGATACTCAAGGACCACATTTTGCACGGACGCGGCGGCAAGGTTCAGGGCGATTCCGCTAACCGCCAGTATCATGGCGATCCTGAAGACTCGAATTGAATGCCGCAATGACCACACACCGATACTGAGCAGGAAAACAAAGGATATCGATGTCAACCAGGATCGCGGCACGAGGAGCCAGCCTTTGAGCACCGGCACAATGATCAAGTACAGGATCAGCGCCACCAGCAAATACCTGAAATTGTCTTTTTGCATATCGTCTCCGTGAAATCGTATGTCTGATGCTCTACGTCCCGTGTGTCAGGTTGGCAGGGTGAACAGTATCCTGGCACCCGGTGCCTCGTCGGCTTCGGCCCAGATCGTGCCGCCGTGGGACTGGATGATCGAGCGACAAATTGCGAGACCCATTCCCAGGCCATCGGTGTTAGTCGTGTAGAAATTCTCAAATACCTTCTCTAACTGATCCTCGGGAATACCGGGCCCGTTGTCCTGTACCGAAACGATGCATCGGTCATCCTTCTGAAATAGAGAAATCCCGACACCGCGCTGGACGGCTTACGATGCGAAATACTTCGAGATTAAATTACCGAAGGACGCGGCGATGAGTTTGCAGGAGAGGGCGTACACTTCGCCGATCTGGTACACACCTAACTGATCGACGCGGAATCTGGATAGCAATGAAACGGCTACTTCGTTAGCCGTTTTCTTGAAGGTATTGAATTACGAGTGTTTACCCTATTTTGGAGCTAGTGTAATCTTCTCGCTTCAACCGAAGGAATCTGCCTCAATGTCAGAAAAAGAAAATTCCGCGGAAGTGATCGCAGACCTCGAACGGCGCATAGACACGATGCAGAACATGGGCGATGCCGAACTTGGCACTATCAACCGGCTCGACTGGATCCTGCTCATCGTCGTATCCATAGTGATTCCCGTTATCGTCGTAGTGGTCGCGCGATGAGCGGGCAGGGGCCGGCCGGTGGCGACGAAATATCGACAAAACTCTTAAGTGTCTACGGACGCGAACCACTCCTGCCTGACGAGCGTGAATACAAAACCTGGAGCGCCAACGGCACCTGTTTCGCGTACGCCATTGCGACCTGGTGTTTCCTGACCGGTGGCTATGCGGCGTCACTGGTGGGTGCTGTTCAAGGCATGGTGTGCCTGATCGCGGGCAACCTGATTGGTGTGTTCCTGATCAGTGCATCGCTTTCGGCGGGCTGCCAGCGCTACGGCATCGAACAAATCGATTTCTGCAAACCGTCCTTTGGCCAGAATGGCGCGCGTGTCGTGCTCATCTTCTATCTACTGAACATGATTGGCTGGTCCGGGCTTATTCTCGTCATGTTCGGCAATGGCATCGTAAATATCGTCGAGGCGCTCGGCTATACCGCTCCGAGCTGGCTGGTGGGCGCCGGCGTCGCGCTGGGCATCTGGCTGACTTACATCATCACGACGCGTGGCGTGCACTTGCTGAGCCTGTTCAACTCCATCATCACGCCGGCACTGATCGTTATTATCGTGTTCATGTTTTATATGCTCATCAGCTCGCACGGATGGGCGGAAATTATGGCAGCAGAGCCTCTGGACCCTCTGCCGTCGCCCTGGATGAATTACGCGGTATGTCTTGAGCTCGGTATCGCATCGGGGATGTCGTGGTGGGGTGGCATCGGCTTCCTGGCCAGAAATACTAAAACCCGGCGCAACGCTATTTATCCAGAGGTGCTGCAACTGGGCCTGATATTCGGCATCGTTTGCTCGATCGCTTTGTTTTCCGGCCTGGTGGTCGGCTCCGACGACCCGACGAAATGGATGGTGCCTCTCGGCGGCGTATTTATGGGTGTACTCGCCCTGTTGTTTGTCGCACTGGCGAACATCACCTCGACGTCAGTGTCGCTCTTTGCCAGTGGCCTCGCGCTGCGTCACGTGCCGGCGCTGCGCAAGACCGGTTGGCGCATGATCATTGCACTGACCGCTGTACCGCTCGCGTTCTTTGTCGTCTGGCCAAATGAACTCTACGACCTCGGTGACGCCTTCCTTGCCTACAACGGCACGATGCACGCGCCCGTGGGCGGTGTTCTTCTGGTTGACTACTTTTTCCTCAGGAAACAACAACTGCATCTGCGTTCGATTTTTGAGGCGGCACCCTCGGGACAGTATTACTACCAGGGCGGATTCAATGTACTCGCGCTTGCTTGTGTCGTTATCGGGCAACTGACCTACTTTTGGGTCTACAACCCCTTCACGGACGAAGCACAGCCGCTGTTCCAGTTCCTGCCGGCCTCGATCGCCGCCTTCATTCTCCCGGCTGCGATTTATTGGGTAGGCATGCGCTTCCTGCGCATTGGCGGTGCAAAGAAAGGCGGGGCGGAAGAGCCGGTAGTCGCGGACAAGCTGATCGAGCCCAATATCTAGGGAGACTCTGAACAAGTGGCGTCCCACGATAAAGAATTGAAATGAAAGGGTTAAAGTCAAGTCGCCTGTCGCTTTGTTGCGTGCCTTGCCCGTATTCCCGATACGCGCTGCGGCCCGCGTCGCGCGATAGGCGATTTGACTTTAACGTGTGCGATGCCACTTGTTCAGAGTCTCCCTAGTTCAGGTGTTGATCCCGCCCATCGAGTGGAACTTGGTCTCGTAGAACTCGGCCATACCTTCAGCGCCGCCCTCTGAGCCGATCCCGGACTCCTTCCAGCCGCCAAACGGTGCTACCTCGGTTGAGAACACGCCCGAGTTTGAGCATACGATGCCGTATTCGAGCCGCTCGGCAACGCGCATGACGCGACCGATATCGCGGGTCGCGTAGTAGGCCGCAAGCCCGTACTGGGTATCGTTGGCGCGTTCGATGGCCTCGTCCTCGGTGTCAAATACCTGGATCGCCGCGATCGGTCCGAAAATCTCTTCCTGGGCAATGCGCATGTCTTTAGTAATGCCGGTAACCAGGGTCGGTTCGAAGAAGCAGTGTCCCAGTTTGTGCTTGCCGCCGCCGCTCAGGACGTTGGCGCCTTTGGCCGTGGCATCTGCCATGAAGCCGACCATTTCCTTGACCGCCGTTTCGCTGACCAGGGGTCCGATAGTGACATCCTTGCCGAAGCCGTCACCGACGCTAAGCGCATCGACAGCGGTTCGCATTTTCGCTACAAACGCATCCGCGACGCCGCGCTGGACAAAGATCCGATTGGTGCAGACGCAGGTTTGCCCGCAGTTGCGAAACTTCGTTGCCATGCAATCGGCGACGGCGGAATCGAGGTCCGCATCGTCAAAAACGATAAAAGGTGCGTTGCCACCCAGTTCCAGCGAGATCTTCTTCACGCCATCGGCGCACTGTTTCATCAGGATCTTGCCAACCTCGGTCGATCCGGTGAAGGTAAATTTGCCGATTTTCGGGTGCTGCGTCAGTACAGCGCCGATCTCACGCGAATTATTGCCGACGACAACGTTGATCACGCCTTTCGGTATTCCTGCGCGAGCCGCGAGTTCGCACATGCCGAGCGCGGACAGCGGTGTTTCTGTCGCTGGCTTGATGACGATCGTGCAGCCGGACGCCAGGGCAGGGCCCGCCTTGCGGGCGATCATCGCGTTGGGAAAATTCCAGGGTGTGATGCAGCCTACAACGCCGACGGGTTGCTTGTAGGTCTGCAAACGGCGATCGGTGGAAATCGTCGGAATGGTGGCACCCTTGAAACGCTTCGACTCTTCAGCGTAGTACTCGATGAAGCCCGCGCCATAGCCGACTTCGCCAATGGACTCCGCGAGGGGCTTGCCCTGTTCTGCCGTCATGATCGCGCCGAGATCGTCGGCATTGGCCATCAAGAGGTTGAACCAGTTGCGCAGTAGGACGGCACGCTGCTTGGCCGGAACCTGGCTCCAGGACTTGAAGGCCTCGGCTGCAGCTTCGACAGCTCGCGTGGCGTCTGCGGCGTTACCGTTGGCGGTTTTCGTGACGAGCTGTCCGTTCGCGGGGTTGGTGACGTCGATTGTTCCGGCGCCGCCGGCGACCCACTCGCCATTGATATAGTTCTGGGTCTTGAGAAGGGTGGGGTCTTTCAATTTCAACATGGTTCTGGTCCGTTCCGGGTCGGCGAAAAGCGGGCAGCTTACCACCGGACCGGCAGGCGAAATAGCCGGGATTCGGCGTTGCGTGTGCTGAAGGGTTTACCGTATAATCCCGCGCCAGCGCCCCACCAGAGTACCGGTGGGTAATGGCCCCGCTTAGGGGCTTTTTGTTGTCCAAAGTAGTGGCGCGGGCAGCGACTTAAGTGCTGGGTAAGAATGGGCCATTGGCCCATTTTTCGTTTTAGAACAGGTGGTTAGGTGAGTTCGCAATGACCGGAGATGAGCTTCAGAAATTGCTCGAGCCGACTGTCGAAAGGCTGGGATACGAGCTGACGGACCTGGAGGTTCGTCTGAGCGGTAAGGGCGGACTCTTGCGCCTGACGATCGACAAGCCCGACGGTATAGGGCTCGACGATTGTGAGGCTGTGAGTCGTGCCGTAGGCGCGCTCCTGGATGTCGAGGATCCGTTGCAGGGCGAGTACAACCTCGAGGTTTCGTCGCCGGGATTGGATCGGAAGTTGACAAAAGTTGAACATTTTCAAAGGTTTGAAGGCGAAACCTTGAAAGTTACTATGCGTTTCCCAATAGAGGGGCGCAGGCGATTTCGCGGCACTTTGTTGTCGTCGGATGACAGAAATATTGTAGTTGAGGTGGATGGAGAGTCGCACAGCCTGCCGCTGTCGATGATCGATACGGCTCGACTGGTACCTGACGGGGCATAGGTCCTGCGGGATTTTGGGAGTTTTACGTAAATGAGCAAAGAAATTCTGATGGTCGTTGACGCCGTTTCAAACGAGAAGGGCGTCGAGAAAGACATCATATTCGAGGCAATCGAAGCCGCGCTGGCATCTGCGACCCGCAGAAAACACGGTGACGACATCGATGTGCGCGTGGCGATCGATCGCAGTACGGGCGAATACGACACGTTTCGTCGCTGGCTGGTATTCGATGACGAGTCCACCGAACTCGAAACGCCGGACCGTGAACTGCGCATGATCGATGCCGTTGACGTCGATCCGGCTGCCGAGCCGGGTGGCTACGTCGAGGTACCGATGGAATCCGTCGAATTCGGGCGCATTGCGGCACAAACGGCCAAGCAGGTCATCGTGCAGAAAGTTCGCGAGGCTGAGCGTGAGCAGGTGGTTGAGGAATACACCAGCCGTGTCGGCGAAATGCTGTCGGGACTTGTGAAGCGCGTTGATCGCAACGGCGTCTATATTGACCTCGGTGGCAACGCAGAAGGCTTCGTGCCGCGCGAGAACATGGTGCCGCGCGAGCCGGTGCGCCCGCAGGACCGCATTAAAGCGTTGCTTACGGAAGTTCGTTCCGAAGTCCGTGGTCCGCAGTTGTTCATGACGCGCACTTCGCCCGAGTTTCTGGTGGAGCTGTTCAAGATCGAGGTGCCGGAAGTCGGCCAGGGCCTGATCGATATTCTCGGTGCAGCTCGTGATCCTGGATTGCGTGCAAAAATCGCAGTACGTAGCAACGACAGCCGCATCGATGCGGTAGGCGCCTGTGTGGGCATGCGCGGTTCTCGTGTACAAGCCGTATCGAACGAACTCGCCGGTGAGCGCGTCGACATCATTCTCTGGGATGACAATGCGGCGCAATTTGTTGTGAACGCAATGTCGCCCGCCGAGGTGGTATCAATCGTTGTGGATGAAGACAAACACAGCATGGATATCGCGGTTGACGAGGACAAATTGTCCCAGGCGATCGGTCGTGGTGGCCAGAACATTCGTCTTGCCAGCGAGCTATCCGGCTGGGAGCTGAATGTCATGACGGCGCAGGACGCTGAAGAGAAGAGCGAATCCGAGACGAAAGACTTGATCGCGATGTTCTCGAAGCAACTCGACGTCGATGAGGAAGTATCCCTGATTCTTGTCCAGGAAGGATTCTCGACAATCGAGGAAGTGGCTTATGTACCGGCTTCCGAACTCCTGGCAATCGAAGAGTTCGATGAAGGCATCGTTGACGAGCTCAGAAGTCGTGCTCGTGACGTGCTGTTGACACAGGCGATTGTGCGGGAAGAAAAGATTGACGAAGTAGAGCCCGCCGAGGATCTGCTGAGCCTGGAAGGTGTCGACAAGGGTCTTGCCTTCTTGCTTGCGAGCAAGGGAGTTGTAACGCGCGAGGATCTCGCGGAGCTTGCGACCGATGACCTGCTCGAAATCAAGGAAGATCTTGCAGAAGAAGAAGCGGCTGCGCTGATAATGAGAGCGCGTGCACATTGGTTCGAAGAAGAGCAGCAGGCTTGATAGCCGCTCAATACGGAGTTTGGTATGGCTGACGTGACAGTTGCACAATTTGCTGAGGTTCTGAAAGTTCCTGTTGCCAAGCTGATTTCGCAGCTTGACGAGGCCGGTATCAAGGTCAGCGGGTCCGATGACAAGATCAGCGACGACGCAAAACTCGAATTGCTGACGCACTTGCGTCGCAGTCACGGGCAGGAAGACACGTCCGCGACAGCGGCTGCGCCACGCAAGATCACCTTGAAGCGCAAGTCTCAATCCGAGCTTCGACTTTCCGGGGCGCAGGGTCGATCGCGGACGGTCAACGTAGAAGTGCGGCGTAAACGTACTTATATCAAGCGCGATGTGCTCGAGAAGCAAGCGCAGGATGAGCAGGAGGCCCTCGACCGCAGTCGCCAGGAGGAGGAAGAGCGCCTGAAAGCGGAAGAGGCGGCAAAACAACATCTGCTGGCTGAGAAGGAACAAGCCGCGAAACGTGAGCTCGAAGAGCGAGAGAAGCAAGAGCAGGCGGCGAAGGACGCGGCACTAGCGGCCCAGCAGGAGGCCCAGAGAGTTGCCTCGACCGAGGCGGAGGAAAAGGCGCGGCTCGAGAAAGCTGAGGCGGACGCTCGACTTCGGCGTGGCAAGGACAAGGAGAAGGTCAAGCCGAGTCATGGTGAGACGCGTTACGGACGCAAGGAGTTGCACGTTGCCGGCGATAAGAGCGGGCGACGTAAGCGCAAAACGCCAGTGCGTCGACGTGCCATGGCTGTCGGCGGGGATTCGAAACACGGATTCGAGATGCCAACGGCACC
>Ga0224500_10001859_pt1 | contig 11989 bp, 10 predicted proteins | sample SF_Oct11_sed_USG_FD_168126 | JGI IMG/M metagenome (GOLD analysis project Ga0224500, IMG submission 168126) | Sediment microbial communities from San Francisco Bay, California, United States - SF_Oct11_sed_USGS_4_1 | ecosystem: Environmental > Aquatic > Marine > Sediment | place: USA: California... | reverse complement strand
GCGGATGGCATCGAGCCCCTGTTCCAGCTCGTTCGCCAGTGCCGCAGCCTTGCCTTCGCAACCGATCATGCCGCCCAGCATGCGGATCACGCGCAGGATCTCGCCCACGCTGCGCTGATTGAACACGTGCACCTCGATGCCGTGCCGCACCAGTTGCGACGCGATGTCCGCCTGCAGATCCGAAAAGCCCAGCACCAGGTCGGGCTCCAGCGCCAGGATCCTGTCAATCTTGGCGCTGGTAAACGCCGACACCTTCGGCTTTTCCTTTCGCGCGCGCGGCGGCCGCACGGTGAAACCCGAGATGCCGACGATGCGTTCCTCCTCACCCAGCAGGTACAGCGCCTCGGTCGTCTCTTCCGTCAGGCAGACGATACGGGTCGGATAGCGCGCGGCCGGACGGGCAGTCGGAGTAAGTGTCATCTGGGATACTTGCTGGCTTGCGAAGTCGGACGAAGTCTCGGCGCCGCCCGGAAATATTTGCAGCGCAGGGAGGAATTGTGCCCGAGAATGGCGGACCGGAACTTGCCTGCCGCGTCTGGCCATGCAACGCTGTTCGCGCATCCCCCGCGCCTGGATCCGTCCTTGCCCGCCCCGAACCTCCTCAGCAACCTCCAGCATCGCTTCGAATACTGGCTGTTCGACCTGCCGGAGGAAATGAACAGCCGCGCCCTGCCGCTGCTGGTCGGGCCGCTGCGCTACGCGTACGCATTGCTGCGCGACTTCATCCGCGGCGATCTCGGCCTGCGCGCGATGGGCCTCGTCTATTCGTCGCTGTTCGCGATCGTCCCGGTCGTCGCTGTCTCATTCTCGGTGCTGAAGGCGTTCGGTTACCACCGCGAACTCGAGCCGGTGCTGTTCGAATTCCTGCGCCCGCTCGGCGCAAAGGGCTACGAGCTCACCGCGAAGATCATGCTGTTCGTCGAGAACACGCAGACCACGGTGCTCGGCACCGTCGGCGTCGTGATCCTGCTCTACGCCGTGATCGCCATGCTGCAGAAGGTGGAAGACGCGCTGAACTTCACGTGGCACGTCGAGCGGCCGCGCAGCTTCGCCAAGCGACTGACCGAATACATCATCGTGATGCTGATCGGTCCCGTGGTGATCGTCGCGTCGATGGTGCTGATGACGCGCATCGAAGCGAGTGACGTGATGTCGCGACTCTCGGGCTTCGCGGCCAACGCCACCGGCGAGCAGGGCTTGCGCGCGCACTTCGCGCCGTACGTGCTGGTAATCGGGTTGTTCTGGTTCGTGTATTCGTACCTGCCCAACACGCGGGTGCGCTGGCAGCCGTCATTCATCGGTGCGTTGTTCGGCGGCGCAGCGTGGGTGGCGGTCGGCGCGATCTTCGCGCGCATCGCCGTGTATTCCTCGCAGACCGCTGCGATCTACGCCGGCTTCGCGATCGTGCTGCTGTTCCTCGTCTGGCTGTATGTCAGCTGGCTGATCATGCTGCTCGGCGGACAGTTGTCGTTCTACGTCCAGCACCCCGAGCACCTGCGCACCGGCCACGGCCAGATTCCCGTAACCAGCGTGCTGCGCGAGCGCATCGCGCTGGGCGCGATGTACCTGCTGGGACAGCGCTTCATGCAGGGGGGCGAGCGCTGGAAAGTGTCGGATCTCGCCGATCACATGGACGTACCCGCATCCGTGGTCGACGGCACGCTCAGCCTGCTGGAGAACCGCGGCCTGGTGCTGACGGCCGAAGACGATACCGTTGCGCCTGCGCGCGATCTCGCGGCGATCACGCTCGCGGACATCCTCGATGCGATTCGCCACGAACTGCCCAACCCCCGCCGGCCCGACCCGAAGTCGTTGCCGCCGGCGGACCGCGCGGCCCGTATCGCGGACGAGGCGATGCGATCCAGCATGGCCCAGACTACGCTCAGCGACTTGCTGCGCGAGCCCGAGCCGCCGAGCGCGAGCGTCGTTTCACCTCTCCCGTCCACGGGAGAGGTCGACCGACAGGTCGGGTGAGATTGCTTTACCTCTCCCGTCCGCGGGAGAGGTCGACCGACAGGTCGGGTGAGATTGCTTTACCTCTCCCGTCCGCGGGAGAGGTCGACCGACAGGTCGGGTGAGGGCTCTTTTTCTGCTGTTTTCAAGTTTCAAAGTTCCGTTCCGGAGAATTCGATGACCACCATTTCGATGCATCGCGCCACCGTTCCCGTGTTCGCCCGCGCGCTGCGCAACCTGATCAACATCCTGCAGAAGGGCGAAGCGAGCGCCACTGCGCGCAAGATCGACCCCGGCGTGCTGCTCAACTACCGCATCGCACCCGACATGTTTCCCCTCACGCGTCAGGTGCAGATCGCGACCGACATGGCAAAAGGTTGCGTGTCGCGCCTCGCGGGCGTCGACGTGCCGGCGTATGAGGACAAGGAGGCGAGTTTCGGCGAACTCATCGCGCGCCTCGAGAAGTGCATCGCGTACATCGAGAGCTTCACGCCGGCGCAGATCGACGGCACGGAAGACAAGATCATCACGCTGAAGCGGCCCACGGGCGACGTGACCCACCCCGGACTGCAGTACGCGCTCGAGTTCGTGACGCCGAACGTGTTCTTCCACTGCACGGCTGCGTACATGATCCTGCGCCATTGCGGCGTGGATGTCGGCAAGAAGGACTTCATCGGCGGGATGTGATCGCCCACCTCTCCCACGCCCGTGGGAGAGGTCGACGGACAGGTCAGGTGAGAACCTCTTCACCTCTCCCACGTCAGTGGGAGAGGTCGCACGCAGTGCGGGTGAGGGTAGACAAGGCGTGAAGGCGCACTGCCTTGCTTCTTCCGCGTTCCGTGTCGAGCGCCGCAGCTCGAGTGCCTGGCGCGCGGCGCACTCGATCGTCCCGCCCGTATTGCACCACCCTCGTCGCGCGCCCGCTCGAGCAAGGATCGCCGTGAATCACGCGGTTCCTCCGCGTGATTCACGATGCGCGCGAGACCCGGAACGCGGAAGAAGCAAGGCGGTGTGACGTCACGCTACGACGCCCTCACCCGCTGCTTCGCAGCGACCTCTCCCGTGAACGGGAGAGCTACGGACCCTCACCCGACGCTTCGCGTCGACCTCTCCCGCAAGCGGGAGAGGTTAATCGCCGGCGATGGTCATCTCTTCCAGGAGAATCGAGCCCGTGCGGATTCCGCCCCGCACATCGATATCCGACCCGACATCGACGATCTTCCGGTACATGTCCTTGAGGTTGCCCGCGATCGTCACCTCGTGCACCGGATACTGCAGCTCACCGTTCTCCACCCAGAACCCTGCCGCGCCGCGAGAATAATCACCCGTCACGCCATTGACGCCCTGCCCCATCAGCTCGGTCAGGTACAACCCGCGTCCCATCTGCTTCAGCATCTCTTCGAAGCTGCGGCCTCGGCCATGCACCAGCAGGTTGTGCGTGCCACCCGCATTGCCCGTCGTGCGCAATCCCAGCTTGCGGGCGGAATACGTGCTGAGCACGTAGCCCAGCAGCACGCCGTTCTCGACCAGTTCGCGGTCGCGCGTCGCGACGCCTTCGTGATCGAACGGCGCGCTCGCCAGCGCCTTCATGAGGTGCGGCCGCTCCGACAACGCGAACCAATCCGGAAAGACCTGCTGCCCCGCCGCATCGAGCAGGAACGACGCGCGCCGATACTGGCTGCCGCCACGGATCGCACCGACGAAATGCCCGATGAGCCCGCGCGCCACGTCGGGCGAGAACAGCACCGGCGCCTTCATCGTCGCGAGCTTGCGCGCGCCCAGGCGTCGCACCGTGCGTTCGCCCGCACGCCGGCCCACGGACTCCGGCGATTCCAGGTCACGCCAGTCGCGCAGCGTGCTGTACCAGTAGTCGCGTTCCATGTGGTCGCCTGCGGAGCCGAGCACCGAGCAACTCACGCTGTGCACCGTGCCCGGATAGGACGCCAGGAAACCCAACGAATTGCCATACGCGCGCACACCGCGATGCGTACTGACAGCGGCGCCTTCCGAATTGGTGATGCGCTGCCTGTCGACCGCCATCGCGGCCGCTTCGCACGCGATCGCCATTTCGCACGCGCGCTCGGGCGTGACGTCCCACGGGTGCGAAAGATCGAGTCCAGGAATGTCCGTCGCGAGGTCTTCGGGATCGGGCAGTCCCGCGCACGGGTCTTCCGACGTGTACTTCGCGATCGTGCAGGCCTTGGCCACCGTCTCACGCAGCGCCGCCGCGCCCAGGTCGCCGGTGCTCGCGCTGCCCTTGCGCGTGCCGAAGTACACGGTGACACCCATGCCGCGATCGCGCTGATACTCGATCGTCTCGACTTCACCGAGCCGCGCGCTGACGCTCAACCCCACGTCCATGCTGATCGCGGCCTCGGCCTGGCTTGCACCCAGCAGACGCGCTTCGGCCAGCGCGATCTCCACCAGCGCAAGCAGGTCTGCCCCGTCCGCCGTCAGCGCGGGGGAATGGTCGGCAGCGGGGGTGACAGTCGTGCTCATCGTGGCGGCAGTGTCCGTAAAGAGTGGCTTCGGGCCAGGGCGGGGACGAGCCGTGATTCTAGCAGCGGCCGGCCCCGCGCCCTGCGTGATAGCATGCGAAAAAGGGCTGAAACATGGCGCGCAAGCAGCATATTCCGGGCAATCAGGACGGCCGCTTCGACGATGAAGCGCAACCATACGACGACGCCGACGAAGACCTGGGCCCGAGCAAGAGCGAACTCAAGCGACAGGACCAGGAACTGCGGGCCATCGGTGTCCAGCTGGTCGAACTGTCGCCCGCCGAACTCGATGCCATGAACCTCCCCGAAAAGCTGCAGGACGCCGTCGTGGCCTGCCGCAAGATCACGGCGCACGGCGCCAGACTGCGACAGGAGATGTACATCGCCAAAGTCATGCGCGGTGTGGACGTCGAGCCGATCCGTGCCACGCTGGCCCGCCGCAGCGAAATCGACCGCCAGCGCGTCCGGCGCGAGCACGCGATCGAGCAATGGCGCGATCGCCTGCTCGCCGACGAGCCGGAAGCATGGACCGAGCTGGCCACGCTGATCGACCCTGCCGGCCTGCAGCCGCTGCGCGCCCTCGCCCGCCAGGCGCGGGCCGAGCAAACCGCGTCCAAGCCGCCGGCCGCCGCGCGGCAGCTGTTCCGCCGCCTGCGGGAAGCCCTCGAAAAGCCCCCGGTTTAGCGTTTTTCCGCGCCATCTGTACAATGACCCGGTGAAACCGCTCGTTGGCATCATCATGGGGTCCACGTCCGACTGGGACACCCTCAAGCACGCCGCCGAAATGCTCGAGCGTCTCGGCGTACCGCACGAAGTGCGCGTCGTCTCCGCGCATCGCACGCCGGACCTCCTCTTCGACTACGCCTCTACGGCGCGCGATCGTGGCCTCAAGGTCATCATCGCGGGCGCCGGTGGCGCAGCCCACCTGCCCGGCATGTGCGCGGCCAAGACCTCGGTGCCCGTGCTCGGCGTGCCGGTGCAGTCCAAGACGCTGAACGGCCTCGACTCGTTGCTCTCCATCGTGCAGATGCCAGCCGGCATTCCCGTCGCCACGCTCGCCATCGGCGTCGCGGGCGCGACCAACGCGGCCATTCTTGCAGCCTCGATCCTGGCCAACGAAGACACCCGCATCCGCGCGGCCGTCGATGCCTTCCGCTCCGCGCAGACGGATAAGGTCCTCGCGCAGCCCGACCCGCGCAGCCCGACGATCTCGACATGAAGATCGGCGTCATCGGTGCGGGCCAGCTCGGACGCATGCTGGCCCTGGCGGGCTATCCGCTGGCGCAGCGCTTCCTGTTCCTGGACACCAGCACGGATGCGCCCGGCGCCCAAGTCGCGCCGATCATCACTGGCGCATTCGACGATCCGCACAGCCTCGAGCGGCTTGCAGCCGACGTCGACCTGGTCACTTACGAATTCGAGAACGTGCCGGTCGAGGCGCTGCAGCGCGTTGCCGCGACGCGCCCGGTGTGGCCACCCGTCGAAGCCTTGCGCGTCTCGCAGGACCGCCTGCTCGAGAAGCAGATGTTCAACCGGCTGCGCATTCCCACCGCGCCGTTCCGCGCGGTCGAGACGCTGGCCGAACTGCGTGCCGCGGTGAAGGAACTCGGCCTGCCCTGCGTGCTCAAGACGCGTCGCCTCGGCTACGACGGCAAGGGCCAGAAGTACATCCGCAAGCCAGCCGACATCGAGCCCGCGTTCAACGCGATCGGCGGCGTCCCGCTGATCCTTGAAGGCTTCGTCGATTTCGAGCGCGAGGTGTCGATCATCGGCGCGCGCAGCACCACCGGCGAAGTGCGCACATACCCGATCGTCGCCAACACGCACCGCGACGGCATCCTGCGCGTGACGCTCGCGCCGCACCGGCATCCCGTGCTGCAGAAGGCAGCCGAGATCCATCTGAAGCGCGTGCTGCGGCATTTCGATTACGCCGGGGTGCTCACGATCGAGTTCTTCGTGCGCAAGGGCAAGCTGGTGGCCAACGAGATGGCGCCGCGCGTGCACAACTCAGGGCACTGGACCATCGAAGGTGCAGTCACCTCGCAGTTCGAGAACCACGTCCGCGCGATCCTCGGCCTGCCGCTGGGGGATACCTCGCCGGTCGGCCAGTGTGCGATGGTCAACTTCATCGGCAAGATGCCCGACCGCGACGCGATCCTGGCGCTGCCGGGCGTGCACTGGCACGACTACGGCAAGGAACCCCGGCTGGGCCGCAAGATCGGGCACTGCACGGTCGTGGCGAGCAGCGCGGTCGAGCGGGATCGGGTAGTCCGCAAGGTGATGCGCAAGCTGCCACCGCGATAACGGGAGCCCGAGAGGCCGTTCCAGGGCACCCGCCGACCCGCCTATGTGACCGGACGCGCGGTTTTACCCCCCGCAGCCGCGTACCGTATAGTAGGTAGCCGAAAGAGCACAGCGATGTACCTGGAACATTTCAAGCTCAAGGAACTGCCGTTCCGGCTCAGCCCGGACCCCGCTTTCCTGTACCCGAGCCAGATCCACTCCCGCGCCAAGGCGTACATGGAGTCGACGATCTGGTTTACGGACGGGTTCGTGGTCATCACGGGTGAGATCGGCTCGGGCAAGACCACGCTGATCGAATCGTTCCTGAAGGAAGTCGACCAGGACGTCGTGGTCGCGCAGATCAACCAGACGCAGGTCTCGCCAATCGAATTCCTGCAGGGCCTGCTTGCGCAATTCGGCTTCAGCCCGTTCCGCATGCGCAAGGCGGAACTCCTCGCCACGCTCAACAATTTCCTGGTCGAGCAGCACGCCAGCGGCCGCAGGGTGGTGCTGATCATCGACGAGGCGCAGAACCTTTCGAACAAGGTGCTCGAGGAAGTGCGGCTGCTCTCCGGCGTCGAGACGACAAAAGAGAAGGTGCTGCGCATCATTCTCGCGGGCCAGCCGGATCTGAACGCGAAGCTCGATTCGGACGACCTGATCCAGTTGCGCCAGCGCGTGCGCCTGCGTTTCCACCTGAGCGCACTCACCGAGCAGGAGATGGGCGCGTACATACGTCACCGCCTGGAAGTGGCCGGCGCTGGGGACCGCGACATCTTCGACCCCGCGACGTTCCCGCTGATCTTCCGCTACACGGGCGGCATCCCGCGCCTGACCAACACCTTGTGCGACACGTGCCTGCTCCTGGCTTTCGGTCAGAACAGCGAGACCGTCGACGAAGCTGTCGTGCGCCAGACGATCGACGAGTTGCAGTGGCAGGAATACGCGGCGCGCACGCACACCGACCTGCCGGTTACGCGTATCGACGAAACGGCGCCCCAGCTGCGGCCACCGGTGGGCCGCGTGGTGCTGAGCTACAAGGGCGTCCAGATCGACCACGCGCTGCTGGTGCCGGGCCGGTTCATCGTCGGTCGCACCAGCGACAACGACATGCAGGTCGAGAGCAAGTTCGTGAGCCGTCACCACATGCAGTTCGTCACGTCCGTCGACAACTGTTACGTGGAAGACCTGAACAGTACCAATGGTGTGTTCCTGAACGGCAAGCGCGTGCGGCGGCACAAGCTGCAACCGGGCGACGTCATCAAGATGGGGGTGCACGATCTGACCTACACGCGCGTCGACCTGGCGTCACTCGACGACACGCGCGCGACCAGGACCACGGTGTTGCAGCCTTCCGATTACGATGACGCAGGTGAAGACGCCGAAGCGGACGAGCGCGACGACGCCGAAGCGGACGAGCGCGACAATGATGAGCACGATGGCCCCGCCTATTCGTCGATGGCGCGGGGGTCGTAACCTGACTGCGTGGCGCGATAGTCGCGCCGCTTCATCCAGAGCAGCGCGCCGATGGTGACCAGCAGGCCACCGACGATGAACAACAGCGTGCGCGGCGAGCGCTCGACCCAGTACGCCACGGCTAAGCACGCGAGCCCCGTCAGCACCGCCGCGTAAGGCATCGATTCGTACACCGGCCGCGGCAGCCACATGACGGCTTCAGCCCGTGCCGCCGACCGTGAGCGCGTCCACGCGCAACGTGGGCTGGCCCACGCCAACCGGGACTTCCTGGCCTTCCTTGCCGCAGGTGCCAACGCCGTCATCGAGCTTGAGATCATTGCCGATCATCGAGACGCGGGTCATGACTTCGGGCCCGTTGCCGATCAGCGTGGCGCCCTTCACGGGCCGCGTGATGCGGCCGTTCTCGATCAGGTAGGCCTCGCTCGCCGAGAACACGAACTTGCCCGACGTGATGTCCACCTGGCCGCCGCCGAAGTTGCGGCAATAGAGGCCTTTGTCGACCGACGCGATGATTTCTTCAGGCGCGTGCTGGCCGGGCAGCATGTACGTGTTGGTCATGCGCGGCAGCGTGAGCGCGGCGAAGCTTTCGCGCCGGCCGTTGCCCGTGGGTTGCACGCCCATCAGCCGCGCGTTGAGCTTGTCCTGCAGGTAGCCACGCAGCACGCCGTCTTCGATCAGCGTGGTGCACTGCGTGGGCGTGCCTTCGTCGTCGACGTTGAGCGAGCCACGGCGCGACGCGAGCGTGCCGTCGTCGACGATCGTGACGCCCTTCGCGGCCACCTGTTGCCCGACTCGGCCGCTGAAGGCGGAGGTGCCCTTGCGGTTGAAATCGCCTTCGAGCCCGTGACCCACGGCTTCGTGCAGCAGCACGCCGGGCCAGCCCGCGCCGAGCACGACCGTCATCGTGCCCGCGGGTGCGGGGATGGCTTCGAGGTTGACCTGCGCGGTGCGCACGGCTTCCTTGACCAGCGCGCGCCAGCGGCCGGACTCGAGGAATTCGGTGTAAGCGAAGCGCCCGCCGCCACCTGCGTAACCCTGCTCGCGGCGGCCGTCCTGCTCGATGATGCAGCTGACGTTCAACCGCACCAGCGGCCGCACGTCGCCGGCCAGCGTGCCGTCGCTCGCCATGACCAGCACGATGTCGTGCGACGCCGAGAGGCTGGCCATGACCTGCGTGATGCGCGAATCGAGCGCACGCGTCTCGCGATCGATCATCTCGAGCAGCTTGACCTTGTCGTCGTCGGCGAGCGTCTCGACGGGATCGATCGGCGGATACAGGTTGCGGCCACCCGTCGCGTGCCAGGCCTGCACCGAACCGCCCGCGCCCGAGCGCGAGATGGCGCGCGCGGCATGCGCGGCTTCGAGCAGCGCGGGCAGCATCACTTCGTCGGAATACGCGAAGCCGGTTTTCTCGCCGGCGAGCGCACGGACGCCCACGCCCTGCTCGATGCTGTGCGCACCGTCCTTGACGATGCCGTCCTCGAGCGCCCACGACTCCTCGCGCGTGAGCTGGAAATAGATGTCGCCGTAATCGACGGCGTGACCCATGACGTCGCCCAGCACGTTCGCAACGCGGTTCTCGTCCAGTTCGGCCGGACCGAGCAACGCAGCGCGCGCGACATCGAGCGGGTCACGGGCAGCTACGCCCGCGGCAAGCGCGGCGGACTGCGGGGCGAAGAGCGGCGGCGGGATGTTCGGTTTCATGGTTCCTGGCGTGGCGCGCTGACCGCGAGCCGGCGGTGCTGGACGGCGGGGAAATCCTGCCGCAACCGGCGCTGCCGCGCGCGGTCCAATTCTGCCGTGATCAGGCCGGTTCCGCGCGGCAATCGCGCGAGCACGCGGCCCCACGGCTCGACGATCATTGAGTCCCCATGCGTTTCGCGGCCGTTCTCGTGGAAGCCCGACTGCGCCGGTGCCACCAGGTAACAGAGGTTCTCGACGGCCCGGGTACGCAGCAGCAGTTCCCAGTGTGCCAGGCCCGTGGGTACCGTAAAGGCCGAGGGCAGCGTGAACCACTCGGCGCCCTGCGCCAGCAGTTCACGGAACAGTTCGGGAAACCGCACGTCGTAACAGACGGCGAGGCCGAGGCGGCCCGCCGGCGTATCGACGACGACGGCTTGCGAGCCGGGCCGCACGCCGCGCGATTCGCGGTGGCTTTCGGTCTTGCCCGGCACGTCGACGTCGAACAGGTGGATCTTGTCGTAGCGGGCGACTTCGCGACCCGCGTCGTCATAGACGAGGCACGCGGCGGCCGCACGCTCTTCGCCGGGGACCTGCAGCGGAAGGGTGCCAGCGACGATCCAGAGCCCAAGCGAGCGCGCACGCTGGGCGAGGAAGTCCTGGATCGGCCCGCTGCCGTGGGGCTCGGCCACGGCGAGCTTGTCCGCCGGGCCCGCGCCCATGTACGCGAAATTCTCGGGCAGCACCGCGATGCGGGCACCCTGTGCGCGCGCCTGCTCCAGCAGATTGCCGGCGACCGCGAGGTTGCGCGCGACGTTGGCACAAGAGGTCATCTGGAGCGCGGCGACGGTCGTCACGGTAACTTCCCTGTGTCGTTCGGTGGAATTGTAGCGGGCTTCGATTCGTCCGCGGGCGGCGCGGAAATCCTCTGCACCACGGGGTCGGCCCACGGCCCGGTCACATGGTAATAGGCGCGGGTGAGGCCCTGCAGCTGGTCCTTGAACAACTGCGACAGCACCAGCACGCCCGCGCCGATCACCGGCCCCGCGGCCAGAGCGCCGGCGACCGCGAGCGGTCCGCTGGGGTTGCCGCTCACGACGATCGTCTGGTCGTAGTCCTCGGCGGCCAGCCCGGTGCGGCCGACGATGCCCATGTCAACGGCGGCGCCCTTCAGCAGCAGGTTCTGCGTGAAGGCATTGCCCGCGCGCACCTCGAAATCGCCTTTGATGCTGTTGAAAGCCAGGCCCTCGTCCGTCACGTCGCGGAAGTCGAGCGCAAGCCGGCGCGGCAGCTGCGCGACACTGAGCAGGCCCAGCATGCGACCGGCACCGGGCTCGATGCCGCGCAGCCGGCCGTCCTCGAGGTGGACCTGGAGCGTGCCGTTCAGCGTCTTGAACACGTCCGCCGATGGCCCGCCCGGCCACCACAGGTCCGCTGCGATCTTCGCCTTCTCCGCATCGATCGCATCGCGATAGGCCAGCGACCGGGCGGCTTCTGCAAAATCCGTGCTGGTGAACAGCAGGTTCAGGCGCGTGCGCGGCGCACCCTGCTCCACCCACCAGCCGCCCTTCGCGAGGATCTCGAACGCGGGCGCCGTGGTCGTGATCGAATCGAACGTGAGGCCGCGGGGCTCGCGCGAAATCGTAGCCGCCAGCTGGCCGAAGCGGCGTCCCCGCCACGTGAAGTCCGCGGCATGCGCGACGATGGCGGGCAGCGTGCGTGGATCGACCTCGGCGCGGGCCGCCCCGCCCGCGGCCCCATCGGGCTTCACGTCGACGAGCTGCAGCCGCTGCATCTCGAGCACGATCGGCCTGCCCTGCGTCAGATCGTCCGGCACGCTGACCTGGCCCTCGGCCTGCGGACCCGTGACGCCGACGCGCCACGTCGAGCCATCGCTGCGCAGCTTCGCAATGACGTCGGTGAATTCGAAACCGAACACGGTGGCGCGATCCAGATGCACGTCGACCGGTCCCAGCCAGTCCATCAACCGCTGCCCGCCTGCCGCTGCGCCGCTGCCGCCGCCCGTCGTCGTATGGCTGAGCGCCAGCCACTGCGCAAGGTCGAACTGCGGCCAGTCGCCGGTGACGAGCAGGCCCGGT
>Ga0224500_10001855_pt1 | contig 12003 bp, 5 predicted proteins | sample SF_Oct11_sed_USG_FD_168126 | JGI IMG/M metagenome (GOLD analysis project Ga0224500, IMG submission 168126) | Sediment microbial communities from San Francisco Bay, California, United States - SF_Oct11_sed_USGS_4_1 | ecosystem: Environmental > Aquatic > Marine > Sediment | place: USA: California... | reverse complement strand
GCTGGTTAAGATCACCCTCAAGAACGCGCCTCCCGCGGTCCCCGCCAGTTTCGCGGTGAACAATCCGCCCCGCGTCGCATTTGATTTCCCCGACACGACCAACGGGTCCGGGAAAACCGTGCAGGAGGTCGGTGAAGGTGATATCCGCCGCGTCAATATCGTACAGGCCGGCACCCGTTCCCGAGTGGTTCTGGAGACCTCGCGTGCGCTCGGTTATGACGCAAAGGTCGACGGCAACTCGATTCTGATCACGCTGGGCGGTACGGCATCGGCCGGCTCCGCTCCGGCACCGGCCGCGCAGACTTTTGCGCAGCCAACTGCCGGTGACGGCAAACACAGCCTGCGAGACATTGATTTCCGTCGCGGGCGCACCGGGGAGGGTCGTGTGCTGGTTGATTTGTCCGACAATCAAGTCGGCATTGACCTGCGAACCCAGGGCCGCTCCCTGATCATTGATTTTCTCAATACGGCGGTGCCAAAGAATCTCGAACGCCGCCTCGATGTTGTCGATTTCGGCACACCGGTCGACACCATCGAAACGTTCACTCAAGGCAACAATACGCGTATGGTCATAACCCCGCGCGGCGCGTGGGAACATTCGGCTTATCAGACAGATAACCGCTTTATTCTTGAAGTTAAAAAGGTCGCCGACGATGCCAATCGGCTGGTGCCAGCAGGATTTTCCGGTGAGAAGCTTTCATTGAATTTCCAGAATGTTGAGGTTCGCGCCGTGCTTCAGGTTATCGCGGATTTCACCGGCCTGAACGTAATCACCAGCGACACTGTCGGCGGCAGCTTGACGCTGCGCCTGAAGGACGTTCCGTGGGATCAGGCGCTGGACATCATTCTGCAGAGCAAGGGTCTCGACATGCGTAAAACGGGCAATGTGGTTTGGATTGCCCCCCGGGATGAGCTGGCCACTCGTGAAAAACTCGCGCTGGAAGCCCGCGCGCAGATTTCCGATCTCGAGCCGCTGCGTACGGAAAGCATGCAGGTCAATTACCAGAAAGCCGCCGACTTCCAGAAGCTGCTTTCCGATTCAACGCAAAAAATACTGTCCAAGCGTGGCAGCGCAGTGGTCGACGTGCGGACCAACACGGTGTTTGTGCAGGACACGCCGAGTCGACTGGAGGAAGTCCGGAAACTTCTGAAACAAATCGACATTCCGGTCCGCCAGGTAATGATTGAGTCGCGCATTGTCGAAGCCAACGACACGTTTAGCCGTAATCTGGGTGCTCGTCTCGGGTACAACGACACGACCGGCCAGGGATTCAAGGTCGGAAGTGGCAGTGGTGGCACCAACGCTTTGTTTGGCGGTAGCCTCGCGTCAACATCCGGAACATCCGGGCAAAGCACCACGGGAGGCACCTTTGCCGATACGCTGGCAGTCAATCTGCCGGCTCAGGGTCTGTCGGGCGCCAACCCAGGTGTATTCTCGTTCCTGCTGTTCAATGACAAGAGCACAAAATTCCTGAATCTGGAATTGTCGGCATTGCAGGCTGACGGCAAAGGCAAGATCATTTCCAGTCCGCGGGTAATCACCGCGGACAAGGTGGAGGCGACAATCGAGCAGGGCACCGAAATTCCCTACCAGCAAGCGACCTCCAGCGGCGCAACCTCCGTCTCTTTCCGCAAAGCGACATTGTCATTGAAGGTAAAGCCGCAGATCACTCCGAATGACGATGTGATCATGAACCTGCGCGTCAATAAGGACAGCGTTGGCCAGAATACGCTGTCCGGTCCGGCCATTGATACCAAACAGGTCATCACCGAAGTCCTGGTGGAAAACGGCGGCACCGTTGTCATCGGCGGAATCTATACGCAGGATGAGCGCTCCACAACGACCAAGGTTCCGGTGCTCGGTGACCTCCCGTATCTGGGATTCCTGTTCAAGAACAATCAGCGCGTGGATGATCGACGGGAGCTGTTGATCTTTATTTCACCGAAAATCCTGAAAGAAGGTAATTCGCTACGCTGATTCAAGCGATACCTGAAACGGGGGCGGCGCCACAAGCGCCGCCCTTTTTGTTTACCGGTGTTGTCGATATTGGGTTAGAACGCGGCGCCGCTTCCGTTAGAATCACACCATGTCGCCGAATGAAAACTCCGGCATCGCTCACGTCAGCCGGGACAATATTTTCCTGGTCGGGCTGATGGGCGCCGGCAAGACATCTGTCGGCCGTATGCTGGCAAAACGCATGGGTACGGATTTCTATGACACCGACGTTGAGGTAGAAAGCGCGACCGGGGTCAAGATCCCCGTCATTTTCGACATCGAAGGGGAGTCCGGGTTTCGCGCCCGCGAGGAAAAAATGATCGAAAAACTAACTGCCATGCACGGCATTGTTCTTGCCACTGGCGGTGGCGCGGTGCTGTCTCCCGCCAATCGCGACCGGCTTAAGCAACATGGCCTCGTCATCTACCTGCGTGCCGCTCCCGAAGACCTTTGGCGCCGCACACGACGTGACCGTAACCGGCCATTGCTGCAGACACCGAATCCTTTGGAAAAATTGAAAGAGTTGCATGCGCAGCGCGACCCTTTGTATGCGGAAGTCGCCGATCTGATCGTTGATACCGGAGCACAGAGTGTGGGCAACCTGACATCGCAAATCCAGAAACTGCTGGCCGACACCGCACGTCAGGCCAAACACGCATCCGCCTGAAAGTATCCACACCATGGCTTTAATAAATCCCGGATCTACCCTGACCCTCAGTCTGGGCGAGCGCAGCTACCCCATACATATCGGGCCGGGATTACTGTCCCGCGGTGAACTTATTGCGCGCGATCTGGCTCAACCCAAGGCCGTAATAATCACCAACACCGTGGTGGCGCCTTTATATCTGGACACCTTGCGGTGCGGTCTCGAGAAGCAAAAAGTTGCTGCTGATGCGATCGTACTGCAAGACGGCGAAAAGCATAAGAACTGGCTTACGCTTAACCAGGTTTTCGATGAACTGCTGGAACTCCGCGCCGAGCGGAAAACTACACTCATTGCCTTGGGCGGCGGCGTCATTGGTGATCTCGCGGGCTTTGCGGCCGCGATATTCCAACGTGGCACGCCGTTTATTCAGATTCCTACCACGTTGCTGGCACAAGTGGACTCATCGGTCGGCGGCAAAACCGCGATCAACCACCCCTTGGGCAAGAATATGATCGGCACCTTTTATCAGCCGCGTGCCGTGTTGGCTGACACCGATACACTTAGAACCCTGCCTGATCGCGAACTCTCGGCCGGAATTGCCGAGGTGATCAAGTATGGTCTGATCGGCGATCTTGAATTTTTTGATTGGCTGGAATCGAACATGGACAAACTGATCGCGCGCGATTCCGAGGTCCTGACCTATGCCATAGAGCGCTCGTGTCGCAATAAAGCCGCGATCGTTGCGCGTGACGAACGCGAAGAAGGCGTGCGTGCACTGCTCAATTTCGGGCACACTTTCGGGCATGCCATTGAATCGGGTTTGGGGTATGGTCAATGGCTTCATGGTGAAGCCGTCGCCGCCGGGATGGTCATCGCGACACACGTATCCAGGCAAATGGGGCTGGTCTCCGCAGAGGCTGCCGAACGTACAGTAAGTCTTCTGCGCCGCGCCCGTTTACCGGTTCAAGGCCCGCCCTTGGGCCTTGACCGATACCTCGACTTGATGGGGCATGACAAAAAGGTTGAAGGCGGCAAAATCCGTTACGTGCTGCTGAAAAACATCGGTGAAGCTTTTATCAGTTCTGCGGTACCGCCGGATGTCTTGGCCAAAGTGTTGACGGGAGAAGGTGTCGGTGCCGCCTGATCTCGCTCCTTATGCCGTAAGGGCGGCGGGTTCACGCGGGCGCCGGTTTGCCGAACCGGCACCACGTGGACGCAGCGAGTTCCAGCGTGACCGCGATCGCATTATTCATTCCACGGCCTTTCGGCGACTCGAGTACAAAACGCAGGTTTTTGTAAATCATGAGGGAGACCTGTTCCGCACGCGCCTGACCCACAGCCTAGAAGTCGCCCAGATCGGACGATCCGTGGCACGGCATCTGCGACTTGATGAAGATCTGACCGAAGCAATCGCGCTGGCACACGACCTGGGACACACTCCGTTCGGGCACACAGGACAGGATGCATTGAATGCCTGCATGAAACCTTACGGCGGCTTTGAACACAACCTGCAGTCGTTGCGGGTGGTTGATGTTCTGGAGCAGCGGTATGGCGCGTTCGATGGCCTCAATCTGACGTTTGAGACGCGCGAAGGCATACTCAAACACTGTTCCATGAAGAATGCGCGCGCACTCGGAGATGTTGGCGGGCGCTTTATCAAGAAACAGCGTCCGAGTCTGGAGGCGCAGATCGCCAATCTAGCCGATGAAATTGCCTACAACAACCACGATGTCGATGACGGACTGCGCTCCGGTCTGCTGGAAATTGACCAGTTATCAACGGTCGCCATTTTTCGGCGGCATTTGCATGCAGCCCTTCGCGCTTTTCCCAGGATCGAAGGACGGCGTTTGGTGCACGAAACCGTGCGCCGCATGATCGATACGCTGGTCACCGATCTGATTAAGCAAAGCGTAGCCAATGTTCGCAAGCTTGACCCGGTATCTGTTGCTGATGTCCGACGCGCACCGGCCATCGTCTGTTTTTCCGAGCGCATTGAGCGAGAGCAGATGGAACTCAAGCGTTTCTTGCGAACCAACCTCTACCGCCACTACCGCGTCGCGCGAATGAGCATGAAGGCCCGCAAGATCGTTACCGACCTGTTCAAGGCCTTCCTTGCCGAACCTGGTTTGCTCCCCCCGGAGTTCCAGTCCCGGGCAAAAATCGATACTCCGAGAGCCATCGCCGATTACATCGCAGGCATGACCGACCGTTATGCGATCGTCGAGCATCGTCGCTTGTTTGCCATCGACGTCAGTTAAGGTTTTCTCGCGGATTTGACGCCGAGTCGGGTTGATCCAACCTGTTGATACAGGTAGACTTATCTGGTTTCACTCCGTTTTTCGCGTCTTGATAACTTGGTTTTGCGGCATCGCAACAGGATTGCGCGTAACCATTTGATTATCAATATGTTTTTGATGAGGCTCCCGATGGATAACGCAAATCTGCCAGCACCCCAAGGCCTGTATGACGGCGCACATGAACACGACGCCTGTGGCGTCGGTTTCATTGCCAACATCAAAGGCAAGAAAAGTCACGACATCATCAATCAGGGCCTGACCATACTGCGCAACCTGACGCACCGGGGGGCGGTCGGCGCCGATCCTAAAGCGTCGGACGGTGCGGGGATACTGATCCAGATCCCAGACACGTTTTTCCGCGAGGAAATGGCCAAGCAGGGCGTAAAGCTGCCGCCCGCCGGCCAGTACGGTATCGGCATGGTTTTTCTGCCACGCGAACCGGCATCGCGCCTCGCCTGTGAATACGAAATTGAGCGTGCGATCAAGGATGAAGGGCAGACTCTGCTTGGCTGGCGCGATGTGCCGGTCGACAGCGAAGATCTCGGTGAATCCGTAAAGAAGGTCGAGCCCGTAATACGCCAGGTGTTCATCGGGCGTAGCGCCGCCATCCGGGTCACCGACGCGCTGGAGCGCAAGCTTTACGTGATCCGCAAGAGCGCAGGCCATGCCCTCCGCGCGCTGAAACTGGCCCACGGGACCGAGTTCTGGATCCCGTCAATGTCGGCGCGGACGATTGTCTACAAGGGTATGCTGCTACCGTCACAGGTAGGCACCTATTACAAGGACCTGCAGGATTCGCGCATGGTGTCGGCGCTGGCGCTGGTGCACCAGCGGTTCTCGACCAACACCTTCCCGACATGGGACCTCGCGCATCCGTTCCGGATGATCGCGCACAACGGTGAAATCAACACTCTGCGCGGAAATGTCAACTGGGTGCGTGCGCGCCAGGGCGCGATCTCAAGTCTTGTTCTGGGCAAGGACCTCGACAAACTTTGGCCGGTGATCTACCCGGGCCAGTCTGACTCCGCCTCCTTCGACAACGCGCTGGAGTTGCTGGTTATGGGCGGTTATTCGATCGCTCAGGCAGTGATGATGATGATTCCCGAGGCTTGGGAAGGCCATACGCTGATGGATCCCAGTCGCCGCGCGTTCTACGAATACCACGCAGCAATGATGGAACCCTGGGATGGCCCGGCAGCCATCGCCTTTTCCGATGGTCGCCAGATCGGCGCAACGCTGGACCGCAACGGCTTGCGGCCCGCCCGTTACATCGTCACCGATGACGATCTGGTAATCATGGGCTCGGAGTGCGGCTGTTTGCAGATCCCCGAAGAAAAGATCGTCAAGAAATGGCGCTTGCAGCCGGGGAAAATGTTTCTTGTCGATCTCGAAAAAGGCCGGATCATCGACGACAAAGAGCTTAAGGATGCTCTGGCCTCAAGCAAGCCCTACGTCGAATGGATGGAGCGCATTCGCGTCAAGCTTGATGACGTTGAAAGCCAGAAAGTTCAACCCGAGCGCAGTGATGTTCCTTTGCTTGACCGCCAGCAGGCATTCGGCTACTCGCAGGAAGACCTCAAGTTCCTGCTGGTCCCGATGGCAGCAAATGGCGAGGAGCCCACGGGTTCCATGGGAAATGACGCACCTCCGGCCGTGCTCTCGAACAAGAACAAGAATCTCTATCAGTACTTCAAACAACTGTTCGCGCAGGTCACAAATCCGCCGATCGATCCGATCCGCGAAGAACTCGTGACATCGCTGACTTCGTTCATCGGACCGAAGCCCAATTTGCTCGGTGTCGATGAAATGAATCCGCCAATCCGCCTCGAAGTCAGTCAGCCTGTGCTCGATTTTTTCGAGATGGAAAAAATCCGCAATATCGACAGCTACACGGATGGCAAATTCAAGTCATGGGAACTGGACATTACCTACCCGGTCGCCTGGGGTAAGGAGGCCATTGAAGCGCGGCTTGCCAGTCTCGCCGCGCAGGCTGAAGACGCAGTACGCGCCGGTTATTCCATTCTGATGATTTCCGATCGCCGGGTGAATCGCGATACGGTCGCGATACCGGCCTTGCTCGCGTTATCGACCATCCATCAGCATCTGGTGGACAAGGGCCTGCGTACCAGCGCCGGTCTGGTTGTTGAAACGGGCTCTGCCCGTGAGGTGCACCATTTCGCACTGCTCGGCGGATACGGCGCCGAGGCTGTGCATCCGTATCTGGCGCTTGAAACAGTGCTGGAGATTGCCGAAAGCGGGCAGTTAGGTACCAAAATTGACGGTCACAAGGCAATCAAGCATTTCGTCAAAGCGATCGGAAAAGGGCTGCGCAAGGTCATGTCCAAAATGGGTATTTCCACGTACATGTCTTACACCGGGGCGCAGATTTTTGAAGCTATCGGCCTGTCACGGCCCCTGATCGAGAAATACTTTACCGGGACTGCCTCCAATATCGGCGGTATCGGCATATTTGAGGTCGCGGAAGAAGCAATAAGAACGCATCGCAGCGCCTTCAGCGGCGATCCGGTGCTGGCCGGCGCGCTGGATGCCGGTGGTGAATACGCATGGCGGGTGCGCGGCGAGGAGCACATGTGGACGCCCGACGCCATTGCCAAGCTGCAGCATGCCGCGCGCGCCAACAGCGCGGCAACCTATCGCGAATATGCCGAACTCATCAACGATCAGTCAGCGCGGCACATGACGTTCCGCGGCCTGTTCGAGTTCCGTTTTGATCAGCTCGCTCCGGTTCCGATAGAGGAAGTCGAGCCGGCCGTGGAAATCGTCAAACGCTTTTCCACCGGGGCGATGTCGCTGGGTTCGATCTCGACTGAAGCTCACACCACCCTCGCCGTGGCAATGAACCGCCTGGGCGGCAAATCCAATACCGGAGAAGGCGGCGAAGATCGCAGACGCTTTGCCCCGATCAAATCCGGGGAGTCCCTTGCTTCGCGGCTGGGAACTGAGCGCATTGAGCAGGATATCCCGCTGATCGCCGGCGATTCGCTGAAATCCAAGATCAAACAGGTTGCATCGGGTCGGTTCGGAGTTACTGCGGAGTATCTGGTCAGCGCTGAACAGATCCAGATCAAAATGGCCCAGGGCGCTAAACCCGGCGAAGGCGGGCAGCTGCCCGGCCGCAAGGTATCCGAATATATCGCCGAGTTGCGCTATTCAACGCCGGGGGTCGAGTTGATTTCGCCGCCACCGCATCACGATATCTATTCCATCGAAGATCTCGCGCAGCTGATCCATGATCTGAAAAACAGCAATTCCGATGCGTCCATCAGCGTCAAGCTGGTTTCCGAAGTTGGCGTAGGCACGGTGGCCGCCGGTGTTGCGAAGGCCAAAGCCGACCACGTGACCATATCCGGGCATGATGGCGGCACCGGCGCCAGTCCGTGGTCGTCGATCAAGCACGCCGGAACCCCGTGGGAACTTGGACTGGCGGAAACGCAGCAGACGCTGGTACTCAACCGGTTGCGCGGGCGCATCGCGGTGCAGGTCGATGGCCAGATTAAAACCGGGCGTGACGTGGTCATCGGCGCACTGCTGGGTGCCGATGAGTTCGGCTTTGCCACAGCGCCGCTGGTGGTCGAGGGTTGCATCATGATGCGCAAATGCCACCTCAACACCTGTCCCGTTGGCGTTGCGACGCAGGATCCGGTCCTGCGCAAGAAGTTCTCCGGTAAACCGGAACACGTAATCAACTACTTTTTCTTCGTTGCCGAGGAAATCCGCGGGCTGATGGCCAAGCTCGGCATCCGAAAATTCGAGGATTTGATCGGTCGCGCAGATTTGCTCGACACGCGCAAGGGCATAGAACACTGGAAACTCCGAGGCCTCGACTTCAGCCGGATTTTCCACCTGCCGCAGATGGGCCCTGAGGTTGCGCGCTACCACAATGAATCGCAGGATCACGGGCTCGACAAAGCCCTGGACCACCGGTTGATCGAACTTTCAGCATTAGCGCTGGAGCGCGGCGAAAAAGTGACCATAGACATGCCCATCCGCAACATCAATCGAACGGTGGGCACCATGCTTTCCAGTGAAGTGGCAAAGCGCTACGGTCACGAGGGTCTCCCCGACGATACGATCCGCGTCCGCTTTGCAGGCTCCGCCGGCCAAAGCCTCGGCGCATTCCTGTCGCGTGGTATCACGCTGGAATTGATCGGCGACACCAACGACTATTGCGGCAAGGGACTCTCGGGTGGCCGCATCATTGTGCAGCCGTCACCTAAATTTCGCGGCGACCCCATGCAAAACATCATCACCGGCAACGTTGTGCTGTATGGCGCGATCGCCGGCGAAGCGTATTTCCGCGGTGTAGCCGGCGAACGATTTGCAGTACGCAACTCCGGCGCACATGCCGTGGTTGAGGGCGTAGGCGACCACTGCTGTGAGTACATGACCGGCGGCACAATCATCGTGCTTGGCGCCGCGGGACGCAATTTTGCGGCCGGCATGTCCGGCGGCATTGCCTATGTCTACGACGAAGACGGCAGCTTCCCTGCTTATTGCAATACGGCCATGGTCCAGCTGGACCCGCTGCTGACCGAAGCGGAGCAGGACGCCAAACTCGCGCGCGACCTGTGGCACATGGGCGAGGCCGACGAAGTAATCGTCAAACGTTATATCGACAATCATGCGCGGCTCACCGGCAGCGCCCGCGCACAGCAAATCCTCGCCGACTGGTCTGCCGCACGTGCAAAATTCGTGAAAGTATTCCCGAACGAGTATCGCCGTGCGCTCGGTGAACTGGCGGCAAAAGGGAAAAAAATAGCGGCTTGATGCCGAACGCATATGCCGGCAGGTGCGGCATTTCAGTCAAACTCATGCATGCGCATGATGTTTCAGGGGTTTTGAATTATGGGAAAAGTGACGGGATTTCTGGAGTTTGAACGGCTGCATGAGGCCGCAGAGAAGCCGCAGGAACGGCTGAAGCACTGGCGCGAATTCACACATCACCTGACCAGCGAGGCCGCGGGTATTCAGGGTGCGCGCTGCATGGATTGTGGCACGCCCTTCTGCATGAGCGGTTGCCCAGTCAACAACATCATCCCGGACTGGAATGATCTGGTCTACAAGCAGGATTGGCAGCACGCGCTGGACACGCTGCACTCGACCAACAATTTTCCGGAATTCACCGGACGCGTCTGTCCGGCACCGTGCGAGGCCGCATGCACCCTGAATATCAACAACGATCCGGTGGGGATCAAGTCGATCGAACATGCCATTATCGATAAGGGATGGGAATCGGGATGGATCAAGCCACAACCGGCCCCGGCCAAAACCGGTAAACGGATTGCCGTCATCGGTTCCGGTCCGGCCGGGCTGGCCTGCGCCCAGCAATTGGGGCGCGTCGGCCACGATGTCGTGGTTTTCGAGAAAACCGACCGCATCGGCGGTCTGCTGCGCTATGGCATTCCGGATTTCAAAATGGAGAAGCACCTGATTGACCGGCGCGTCGAGCAAATGCGTGCCGAAGGCGTTGAGTTTCGTGTCAATCAGGATGTCGGCAGCAGCGCAGTACCGGCGCAGGAATTGCTTGCTGAATTTGACGCCGTGGTCATGGCCGGTGGGGCGGAAAACCCGCGTGACCTGCCCGTGCCCGGCCGTGATCTGGATGGCGTGCATTTCGCGATGGAGTTCCTGCCGCAACAGAACAAGGTCGTCGCCGGTGACAGCGTTTCCGGACAGATCATGGCTACCGGCAAGCATGTGGTCGTCATCGGTGGTGGTGATACCGGATCGGACTGTGTTGGGACGTCGAACCGGCATGGTGCCGCCTCGGTGACGCAGTTTGAACTGCTTCCGCAACCCCCCGAGCAGGAAAACAAACCCATGGTATGGCCATACTGGCCGGTGAAGTTGCGCACGTCGAGTTCGCACGAGGAAGGCTGCCAGCGCGACTGGTCCGTTGCCACCAAACGCTTTGAGGGCAAGAACGGCAAGGTCGAAAAGCTGGTCGCCGCGCGCGTGGAATGGCAGGACGGCCAGATGCGCGAAGTCCCGGGTTCGGAGTTCTCGCTCAAAGCCGATCTGGTGTTGCTGGCGATGGGCTTCCTCGGACCGGTACAGGGCGGGCTGCTCGAGCAACTGGGCGTAACCAAGGACAACCGCAGCAACGTCAAGGCCGACACTGAAAATTACCAGACCTCGGTCAGCAAGGTCTTTGCAGCCGGTGACATGCGGCGCGGGCAATCGCTGGTGGTGTGGGCGATCCGCGAAGGCCGTCAATGCGCGCGCGCGGTTGATGAGTTCCTGATGGGAAGCTCCGAGCTTCCCCGCTGATGCCGGCTCCACGGAACGATACACTGCTCCGCGCATTGCTGCGGCAGCCAACACCCTATACGCCGGTGTGGGTCATGCGGCAGGCCGGCCGCTACCTGCCGGAGTACAACGTTACGCGAAAACGCGCGGGGAGCTTCCTCTCTCTGGCCAAAAATCCGGATTTGGCGACTGAAGTCACTTTGCAGCCGCTGGCACGCTTTGATCTCGATGCGGCGATTTTATTTTCCGACATTCTGACCGTGCCCGACGCGATGGGACTGGGTCTCTATTTTGCCGACGGTGAAGGCCCCAAGTTCGAGCGTCCGCTGCGCGATGAGACCGCAATCCGCAAGCTTGCGGTGCCGGACATCAGCGCCAACCTGGGTTACGTCCTCGACGCCGTCAAACAGATTCGTCGGGCGCTGGACAACAAGGTACCGTTGATCGGCTTTTCAGGCAGTCCGTATACGCTCGCGTGTTACATGATCGAAGGCGGCGGCAGCGACGATTTCCGCACGATTAAAAGCATGCTTTATGCCCGACCGGACCTGCTCCATCACGTGCTTGAAATCAACACCCGATCCGTCATCGCCTATCTCAATGCCCAGATCGAGGCCGGCGCACAGGCCATCATGGTGTTCGACACCTGGGGCGGCGCGCTGTCCGACGCCGCCTACCGCGAGTTTTCACTGGAGTATCTGAGGCGCGTCATTGCCGGCCTGCATCGGGAATGGGATGGACATCCGGTGCCCAGTATCGTGTTCACCAAGGGCGGCGGACTGTGGCTGGAGGAC
>Ga0224500_10001851_pt1 | contig 12017 bp, 11 predicted proteins | sample SF_Oct11_sed_USG_FD_168126 | JGI IMG/M metagenome (GOLD analysis project Ga0224500, IMG submission 168126) | Sediment microbial communities from San Francisco Bay, California, United States - SF_Oct11_sed_USGS_4_1 | ecosystem: Environmental > Aquatic > Marine > Sediment | place: USA: California... | reverse complement strand
GGGAGTCGCTGCGCGAGTCGAGCGCGGCGAGTCGCGTGAAGTCGGCGGCTGCCGAGGCGGAAATGCGGCAGCGCTCGGCCGGCCCATTCGGCGGTACCGGACTGGCGAGCGCGCGGATGCGCGCGCTGACGCAATCGGCCGGGCAGCGCGGCCTCGAGGAAATGAACGGTTTCGCCCTCGCTGCAAACGAGCCGGCGCTGCGCCTGACCCGTTGCCTCGGGTTCGGCGCTCCGGCGCGGATCGGTGGCTACTTGGGCTTGCTCTGGCCGTCCTTGACGCCCTTCTCGTACGCTTTCTGCTCGTTCTTCTTGGTGGTCTGGTCGTAAAGGTAGCCGGTCGCCGCACCCGCCGCCGCACCCGCGGCAGCCCATCCCCATGAGCCGGTGGCGATGCCGACGGCGGCACCGCCGACGGTGCCGCCGGTCGCCGTGCGTTTCTGCGTGTCACTCATGCCCGCGCAGCCGGACAGGGCCAGGGCGGTGGCAAGCGCGCAGCAGGCGGTCGTGTTGCGTTTCATCGAAGTTCTCCTTGCGACAGTCGGTCTCGTTCGATCACTTCCGGCACGGATAGGTTTCCGCGAGATACCGGAACAAAGTATCGACCGGGGGATCCTGCATGTACCGCGGGTTCGCCTTTGCCCAGGCCACGAAATCGTTCATCACCTGGGCGCGCGTCGGCGTCGGGTCCGGTGAGCAGATGAATCGGTTCTCGGCCGCCACCGTCGACTCGTAGTAGCGATAGGCCCCGGTCAGCACGCCGTGACAGAAGCCAATGGCGTTCGCATGCGTGACGTCGTCCGCGGGCACGCTGCAGGCGCGCATGAGATCGCCCGCATCGCGCAACTGGAACGTGCTCGAATCCGCGGCGACGGCCGCCCCCGATGTCATCAACGCAGCTACGAGCATCAGTTTGCGCATGCAGTTTCTCCCGGCTGGGTACGAAGAAAGACGACGGAATGCGGTCGCGCGCCGATGCAAACCGGTCGGGCGCCTGGCAGTCCTTCACAGTACACCCTGGCGAGACTCCCCGTTTTCCTGGCCTCGTCCACCCCCTGGACTCCAGCCCGGCATCGGCCCCGCGGCCTGTGTAGCCCGGTCGACGCTGGCCAGCGACGTGAGCGGGGCCTGGCTGTCGCCACGCGGATCAATGTCGAATGATCGGCAACGGCGGTGCCTCTGGCACGCCGCTCCGGACTCGGCGGTGCGCTCGGTGCGGGCGATCGGTCGGTCCGGGTCTGGCGACCGCGCCACGACGGCCTGATCCTCCCTCGGGCAAGGGGCAGGATGGGGACAGCACGCGGCGCAGGCGGCGGGAACAGGCACGCAATGCCCGCCGGTGCTTACGCGCCGAACCTGTCCACAAACGCGGCCACGGTGCCGAAGTGAACGGCCTGGGCACTCGGTCGGGGCGACGGGTAGGATCTTCGGCCAGACCCGTGCGTGGAACTCGTGCATGTGGCGCCTGTGGCGGCGGCCGACGCGTCGGCCTGCGGTCGCCGCGCGTCTTGGTGGACGGACCTCCGCGAATATGCCCTTCTCCCTGCTCCAGTTGTCGAACGCGGAACTCGAGGACCTGGCCGCATCGCGCATTCCGACCGGCCTGGCTTCGCGGGTCGAGCCGGATGCGCTGCCTCCCGCGTTCGTGGCGGCGCGATCGCTGCAGCTGGCGGCAGCCGCCCATCCCGCTCCTTGGTCCACCACCTTCCTGATCGTTCGCGAAAGCGATGGCCGGGTCATCGGAGGCTGCGGGTTCAAGACGGCTCCGAGCAGCGGACGGGTCGAGGTCGGCTATGGGGTCGCGCCGCGAGCGCGAGGTCAGGGCGCAGCGACGGCCGCACTGCGACTGCTCGTGGGGAAGGCCTTCGCGGCCGGCGCAACCGAAGTCCTGGCGGAGGTCAGTCCGGCGAACGATGCGTCGATCCGCGTGGTCCGGAAGGCCGGTTTCACGGAAGTGGGCACCAGGCTGGACGACGACAACGAAGTCGTCGTCCAGTGGCTAAGGCGCAGCGTGGACTGATCTTTGGCTCGGGCGCGCGTTCGACGGTGTGTCGCCTGCTCCCCTGACCTGCCCCCCGCCCTGGCGCTGCCAACCGGGCGGGGCGGCGGAAGGAAGGTTGATCCCGCGAAACTCGCCAGAGGCAAGCGGGCCGGCGATCCGGAACCGGTGGTCGCGCCGGAGTTGTACCGCTCAACGCTGGACGCGACGGTCCATTTGCAGCATTGTCCGGGCGCTGGATCGAGGATCGCCTGGCCCGTCAATCGACCGCGCCCGGCGATCGCCGGGAGGGGGCCTGGGGCCATGGAGTCGGTTGCGCAAGCAGAAGTTGCGGTGCCAACGGACGCGGCCGAGGCGGCGATCGGTCCGATCGCGGCCGCCCAGCGAATCGAGGCCCTCGATGTCGTGCGGGGCTTCGCCCTGCTCGGCATCTTCCTGATGAACATCGAGTTCTTCAATCGCACGACGGCCAGCATGAACGAAGGCATGCCGCGCGGCCTGACGGGCGCGGACTGGCTTGCCAGCTGGTTCGTGAGCTACTTCGTGCAAGGCAAGTTCTGGACCATCTTCTCCCTGCTCTTCGGCATGGGTTTCGCGGTGATGATGCTGCGTGCCGAGCAAGCAGAGCGGGATTTCATCCGCGTCTACCTGCGGCGCATCCTGGCGCTCGCCGTGTTCGGGGCGGCGCACTACATCTTCCTGTGGGACGGCGACATCCTCTTCACCTACGCGGTCGCCGCGTTGATGCTGATGGTCGCGCTCCACGGGAAGACAAAGCCGATACTCATCGCCATCGGGATCACGATCGCGCTGGGATTCATTCCGGACCTGGACAACTTCTTCGCAGTGGCCGCGGGCATCGCGGTATCCGGGATGATGGCGCTGTATCTGCGCAGCGAGAAGCGCATCAGGGTCTTCGGCCACGCGGTCCCGCTGTTTTCGTTCCTGTTGCTGTCGATCGGCCTGCTGGCCAGCGGCGCCGGGGCCGTGCTCTGGTTCCTGCCCGACAGCCCCACCGAGCCGCGCCTGCAGCTCACTGTCCTCGGCCCGCTCGCCCTGGTCGCCGGCTGGCTATCGTGGAAGTACTTCGAGCCGGCGGAAAAGCGCGGCGTCCGACTCGGGGTCAGCCTTTATCTGTTCGCCGCGATTGCGATGACCCTGGGCGGATCGGTCCAGTACTTTGTGCCGGACCCCGATATCCAGGTGGCCGCCGCCAGGCACGACGCCGCCGATGTGGGGCCGTCTCGCGCGCCGGCTCAGGGTGAATCGGGCGCGGCGAGCGCCGAGGGAAAGGCGGTTGCCGGGGCGGATGCAGTGGCCGGCGCGCAGGGCGATGCCAGTGCGACCCCCAGTGCCGCCGCGCGCGGCGACGAGGACGGCGGGAAGAAGCAGAAGAAGACCAGGGAGGAGCGCGCGGCTGAAAGAAAGGCCGAGCGCGAGAAGCGGCTGGCCGAGTACCGGGCCGAAAACGCCGAGGAGCTGCGTGTCTACACCAAGGGCAGCTACTGGGAGACGGTCGACCTGAGGGCGCGGCGGTTCATCGAGAAAGCAGCGCGCGACTTTGGCACCTCGTTCCTTGTCATCGGGATCTTCCTGCTGGGGGTCTGGTTCGTGCGCTCGGGCGTGATCGAGAACGCGAGCGCGCATCTGCCGTTCTTTCGCAAGCTCGCCTTCTATGGCTTGCCCGTCGGCATCGGCATCGGCTTGCTGAGCAGCATGATCGCGATGTCCCACACGCCCGGCGTTCGGACCGATGGCTGGGGGATTGCACGTGGCCTGCTGCTCCTCGGCAACCTCGCCGCTTGCCTCGGGTACGTGGGCATGGTCGTGCTGATGCTCCAGGGCAAGACCGTGTTTTCGCGGATCGCCGTCCTGGGGCCGCCCGGGCGCATGGCGCTGACCAACTACCTGATGCAGTCGCTGATCTGCGCCATCTACTTTCACGGCTACGCGTTGGGGCACTGGGGCATGCCGCGCGCGCAGCAGCTGTTGTTCGTGCTTGCGGTCTACATCGCGCAGATCGCCTTCAGCCACTGGTGGCTGGCGAGGTTCCGGTACGGTCCCATGGAGTGGTTCTGGCGCGGGTTCACGTACCGGCAGATCCCGGCGTTTCGGCTGTAGCGGGCATGGCTTCGGCCGGCGCGGAGTAGCGGGACGGCTTCCCGTCGCGCTCGCGCCTAGGCGGCAGACGTCTGCCGGCCCGCCGCGTCACCCTCGTCGCTCAGGAACACCTCCCTGTCCAGGCCGTTCTCGGTTTTCGCGATGACGCAGCTCACCGCGGCATCGCCCGTCACGTTGACCGCGGTACGCATCATGTCGAGCAGGCGGTCCACGCCGATGATGAGCGCGATCCCTTCGACCGGCAGTCCGACCTGGTGCAGCACCATGGCGAGCATGATGAGCCCGACGCCCGGCACGCCGGCAGTGCCGACCGAGGCGAGCGTCGCGGTGACGATGACGGTGAGGAAGTCGGTCAGGCTCAGGTCGATTCCGTAGACATTGGCGATGAACACCGTCGCCACGCCCTGCATGATCGCGGTGCCATCCATGTTGATCGTCGCCCCGAGGGGCACGGTGAACGAGGCGATGGAGTTGTTCACCCCGAGCTTCTGTTCGACCGTCTTCAGGTTCACCGGGATCGTGGCGCTGCTGCTCGAGGTGCTGAACGCGAACAGCATGACCGGGCGCATCTTGCTGAAGAAGCGGGCCGGGCTGAGCCCGGCGAAGACCCGCACCAGTATCGAAAACGTCGCGACTGCGTGGACCACCAGCGCCCCTGCCACCACCATGAAGTAGCCGAGCATCGGCAGGATCATGTCGATCCCCTGCCCCGCGAAGGTGCGCGCGATCAGCGCGAAGATGCCCAGGGGCGCGAACGCCATGACGACGTCGACCATGCGCATGATCACGTCGTTGAGGTCGCCGAAGAAGTTCAGGACGTGCTTGCCGCGGTTGCCGGCCAGCGTGATCGCGACGCCGAACAGCAGCGCGAAGACGATGACCTGCAGCATGTTGCCCTCGGCCATGGCCTGAACCGGGTTGCTGGGAACCATGCCGATGATGACGTCGGCCAGCGCGGGCGGATCCTTGGCCGTGTAGGTCGCCTGCGTGGACGTCAGGTCCAGGCCCTTGCCGGGCGCCAACGCCACCGCCATGAGCAGGGCGATGCTCACCGCGACCGTGGTGGTCAGCAAGTAGAGGACGAGCGCCTTCAGGCCGATGCGGCCGAGGGTCTTCACGTCGCCCATCGCCGTCACTCCGCCGACCAGGGAAACGAAGACCAGCGGCACGACCATCATCTTGAGTCCCGCCACGAACACCGCGCCGATCACCTTCAGCACGCCATCGACAAGGGTCTCACGGACGAAGGCGACGTCGGCCAGGAAGAGATTGATCAGGACACCGAGCACGATGCCCGCCACCATGGCGATCATGATCTTCATGGTGAGGCTCAGCTTCGGCCGAACTGTCATGGGAAGGCTCGCGCTCCAGATTGGGGGGGCAATCTATCGCGGCGAACAGTGGACGGCAAGCGAAAGCCGGAGGCTTGCCGCTTTACGTGAGCGGAAGCGCCCTGAACCATGAGGCGAAGGCGAGCCAGGCAGCGGTCGGCGCAGGTGTCGCACCGGGGGAGGCCGACCTCGATCGCGCATGTCTGCCTGCCGCGGCGAATGGCTCAGAGGGTGAAGGCCATCTTCCGCAGCAACGCGCCGGGTACGCGGCTCGTCTGCACCGAGCGCTGCCCGTACGTTCCATTGTTCAGGATCCACTGAGGAGCGTCGGTCAGCGCCTCGAGATTCGAACCCAGCATCCGGTACAGCGAGTCGTCCCACCGCATCACGTTCGCCGGCGCGGCGATGCGGCCACCCTCGACCCAGAACGTGGCGAAGCGGGTCATGCCGGTCACGCGGCCGTTGGCACGGTCCGAGAAGTTCAGGTAGTGGAGGTTTCCGATGTACAGCCCCCGGTCCAGTGCAGCGAGCGCCTCGGATTCGGGCAGCGCGCCGGGCGCGAGCGCCATCGCGGACATGCTCTCGTCCTCGTCGGCACCGTTGGTTTCGATGCCGTACTCGGCGCCGGTGCGGGGGCTCACCATGCTGCCGCTGAGCCGGCCCACGTTCACGAGCTCGACCCGCGCCGGCTTGCTGAAGCCGGCCTCGTCGAATCCGGGCGCCATGCCGCCTGCGGTGTCCTCGGTCAGTCGAATCATCGGCGACAGCGTGGCCTGGCCGTCGGCGAGTTTCTGGATGCAGCTCTGCTTGGTGCGCTGCGCCTTTTCGGACACGCCGCCCCAGTTGAGCATCCACAGCAGCTCGTCGAGCGCGGCCGGCGCCAGGTAGGCGCGGTATTCGCCCGGCTCGAGCGTGCGCGCGGTCGCGGACAGGTGCGTCAGCTGGTCGCGCGCGGCCGCGATGCGGCGCTCGAGTTCGGCGCGGTCCCAGGTGTTGCCCGACCACGCGCACTTCACCGCCTTGTCGCCGGCGTGATAGAGCGACCAGTCGAACAGGAAGGCATCGACTTCATGCCAGTGACGCGCGCCGAGCGAACTGGCGAACCCCCGCATGATCGGGCCGCTGCCCAGGACGCCGACGAGATCGGTGCCGCGCGCCGTCTCGACGATGTCCTCGGTCGTCTGCAGGGCGCTCGGCAGCGCGCCGCGGTCGATGCGCTCCGACCGGTTCGCCGCCGTCGAATAGAGGAGGTAGGGGTCCTCGGGCAATGTGGGAAGTTCGGCGCGCAGGGCCAGCAGCGCGTCGTCCAGGCGCGGCCCGTCCTGCTCCGGAGTGCCGCTGAGAGCCAGCGTGATCTGGTTGCGCCGCCGCCCTTCGATCAGAGCCATGCTGAGCCGCGCCTGTCGCACTGTCATTGGCTGGCGCACCTGGGCGTGGTTGAAGCGTACGAAGTCGGTTACCTCGCCGCTGAAGTTCAGCAGCGCCACCTCGTTGGGCTGGAGCGCGGAAAAGGCGCGGTCGGCGAGCGCGAAGAAGAGATCCTTCATGGTCAACGCTCCGCGCCGAAGACGTCGACGCCGCTGAAGCGGCAGGCGGGGCTTGCGTGCCCCACCCATATTGCCTGGTTCGGCTCGCCCTTGCCGCAGTACGGCGTGCCCATGATCTCCAGCGTCCCCGCGTCGCCGACCATCGCCAGGGATCGCCAGAAGTCGCGGCTTACGCCTCGGTAATTCGGGTCGCGCACGACCTCGGCGAGCCTGCCGTTGCGGATCATCTGCCCCCACTCGCAGCCGAACTGGAACTTGTTGCGCGAGTCGTCGATCGACCAGGAGCGGTTGGTCTTCATCAGCACGCCGTATTCGGTCGCGCCGATCATGTCGTCGAGCGAACTTTCGCCCGGTTCCACGTTCAGGTTGCTCATGCGGTCGATCGGCGGACGGTTCCACGCGCAGGCGCGCGTGGTGGCCACCCCGGCAAGCGAAGGCACGCTGCGCTGTGCGCGCTGCAGCGACGACGTGCCGCCGAGCGGACGAAGCAGCCGCCCCTCGCGGATCAGGAAGGTGCGTTCGGCCGCCGTGCCTTCGTCGTCGAAGGCGAAGCTGGCGAACTCGGTGCCGCGCGTCGGGTCGTAGGTGACGTTCAGCAGGGGCGAGCCGTACTGGAAGGTGCCGAACATGTCGAGCGTGACGAAGCTGGTGCCGGCATAGTTGCGCTCGTCGCCCAGGATGCGGTCGAGCTCGAGCGGATGGCCGATCGACTCGTGGATCTGCAGCATCATCTGGTCCGGCATCAGTACGATGTCCATGCGGCCGCTCGGGCAGTTTGCCGCGGCCAGCAGCTGCAGCGCCTCCTCGGCCGTCGAGCGGCCGCTGCCGATGAAGCCGGACCGATCGATGACCTCCAGGCCGCCCTGCTGGCAGAAGCCGTTGTAGCGCCCGCCCCACGAGCGCGTCTGCGTCACGCCGCCCTCATGGGCAACGACGTGCAGGCCGGGGATGGTGAAGTCGAAGACCTGCAGCGCGGCCTGCTCGGGGCGGCTGTCGGCGGTGATAAGCATCTGCTGCGCGCTCACCGTCCACAGGCTCGCCTGCCAGTCGACGATGCGGTCGGACAGCCGGCACGCCCGCGACTCGCGCATCAGTACATCGATGCGGTCGGCCTTGCTCCAGTGCACGGGCCGCTCCGTGGGCGAGGCGTAGCGTCCTTCGGGCGTCGCCAGTTGCGGCGCGCGGCCGGCGAACACGCTGCGCTCTCGCGCCAGCGCTGCCCATTCGGCGGCCCGGGACAGGGCCCAGCGCAGGCCGTCGTCGGACAGGTCGCTGACGGCCGCATAGCCGATACCGTCACCGTCAATGACAGTGACCATGGCGCCGTGGTCGAGCGAGGCGCTCACTGGTTCGGGCCGGTCCTGTCGCACGCTGACGGACTCCGAGCGCTCCTCGACGACGCGCAGCGAGCAGTAGTCGGACGCCGGAGCCAGGCGGCGGAAGCGCTGGGCGAGAAATTCGGGATCGAAGGGCATCGGAGATCGTTGGTCGGGTCGTGCGCCCCGGCGGGCCGCTGCGCTGGCGAATCCTGTTCGGTGGAGCGAGGGGACTTTACGCCAGAGCCTTGAACATGTTGATGTTGGTCATGCGATAGCCGAGCTTCTCGTACATGGCGATCGCTCCCGGGTTGTGCCCGAAGACGTGCAGCGCGATGCCCGAGAGCCCCAGCGTGCGCGCCTCGTGTTCCGCGGCCCGCAAGGCGCGCGCGGCATGGCCCTGCCGCCGGTGCTCAGGCCTGATCGCCACTTCGTAGACGTAGGCGACGCGGCCGTCGCCGCGCGCCTGAACCGCGATCCAGAGCCTGCCGACCGGCTGCGAGAGGTCGTCCTGGATCGTGTACAGGTAGTGGCCGGCGGTCCGCAGGCCATCGGGCAGAAGATCGGTCAGCGCTTTCCGCGCGAGTTCGAGCGCCTGCTCCTGCGCCCACTGGCCCGAGGCGACCTTGTCCGCGGCGTAGGCCGGAACGGTGGACTCCGCAAAAGCGGCGTAGTCCGCTTCGCTCATCGGCACGAGGACTGGCACGTCGGGGCTCCCGGTTCGCGCGAACGGGACGAGCGGCGGGTTCGCGATCGCCGGATTCTCGACGCCCGGCGGCGGGACCGCAACCGAGGGGCGGGGTGGCGCGCGTCCCTGCCAGGGACGTCTGGCGCGACGGACCGGCGTCCGGGGCGGACAGACGCGCCCCCGGCCGGTGTCGGTGCGGCTGGATTGGCGCTATGGTGGCGGCAGGCCGTCCGCACGCCGTCGCCATGCCCGCACTGCTGAAGTCCGCTGTCCTGTCCGGCTGCCTGGCGCTCGCCGCCTGCGCAACGGTCCACGAACCGAGCCTGCCGCCGCCCGAGTCCCTGTTCGCCGATGCCCTGTTCGGCGCACCGAGCGAGAAGATCGACGCGGGCGACATCTTCGCCCTGACGGAGGAGATGAAGAGCTACGCCCGCTCCGGCATCGGCAGCCTGACGCGCGGACAGGGCATGCAGGCCGCGCTGGTCGAGGCGCTGTACCGCAAGAGGCACCTGAGGCTCGAATACGAGTCTGCGTTCACGCGCACCGCGGCGCAGGCATTCGACGCGCGCGCGGGCAACTGCCTGTCGCTGGTCATCATGACCGCCGCCTTCGCGAAGGAGCTCGGGCTCAAGGTCCGATATCAGAGCGCCTACCTCGAGGAGTCGTGGAGCCGCAAGGGCAACCTCCTGCTGAAGAGCGGGCACGTCAACGTGACGCTCGGCGGACGCCTGGTCGACCGCGGTGCCGGCCGGTATCCGTACGGCCTGACGATCGACTTCCTGCCGCCGGAGGAGTTGCGCGGCCTGAAGACGCGCGAGATTCCGGAGTCGATCGTCGTGGGGATGTTCATGAACAACCGCGCGGTCGAGGCGCTGATAGGCGGTCATCTAGACGACGCCTACGCGTGGGCGCGCGAAGCGGTGCGCGAAGCCCCGGACTTCCTCGCGGCGCAGAACACGCTCGGCGTGATCTACCTGCGGCGCGGCGCGCTACCCGAGGCCGCCGCCGTCTTCTCGCACCTGCTCGAGCGCGATCCGGATCACACCCGTGCGCTCGCCAACCTCGCCGAGGCCGCGAGCCGGCAGGGCCGGACGGAAGAAGCCGCGCGGTTGCGGGAGCGCCTCGCCCGGCTCGAACAGGAGCCGCCGCTGCACTTCTTCAACCTCGGCCTCGCGGCGATGAAACGCGACGACTACCGGGCGGCACGCGACCTGTTCGCGAGGGAGGCGGGGCGTGGCGACGCCGGTGCCGAGGTCCACTATTGGCTGGGCCTGGCCCACCTGCGGCTGGGCGACCACGAGCAGGCCACGCGCGAATTCGCACTGGCGGCCGAGTCGAGCGCGTCGCGCAGCGAGCGCGATCTGTATACGGCCAAGCTCGAATGGCTGCGCGCGCATCAGATGCGTTGATCGCGACGGCCTGAGCGGGGCGTTGTTGCGCGCTCGCGACGAGCGGGCAAGTACGAGGCCTAAACGCGGGCTTATTGCAGCAACTTCCGCCTGGAACGGAGTCAGACTTCGTTCGTCGTGTGCAGGGCGGGAGTCGACCATGGTGTTGCGTTCGGACTGGGTGTCGTGATGGCTGCACAGCGAATCATTCATCTGTGCAACAGCGTCGAAATGCTGGCCTTCGCGCTGGAGAGGCTCAACGGTCGCGGGCGCGGGGCCAGCGTGCAGGCCGTGCTGCTGAGGATGAAGCTCGCCGCCCTGACCTCCGAGCTCGTCGCGACCGACCTGATCGAGCGCGCGCGACAGAGCTCGGCGATCAGCTAGCCCGCGCTACTTGCCCAGCCCCAGCTTCCGGGCGGCGTCCGTGTAGAGGCGGACCTTGTCCTTCATGAACGCGTCCATGCCGTCGAGGCCGACGTTCACCAGTTCGAAGCCGCTCTTGGCCGCGAGCTCCTTCATCTCCGGATCGTTGTTCAGCGCGGCCCACAGCTCGGACATCCGCTTGCGCTGCTCCGGCGTCGAGGACTTCGGCATGCCGATGCCGCGGTAGGCGCCATCGACCCAGTCGACCCCGAGTTCCTTGAAGGTCGGCACGTCCGGCATCAGCGGGTGCCGCTTTTCCATCGCGACCGCGAGGGGCCGCACGCGCTGCTTGTTGTTGATTGCGAATGCCGTGTAGGTCATCGCGCCGTCCACGTGCCCGGCGAACACCGCGGTCTGCATGTCGCCCGTGCCCTTGAACGGGATGTACGTGGTCTTGACGCCGAAAGCGGCGTTCATCCGTTCGTGCGCGGCGTGGTTGGCCGAGTTCAGTCCGGATCCGCCCAGGTTCAGCTTGCCCGGATCGGCCTTGGCGGCCTTGATGAAGTCCTGGAAGGTCTTGATCGGGCTCGCCTCGCGAACGACCAGCGTGTCGGGCGTGTAGTGGAACCAGTAGACCGGCACGACGTCCTCGGTCTTGTACTGCACCTGGCCCTCGAGCGGCTGGAACACGATGTGCGGCAGGTTGACGCCGACGACGTTGAGCCCGTCGGCCGGCAGCTGGTTCATCTGCGCCCACATCAAACCGCCACCCGCACCGGGCTTGTACTGGATGATCGTGTCGATGGCCGGGCACTTCTTCTTCAGCACCATCTGCTGGTGGCGGGCCGACAGGTCGGACTCGCCGCCTGGCGGGAAGGCCTGCCAGTACAGGACGTTCTTTTCCGGGCACGGCTGGGCGGCGACGGCGGTCGCCAGGCACAGTGACAGCAGGGGCAGCAAGCGCTTCATCTTCGTCTCCTCGACTGGAAGGCGCGCTCAGGCGGCGCGCTTGTGTTGTGAACCGGGGGCGAGCTCGGCGCAGACGGCCGCGGTGACTTCGCGCGTCGTCGCCTTTCCGCCGAGGTCGCGTGTGTGCAGCGCGGGGTCGGCCGTCACCCGCTCGATGGCCTTCATCACGCGGGCGGCTGCGCCGGCCTCGCCGAGGTGCTCGAGCATCATCACCACCGACCAGAACGTGCCGAGCGGGTTGGCGAGCCCCTGGCCCATGATGTCGAACGCCGAACCGTGGATCGGCTCGAACATCGACG
>Ga0224500_10001850_pt1 | contig 12021 bp, 10 predicted proteins | sample SF_Oct11_sed_USG_FD_168126 | JGI IMG/M metagenome (GOLD analysis project Ga0224500, IMG submission 168126) | Sediment microbial communities from San Francisco Bay, California, United States - SF_Oct11_sed_USGS_4_1 | ecosystem: Environmental > Aquatic > Marine > Sediment | place: USA: California... | reverse complement strand
GCTCGAGTCTCTTCCCGAGGCCCAGGGGCTCAAAGACTGCGTGTGAGGGACACAGCCTGGGGTCTGGCTGAAGTCAGACCCCAGGCTGACCTCGTCGAGGGTCTGGCTTCAGCCAGACCCACTGACCAGCGTTCACGCATGGCACGCATCGAGTACGTCGGGCACGCCACAGTCCTCGTCGACCTCGACGGGGTTCGTGTCCTGACCGATCCACTGCTGCGAAACCGCGTGGCGCACCTCCGCCGGGTCGCCCCTCTTGATGCGAGGTCGCGCCGCGCGGTCGACGCCGTGCTCATCTCGCACGCGCATTACGACCACCTCGACATCCCGTCGCTCGAGAAGCTCGGCAAGAGCCTTCCGGTGGTCGTTCCCCGTGGCCTTGCCCGGCTGCTGCGGAAGCGGCGCTTCGAGGCGGTGGTCGAGGTCGAGGTCGGCGAGACCTTCCGCATCGGGGATCTCGACGTGCGTGCGGTGCCGGCCGAGCACGACGGAAGTCGGGGGCCGTTCGGCGCATCGGCGACTCCGCTCGGATACGTCATCACTGGCTCGCGGTCCGTCTATTTCGCGGGCGACACGGATCTCTTCGACGGGATGGGTGAGCTCGCGCCCGTCGACGTCGCGTTGCTCCCGATCTGGGGCTGGGGCCCAGGGCTCGGCGCCGGGCATCTCGATCCGAAGCGCGCCGCTGCTGCTGTCGCTCTCATTCGTCCCGAGCTCGTCGTACCGATTCACTGGGGCACGTACTTCCCCATCCACCTGGGTCTTCGCGGCGCTCCGGCCTTCACCGATCTGCCGCCCGCGGAGTTCGTCACCGCTGTTCACGAGACCGCCCCGGGCGTGCCGGTTCGCGTCCTTCGGCCCGGTCAGAGCCTCGATCTGTAGGCGACCCCGTCCTACGAGCCCGGGTGCGACCCAACGGAGCGGTTCACGAGCATCGTGCTCACCATGGTCTGGTTGGGGACGTAGACGTGAGGCCCATCGTCCGTGACGAGCGTGGTGTAGCTCAGCGAGATCTCATCGACGACACCGGTGTGCTCGCCGACCGTGATGCGGTCGCCTAGGCGCACTGGCTGGGTGAATGCGAGCAGAACGCCCGACCCGAGGTTCCCGAGGGGTGTCGACAATGCCACGCCGGCGATGACCGCGAGCACTGCGCTTGAAGCAAGAAACGCGTTGGCTATCTCGCCTGTTGCAGGGAAGATCGAAAGGACGCTCCAGATACCGATGAGGACGGTGAGCGCGACAACGATCCGTAGGAGAAACGCAAATGTCGTCCGGCGACGTGCCGCAACGGCAGCGTCTCTCTCTGCCAGTCGGCGCTCGTAGCGAGCAAACGCTCGTTGAAGCACGAAGCGCACGACGATGATCACGACGGCCCAGATGACTGCCGCGACGAGTGCCTGGACAGCTCGGCTCGGGGAATCCATGCCGGCCAAGTTCGGCGCCGGCTCACCCGAGCCTGCCTGCTCAGGCGGCGAACGCTCGGAACCCGCTAGCGCGGATCCCGCTCGCGCCAAGATCCCTGAAGGCGGCCGCTTCGCTCCCGCGGCGCACCTCGTTCAGATCAAGCCGTTACTCGGTCGCGAGCACGCGAGCCTTGGCCGAGGCGTACTCCTCGTCCGAGAGCTCGCCGCGCGAATGTAGATCGGCGAGGCTGGCGAGCTGCGCCGTCACGTCGGCGTCTTCCTTTCGTGGCGTGCCTGCTCGGCGTTCATCGAGCCAGTCAGACACCCGACTGCGAGCGTCCGCGACCATTGTCGACTCGCCGGTATCGGGGAACTCGTGGAGGGTCTGCTTCCTCGTCAGCTCGATCCAGGTGGCTCCGAGCGCGGCGACGATGGCCACGAACAGGAAGCGCGTGAAGTCGCTCACCTGACCGTTGGCCAGGAGGAAGAGCACAACGATCGCAAGCACGACGTAAGCCCACACGCGATTGCGGAACGCCGGCGCGATCGAGTGGCGCGCAGCCAGCGCACGTCGTCCCGGTCCTGCGAGCGACGCGGCGATGACGAACAGGATTCCCACGACGACCATCGAGCGGAACGAGTCCCGCATCAACTCCGTGAGGATGTTCCAGGCGTTGTCAGCCGCCTCGCGATCATCTCGCTGAGTGGTGAGTGCATTGATGAGGTAGTTCTGCGTGAGCCTCGCGGCCAGGAGGCCGAGGGCACCGACGACGACGAGCATGATCCCGACGCCACGTGCGGCGCGGCGGCGGTCTCGAGCGAGCCAGACGGCCAAACCGAACGCCGCGAACGTGAGCAGCGGGAGCACCCACGCGAGCGTCTTCATCAGCTGGAAGACGTCCTGTGCGGTATCGAGCTCGTCGGATCGGAGGATCACGATTCGGCCCGCATCAGCGGGAAGCTTGTCGGCCACATCCTCGCCGATTCCGATCCGGTCGGCGGTCTCCCTGACGATGTCTCTCAAATCGAGGGTGACCTCGCCTCCTTCGGTCGAAACGCGCGATCCGCCTCCCTCGAGGACCTCGACGAGCGTCTTGTGCGTCTCCTCGAGCGTGATCTCGAAGAGTGTCTGGAACGCCGGTCGCTCGAGCGCACGGTCGACGATCTCGTACGACGCCTGTCGCAATCCAGCCGTCGCCGGTCCCGAGAGGGACTTGACGTCCTCGGGAAGCTTCGCCTCGACCTCGGCCTGCACATCGACGTTGTCGAACAGCTCGTCGACGGCGCGAGTCGAAATTGCGCTCCTGATCGCGTCGTTGTCGAGGAGCTCGGTGTTCGTGTCGGTGAACACCTGCGTGTTGAGCGCGACGCGATTGACCCATACCGCGAAGGAGCTGAGAAGCAAGAGGAGTCCGGCGGCGACGAGGACGGCCCAGACCGCTGTGGTGCGGCCTCGCCCCTGGCGTGGGGCGGGTTTGATAGGTGCTGTGGTTTCAGCGTTCATTTGGATCTGGAACCCTACTCCGTCGCCTCCGCGCCGGTCGCAGCACCGAGCGAGAACGCATCGTGGAGCGCCCGCACCGCCCGCTCGAGGTCCACGCGCGCAATCAGACACGAGATCTTGATGGGCGACGTCGAGATCAGCCGGAGGTTGATCTCCTCGTCGGCCAACGTGCGGAACATTCGCGCGGCGACGCCCGGATTTGATCTCATTCCCGCGCCGACGAGCGAGACCTTGCCGAGGTCGACGATCTCCTCGACCTCGATCGACCCGATCGATGTCTGTGCGCGCTCGAGCGCCCGGCGCGCCGCGGGCACGTCCTCCTGCGGCACGGAGAACGAGAGCTCCGCCGATCCGTGCCCGACGTTCTGGAGGATCGTGTCGACGTTGACCTGCTCAGTGGCGACCGCGTCGAAGATCGCCGCGGCAGACCCCGGTCGGTCCGGGATCTCACGCAGGACGAAGACGACTTCATCCTCCGAGTGCGTTACCGCAGACACGATCGCCTGCTCGAGCCCTTCGATGTCCTCGATCCGTGTGCCGGCCTCGTCCGAGAAGGTCGAGCGCGTATGAATCGGCACCTTCTGGCCGCGCGCGAGCTCCACCGCACGCAGCATCAGCACCTTCGCCCCGGACGCAGACATCTCGAGCATCTCCTCATAAGAGATGACGTCGAGCTTGCGTGCGTCCGGGACGATCCGCGGATCGGCGGTGAGCACTCCCGGCACGTCGGAGTAGATCTCGCAGGTGGCGCCGAGAGCAGCGGCCAGCGCGACCGCCGTTGCGTCCGTGCCGCCGCGGCCGAGCGTCGTCACGTCCATCGTGTCGCGCGAGAAGCCCTGGAAGCCGGCGACGAGAACGATCTTTCCGTCGTCGAGGGCCTCGACGATTCGGACCGGCGTGATCTCGCGAATCTTCGCCTTCGTGTGGACGGGGTCGGTGATGATCCCCGCCTGCGAGCCGGTGAAGGAGACGGCCTCGTGCCCGAGGTCGTGCACTGCCATCGCCACGAGCGCGCAAGCAATGCGCTCGCCCGTGGACAGGAGCATGTCGAGCTCTCGGGGATTTGGATGCGGGGAGACGTTGCCTGCAAGCTCGAGCAGCGTGTCCGTTGTGTCTCCCATTGCAGAGACGGTCGCGACGACCCGGGCGCCGCGCTCGCGTGCGTCCACGAGCCGCTGAGCGACGTGCCTGATCTTGTCCGGGTCGGCGACCGAAGAACCGCCGAACTTCATGACGACGGTCTCGGGAGTGGGGTCGGCTGCGGCGCTCATAGGTGGATTCTCACCACAACGAGGCTATCGTTGCCGCGTGGCTCCGAAAGTGATGCTCATCGGACTCGACTGCGCCGAGCCGTCGCTCGTCCTCGCGCGCTGGCGAGACGAGCTCCCGACGCTCTCGAGCCTCATGGATCGCGGCTCCTACGGTCGTCTGACCTCCGTCGTCCCACCGATCACCGTTCCCGCCTGGTCCTGCATGATGTCGTCGAAGACCCCGGGTGATCTTGGCGTCTACGGCTTCCGGAACCGCTCCGACCACACCTACGACGGCGGCTTCATCGCCATGTCGACGGCCATCAAGGAGCCGCGGCTGTGGGACTACGTGACGCGCGCTGGGGGTTCCTCGGTGGTGCTCTCCGTGCCGGGCACGTACCCGCCGCGGCCGCTGAACGGCGTCATGGTCGGCTGCTTCCTCACTCCCGGGCTCGAGAGCAAGTACACGTATCCCGCCTCGCTTCGAGACGAAATCGCCGACGTGGTCGGCGAGTACATCTTCGACACGAAGGACTTCCGTACCGACGACAAGGACTATCTCCTGGGCCAGGTCTACGAAATGACGAATCGGCGTTTCGCGCTGGCCGAGCACCTCGCAGAGAACAAGCCCTGGACCTTCTTCGCGATGGTCGAGATGGGGCCCGACCGCATGCACCACGGCTTCTGGAAGTACATGGATACAGAGCACCGAAAGCACGAGCCGGGCAACCCGTACGAAAGCGCGATCCTCGACTACCACCGCCACGTCGACGGGCTCATCGCCGGGTTGCTCGAGCGCGCCGACGAGGACACCGTCGTCTTCGTCGTCTCCGACCACGGTGCGAAACGCCTTGACGGCGGGATCAGGATCAACGAGTGGCTGCGGCGCGAGGGACTGCTCGCGACGCTCGCCGAGCCGGACGGTGTGTCGTCGCTGCGCGACGTAGGCGTCGACTGGCCCCGCACGACGGCGTGGGGGGAGGGCGGGTACTACGCGCGCGTCTTCCTCAATGTTCGGGGGCGCGAGCCCGAGGGCACCATCGCGCCCGAGGACTACGAGGCCGTGCGAGACGACCTCGCTCGCCGAATCTCGGCGATCCCCGATGACGCGGGGAATCCGATTCCGACCGTCGCGTACAAGCCGGAGGAGCTCTACGAAGAACCGAAGGGTGTTGCGCCGGATCTCATCGTCGTCTTCGGCGATCTCCTCTGGCGCTCCGTTGGCACGATCGGAGGCGACGAAGGGGTCCAGACGCTCGAGAACGACACCGGCCCCGACGACGCGAACCACGCGCAGGACGGCCTGTACATCGTCGCCGGTCCCAGGATCGAGGCCAGAGGGCGCGCGGACGCACATCTGCTCGACATCGCGCCGACGGTCCTCGAGCTCCTTGGCATCGTGGAGCCACCCGGAATGCGCGGCCACAGCCTGGTGCCTCAGCTCGCGGCCCCGATGAGGGCGTAGGCTCGGGCAATGAGCGACGACAACGTCTGGTCCGACGAGTGGGAGCCGAGCAAGGACTGGTCGGGCGGCGGCGGCCGCAGCAAGCGCCTGCCGCGCGGCGACGTCCTCGGGGCGAGCGTCTACGAGCTCGATCCTGGGAACTTCGTGACCTACCACTTCCACCACGGGGCGGAGGAGATGTTGATCGTCCTGCGCGGGCGCCCCACGTTGCGGACGCAGAACGGTGAGCGCGACCTCGCCGAAGGGGATGTCGTGTACTTCCCCGTCGGCCCCGCGGGCGCACACGCGGTGCGTAACGAGTCGGACGCTCCGATTCGCTTCGTGGTGGTGTCCGACCGCCCCAGTCCGGAGGTGGTCGAGTACCCCGAGCTCGGACAGATCACCGCGCAGGCTCGAACCGGCTCGCAGATGGGCGAGCGCCTCTGGCTGATCTACGACGTCCCGGCCAAGGACGCCTAAGCCGGACAGCCGTCGCTCCCAGCGATGCCGATGGTTCCCTGGAGGGGCCGAGGCTGCGCCGTCACTACAATCCGCCGCGCTGTGAACGTCGTCGTCTACGTCGCCGATGCGCTTCGGGTGGATCACCTCGGATGCTACGGCTCCCGCTACGTCAACACGCGCACGATCGACGAGCTGGCCACGAGCGGTGTCCGCTTCGATCAGGCGATCAGTGCCGCGCCCTGGACGGCGCCGTCCACTACGTCGATCGTCACCGGATTGAACGCTCACCATCACGGATACCTGCACTGGGATGCACAGCTCGACCCCACCACGGAGACGATCTTCCGCGCCTTCTCGGCGCACGGCTACCAGGTCGCGAGCTTCGTGTTCGACACGAACTACCTGTTCAAGGATCTCCCGGAGGCGAACGTCCGCGGAACGAGCGAGACGCTCGACGGAGCGTTCGAGTGGCTGCGGGCGAATCGCGGGCAGCCGTTCTTCCTGTATGTCCACAACTGGGCGACGCACATGCCCTACGACATCCTCCACGCCGATCGGAAGGACTGGCTCTCCGCCAAGCAGGAGGTCATCGACGGGATCCAGTCCGACTCCGCGTCCGCGCTCGAGTCCATGCGCGAGAGCTACCGAAAGGCCGTTGAGCACCAGTCGGAGGTGCTCGTCGCCTCGTTCCTCGAGGAGCTCGACGGCCTCGGTCTGCGCGAGAACACGCTTTTCGCCTTCCTCTCCGACCACGGCGAGTCGTGGGGCGAGCGCTTCGCCTCGAAAGAGGACGTGAAGGGCGTCTACCACATGCACGGCGCGACGCTCTACGACGAGATCGTGCACGTGCCGCTGATCCTCTCGGCTCCCGGCGCGATCGAGTCCGAAGTCGTCGACTCACAAGTGCGCTCGATCGATCTGATGCCCACTGTTCTCGATCTCGCGGGTCTTCCGGCCCGTGAGACCGACGGCGACTCGTTGATCCCGCTCCTGAACGGCAGCGAGGCCGAAGATCGCCCCGCGGTCATCGCCGGCACCGACATGGGCGCGCTTACCAAGCTCGCCGTGCGGGTACCACCTTGGAAGCTGATCCTGGACGTGGAGAGCGGGGAGGAGGAGGCGTACCGCCTCGACGTCGACCCCCGCGAGCTCGACAGCCGCCCTGCCGACGCGCTGCCTGAGCTCCGCGAGATCGTCTTTCGCGAGCTCGAGAGCGCCGAGCGGCACGAGCTGACCGAGGAGGAGGAGGCGACCGTGGCGAAGCGGCTTGCGGACCTCGGCTATCTGTGATGGCCCAGCTTGCAGCCTTTTACGAGCGGATGTTCTTCATCCGCCGCTTCGAGGAGACGCTTCTCGACCTCTTCTCGCTCGGCAAGCTTGTCGGGACGACCCACACATACATCGGGCAGGAGGCGAACGCCGTCGGCCTGATCGACCATCTCGACCCAGACCGCGACGTCATTTTCTCCAACCATCGCTGTCACGGCCACTACCTCGCGTTCACCGACGACGCGTTCGGTCTGCTCTGCGAGGTGATGGGCAAGGCGCCGGGCGTCTGCGGCGGCAAGGGCGGCAGCCAGCACCTGTGCAAGGGCAACTTCTATTCGAACGGAGTCCTCGGGAGCATCGTTCCCGTGGCCACGGGCATTGCGCTCGCGGAGAAGAAGAAAGGCACGGGCGCTGTCTCAACCGTGTTCCTGGGCGACGGCACGCTCGGCGAGGGCGTGACCTACGAGTCGTTGAACATGGCGTCGCTGTGGCAGCTCCCGGTCTTGTTCGTCGTTGAGAACAACCACTACGCGCAGTCGACACCCGTCGAGCTCGAATTGGCCGGCTCGATTGCCGCTCGCGGGGCTGCGTTCGGTGTGGAGACGGCCGAGCTCGATACGACGGACGTCGACCTGATCCACTCGGCTGCGGGTCAGGCGATCTCCCGCATCCGCGAGACGAGTGCGCCCTATTTCCTCGTTCTCAACACGTACCGCTTCAGCCCGCACTCGAAGTCGGACGATCAGCGCGACCCGGCAGAGATCGAGGAGCGGCGGACGCGCGATCCGTTGCTCATCGCCGGCGCCCGCCTCGCCGACGACGAGCGGAGCGCCATCGAAGCCCGGTGTGAGGACCGACTCGCCGAGATCGTCGAGGCTGCGGACGCTGCGCCTGCCGCAGCGCCGGAGGCTGCATGACCCCGCCTCCGAAGCGAGGTGTGCAGGCGCTGAACGAGGCGTTGCACGAGATCTTCGGAAGGCGCGATGACGTCTACCTCTTCGGTGAGGACATCCTCGATCCGTACGGCGGCGCCTTCAAGGTGACGAGTGGGTTGAGTGACGCGTATCCGGATCGCGTGATCACGACACCGATCAGCGAAGCCTCACTCTTCGGTGTCGCAGCCGGGATGGCGCTACGTGGGCAGCGGCCTATTCTCGAGATCATGTTCGGCGACTTCATCTCGCTCGGCCTCGACCAGGTCGTCAACAGCATCTCGAAGTTTCGGGAGATGTACGACGACCAAGTGACCGTGCCGATGGTCGTGCGGACGCCGATGGGAGGTCGGCGAGGGTACGGACCGACCCACAGCCAATCGCTCGAGAAGCTCCTTCTCGGCATCCCGAACATCTGCGTGGTGGCCGGGAGCGAGTGCCACGATCTCGGCGCTCTCCTCATCCAGGCGGTCGAGGACGAGCGGCCCGTGTTCTTCATCGAGAACAAGCTCATGTACGGCCGTGTGCTGCGCCGGCCCGAGGACGGTCACATCGCCGAGCTCGCGGTTCGGGAGAGCGACGGCCCGTATCCGGCGCTCACCTTCTCGGGGACGGACTTCGCCGAAGCGTCAGCGACGATCGTCACGTACGGCGGCATGCTCCCGGTGGTCCTCGACGCTGTCACCGAGCTGATTCTCGAGCACGAGATCTTCTGCGAGGTCGTCGCGCTCTCGCAGCTCCTCCCCATGGAGCTCGACACGGTTCTCGAGTCTGTCTCTCGCACTGGCGCACTGGTGACGGCCGAGGAGGGAACGCTCACCGGCGGCTTCGGCGCCGAGATCGCGGCGCGTGTGCAAGCCGCGGTTTGGAGCGATCTTCGCGCACCGGTACAGCGGGTCGCGGCCCGTGACGGGATCATTCCCTCGGCTCGTTTGCTCGAGGACGCGATGCTCCCGAGCGTCGAAGACATCGTGGCCGCGGTCTCCGCGCTCGAAGGCGTGCGAAGCTAGACCCAATGCTCGAGATCGTTCTCACGCGCGAGGACGCGAACACGGAGTTCGCGCTCCTTGCGGAATGGCTGGTCGTGGATCGAGCCCAGGTGACGCAAGGCCAGCCGGTGTGCGTCGTCGAGACCACGAAGGCGACCGTCGAGATCGAGTCGCCGGGCGCCGGGACGATCGTCCAGCTCTTTCCCGAAAACGCGGAAGTGGAGCTCGGAAAGACGATCGCGTACGTGGCGGAGACCGCCGACGAGCTGGCGTCGATCGACGCTGAGCCGGCGGCGAAGCCAGCGCCCAAGCCCGCCGTGGGCGACCGCAAGGCGACGCGGAAGGCCGCCGAGCTTGCAGATCTCCACGGCATCGACCTCTCGGCGATCGACAAGCGCGGGTTCATCACCGAGAAGGACGTCGAGGAGTTGATCTCACGGCAGAAGGCATCCGAGCCGCCTGAGCAGGGACAGGCTCTCGCGGGCCTGTCGACGGAAGGCGTCACGCTTCCAGCCTCGTTCGACCTGGACGAAAGCGTCGGCGCTCTCGAGGCTGGCTTCCTCGCGTCGATCCGGGCCGACCCGGATTCGTTCCGCGCTCTTTCGTCGGACGAGAAGGTCAATGCGCTGCGTGACGCTGGAGCACACATCGGCGTCGGCGTCGATCTCGGCGAAGGCACTCTCGTCGTCTCGCCGCGGATCGTGATCGAGGACGGCGTGCGGATCGGACCGCGCGGGACTGTCGTCTGCGAGGAGGTCGTCGCGATCGGCGAGATCTCGCAGTTCGGCGCAGATCTCGAGCTGCGTTGCCGGCGTGCGTTTCTTGGCGCCGGAATCTGGGCGGGCAGGTCGATCCGGTTCGGCGGGGGCGGGCATCGCGACCCCTGGGCGACGTTGGCGGTCGGTGACCTCGCGTTCGTCGGCGACGAGGCGTTCGTCAACGTCTGCCGACCGGTGCTCATCGGTCGCGAGGTCTTCCTGACGATGCGCTCGATCATCGTCACCCACAACATCGGCCACTCGGTGCTCGAGGGTTTCGAGAACCGCTTCGCGCCTGTGGTGCTCGAAGACCGTTCGCAGGTGGGGCTCGCGGCGGTGCTCTACGCAGGCTGCCGGATCGGCGCAGAATCGATCGTCGCGTCGAACTCGTACGTCGTCGGAGACATCCCCGCAGGGTCATTCGCGATCGGCGTGCCCGCCAAGGTGACGGGCAAGTCGAGCCACGTGCTGTCCGGTGCCCGGCGGATCGAGACCGCGAGGCGGATGATCGACGACCTACACGAGCTGCTCGCGTTACGGGGACACGCCGTTTCCGCGATCGCCGATGGGGAGCCTCGCAGCTTCGAGGTCGAGGGGACGCACGTGTTCTTCATGCCGGCGTTTCGGGGCGCGGGCACGGCCCCGGCCGTAGTCTTGACGCTCGAGGTTCACGGCGAAATGGCGGACGGAGTCGCTGTCATCGATCTCGTCGGGAGACGGGTTCACGGGAGCGGCGGCATTGTCCTCGACTCGGTACGCGAGTTTTGCCGTAAGCGCGGCATCAAGCTCGAACCCGGCCCCTGGGCTTATCCGGGCGGTTTGCTCTGACCGAGTGATTCGGGGCTTTTGCCCTGGTAATTAGTGCCTCTCAGTACTAGGCTAGGTCGCCGAGGGAAGCGTCTCGAAGAGAGGCCGGGGTGTTCAGGAGATATCGGATCGTTGTCGGGCTCGTCGCGCTCGTTGCAGTCGCGTTTGCGGCGGCCTCGTCGGGACAGCCTGGAGGGCCGGCGGGTCCACCGGGCGGCTCGCCTCCGGGGCTCGACAAGGCGATCGCAGCGAAGGAGCGTCACGCGCAGCGACTCCTCGATAAGCCCGGGATCGCCGGGATCGGTGTCGGCGTCAACCCGGCCGGGAAGGCGATCATCAGGATCTACAAGGAGAAGCCCGACGTAGAAGATGTGCCGGACTCTCTTGACGGCGTCGACGTCCAGAGCGTGACCACGGGGATTCTCCAGGCCCGCGCACCGACCGACCGGTTTCCGCGCCCTGTACCGATAGGCGTCTCCTCGGGTCTCGTCGACGTCGCGACCGGGACTCTCGGTGCGCGCGTCACCGACGGCACGAACGTCTACGCGCTGTCCAACAATCACGTCTTCGCGGGAGTCAACACCGCGAACATCGGAGATGCGATCCTCCAGCCCGGGCCGATCGAGGACGGTGGAATCGACCCGGCCGATCGGATCGGGACGCTGGCCGACTTCCAGCCCATCAATTTCACGTCCGGGAGCACGAACACGATGGACGCGGCCATCGCGCTGACCTCGACGTCGGATGTCGGTACCGCCACGCCGGCCGACGGCTACGGGGCCCCCAGCCCGATCACGACGCCAGCGTTCATCGGTCAGGCCGTACAGAAGTATGGGCGAACGACCGGCCTCCAGCTCGGCACTGTCGTAGAGACCAACGTGACGGTGGACGTTTGTTACGTCTTCCTGTTCATCTGTTTCCAGGAGGCGAGGTTCGTCAACCAGATCTCTGTCAGTCCGGGCCCGTTCAGCGCTGGCGGCGATTCCGGTTCGCTGATCGTCACACAGGGAGCGAACCAACCCGTTGCACTGCTCTTCGCAGGTGGCGACGGGCTGACAATCGGCAATCCCATCGACACTGTGCTGCAGCGGTTCAACGTTACGATCGACGGCTCGCCTCCGCCCGACGGCCCGCCCAGCGCCCCCACCTCGCTCTCCGCGCTCGCCGGGGATGCCAGCGCCTCCCTCTCCTGGTCTGCGC
>Ga0224500_10001848_pt1 | contig 12028 bp, 9 predicted proteins | sample SF_Oct11_sed_USG_FD_168126 | JGI IMG/M metagenome (GOLD analysis project Ga0224500, IMG submission 168126) | Sediment microbial communities from San Francisco Bay, California, United States - SF_Oct11_sed_USGS_4_1 | ecosystem: Environmental > Aquatic > Marine > Sediment | place: USA: California... | reverse complement strand
GCATCGACGAGGCCCGCCAGCTCGCCGGGCTGCCGCCCTCGCAGGTCGCGGCGGCGCCTTCCGCCGCGACGGCCGCCGCGGGCAAGTCCGCGCCGGCCGGGCCTGCGGCGAAAGGCCAGGCGGCCGTGGTGACGGGCGCGAAGAACGTCTCGGGCACGGTGACGCTGTCGGCATCGCTGGCGGGGCAGGTGAAGCCGACCGACGCGGTGTTCGTGTTCGCGCGCCCGACCGACGGCCGCATGCCGATCGCGCTCGTCAGGGCGCAGGCGAAGGACCTTCCGCTGAAGTTCACGCTCGACGACACGCAGGCGATGTCGCCCGAGGTGAAGATTTCCGGATTCGAGCAGGTCGTGATCGCCGCGCGCGTTTCCAAGTCGGGCAGCGCGATGCCGGCCAAGGGCGACCTCGAAGGCCTGACCCCGCCGGTGAAGGTCGGATCGAACGGCGTTTCGATCACGATCGATCGCGTGCTGCCCTAGCCGTTCCGCCGTCGCGGCGACCACGAACGCGGCGCCCGGGTTCCTACCTCGTTGGGGGTAAGCGCTTGACAGCAGTCAAGCACGCGCGCGCGCCCCGGGCATGACGCGCGCGGGCGCTGCTAGCCTCGCCTCGGTACCACACAGACACCGAGGGAGGACGAATGTTGCAGCGGATATTCCGGGCGGCGCTGGCCACCGCCGCCTTGCTTGCGCTCACCATGCCGCTGGCCCACGCCCAGCCCGCGCCGGCCGCGAAGGCCGCGGCGCCGGCGAAGAAGCAGGCGAGCTTCGACGCCAGCGGCTGCTTCGGTTGCCACGCACCGATCAAGGAATTCCACGACGCCGGCAAGCACAAGGCCGTCGCCTGCACGAGCTGCCACACGGGCATCGAACAGCACCTCGGCAACCCGACGGCGCGGCCGAAGACGATCATGGATCCGGCCAACTGCGGCACCTGCCACGCGAACCAGTTCAGGACCATGTACAACATGAACTGGGAGAAGACGGCGCGCAAGGAGAAGGTGCTGGCGACCGGCCCGTCGCCCGACCCGGCATTCGACAAGCTGATGATGCCGCACGGCTTCACCAAGGAGCACAACGAGCCGCGCTCGCACGCGTTCGCGCTGTATGACCAGGTCGTGGTCGACCGTGCCTTCGGCGGCCGCTTCCAGAACAAGGAAGGCTGGAAGTTCCTCGGCAAGGACGGCGGCAACTTCAGGATCTGGGACTACCTCGAGGACCAGTACCCCGGCCAGGACCACAAGGCGTTCAAGCCCGGCACGGCGGCCGCCGCGAATCCGGTCTGCATGTCGTGCAAGTCCTCGGACCACATCCTCGACTGGGCCTACATGGGCGACCCGACGCCGGGCGCCAAGTGGAGCCGGACGTCCAAGGTCAACGAGTTCGTCAAGGACGTGAACCATTCCCTGAACTGCAACTTCTGCCATGACCCGCACTCGGCCAAGCCGCGCGTCATCCGCGACGGGCTGATCCAGGCGCTGACGCGGCCGGAGAAGGACACGCTGTGGCACAGCGACCCGCGCGGCGCGAAGATCGACGTCAAGGACCTCGGCGTGCGCGGCTACACCCGCAAGATCGCGATGCTGTCCCGCTACGACACGAACCTGCAGTGCGGGCAGTGCCACGTCGAATACAACTGCAACCCGGGCACGGATCCGACGACCGGCCAGTCCATCGGCATGGCGGACCAGCGGACCAACCACTTCCCGTTCAAGCCGGTGACGGAGATCGGCAAGCACTACACGGACCTGAAGTTCCGCGACTTCAAGCACGGGATCACCGGCGCGCTGCTGTGGAAGGCGCAGCATCCGGACGTCGAGACGTTCTACGGCTCGAAGCACCAGAAGGCAGGCGTCGAGTGCTCGCAGTGCCACATGCCGAAGGTGAAGGACCCGAAGACCGGCAAGACCTTCACGTCGCACTGGCAGACCTCGCCGAAGCACTACGTCAAGGAGACCTGCCTGACGTGCCACCAGGCGTGGAGCGAGAAGCAGGCCGTCTACGCGATCGACTCGCTGAAGAACCGGTTCCAGGGCAAGGTGCGCAAGGCCGAGTTCTGGCTGACCCGGTTCGTCGACAAGTTCGAGGAAGCGAAGGACATGGGCATCGACCCGAAGGTGCTCGATGCGGCGCGCGACAAGCACTATGACGCGCACGTGAACTGGGAATGGTGGACCGCCTCCAACGGCTCGCATTTTCACAACCCCGACCAGGCGACCGAATCGCTGAACAAGTCGATGTCGATCTCGCAGGAAGGCATCAAGATGCTCGACGAGGCAATGGCGGCCAAGCGCAAGGCCGGCACCACGACCGCTGCCGTGGCGCCGCCGGCGGCCCCCGCCGCGAAGTAGGGCCGGCGGGCCGGAAAGGGGGGCGCGTTCCGCGCCCCTTTTTCTTGGCCGGGCACGCCGGGGAACGCCCGCGCGCGCCGATAATCGAACATCCCGATGCCATCCGTCGTCCTGTTCTCGCTGCTTGCCCTGGCGCTCGTCGGTGTCGCGCTGGCCTTCGTGCTGCCGACGCTGATGCGCGCGCGCGTGCGCCGGCAGGAAGCGTCGCGCGCCGCCGTCAACGCGGACATCTACCGGCAGGAGATCGACGAACTGCGGGACGAGGTGACGCGGGGCGAGCTGGCGGCGGCCGAGGCGCAGCAGGCGCGTGCCGACCTTCACCGCAGGCTGGTCGATGAATCGCTGCCGCGGCCGGCGGCGACGCCCGCGCCGCGCATCCGGCGCGCGGCGGTGCTCCTGGTGGCGGTCGGCCTGCCCCTGGTGGCGGCCGTCGTGTACTTCGCCGTCGGCAGGCCGGACGCACTGACGGCCGAGGCGGAGCCGGAGACAGCGGGCGAGGGCGACTACGTCGCCCGCCTGCAGTCGCACCTGTCGCGGCAGCCCCGCGACGGCCGCGGGTGGGTCCTGCTGGCGCGGGCGCAGGCGGACCGCAGCGAGTTCAAGGAGGCGGCTGCCTCGTTCGAAAAGGCGCTGACCGTGTCGCAGAAGATCGCGAAGGATCCGGGCGTGCTGTGCGAGTACGCGGACGCGCTGGGGATGACGCAGGGTGGGCAGCTCGCCGGTCGGCCGGCCGAGCTGGTGATGCATGCGCTGGCGATCGACCCGAAGCACCCGATGGCGCTCGAGATGGCCGGCAGCGCCGCCTACGCCGACGGGCGCTACGCGGAGGCGGCGCGCTACTGGCAGGACCTGCTCGGGCAGCTGCCGGCCGGCAGCGCGAAGCGCGAGGACCTCGCCGCGGCGATCGCGCGCGCCGAACGGAAGGCGGCGGTGACGCTGCCGCGCTAGCGGCCGGGGAAGGCCGGGAGCGCCGGTCCGTCGCGCCGCGGCCGCTCCTCCCTAGTCTTCGAGCTCGGCCTTCGCGAGTTCGACGTCCAGCTTCTCCATGGCGTCGGCCGGCTCGCAGGCGGCCGCGTCGCCGTACAGCTTCTCGGCTTCCTTCAGCGCCTTCTTGCCTTCGAGCATGACGAGCCCGTTGGCGTATTCGATGCGCGCGATCGCCGACGCCGGGTTCAGCTTCAGGGCCGCCTGGTACATCTTCAGGGCCGTGTCCTTCTTCGCGCCGTAGGTGAGGCCGCCGATCATCGAGCCCACCTTGTCGATCACCTCGGCGTGGTACGCGCCCAGCGCGATGTGCGCATCCGCATGCTTGGGCGCGAGCTTGATCGCCGCCTCCAGCGCGCTCTTCACCTTGCCGCCGATGCCCTGGGCCAGCGCCTTGGCGACCGAGATGCCCTGCGCGTAGCGACCGAGCGCGTATGCCTGCCAGTAGAACGCGTTGGCGTTCTTCGGCTGGCCCGCCTGCAGCTTGAGCGCGCGCTCCGCCACGTCCTCGAACAGCTCCAGCTTGCGCTTCTCGCTTTCCTCGAGGTAGTTGGCGTAGATCGCCTGCGCCTTGCACGACACGGTCACACCGTCGTCGCCGGCCTTCGCGCCGAGTTCGGCCGCCTTCTGGAACTCGCCGGCGTGGAACGCGATCCACGCCTCGACCACGGCGTCGTTCTTCGGGAACGGTTCGCAGTCGCCCTTGTGCAGGCGGTCCCACGATTTCTTCAGCGTTGCCGCCGTGTAATGGAACGACTTGTCCGGATACGGAAATTTCGCCCACGCCTTCGCCATTGCGGTCTCCTGGTGTTTCCTGCTAGTCCGTCAGGTATTCGGCGGCCAGCCTCTCGAACAGGTCGCGCGACTCGCCGGTGAGGTACGGCGCGGTCAGGGCCATCACCTGGTAGCAACCGCGCTGCACCGCGGCCCCGACGACGTCCGGTTCGTTGAAGTGGCGCGGGTCGAGCACGTACGAGTAGGACAGCCAGTACGTCGCGACCACGACCATGTTGGTGGCGAGCGACTCGATCTCGCGCGGGCTCGCCGACAGTTCCCCGGCCTTCTGCAGGCCCTCGCACAGTCCGCGCGCGACCTTCACCTTCTGTCCGAGCAACTGCTTGAACTTCACCTCGAGCGTGCGGTTGTTCGCCAGCAGGTTGTTCAGGTCGCGGTAGAAGAAGCGGTACTTCCACACCAGTTCGAACAGCACGTGCAGGAACAGCCACGCATCCTCCACGTTCGCCGTCCGGTCCTGCGGCACCGACAGCAGCTTGTCGATCTCGCGCTCGAACTGCTGGAAGATGCAGTTGATGATGTCGTCTTTGTTCTTGAAGTGGTAGTAGAGGTTGCCGGGCGAGATGTTCATCTCGTCCGAGATCAGCGTGGTGTTGACGTTCGGCTCGCCGAAGTCGTTGAACAGCCGCAGCGAGAGCTCTAGGATGCGCTCGCGTGTGCGGCGCGGCGGCTTGCGTTCCATGCTGTCGTTTCGGTTGGGAAGCGCCGTGTCGGATTGGGACAAGAATACCGCAGCGACGATGGACGGGACGGTTGCCGCCCGGGGGCGGTGCGGAAACCGGCGCTCAGGCGGCGGAGTAGCGCAGCCAGCGCTCCAGGTCGTCCAGCGTGTGGGTCAGCGCGCGCGTGGCGGCCGTGCTCGCCGTCTCGCGCCAGACGCCGCGGCTCTTGCGCAGGCTCTTCACCAGCGTCATCGATTCGTCGCGCAGCACCTCGGTCCGGATCTCGATGCCGTGCCGGCCGAACACGGGCGCCAGTTCGTGTCGCCGTTTCCACAGTTCCTCGCGCGTCTTCTGGTACGCGTGCTCGCACAGGCGGCGCCGGCTCGAATACGAGAACAGGTTCGTGAAGAACATGTCGGCGTCGGCTCGGTTGGGCTCGAACAGCACGATGTCGATGCCGGGATAGGCGGTCTTGTAGCGCTCCATGCCGGCGCCCAGCCGCGAGTGGATGATGGAGCGGAAGGTCTGCGCCAGCACCACGGGCAGCCCGCCCTCGACCAGCTTGTCGAGGTGGTGCTCGCGGTCCCGCGTTCGATGGTGCGGCGACGAGTCGTAGGGCACCAGCGGGTTCAGGCACAGCATCAGGTCGACGCCCTGGTCGAGCGCGACCGAGGCATGCAGGGTCTTGCGCAGCGCCCCGTCGACGAAGTAGCGGCCCTTGATCTCGACCGGCGGGAACAGGCCGGGCAGCGCGGCGGAGGCCTGCACCGCACGGGAAATCGGCACGTCGTCGAGCCCCGGCGCGCCGAACGCGACGGACTCGCCGGTGTCGAGGTCGGTCGTGACGAGGAACAGCTTGTGCCGGAGCAGGCGAAAGTCGTTGCTGCGACCGGGCTGCCCGAAGACGCGGCCGAGATACTTGTCGACCTGCTCGCCGCTGAAGAGGCCGGTCGGGATCGCGCGCCCGAGCCGCTCGAACGCGCTCATCATCGTGCTGGTGCCGAGCGCGTAGTGCCACAGCGCTCCGGCCAGCAGCGGCGGGACCGAGGCGAGCCGCTGCGCGTATTCCTTGAAGGCCGGCTTGAGCAGGATCGAGGGCTCGAAGCGGTCGCGCGTGCGTTCCCCCTCGATGAACACGCGGGACATCTGGTGTGGCGTGATCCCGTTGGCGAGCGCCGCCGCGATGAATCCGCCCGCGCTGACGCCGACGTACACATCGGCGTCGTTGAAATCGATCGACAGCGATTCGGTCAGCGCGGCCAGAGCGCCGATCTCGTAGATCGCCCCCAGCGGACCCCCTCCGGCGAGGGCGAGGCCGATGCTGGGACGGCGCGAGGTGTCCGGCGAGCGCCTGGCCGGAGCGATGCCGGCGGTGGTCCGTTCGTTCATGATTACGCCGAGGGCGAGCGCGCCGCAGGCGCGCCTCGACCGCCGCCGGCGAGGGCGAGGCCGATGCTGGGACGGCGCGACGAGCCCGGCGTGCGCCTGGCCGGAGCGATGCCGGCGGTGGTCCGTTCGTTCATGATTGCGCCGAGGGCGAGCGCGCCGCAGGCGCGCCTCGACCCCCCCCGGCGAGGGCAAGGCCGGTGCTGGGCGCTGGCGAGGACCGGGAGAAACTCCGACCGGGGCGGGCGCGCGGAGTGGCAGGCATGTCCATGCCTTTCCGTCAGCGCACGGCGTCAGTGCAGCCGCCCGGCGCGGGCGCGCGGGCGGCTGTCCTGCCGGGTGCCGATCAGGCCGCGGCGGCCTTGCGTGCGCGCGGCTTCGCGGCCTTGGCGGCGCGCTTCGCGGCCGGGCGGGCCCGCGTCAGCGATTCGACGCTGCGGGTCAGTTCCTCGACGCGCTTGGTCAGCGACGCGATTTCCTTGTTGGTCGGCACGCCCAGGCGCGCAAGGGCGCGCTCGACGCGGGCCTCGAACACGCTCTCGAGCTTGTCCCAGGTGCCATTGGCCTGCTTCTGCAGCCCGGCAGCGACTTTCGTAACTTTGGCCGTCACGTCGTTAACCTTGTCTTCGGTGACCTTCATGGTGCGTGCCTGGATCGAAGTGCCTTCGCGCACGAGGGCCTTGAACACTTTCTGGCCCTCTTCCTGCGCTTTCGCGAAGGCGCCGAGTCCAGCCAGCCAGATTTCCTGTGCGGAATCCTTCACGGCCGCCGCCAGCTGGCTTTCGCTGCGGGACTTGTTCGCCATCGCCTTGAGCTTCTTGACCATTTCCGCTCCTTCCCTGGTAGATCGAGTAACTGAGTGAGCGAAGTTTAGGAGGGGCGCGAGGCGGGACTCAACCGAATCCCTAGAACCCCGGCTCTAGCGGCTACACTTCCTGCAGAGGCAAAGAACAACGATCCGAACCAGTCTTGGAGACTTTCCCGATGACCTATTTCGTCACCGGCGCCACGGGTTTCATCGGCAGGCGCCTCGTCAAGAAACTGCTGGCGCGGCGGGGAGCCGTCGTCTATTTCCTCGTCCGTCCCGAGAGCCGCGAGAAGGTGCCGGCGCTGCTCGAGGACTGGGGCGTGGGCGAGGACCGCGCGGTCGCCGTCGTGGGGGACCTCGCGCAGCCCCTGCTCGGCGTGTCGAAGGCCGACCAGAAGAAGATGGCGGGCAAGATCAGGCACTTCTTCCATCTTGCCGCGGTGTACGACCTCGGGGCCGACGCCGACAGCCAGATCGTGGCGAACATCGAGGGCACGCGCAACGCGGTGGCGCTCGCCAACGCGCTGAAGGCCGGCGTGTTCCAGCACGTGTCGTCGATCGCCGCGGCCGGCATGTACGAGGGCGTGTTCCGCGAGGACATGTTCGACGAGGCGGAGAACCTCGACCATCCGTACTTCGCCACCAAGCACGACTCCGAGAAGATCGTCCGCAAGGAGACGGAGATGCCGTGGCGCGTCTACCGCCCGGGGCTGGTCGTCGGCGACAGCAAGACGGGCGAGATGGACAAGATCGACGGCCCGTACTACTTCTTCAAGCTGATCCAGAGGATGCGCAGCATCCTGCCGCCGTGGATGCCCGCGATCGGCATCGAGGGCGGGCGCATCAACATCGTGCCGGTGGACTTCGTGGTCGACGCGATCGACCTCATCGCGCACAAGAAGGACCTCGACGGCAAGGCGTTCCACCTGGTCGACCCCACCCCGTACCGGGTGGGCGACATCCTGAACATCTTCGCGCGCGCCGCGCACGCCCCGCAGTTCACGCTGCGCATCAACGCCGCGCTGCTGGGCTTCATTCCGAACAGCGTCAAGAAGGGCCTGCTCGCGCTGACGCCGGTGCGGCGGATCAAGAACGCCATCATGAAGGACCTCGGCGTCCCGGACGACATCCTCACCTTCGTCAACTACCCGACCCGTTTCGATGCGCGCGAGACCACCGCGGCGCTGAAGGGCACGAAGATCGAGTGCCCGCGGCTCGAGGATTACGCCTACCGGCTGTGGGACTACTGGGAACGCAACCTCGACCCGGACCTGTTCATCGACCGCACCCTGAAGGGGCAGGTCCAGGGCAAGGTGGTGGTGATCACGGGCGGCTCGTCCGGCATCGGCCTGGCGGCGGCTCACAAGATCGCGCATGCGGGCGCCATCACGGTCCTGATCGCGCGCGACGAGGACAAGCTGGCGGGCGCCAGGAAGGAGATCGAGAAGGCGCTCGGCAAGAACGAGAACCATGGCCAGGTCGTCACGCACTCGGCCGACCTCGCCAGCAACGAAGGCGTGGACCGGGCCACCGCTTGGATCATCGAGACCTTCGGCGGGGCGGACTTCCTCGTCAACAACGCGGGCCGCTCGATCCGCCGCGGCATCGAATCGAGCTACGACCGCATGCACGACTTCGAGCGCACGATGCAGGTCAACTACTTCGGCGCGCTGCGGATGACCATGGGGCTGCTGCCCCACATGTCGGCGCGCCGCCGCGGGCAGGTGATCAACATCTCGTCGATCGGCGTGCTGACCAACGCGCCGCGCTTTTCGGCGTACGTCGCGTCCAAGGCGGCGCTCGACGCGTGGACCGCCTGCGCGTCGTCCGAGTTCGCCGATGTCGGCATCAAGTTCACCACGATCAACATGCCCCTGGTGCGCACGCCGATGATCGCGCCGACCAAGCTGTACCAGAACGTGCCGACGCTGTCGCCCGAGGAGGCTGCCGACCTGATCGTGCGCGCGATCGTCTACAAGCCGGTGCGCATCGCCACGCGGCTGGGCATCTTCGGCGCCGTGCTGCACGCACTCGCGCCGCGCATCGCGCAGATCGTGATGAACACGACGTTCCGCATGTTCCCGGACTCGGACGCCGCCAAGGGCGCCAAGGAAGGGGAGAAGGTCAAGGCGACACCCGACCAGATCGCGTTCGCCAACCTGATGCGGGGGATTCACTTCTAGCCGGGGCCCTCGACGAACGCCGCCGGGCGGCCTGGAAGGAGGCATGAGCATGAAGGACGTTCCTCCTGCAGTGGCCGCCTTCCTTGAAGGGAGGCGGATCGTCGTGGCCGGCGTGTCGCGGTCGGGGAAGGCGCCGGCCAACGCCATCTTCCAGAGGCTGCGGGACAGCGGACATGACGCCGTCCCGGTCAACCCGAACACGACGCTGATCGAGGGGCAGGCCTGCTATCCGGACATCCGGTCGGTGCCGGGCCCGATCGACGGGGTCATGATCGTGACGCACCCGGCGATTTCGGCCGAGGTCGCCCGCGAGGCGCTCGAGCGTGGCGTACGGCAGATCTGGTTCCACCGGTCCTTTGGCGCCGGCAGCGTCGCGCCGGAAGCGGTCGCGCTGTGCAAGGCGCACGGCGTCGAACCGATCGTCGGGGGATGCCCCTTGATGTATTGCCGTCCGGTGGATCCGGGCCACCGCTTCTTCCGCTGGTGGCTGGCGCTGCAGCACCGCGTGCCGGGCTGACGCGGGCGCGCGGTGTGCCGGTCGGGTCAGCGCGCGGCGGCGGCCATCGGTTGCGGGCGCTCGACCACCTCGATCAGCTTCGCCAGCACCGCGTCGCTGGCCGTCATCGCGAGATGGCCGGTTCTCTCGAACCACACGGCCTGGGCTGACGCCAGCACCTGGCTGCTGCGCGGAACGATCAGGTTGTCGTGCTGGCTGGCGAAGCAGACGAACTCGAGCGGTTCGTCCTCGCCGGCGAGCTGGCGCACGAACTCGCTGGCGTTGCGCATCTGCCGTGCATTGCGGCCGCGGCCAAGACGGGCGAACACGGTGCCGTGGTGGGGCGTGTCGATCGTGACGACCCGCTTCACCGCGCGGTGGCCGTGGCTGCGCAGGTAGGCGCGGGCCGCCAGGCCGCCCATGCTGTGGCACACGAGCGTGACGCGCTCGGCGCCCGTGGCGGCGCGGAGCCGCTCGACCGCGGCGTGGATGGTCTGCGCATAGCCCTGGACCGGTCCGAAGACGGGTTCGAGGTTGACGGTCGCGACGTTCCAGCGGGTGGGCAGCCCGTGGTGCAGCCAATGGCGCCAGGTCCCGCGATTGCACATGTAGCCGTGCACGAGCAGGACCGCGGGACGCGTCGGGTCGCGGGTCAGCGGGGGCTCTGGAAAACGGGAACGCCACGCCTGGTCGATGTTGAACACGGTGAATGAACGCCACGTCTCGCCCCACCATACGGCGATGAAGGCGGCGATGCCGAGACGCGCCACCGGACGGCGGTCGATCAGCGCTCCGGTGACGAACTCGATTGCCAGCGGGACGCCGTGCACCGCCAGCGGCAGCAGCGCGGCGATCGCGACCGCAAGCCAGAGCCCAAGACCGGCGAACGTCAGCACCGTGCCGAGCACGATGGCCGCAAGCAGCTGGAACAGGCCAGCGACCTTCAGGTAGCGGGCGAGCATCCTCAGGTTGCTCCAGGACGACCCAGGCTGGCGTCGCTGTCAGGGAAGGCCCGGGGCCAGGCGGGGCCGAACCGGACGCGATGTGCGATGAATCCGCCGGGACTGCAGGCCATCGGTATCAGGCTCCCCGGCGGACGGACGGGTCGACGTCGACGTACTTGAAGAAGTCGCGCGCGTACGGGTGCCGCCGGTAGCCCACCAGCCACGGATGCATCACATCGTTGACGAAGCGGTGCCCGTGGACCTTGTAGGGCATGTACGTGACCCAGATCCGCTTCAGTTCACGCATCGCGGCCTCGCGCTCCGGGCCGTCGCCGGTGGTGCGCTGGATCTCGTAGAACCGGTCGTAGGCCGCGTTGACGAACCTCGCGTAGTTGGGCGAGCCCTTGTTGGGGCCGAATGCAACCGCGAAGAAGGTGTCCGCGTCCGGCGCGGTCGCGCTCCAGCCGAGCGTCCACATCATCAGCTTGCCGGAGCGCGCGTTCTTCGAATTCTCCGGCCACTGGTTGACGCGGAACTCCATCTTCAACCCGATCGCCGTCATGTGCCGCTTCCAGACCTCGTTGAAGCGGCGGTCGGTCTGGCTGGACTCGGTCGACATGGACAGCACGAGCGCCGAACCGTCCGGATGCTCGCGCCAGCCGTCGCCATCGCGGTCGATGTAACCGTACGTATCGAGCAGGGCGCGCGCCGCGGCACGGTCGAAGCGGTTCATGTCGCTCCTGAACGCCGCGTCGTAGCCGATCACGCCCGGCGGCACCGGCGACTGGGCCGGCAGCATCGAATCGTTGCGGACGAGGCGGATCTCCTCGTCCGTGTCGTAGCCGAGGCTGATCGCCCGGCGCAGCGCCACTTTCTCGGGCGTGTAGCCGCCGATCGTCGGATCGTCCATGTTGAACAGGGTCACGACGATGTCCGGGTTGATGATCCGGTCGAGCTCGATGCCCTGCCTGGCGAGCGCGGGCGCGACCGTGCCGAACGGCACGGCCTGGTTGATGAACTCGACCGGCACGTTCACGCAGTCCTGCTCGCCGTTCAGGAACGACAGCCAGCGCGGCTGGGACTCCTCGATGATGGACAGCTCCACCCGGTCGACCAGAGGCAGGCGCCGGCCCTTGAGCCGCGCGGCGATCTGCCGGGCGCGCGCGTCGCCGGCCGGCGGGCGTGCGTCGTAGAGTTCCTCGCGAAAGGTCGGGTTGCGCTCGAGCACGATGAACGAAGAGCGCTTCCATTGCGCCAGCACGAACGGCCCGGTGCCGACCGGATGCGCCATCATTTCGTCGCCGTACAGCTCGACGACTTCCCGTGCCACGGCGCCGAACGCGCGGCTGTCGGCGAGGCTGTGGATGAACCGGGGCTCGGGATCCCCCAGCCTGATCTGGAAGGTGTAGCGGTCGAGCGC
>Ga0224500_10001845_pt1 | contig 12034 bp, 11 predicted proteins | sample SF_Oct11_sed_USG_FD_168126 | JGI IMG/M metagenome (GOLD analysis project Ga0224500, IMG submission 168126) | Sediment microbial communities from San Francisco Bay, California, United States - SF_Oct11_sed_USGS_4_1 | ecosystem: Environmental > Aquatic > Marine > Sediment | place: USA: California... | reverse complement strand
GCTGGGTCAATTTCGACGGCCCGGCCTCGCTGATCAACCGTTTCACCGACGTCGTCGTCACCGAGGCCATGCCGAATTCGCTGCGGGGCCGGCTGGCCGCCTTGGAACCCGCCCGGAGCAGCGCTTGAACGCGCAGGTCGAATCGCGCGAGCTTGCGCTCGCCGGCGCGGACAATGCGCGGCTCGCAAATTTTGCGGGACCGATGGAGCAGAACCTGCGGCACGTCGAAGAGCGTCTCGGCGTCGAAGTGCGCCGGCGCGGCTACGACCTGCAGGTGCTCGGCCCCGCCGAGGCGGTGGCCAATGCCGCAACGGTGCTGCAGAGGATGTACGAAATGTCGGCGCAAGAAACCCTCTCGCCGGACCGCGTGCATCTCTGCGTGCAGGAATTCGGCTTCCCGCGCCCGGTTGCGGAGCAGGCGGCAGGCGGCAGCGAGACGATCGTGCACACCCAGCGCGGCGGCATCCGCGGCCGCGGACCGAACCAGCGCCAGTATCTCGACCAGATCCGTGTGCACGACCTCACGTTCGGCATCGGACCTGCCGGTACGGGCAAGACCTATCTCGCGGTCGCAAGCGCCATCGAAGCGCTGCATTCAGGCAGCGTGCGCCGCATCGTGCTGGTGCGGCCGGCAGTCGAGGCGGGTGAGCGGCTCGGTTTCCTGCCGGGCGACATGGCGCAGAAAGTCGACCCGTACCTGCGGCCCATGTACGACGCGCTCTACGAGATGATGGGTTTCGACCGCGTCGCCCGCAACGTCGAACGGCAGGTCATCGAGGTGGCGCCGCTCGCGTTCATGCGCGGCCGCTCGCTGAACGACTCGTTCATCATCCTCGACGAGGCGCAGAACACCTCGGTCGAGCAGATGAAGATGTTCCTGACGCGCCTCGGCTTCGGCTCGAAGGCCGTCGTCACCGGCGACATCACGCAGGTGGACCTCCCGCGGCAGCAGCGCTCCGGCTTGCGTCACGCAATCGAGGTGCTGCGCGGCGTCGATGGCGTCGCCTTCACGTTCTTCAACGCGCTCGACGTGGTGCGTCACCCGCTGGTGCAGCGGATCGTGCAGGCGTACGAGCGCAACACCGACGCCGAGGACGCGCGGGACCGCTGATGCACAGCCAGTCCACCCGCGGTTCCGCCAGGGCGACGCCGTCCCTGCAGGTCGAGTTGCAGCTCGCGACGCGGCGGCCCTGGGTGCCGGGACCCGTGACCCTGCGACGCTGGGCCCGCGCGGCCCACGAGGCGGGGCTCGCGTCCCTGCCGGTGCGCAAGCGCCGGATGCACGAGTCGGTCGAGCGGGGCGCCGCCGTGTGCCTGCGCGTCGTGGGCCGTGCCGAAAGCCGCCGCCTGGACCGCGAATACCGCGGCAAGGACCAGCCGACCAACGTGCTGTCGTTTCCCTCGTCGACCGAGGAGCGCGTCGCCACCGGCATCCTCGGCGACCTGGTGATCTGCGCCCCGGTCGTGGCGCGCGAGGCCCGTGAGCAGCGCAAGACGCGGGGCGCGCACTGGGCCCACATGGTCGTGCACGGCACGCTTCACCTGCTGGACTATGACCACGAGAGCGCGCGCGATGCCCGGACGATGGAGGCGCTCGAGGTGGAAATCCTGCGCGGATTGGGGTTTCATGACCCGTACGACCAGGTCGCCGAACGGGCTGTATGAGCAGTAGCGGACAAACGGGTTCGACGAGCCGCTGGCTCAGGCGACTGGCCAACTCGATCACGGGCGAGCCGCGCGACCTCGACGAGCTTGCAGCCATCCTGGTCGAGGCCCGCGCGCGCGGCCTGATCGACGCCGACGTCCTGCAGATGCTGGAGTCGGTGCTGGAGGTCTCCGAGATCCAGGTGCGCGACATCATGGTGCCGCGCTCGCAGATGGTCGTGATCAACCGCGACGAGCCGGTCGGGAAGATCCTGCCGGTCGTCATCGAATCTGGCCATTCGCGCTTTCCGGTCGTCGGCGAGGATCGCGATGAAGTGCAGGGCATCCTGCTCGCCAAGGACCTGCTGCGGTTCTTCGTCGAGGACCAGCCCGGCGACTTCGACATCAAGGAATGCCTGCGTCCCGCCGTTTTCATTCCGGAGAGCAAGCGCCTCAACGTGCTGCTCAAGGAATTCCGCGTCACGCACAACCACATGGCGATCGTCGTCGACGAATACGGTGGCGTGTCGGGCCTGCTCACGATCGAAGACGTGCTCGAGCAGATCGTGGGTGACATCGGCGACGAATACGACATCGAGGAGAGCGAGGGCATCCGCAAGGAAGCCGACCGCAGCTGGACGGTGCCTGCGCTCACGCGCATCGAGGAATTCAACCGGACGTTCGGAACGCGGTTCTCGGACGAGGAGTGCGACACCATCGGCGGCCTGATCCTGCACGAGCTGGGACGGATGCCGCGCCGCGGCGAAGCCGTGGAGATCGGCGGGCTCGAACTGAAAGTGATCCGCGCGGACCGGCGCCGCATCGAGACCCTGCGCGTGACTTCGCCGCGCGACCTCGAAGTGCGCCCGGCGGATGGCGGCTAGCCGGGTGGACGTCGCGGCCCGTCTGCGATTCGTCCCCGGCTGGGGACGCTGGCTGGCGTTGCCGCTCGGCTGCCTGCTCGCGCTCGCTTTCGCACCCATCGATCACTACCTGCTCGCCTTCGCGTGCCCGGCAGCCCTGTTCGTGCTCTGGCATGGCGCGAGTCCGCGCGAAGCGGCGTGGCGCGGATTCCTGTTCACGGGCGGCACGTTCCTGGCGGGTACGTACTGGCTGTACCACAGCATCCACCTCGTAGGGCAGGCGCCCGTCTGGGTTGCGCTGCTGCTGATGCTCGGGCTCGTCGCGATCATGGGCACGTACACCGCGGTCGTCGGTTACGTCGGCGCGCGCTGGGCGCCGCACAGCGGTGCCCTGCGCTGGCTGTTCCTGCTGCCCGCGCTGTGGGTGCTCTCGGAATGGGTGCGCGGCTGGTTCCTGAGCGGATTTCCGTGGCTGGCGCTCGGGTACTCACAGCTTGCGACACCGCTCCGTGGCTTTGCGCCGCTGCTGGGCGTGTACGGCGTGAGCCTCGCCGCTGCGGTCACCGCGGGTGCACTGGCCGCTTTGTTGCTCGGCGAGCGGCGTGACCGCATCGTCGCTGCCGTCATCGTCCTGTGCGTGTGGGGCGCCGGCACCGCGCTGCTGCGCTTCGAATGGACGGTGCCGCGTGGTGCACCGATCCGCGCCGCACTGGTGCAGGGCGCCGTGCCGCAATCGATGAAGTGGGAAGCGGGCCGCCGTGCGCATACGATGCAGTTGTACGCGGACATGATGGTGCCGCACCTCGGCGCGGACGTGATCGTGTGGCCGGAGTCGGCGATTCCCGCCCTCGAAGAAAACGTGCGCCCATACCTGGCGCAGATGTCCACGTTGGCGAACGAGAACGGCTCATCCCTGCTGATGGGCCTGCTGCGGCGCGACGGTGCGACGGGTTCGTACTACAACTCGGTCGCGGCCTGGATGCCCGGGCAACCGGTCCAGTGGTACGACAAGCGTCGACTCGTTCCCTTCGGCGAATTCTTCCCGGTGCCGCAGGCCGTGCGCGAATGGTTGCGGCTCATGAACCTGCCGTATTCCGATTTCGAGCCGGGACGCGCTGAGCCGGCGCCGCTGCTGGCGGCGGGCGAAACGTTCGCGCCGACAGTCTGCTACGAAGACGCCTACGGTTCCGAGCAACTCGGGTTGATCCGCCAGTCGTCGCTGCTCGTCAACGTCACCAACGACGCCTGGTTCGGCGACTCGACCGCTCCGCACCAGCACCTCGACATCAGCCGCATGCGATCGCTCGAAAGCGGGCGCGCGATGTTGCGCGCGACGAACGACGGCGTCACAGCGCTGATCGGGCACGATGGTTCGCTGCTCGGCACGCTGCCGCAGTTCCAGCCCGGCGTGCTCACGGGAGAAGTGCAGCCGCGCACGGGGCTCACGCCTTACGCGCGATTCGGCAACTTGCCCATCCTCGCCGTTCTCTGGCTCGGCCTCGCTGCAATCGCAGTGTCGTACCGCCGGAGCGTCCGGCGATGAGCGAACACCGCGGCGCCCTGACGGCCGAAGGCGAACTGTATCCGTCGCCACGCCGGGCCCTCGATTACCTCGAGACCGATCCGCCCGAGCCCGGCCGCGCCATCGAGATCGGCGCAGGCCTGCGCTGGGCGCGCATTCCGCTGCCGATGGAGCTGAACCACATCAACGTGTGGCTGCTCGCGCACGAGGATGGCTGGATGCTGGTGGACACCGGGCTGGCCGAGGACGTGTGCCGCGAGGCCTGGCACTCCCTGGAACTCAACGACCTCGGCGGCCGCCCGTTGCGCCGGATCTTCCTGACGCACGACCATCCCGATCACATGGGGCTCGCGCGTTGGCTGCACGAGCGTCACGGCGCCCCGGTGTGGATGTCCGGGATCGGGCACGCGTCGACCGGCGAATACCTTGCCACCTCGCCCGCAGCGCTCGGCGCAGTGCGCCACGGCTTCCTGAACGGGCACGGCATGGAGATCGAGCTGGAGGCGCTGCTAAAGGCGTCCGGCAGCGAGCACGGCAAGTGGTTCGGCGGCCTGCCGCCGCTGGCGCACGCGCCGTCCGGCGGCGAGCGCCTGGTGGCCGCGGGACGTGACTGGGACATCATCGAGACCAGCGGCCACTGCCGCGGCCACCTGTGCCTCTACGACGCGCAGCACGAAGTCCTGATCGCCGGCGACCAGGTGCTGCCCACGATCTCCCCGAACGTGAGCGTGCTGGCGAACCGGCCGGACGCCAATCCGCTGGGCGAGTTCCTCGGCTCGCTCGCACGCCTCGAGCAATGCGCGCCGAACACGCTCGTGCTGCCGTCCCACGGCCGGCCGTTCCGCGGGCTGCAGCGCCGCATCGAGGTGCTGCGGTCGCACCACATGGAGCAACTCGCCAACCTGCGCGCCGCCTGCCGCGAGCGGCGGGCAGCCTACGAGCTGCTGCCGGTGATGTACGGCCGGCCGCTGCGCGGCTACCACCGGTTCCTCGCGCTCGGCGAGACGGTGGCCCACCTGAATTACCTTTGGCACAACGGCGACCTCACGCGTACCGTGGACAGTGCCGGCCGCGTCCATTTCGTGGCTGGCTGAGGAGACGAGCATGGATCTATCCGCAACGACGATCTGGTGGGTGCTGGCAGGAATCGCGGTGGCGGTCGAACTGGCCACCGGGACGTTCTACCTGCTGATGCTGGCGCTCGGTCTCGCGGCCGGCGCGCTTGCCAGCCACCTCGGGTTCGGCGTGCCGCTGCAGATCGTGATCGCCGGCATCGTCGGCGGCGGCGCGACCGCGCTCTGGCGCGTGCGGCGCGCGCGCGAGGCGCCGGCCACGCCGGCGGCACAGAACCGCGACGTCAACCTCGACATCGGCGAGCGCGTCCACGTGCAGGAATGGTCGGCAAACCGCACCGCGCGCGTGCACTATCGCGGGTCGCCCTGGGAGGCGCGGCTGGCGCCGGGAGCGCCGGCCAACGCTGGCGAACACCTCGTGAGCGCCGTGGAAGGCAACTGGCTGGTGCTCGAACCCGCTGCACCGCGGCGCTGACCGATTCGGCAATCGACTCAAGACAGAGGGACGGACTGAGCCATGGAAATCGCACTGGTACTCGCCATCATCGCGATCATCTTCGTCGTGCAGACGATCAAGATCGTGCCGCAGCAGCATGCCTGGGTCGTGGAGCGGCTCGGCAAGTACGACCGCACGCTGACGCCGGGGCTCAGCTTCGTCGTGCCGTTCATCGAGCGCGTCGCGTACAAGCACTCGCTCAAGGAGGTTCCGCTCGACGTGCCGAGCCAGGTCTGCATCACCAAGGACAACACGCAGCTGCAGGTCGACGGCATCATCTACTTCCAGGTCACGGACCCGATGCGCGCGAGCTACGGTTCGAGCAACTACGTGCTCGCGATCACGCAGCTGGCGCAGACGCTGCTGCGCTCGGTGATCGGCAAGATGGAACTGGACAAGACCTTCGAGGAGCGTGACGCGATCAACGCGTCGGTGGTGAGCGCGCTCGACGAGGCGGCCGCCAACTGGGGCGTGAAGGTGTTGCGTTACGAGATCAAGGACCTCACGCCGCCGCAGGAAATCCTGCGCTCGATGCAGGCACAGATCACCGCCGAGCGTGAGAAGCGCGCGCTGATCGCGGCGTCCGAGGGCCGCAAGCAGGAGCAGATCAACATCGCCACCGGCGAGCGCGAGGCTTCCATTGCGCGTTCCGAGGGCGAGCGCCAGGCCGAGATCAACAAGGCGCAGGGCGAGGCGTCGGCAATCGTGGCGGTGGCCGAGGCAACCGCGGACGCGATCCGCAAGGTCGCGCAGGCGATCCAGTCGCCGGGCGGCGAGCAGGCGGTGCAACTGAAGGTGGCCGAGAAGGCCGTGGAGGCGTACTCGCAGCTGGCGCAGAAGAACAACACGATGATCGTCCCGGGCAACATGACCGAGGTCTCGGCGCTGATCGGCACTGCGATGGCGCTGATGAAAGGAAGGGGATAGGGGTTAGGGGATAGGGGTTAGTCGGAGGTGCGGGTGAACCGGATGCTGCAGTTGCTCCTCCGACTGACCCCTAACCCCTTCCGCGCCCCCTAACCCGTGTCCTCACCGGTCCAGTATCCTGTGCAGTCCGCCCCACGCTCCATCGGTTGATCATGCAGGAACGTTACGAACCGTCCGTCCTAGAGCCCGCCGCCCAGGCCTACTGGGACGGTAACGGCAGCTTCGCCGTCGCTGAGGACCCGGCCCGGCCCAAGTACTACTGCCTGTGCATGTTCCCGTACCCGAGCGGGCGCCTGCACATGGGGCACGTCCGCAACTACACGATCGGCGACGTGATCACGCGCTACATGCGCATGCAGGGTTACAACGTGCTGCAACCCATGGGCTGGGACGCGTTCGGCCTGCCGGCCGAGAATGCCGCGATGGCGAACGGCGTGCCGCCCGCGAAGTGGACCTACGACAACATCGCGTACATGAAGCGGCAGCTGCAGTCGCTCGGCTTCGGCATCGACTGGTCGCGTGAGGTCGCCACCTGCAGTCCCGACTACTACCGCTGGAACCAGTGGCTGTTCCTGCGCATGCTCGAGAAGGGCATCGCGTACCGCAAGACCGGCACCGTCAACTGGGATCCGGTGGACCAGACCGTGCTCGCGAACGAGCAGGTCATCGACGGTCGTGGCTGGCGTACCGGCGCGCTGGTCGAGAAGCGCGAGATCCCGATGTATTACCTCGGCATCACGAAGTACGCCGACGAACTTCTCGGCGCCCTCGCCGAGATGCCGGGCTGGCCCGAGCGCGTGCGTTTGATGCAGGAAAACTGGATCGGCCGCTCCGAGGGCCTCGAAATCGAGTTCGAAGTCGAAGGGGGCGGCACGCTCGGCGTCTACACGACCCGCCCGGACACGCTGCTCGGCGTCACCTACATGGCCGTCGCCGCCGAGCACCCGCTCGCGCAGCGCGCCGCGCAGCACAATCCCGACCTGCAGCAGTTCATCGCCGAGTGCCAGCGCAACGGCGTCACCGAAGCCGCGCTCGAGACGATGCAGAAGCGCGGCATGCCGCTCGGCATCCACGTCGTCCACCCGATCAGCGGCGAGCGCATCCCGGTCTGGGTCGCGAACTTCGTGCTCATGGGCTACGGCACGGGCGCGGTGATGGCGGTGCCCGCGCACGACCAGCGCGACTATGAGTTCGCGCGCCGCTACGGCCTGCGCATCCACCAGGTCGTGCAGCCCGCGGATGGCTCGCTCGCCAACATCGACGAAGAGGCGTACCTGGAACACGGCACGCTGATCAACTCCGGGCAGTTCGACGGCCTCAACTTCGACGAAGCGTTCGACGCGTTCGCGAAGCTGTTCGAGGCACAGGGCCGCGGCAGGCGGCGCGTGAACTTCCGGCTGCGCGACTGGGGCATTTCGCGCCAGCGCTACTGGGGCTGCCCGATCCCGCTGATCCACTGCGGCGAGTGCGGCGTGCAGCCCGTGCCCGACGACCAGCTGCCGGTCGTGCTGCCCGAAGATCTCGTGCCGGATGGCAGCGGCAATCCGCTCGGCAAGAACGCGAAGTTCCTCGAGTGCCAGTGCCCGAAGTGCGGCAAGCCCGCGCGCCGCGAGACGGATACGATGGATACGTTCGTCGACTCGTCCTGGTATTACTTCCGTTTCGCCAGCGCCAACAACGAGCACGCGATGGTGGACGGGCGCGCGCAGTACTGGATGCCGGTCGACCAGTACATCGGCGGCATCGAGCACGCGATCCTGCACCTGCTGTATTCGCGCTTCTGGACGCGCGTGATGCGCGACCTCGGCCTGACGCAGGTCGAGGAACCGTTCGCCAACCTGCTCACGCAGGGAATGGTTCTGAACCAGATCTACTTCCGCAAGCCGGCGGAAGGCCGCATCGTCTACTTCAATCCGGCCGATGTCGACGTGCGGCTCGACGACAAGGGCGCGCCGATCAGTGCCGTGCTGCGTGCCGACGGCCAGCCGGTCGAGACGTCCGGCATCGGCACGATGTCGAAGTCGAAGAACAACGGCGTCGATCCGCAATCGCTGGTCGACACGTACGGGGCCGATACCGCGCGGCTGTTCATGATGTTCGCGGCGCCGCCCGAGCAGTCGCTCGAGTGGAGCGACGAGGGCGTCGAAGGCGCGTTCCGCTTCATGAAGCGGTTGTGGAAAGCCGTGCATCAGCACGTGCAGGGTGGTCCGCTCGATGCGGCCCTCGACAAGACGGCACTGTCGCCTGCGCAACGCGACATCCGCCGCCAGGTGCACGAGACCCTGCGCAAGATCTCGCACGACATCGGCACCCGCCGCACGTTCAACACCGCGATCGCCGCGGTGATGGAACTCATGAATGCGCTCGCCAGGTTCGACGACCGCAGCGCGCAGGGCCGCGCGGTGCTGCAGGAAGCGCTGGAAATCGTGGTGCTGGGCCTGGCGCCGGTCGTGCCGCACGCCTGCCACGCCCTGTGGCACGAGCTGGGTCACGCGGGTGCGGTCGTCGACGAGCGCTGGCCGCAGGTCGATGCCGACGCGCTGGTGCGCGATGCCATCGAAGTCGTCGTGCAGGTGAACGGCAGGTTGCGCGGGCGCGTCACGGTGCCGGCGAGCGCCGACGAGGCGGCCGTGCGCGAGGCGGCCCTGGCCGACGAGGGCGTGCTCAGGTACATCGATGGCAAGCCCATCCGCAAGTTCGTCTACGTGCGCGGCAAGCTCGCGAACGTGGTCGTATGAACGCCGTGCGCGCGCTGCTGGCGCTCCCCGTCGCGGCGTTCCTGCTGGCGGGCTGCGGCTTCCACCTGCAGGGCAACGGCTCGCTGCCCGACGGCGCTCGCAAGGTCTGCGTGATCACGGCCGACGAAGTCACGCCCTTTGCGGTGGAGCTGCGCCGTGCCATCGAGCGTGCAGGCGGCGAGCTCACGGGCACGACGGCGCAAGCGGAAATGGTCGTGCGGATCCGGCGCGACCGCAGCGGGCGGCGCGTGCTCTCGGTTTCCGCGCGCAACACGCCGCAGGAATACGAGATCTTCTACTCGGTCGAGTACTCGGTGGATCGCGGCGGCAGGGAAGTGCTCGAGCCGCAGCCGCTCGAGATGATCCGCAACCTGAGCTTCGACGAAACGCAGCTGCTGGCGAAGGACCGCGAGGAGGTCGTCATTCGCGATTCGATGGCGAAGGACCTCGCTATGCTGGTGACGCGCCGGCTCGAGTCGCTCTAGGTAACCTGGCTCACTTCGCGAAGCGGTCTGTCGCCGACACGAGCTCGTGCGTGTTGCCGGCCTCGAGCGCCGAATGCCCCGCGTCGGGGACCACGCGGAAGTCGGCTTCCGGCCAGGCCTTGTGCAGGTCCCATGCGCTGCGCATCGGGCACACGACATCGTAGCGGCCCTGCACGATCACGGCCGGGATGTTGCGGATCCTGCGCACGCCCCGCAGCAGCTGGTCCTCGCGCTCGAAGAACCCGTGGTTGATGAAGTAGTGGCACTCGATGCGCGCGACCGCGATCGCGAAATCATCGGAATTCCAGGCGGCGATGTTCTCCTGGTTGACCAGCAGGTAACTCGTCGCGGCCTCCCACTCGGCCCACGCCTTCGCGGCCTTGAGCTGCACCGCGCGACTGCGGCTGGTCAGGCGCTTGTAGAAGGCGCCGACCAGGTCGCCCCGTTCCGCCGGCGGAATCGCCGCAATGTAGTTGGCCCAGTGATCCGGGAAGATCGCGCTCGCGCCGTGCTGGTAGAACCAGTGAATCTCCCAGTCGCGCAGCATGAAGATGCCGCGCAACACGAGTTCGGTCACGCGTTTCGGGTGTGACTGCGCGTAGGCGAGCGACAGCGTCGAGCCCCACGAGCCGCCGAACACGAGCCAGCGCTCGACGCCCAGGTGCTTGCGCAGTGCTTCCATGTCCGCGACCAGGTGCTGCGTGGTGTTGTCCACCAGGCTCGCGTGGGGCTTGCTGCGACCGCAGCCGCGCTGGTCGAACAGCACGATCCGGTACTTGCGCGGGTCGAAGAAGCGGCGGGAGGTCTCGCCGGCACCGGCCCCCGGTCCGCCGTGTACGAACACCGCCGGCTTCCCCCGCGGATTGCCGCATTCCTCCCAGTAGATCTCGTGCTCCGGCGAGACGCGCAGCCAGCCGCTGCGGTATGGCCTGATGGCGGGATACAGGGTGCGGCGGGCGGAGGAGGCCATGGGTGGATTCCGTGAAAGCGGACAGAGCGGGGAATATAGCTGAGTGAGGAAGGGGTTAGGGGATAGGGGTTAGGGGTTAGTCGGATGCGCATTCGCGCGGGAATCGTTCTCCGCGCGCAGCGCGATGCCGACTAACCCCTAACCCCTAACCCCTAACCCCTAACCCCTATCCCCTATCCCCTTTATAATCCCGCGCACATGCCGAGCCACACCCAGGCACCCCGACGACCGCGGAGCCGCGCCGCAAGCCCATCCGTCACGTGAGGACGACCCCCGATTCCTTCCAGGCAGCGCTGGCCAGAGGTCCGCTGCCGCGCGTGTGCCTCATCACGGGCGTCGAACCCCTGCTGATCGACGAAGCCGCGACGGCGCTGCGCGCCAGGGCTCGTACAGCCGGTTACGGCGACCGCGAGGTTCATTTCATCGAGCGCGGGTTCGACTGGGACGCGCTGCTCATGGATGCGAACAGCCTCTCGCTCTTCGCCAACCTGCGGCTGATCGAACTCAAGCTGCGCAGTGCCCCGGACGCCGGCGCATCGAAGAACCTGCTCAAGCTGGTTGCGGCACCACCCGCCGAGACCGTGCTGCTCGTCACCGGCGAACTCGAGCCCAAGCAGCAGAAGTCGGCATGGGTCAACGAGTTCGAGCGCCAGGGCACCGTCGTGGTCGCGCCGCCGATGACACGCGAGCGACTGCCTGAATGGATCACGCACCGGCTGCAGAAGCACGGCGTCGTGCTCGAGCCGGAAGCCGCGCAGCTGCTCGCTGACCGGGTCGAAGGCAACCTGCTCGCCGCGCAGCAGGAGATCGAGCGCATCGCCTTGCTGAAACCCGGTTCGACGCTCGATGCCGACGCCGTTGCGGAGCTGGTCGCCGACAACGCCCGCTACGACGTGTTTGAGCTGTCGACTGCCGCGTTTCTCGGCAACGCGCCCCGTGCGCTGCGGATCCTCGACGGTCTGCGCAGCGAAGGCCGCGAGCCGCCGCTCATCCTCTGGGCCTTGCTCAACGACCTGCGCGCCGTGTCGCGGGTGCTGCAGCGTGAACCGAACGACCGCAACGTCGACGGCATCTTCCGCGCGGAGCAGGTCTGGGGCAGCCGGCAGGGACCGATCAGGGTCGCCCTCAAGCGATTGCGCCGCGCCGACATCGACGCGCTGCTCACCGCAGCCGCGCGCGCGGATCGCGTCGCCAAGGGCAGCCTGCGCGGCGAACCATGGGTAGAGATCACCGGACTGGTCGCGCGCATCGCCGGCGTGAAGCTCGTGGCCGCATGACGGCAGGATCTTCCAGCGCACCGCTCGGCGTCTTCGGCG
>Ga0224500_10001843_pt1 | contig 12045 bp, 7 predicted proteins | sample SF_Oct11_sed_USG_FD_168126 | JGI IMG/M metagenome (GOLD analysis project Ga0224500, IMG submission 168126) | Sediment microbial communities from San Francisco Bay, California, United States - SF_Oct11_sed_USGS_4_1 | ecosystem: Environmental > Aquatic > Marine > Sediment | place: USA: California... | reverse complement strand
GTCCGAGTGGTACATGCGGGGCCATAGCGGCCCTGGAGCGCACCCATTAAGTTGTTGAGTCTCGAAGATATTGTCCGAACTATTTCCATCTGAAAACATGCCCACACCATACCCAACCAAACTTCCAGCATGTTCCAATCGGGCCTCGCCCAGTCTTTGGCCTGGCATGGGCATTGCGCGGGCTGGGCGTAGTCCGAGTGGTACATGCGGGGCCATAGCGGCCCTGGAGCGTTCTCATTAAGTAGTTAAGTCTCGAAGATATTGTCCGAAACCATTTCCATGGGAAAACATGCCCACACCATACCCAACCAAACTTCCAGCATGTACCAACCGGGCCTCGGCCAGTCTTTGGCCTGGCATGGGCATACCGCGGGCTGGGCGCAGTCCGAGTGGTACATGCGGGGCCATAGCGGCCCTGGAGCGTTCTCATTAGATGGTTGAACTTCAAAGGTATTATCCAAAACTATTTCAGTAGAAACTTCATGCCCACACTTCCCCATCTCACGCAAGCGTTCCATTTGAAGCATGCATGATTTCCGGTGCATATGTAGTTGGTTTGCTTTAAATCAAGCGGACGCTTGAAATAGATAGTGGCACAAGCGTCCGCTTGTGCCCGTTGAAGGGAATTTGCCTTTGAAAGAAGAAAAGGCCCTCACAACGTGTACTACAAAGGTAACCAGGTGATAATGCGGTTTGTTATTCATACATTGCATCGAATTAATTCTCCCTTTGAATTTGCTATAGCAAACAACTTCAGACAGGTGATAGGCGGTACTGCGAAACGAAGTGAAGTGTGGCTATGGGTAAATACTTTCCAACGAACTGTTTATTACTGCTTACGCTGTGCGTAAGTGCTGCTTTTGGGCAAACACGACAGCTCAAAGGAACCGTTATTTCGGCTGACGAAAATAGTGGCCTCCCGGGTGTAAATGTGGTTATCCAGGGAACCAATAAGGGTACCGTAACCGATATAAATGGTGATTTCGTGTTGACGTTGGCGCAAGGTGAAGATATGCTAGTCTTCACTTTTGTGGGGTACACCACACAAACTATCTCCATTGGCGATCAAACTATACTCAATATAGTGCTTGAGCCCTCCGCTACAGCACTTGAAGAAGTAGTCGTTGTGGGCTATGGTGTTCAGAAGAAAAGTGATATTACCGGGGCCACGGCCAATATAAAAGGCGAAGTGCTGATGCAGCAGCCCGTGCTGACAGCAACGCAGGCGATGCAAGGTAAAATCGCCGGTGTTCAAATTATCAGCAGCGGACAACCGGGTACATCCCCGCAAATCCGGGTTCGTGGTGTAAGTACTGCCCTTGGCGGAACTACTGCATTATATGTAGTGGATGGCGTCTTGACTGATGATATCTCTAATATTAATACGGCGGATATCGTAGAGATGAATATCCTGAAGGACGCCTCTGCGTCTGCTATATATGGATCGCGTGGTGCCAACGGCGTCGTTATCATTACAACCAAAAAGGGAAAGTCAGGAGGTCTGATAATCAACTACAACAACAACATTGGGATTCGGCAAGCCGCTAACCTTGTGGAGATGGCCAATAGTACGGAATACAGCAATTATGCGCAGGCGGCCACTGGATCAATTCCACCAGCCTCAGCATATGATACCGACTGGTACGATGTGATTTTAAGAACAGCCTGGCAACAAACCCATAATATTTCGCTCTCGGGCGGTACAGATAAAGCAACCTACCTCTTCAACGTCGGCTACCTCAATGATGAGGGTATCGTGATCGATAACGACTTTAAGCGATTCACATTGCGTTTTAACAATGACTATACAATCAATGATAAGCTAAAATTCGGATTTCAATCCTCCTTTGGAAACAGCATAAACCAAAACGGTTTTGGGAATATCAATATTGATGCCTTCGGTAATATTGGTTCGGTATATAACGATGCCTACCGTGCCGCGCCTATTATCCCTGATATTGTTGACGGGCGATATGGAAACAGTTCCGCGTATCAAAATGTTGGAAATCCGCTATTGGACATAAAGAATAACAGCATACGGGTAAATGAGAATCGACTCCAGGGGTCTGGCTTTTTGGAATACAAGCCCCTTTCATGGCTTAGTTTCAGGTCGTCCATTGGCGGGGACTGGAGGAATTCTTTGAACAGGGGTTACTATTATCAATTTGCAAGTGACGAAACCACCTTTGTTGTCGCCGGCGGAAATCAGAGCCGCGCCAAAAGTGGCTTGGTCATCTCACAGAGCCAGAGTTTTCGCTGGGTGTGGGATAACACCTTTACTATTAGGAAGGATTTTGACAAACATAGCCTGACATTCCTGGGGGGAACCACCGCGGAGAAATACCACTTGCATTGGTTCTCTGCCAATCGGGATGATGTCCCTGCAGATCCTAACCTTTGGTATATCGGTGTGGGTGACGCCAATACTTCCCAGAATAATGGTGGCGGAGATGAATGGGCAAGAAACTCATTCTTGGGTAGGTTGAACTATGGATTTGATGGAAAATATTTGGTTACAGCGACCGTCCGTGCAGACGGAAGTTCACGCCTGCCGAAACAAAACCGGTGGCAATTGTATCCTTCAGTAGGGTTAGCCTGGATTCTTAGCCGCGAGGCTTTTATGCAAAACCAAAGCTTGATAGATTTTCTTAAGCTTAGAGGATCCTATGGAAAAGTTGGCAACGATCAGATCCCAACCAGTGCCTTTACCCAGACCGTCGCGTTGAATAGGGCGTACGCTTTCGACGGAAGCGGAACAACGGCAACCAATGGCGCCCAAATAAATCAGATCATTGATCCCAACATCACCTGGGAGGTAACAAAAGAATACGACCTGGCTATTGAGTTTGGAGTACTGCAATCCAGGCTTACCGGAGAGGTTAACTATTACAACAAGAAAGTTGAAAACGCATTAATAAACGTGCCAATACCTCGGACCGTGGGTGATGTGGATGGTGTCATCCTAACCAATGTTGCGTCCATCCAAAATAAAGGAATTGAGATTGCGGTCAATTGGAAAAATGATATCAATGACAATTTATCTTACAACATTGGCGGGAACATCACCTTCAATCAAAACTCTGTTGTTGCATTAAACGGAGGGCAGGCCTTGCCTGGGGGCAGCATTGGTGCCTCGCAGGGATTTACAACGTATACCAGCAATGGCCAGCCCATCGGAAGTTTCTATTTGCTAGATGTGCTGGGGGTTTTTAATTCAGCCGCTGAAGTCACCGACTATAAATCAAGTGATGGAGCCGTCATTCAGCCAAATGCGAAAGCCGGTGACTTTAAATATCTGGACAAGAATGACGATGGAAAAATCGATGACTCGGATCGCATCTTTGCCGGATCTTATCAACCAGTAGCATACTTTGGAATAAACGGTGGCGTGAATTTTAAGAACTGGGATTTCAGCCTGGCCATTTATGCAAACCTTGGGAATGAAGTTTATAACGGAAAGAAAGCAGTTCGTGTAGAAGGCAAAGATAATGTAGAGAAGAAAGTAGTTTACGACCGCTGGACGTCAACCACCCAAACGCAAATGGAACCAAGAGCAAACGAAGGAAATCTTCTTGCTTCGACATACTTTATGGAGTCTGGCACTTTTGTCAGGATAAACAACATTACGGTTGGCTATAAGTTTCCGCCTGCTGTACTCCAAAAAATTCATGTATCTAATTTGAGGGCATTTGCCACCGCACAAAATCCTTTTACTTATAAAAAGTACAGTGGTTTTACTGCTGAATTACCGGGGGATCCCATAAACGCTGGAATTGAACTAAGCGCTTATCCCACAACAAGAACGATCGCGGTTGGTATAAACGTAGGATTCTAAAGATTTGACAATGGGGAAAGCACAGGTACTTAGACTTGTATTATTCGGCTCGCTTTTTTCTGTACTGGGAAATGGTTGCAGTGATGATTTCCTGGACGTACAGGTACAGGGTGGCGTTACCACACAATCAGATCCCGCGTTAGCACAAAAGCTAGTGACAGGCGTATACAATAGTTTGCTGCAGGGTGATTCATGGGGTAATGGAGATGTTCATGGATTTGCTTTCATTTCTGTTACCGATATCATTTCGGACGATGCAGACAAGGGAAGCAATCCCAATGATCAGGCAGTTCCTGTTGGTGACATCGATAATTTTACATTAACCCCTGCAAATAAATTTTGTGAATCCTTGTGGAGCGGACATTACAATAGTATTGGCGCAGCAAATCAGGCGCTAAGCGCGCTCGCCACAGCCGCCATTGATCCAGCGGATCGTGATCAGCTCAAGGGAGAAGTTCGTTTTCTGCGTGGGTACATGTATTTTAATCTGGTAAGGATGTACGGTGGTGTTCCGCTCGTCCTTAGAGTTCCCAGCGATGCAAATGACGCCAATAGCGATCCTGTATTTCAAACACGGGCAACTGTGGAAACCGTTTACGATAGCATCATCTACGACCTGCAATATGCCGTCGCCCATTTGCCATTAAAATCGCAGTCGGGTACCGGCCACGCTACAAAAGGAGCTGCACAAACCTTGCTCGCAAAAGTGTTCATGTACCGGGGCGTGTGGGATGAAGTCTTTGCGTTAACAGATGCAGTGATTACATCCGGCCAGTATTCATTATTGAGCGATTATGCCAATATATGGAGACAAGCCTTTGACAACAACATCGAATCAATTTTTGAAATTGAAACGGGGACCTTCAATAATGCCAACTTGGGCGTACCACTTTATACCCTGAGTCAAGGACCGCGTGTAGGTGGTTCAGGCGGGTGGAATGATTTGGGATGGGGCTTCAATACGCCTTCAACCGACCTCATTAATGCTTATGAGCCAAACGATCTCAGAAAAGACGCTACGGTAATTACCATTGATAACTCGGGGTTACATACGGGAACCATCCTATGGGATGGTTTTAGATTACCCAGCAAGGATTCAGTAGAAAATTACTATTACAACTACAAAGCCTATACCAGTACCCTCTGGGATCCCCGTGGAGAAAATAATCAGGAGGAGTACATCAACCCCGCAGACAAAGACAGGCCAAAGAATATCCGAATCCTTCGCTACGCAGAAGTTTTGTTAATGAATGCGGAAGCTGCCATTCAAACCGGTATGGGTGATGCGGACGAAAAATTAAATATGGTGCGCAATCGCGCCGGGTTAGGTTCTATTGGGGGTGCTACCATCAGCGATGTCTGGAATGAACGAAGAGTAGAACTGGCTATGGAGCACGATCGATTTTGGGATCTCGTCAGGCAAGGGCGTGTAGCCCAGGTGATGTTGGCAGTGGGTAAAACAAATTTTGTGGAAGGCAAACATGAATTACTACCCATACCCAATTCACAAATCCTGCTGAGCGCCAATAAGCTTACACAAAATCCAGGGTATTAGAAAAAACGATTACGATAAATTAAACTTAAATAAACTTTACAATGAAAAAAACAATCAATTATTTATTAGGTAGCATCGGGATATTCTCGTTGTTGCTTGTTGCTTCGTGTTCCGAAGATGATAAATCGCTTCCGCTCATTGATGGATACAATAACTCAAACGAAGTCGCCGCTACCAACCTAAAAGCGCACTGGACTTTTGATGAAACCAATACTGAGGATATTTCCGGAACTGCACCACTGGTTGGCGATGCCGGAACATTCGGCACTGTGGGTTTTGAAGATGGACAAATTGGTAAGGCCCTGAAGCTTACCCAAGGTGCCCTGGTTTATCCACCAATCGCAGCACTTAATACCGCTGATGCTTTGGGCAATTTTACGGTAAGTATGTGGATAAAATTGAGGAATAATCAAGGTACTGCAGTTGAAGGGTACACGATATTGTTTGGTCTGTTCCCGGAAACCGGAGGCGACTTCATGTGGGGAAACATTAACATGGCCGCTGAAACGAGTTGGTTCCCTGGTTCAGGACCTCTTGGTGATACACTTGTTTTAAAAGGACACTTTGTTATCAAGAATGCCGACGGAAGTATTAATGGCCAGGATAACAGGCCCGACCCAAGAGGGGACCCTGCTGCCGGTGTGTTTGAAAGATCCGGGGAATGGGCACATTTTGTCGTGCGTTGGAACGGATCAACACACCAGTTGAATGTCTTTGGAGATGCCACATCAATTGGGGCCTATAACGACCGCGGTACAGCCGGACCATTGCGTATGAACGTTCCTTGCAAGCCGGTTTTTGGAAATGGCGCAACTACAGCAATAGGATTTGAGAGTAACCCTGAGCAACAAGCATGGTCTCCAATGGCGACTGCTTCCATTGATGATGTACGCGTGTTTAATACTGCTTTAACAGATGCAGAAATTACCGCGCTATTCAATCTGGGTACCGCAGGCCGATAAACGTATTAATTAAAGTTTGGTTTTGGTGAGGGTTTCCCTTTTGGGAAACCCTTTATCTTTAATGTTGATTTTCGATGATCAGGGTTTTTGCATTGCTACTGCTTGCTTCTTCAATAATGGTTTCATGCTCGAATGAGGGAGAACCCATTCTTGATTCGCTTGCTATCCTTTCTTTTAAGATTGATGGTACCGAAAACCTGGGTTTAAGCCGGATCCAGGATGTATCGCAAACACCCGTTTTTGAAATCACTTTTTCAACTCCTATTAAACCTGAATTTGCGAGCATTTCATTTGTAGATATCAGCGGGAGTCAATTGCTAAGCTATTCCCTTTCTACTGATAATACTGTGCTTACCGTAACGGCCATGCAGCCACTGGATCATTTGTCCCGGCATCTTTTCTGGATATCCATCGACGTTAAAGGATTGAATGGGGAGTCTATGAATGATCAATTCAGTCAGACTTTTTATACTGCTGTCGACCCTACGCCCAAGTTTCCTGAGATCAGCGATGAAGATTTGATGACGCTCGTACAACAGCAGACGTTTAAGTACTTCTGGGACTTTGCCCATCCTGCCAGCGGGATGGCGCGTGAACGTAATAATTCAGGTGATGTCGTTACCAGCGGTGGTTCCGGATTCGGTATCATGGCAATCGTCGTTGGAATTGATCGCGGTTTTATTACCCGGGCTGAAGGCGTGGATCGTATGGCCAGAATTGTAAACTTCCTGGAAAATGCGGATCGTTTTCATGGTGCATGGCCGCACTGGATCAACGGCAGTTCCGGTAAGGTAATTCCCTTCTCTACAAAAGACAATGGCGGTGATTTAGTGGAGACTTCATTCCTCATCCAAGGGTTGCTCACATTTCGCCAATACCTTCAGCCAGCAGATACGGCGGGGAATAATCTAATCATCAGAATTAACACACTTTGGCAAGATGTGGAATGGGATTGGTATCGAAGAGATGGTCAGAACGTGCTCTACTGGCATTGGTCTCCAAACTATGCATGGGAAATGAATTTTGCCTTGTCCGGATATTTCGAGGAGCAGATTACTTATTTTCTTGCTGCCGCATCGCCGACACACAGCATCCCAAAAATTGTATATACGAATGGCTTCGCAAAAAACGGGTCCATTGTTAAGAATGAAACCTTCTATGGCATCAACCTGCAGCTGGGAGGGCTCTTTCCATTGTTTTGGGTCCATTATTCCTATCTGGGCTTAGATCCTCATTTTTCAGATGACTATGCCGACTACTGGCAACAAAATGTAAATGCCTCCTTGATAAATCATGCATACTGCTTGGCGAATCCAAAGCATTATGTGGGTTACAGTGATGCTAGCTGGGGACTGACAGCCAGTGATAATCAAAATGGTTATGGTGCACATTCCCCGGGAAGTGATATTGGAGTAATCTCACCAACGGCTGCATTATCTTCTTTTCCCTATACACCTACGGAGTCCATGAACGCTTTGCACTATTTTTATTACACCATGGGTGATAAACTGTGGGGACCATATGGTTTCTATGATGCGTTTAATATTACCGAAGCATGGACCGCCAGTTCGTACCTGGCCATAGACCAGGGGCCCATCATCGTGATGATGGAGAATTACCGGACGGGATTATTGTGGGACTTGTTTATGTCCTCACCTGAAGTGCAGGTAGCGATTGATGAACTGGGTTTCCAGTACTGAAAATATTTGGAGATGAAATTTATAGCCTCAACTTTTTCGGTTTTGCTTTTTTTTATCGGATTGGTTTCCTGTGGCAATAAGCCTACAACCTTTTCTCCGGTTGGCCTGGACATTTCCGATGACTCCCTCATGACGCTAGTGCAATATCAAACTTTTCAATATTTCTGGAAAAATGCTGAGCCCGTTTCGGGACTAGCACCGGAGCGCACGCACATGGATGGAAAATATCCGGAGAATGATAAAAACATTATCACGACCGGTGGATCTGGGTTTGGCTTGATGGCAATAATAGTAGGGATAGAACGGGGATTCATCACGCGAAAGGAGGGAGTCGATCGCTTTAATCGCATTGTCGATTTTCTGGCAACTGCCGATAGGTTTCATGGCGCCTGGCCACATTGGCTCAACGGTGAAACCGGAAAAGTAAAACCCTTTGGTCAGAAAGACGATGGGGGAGACCTTGTTGAAACGTCCTTTTTGATGCAGGGCCTTATCACCGTAAGGGAATATTTTAAAACGGGCTCCATAGCCGAAAAAGAATTGGCAGTCAAAATTGATAAGTTGTGGAGAGGTGTTGAATGGAACTGGTATACAAGAGGGGAGGACGTACTTTATTGGCATTGGTCCCCCACATACCATTGGGAAATGAATTTTCCAATAGGGGGGTACAACGAATGTCTTATCACGTACGTGTTGGCAGCATCCTCACCAACATACGCAATTGATTATACAGTTTACAAAAACGGATGGGCACGGAATGACAGTATTCAATCAGACGGAAACTACCTGGGAATTGATGTAGTGCTGGATCACTACGAAGACGATGATGATCCGGTAGGGCCGTTGTTTTGGGCGCATTATTCCTATTTGGGTTTAGATCCAAGAAAACTGCAAGACCGATATGCTAATTATTGGAAGCTCAATCAAAATCATGCGTTAATAAATTATAAATATTGTGTAGAAAACCCGGAAGGAAATGAAGGCTATGGTGAGCAATGTTGGGGATTGACTTCCAGTTATTCGATCAATGGATACGATGCGCACAGACCCACGCACGATACAGGCGTGATATCTCCTACAGCAGCCCTTTCCTCATTTCCATACACCCCAAAAGAGAGCGTGGTATTTCTGCGATTTTTATACAGCCCCGAAAGAGATAGCCTCGTAGGGGCGTATGGACCATATGATGCTTTTAGTTTTGAACACCATTGGATGCTGCCGCGATACCTGGCGATTGATCAAGGACCTATACCCGTGATGATTGAAAATTATAGATCGGGTTTATTGTGGAAATTATTTATGTCAGCCCCCGAGGTCAGGAATGGACTGGATAAACTCAAATTCAACTACTGAAAAACGAATGAAAATACTTTACACTTTCATCCCTTGTGTACTCTTTGTACTCTGTTCATGTACCCCTGAGCGTAATAAAGATCGCTCATCCGTTGATGCCAGAATCGATTCGCTCATTAGTATCATGACACTCGATGAAAAAGTAGGTCAGCTTACATTGTATACCAGTGATCTTGATGTTACCGGAGCACACATCCGCAAAGGGTATCTTGATGATTTAAAGGCAGGCAAAGTTGGTGCGATATTCAATGCCATCGGGGCCGACTACACGAGAAAGCTTCAACAGATTTCTGTTGACGAAACACGACTCGGTATTCCGCTCTTGTTTGGCTACGATGTGGTCCACGGGTATAAAACTATTTTTCCCATTCCCCTGGGAGAGACAGCCAGTTGGGATCTAACGGCAATGGAACTTTCAGCACGGATTTCGGCTGAAGAGGCATCTTCAGTTGGCTTGCACTGGACGTTCGCCCCCATGGTTGATGTCTCCCGGGATCCGCGATGGGGACGTATTATGGAAGGAGCAGGGGAAGATACCTATCTCGGAACGCAAGCAGCAATCGCCCGCGTTAAAGGATTCCAGGGCGATGATCTTGCTGCCAGCAATACAGTGCTTGCCTGTGTAAAGCATTTCGCGGCGTATGGCGCGGCACAAGCAGGTCGCGATTACAATACAGTTGATATTTCCGAGCGTTCCTTACGGGAAGATTATCTCCCTCCCTTCAAAGCCGCCATCGATGCCGGGGTAGGCAGTATCATGACTTCATTTAATGAATACGATGGTGTGCCGGCAACCGGTAATAGATTTTTGCTGACTGACATTTTACAAAAGGAATGGGGCTTTACCGGATTCGTGGTAACAGACTATACCTCTATAATGGAAATGGTCCAGCATGGTATTGCTGCCGACACATTATCAGCTACCCGATTATCGTTTGACGCAGGCGTTGATATGGATATGCAATCGGGTTTTTTTGAAGATAAACTTGGCATACTTGTAAAAGAAAAGGTCGTTAGCGAAGAATCGATTAATAACGCCGTAAGAAAGGTACTGAAGAAAAAGTATGCATTGGGATTATTTGAGGATCCTTATCGATACAGCAATGCGGCACGCGAAAAAGAAACATTGATGAAGCCGGAGTTCCTGGAAGCCGCACGTGATATCGCAAGAAAATCAATTGTCCTTCTGAAGAATAACAAGCAGACACTTCCCCTGCCCAAATCGGTTAAAAGGATTGCAGTAATCGGACCGCTGGCTAATAGCACGAACGATTTGCTCGGCGCCTGGTCAGGACAAGGAGAGGGTAAGAATTGCATCAGCTTGCTGGCAGGAATTCAAGCTGCCGGTGCGGGAACTGTGGTCTATGCAAAAGGCTGTAACATCAATGACGATTCGCTACAATATATCGCAGAATCCGTCAAAGTTGCCAGGACAGCAGATGTTGTCGTGCTGGCACTGGGCGAGGCAGCCTGGATGAGTGGAGAAGCAGCCAGTCGCGCAAATATCGAATTGCCGGGCGTCCAGCAGAAACTTGCAGACGAGATCTTCAAGACAGGAAAACCTGTTGTGGTGGTACTTATGAATGGACGGCCTTTGGCGATTCCGGATCTGGATAAGAAAGCAGATGCCATTTTAGAGACCTGGTTCCTAGGAACGCAAGCAGGTCACGCCATTGCCGATGTTTTGTTTGGAGACTACAACCCATCCGGAAAATTGCCTGTGTCATTCCCCATATCGGTAGGACAAGTACCTGTTTATTATAATCAAAAAAGCACGGGAAGACCATTTGACGCCACTAATAAATATACATCCAAGTATCTCGATGTGGGAAATGAGCCGCTCTATCCATTTGGCTATGGGCTAAGCTATACGCAGTTTGATTATGGGGAGATCACGCTGAGTAAACATGAAATGGCAACTGGGGATACGCTAACAGTAAGGTGTGTTATTAGCAATGTCGGACAGATGGATGGGAAAGAAGTTGTGCAGCTTTATGTACGGGATTTAGTCGGCAGCGTTACAAGGCCTGTTAAAGAATTAATAGGATTTCAAAAAATCATGATCAAGGCAGGAGAATCAAAAGAGCTTACATTTGAGATAACCGCCGGCGATCTTTCTTTTTACCGTTTGGATATGACGTATGGCGCTGAGCCCGGAAATTTTCAGGTTTTCGTCGGCGGTAATTCAAGGGATACAAAAGCCTCTGCTTTCAGTTTGAAGTAAACTCCATCTCGCGCAAGCGTCCGCTGGTGGAGTAAAAGTTTTACTCGTTTGCTTTAAGTCAAGCGGACGCTTGCGCCATGCCCACACCCAACCAAACTTCCAGCATGTTCCAACCGGGCCTCGTCCAGTCTTTGGCCTGGCATGGGCATACCGCGGGCTGGGCGCAGTCCGAGTGGTACATGCGGGGCCATAGCGGCCCTGGAGCGCTCTCAAAAGGTGGTTGATTCTCAATGGTATTATCGAGAGCTATTTGCACAGAAACACACACCCACACCAAACTTCCAGCATGTTCCAATCGGACCTCGTCCAGTCTTCGGCCTGGCATGGGCAATGCGCGGGCTGGGCGCAGTCAGAGTGGTACATGCGGGGCCATAGCGGCCCTGGAGCGTTCTCATTAGATGGTTGAGCTTCAAAGG
>Ga0224500_10001842_pt1 | contig 12045 bp, 14 predicted proteins | sample SF_Oct11_sed_USG_FD_168126 | JGI IMG/M metagenome (GOLD analysis project Ga0224500, IMG submission 168126) | Sediment microbial communities from San Francisco Bay, California, United States - SF_Oct11_sed_USGS_4_1 | ecosystem: Environmental > Aquatic > Marine > Sediment | place: USA: California... | reverse complement strand
TGTGAAACGTTTCAAGATCGTCGCCGACCGATACAGAAACCGCAGAAGGCGTTTTGGCCTGCGCTTTACGCTCATTGCTGCGGCGTACAACAAGGACTTGACGCCATGAAGTTATGCAAGAGGTCTAATGGTATGGCACTGATCGATTTCGGCAGGCCAGCAGATGCCCTGTTCGGATTGACCTTGTCCCCTGATCAAACCAAGGCCGTGGCTGTGGGTTGGAAAGGTGTGACGGATACAGAGAGTGGCCCAACCACCAATGATGACGGAGGAGTGGTGCTGCTTTCCCTCCCACCAATTCTCTAGTGAGTGGTGCAACCCGGTGAAGGACGGATGAATCGGGACGCGCACATCCGTCATCACCGAACACCATTTACAGATGACCGAATAAATCTCGTGGTTGATTCTATACGGCACTATAACGGAGCTTGTTATACACGCGTTGGACGAGACGCAAAGCTGGGCCCGCACCGCCAATCGCTACTGCATCGACTAGACAATACCAAGCTCCCACTCCACTGGGTGGGTTCCCTTGCGGCCAGCCCAATAGCGGATCGATAGCCGCCCAGTGCCAAGCACCAACGCCTGTTCCAAGCAATTCCAACCAGGTAGTGATAAAAAAAGCTGCGAGGTAGACCATAGGAGAACGGCCAATAAGCAACCAGACCAGAAATATAGAGAACAATAATGCCCCGACCGCGTCCCCACGCTCAGGATAGCCGCTAACTCCCCAAATCGACCATGCTCCCCAGACCCCGATCACGAACAAGGTGATCTTTTTAGGATGACGGATAAATAGACCGGAACGCGCCATTGCCACAGCGGTAAGGTAGACCATCCCGTGCCCAGGCGGGACGTAGGCAGGGACATTCTCAAACCGATAGGTGTACCCACCCATATAGATGGAGGCAAAATGCTCGCCCACTGTTGCAAATATGACCGCAATGGCCACTTGCATCCTGGTTTCTCTATTCTCGCCCAGCAAGAGCGCAGCGAGAAACACCCATGCGAGAGTTCCTAATAGGTGCTGTCGTTCAACGCTGGCACTCATCTCAAAAAGTGAACTGAGCCCAACGCAGAGAAACGTAATACCGGCAATCAGGTAATCGCGAGTCCGGTGTCCATCGGCATTCGTACCCTTCGGGAAATGGCGGAGCACAATTCGTTCAAGGTTCATGAACCATGAAATAGTGCGATTGGTATTTGTACAGGAGTGCATACGGGGATCAAGAATACTATGACGTCAAACTCTTACGTTGGATTACATGCTACCCAACCAGCAAGCTCGTAAGAGGTGAATCGTCCGTCCACGATAATACAGGACGACCGAGAAAGGGGCAAGACTCCGACCTGGTTAATCCTTTTCTCACGTATCCGGATGGATGGAGAGGGCATGGAAGATCTTCAAAAAAGAAAACGCCGACCCGCTTTGCCATCTTGCGATGGGAGCGGATCGGCGTCGTCACTTAGGGAGCTACTACATCCCTAGCTTGGTGAACACCGGAATGACCGGTGCTGAGATTGAGTTGATGAGACGATCACCGGAATCGGTGAATGTCATCAACAACCCAGCAAACCGCTGATCCGGGTCATGAAGGATATCCACGAGACGCTGAACCTCCCAGAGGACGTCCTTCGACTCCACGTGGATGTCGACAGTCTCGCCAGGATTGATTGGACCATCATGGTCCGAGGTCAAACCTTCCTGCGCCACGAGTTCAGCAGGATACTCTGGGTCGAGGTTCCGCTGCTGGCCGGTCTTGTTCAGGAACCGGATTCCAGCTGTCGTAAACTCTCCAATAGTCACCGGCTCAGTGCCGTTATTTGTAGCATGGAGCACCAGACGCAGGGCACGACCTGGAACGTCATACTCTGCATGGGTAACTTCCACCGAGAACGGATTCGGCTTGATCGGTAACGGCTTGATCTTGGTTTCACCGGCTTGCAGAGGAACGCTCACAGGATGCCGTCCTTCTGCAGCAAGATACCCGACCAGCACAACTACCAGCGTGAAGAGCAAAACCGCAATTCCCACTTTTCGATCGATCGGATCCAAGAGAATCTCGTCGCCATAGGCAGCCAAGACTCTGGCACGGACCAGGTACATTGGCCTGATGGCAAACCAAGCCACCCAGAAGATACCGATCGAGATCCAGAAGACGTGCCACATGATTCCAGTCATTGAACCCATGGTTTCTGAATCGAACGTCTCACCGGTCAGCGTTTTGACCGGATTCACAAAATCCTCGTATCGACCAGTGATGTCCATCCACCCGCCTGGTCCAGCCACAGGACCGGCTTTCTCCACCGCAAGCATTGGGTGGATATGGTGATGACCAGGGAGTCTGGCTTTCAGCTTGACCTCATACGTGTAATCCCGGCCGATTTCCAATGGACCCGAATTGAACATCGGGGTGCCATTCATCTTGGAACTAAGACGGACAAACACCGAACTCGGTGACCCGACGTTCAAGAAGGTCCGCTCCGGTTTCACGACCGCTCGAGGCCAGTCTTCCGATAGATGGAAGCTCCCCTTGAGATAGGCGATATCATTAATAGCAGTGGATTTTCCAACCCACTGTGTGTCGTACCAATTCACAGTTCGCATACGAAGGAACGGCTCTTGCGACCGTTCCCCGTGAGCCGATGCGGAGGAAATCAACCCCGGCGCAAACGCCAGCGTCGCCATCCCGCAAAGACCCAGTATTGATAATTTCAGGACGTGCTTGGCATTCATGCTTTTCCTCCAGACAGTTTAGCCTTATCTCCATGCGCTAATGTCGCATATGCAAAAACATCGTGCACCTTCGTCGTTCGTTGTCTGTCATCCGTCAGGTAGAAGTAGGACGTGCAGAAGAACTTCCCGAACTGCCACCAGAGGATGTACATCAATGACGATGCGAACGCAGCGAAGAAGGCAGAAATCATGGTGCTGTGTCCACCGAATGTCCGCAATGATCCGACTTCGATCATCCGGATGTATTCAGGGGTTCCAGTTCGGACGTACATGAAGCCCATGTAGTCAGCCCATGACAGCAACGCCCCGTCGACAACGAGAGGCGTATGGCTATAGGCGAAGATTGGCCAATTAGACGGATAGAACAGTGCTGCGTACATCCAGGCTCCAATCACCGCTGTCAGGGTCCAATTCCTGGTCAGCAGGAGGACGATGTCCAACACCAACGCACTCGGAATCAACGTGGCCGGCATGACGAAATTCGGAGGATAATTGGACCACCACCACCATGACGTGTAGACGGCGACCCATTTCCCAAATCCTAGAGCCAAGATACAGAGTGTGGCTCCGAATGGCTGTCGATAGTTGACCCAGTTATAGTACTGGAGAGCTGCACAAAAGGTGATGGTCGCCACTGGGGTCACGATCGGCCACCACTGCCGGTCTTTCCAATCTAGCCAGAAATCCCAGTCTCCGCACAGCAACGCAGTGTGCATGTGAAAAGTCCCAACGATGGTCACGAACAAGATCGGGACAAAATAAATGTAGTCGATGTGCCGGGACATTGCGACGCCTTCCGGCGGCAATTTCGAGGCCTTAATAATTTCATCGGTTCTAAACATAACTGAGCTCCTCCGTCAATTCAGCCGGTTGAGGCTAACCTGGGCAGTTATCCTTCATGCTCCCAAGCTAGCCTCGGATACCGACCATGATTCATGTGGACTGCAACATCACTTAGTAGCCAGGCTTCGCGTTGGGGTCCACCTGGCTGGGGAATGGATCCAGGATGCTCTTCGGCGCATTGTTCCAGACCACGTCCGCCAGGTTCGACATGCGGCTCACAATCTGCGCCGCTACACCCCCAGCTGCCCCGAACAACCCGCACCAGCCCAACGTCACAAAGCCCCAGTGCAACGGGGCTGCAAACAGCTCATCCACAAACCAGAACGCATGGCCCCACTCGTTGAGCCCCACGTTCGGCAGAATGAACATCGGCCCCACCACCGCCGCCACCAACGGAAACGACGTCGCCTGGTTGTACAGCGGCAACCGCGTCTGCGCATACAGGTAGCTCGACACGCCGCACGTGATGTACAGCGGGAACGTCCCGTAGAACGCCACGATGTGGCTCGCCGTGAAGCTCGTGTCCCGGATGATCACTTGGTGCCACGCCGCATCCTGCTCCAGGGTGTAGCTCCCCGCGTAGTACACGCCCCAGATGTAGCACACCAACCACCCCATGAAATAGAAATACCGCTTCAACTCCAGCTTCGGGTCCAGGTTCGCCAAGTTGCGATCCCGGGTGACCCAAATCCAGCCCACCGACACGGCAAAGAAGATGGCGTTGGCGACGATGTTAAACCGCCACAGCCCCATCCACACCGAATCGAACTCCGGGGTCATGGAGTCCAACCCGTGGGAGTACCCGAAGGTCCGTTGATACAGGACCCAAAACACGCCGATCGCCAACATCGCAAACCAGCCGATCTTGGCTGGTCGCGAGTCGTACCACTGCGAAATGTCGTACCCTCGCCCCGAACTGTCAGCAGCCATATCCTCTACCTCCTTGTGTTGAATGAAAGAGCGCGACCACTGAATGCCACGTTTACAAGAAAGGATCTTCCAGCAGGCAAACTAAGTACTCTGCTGGCAGGACCCGAAAAAGGTGCACAAGTATCTGACAAATATTCGAGACGAGTCAAGCAAAATATCACGCGTGAGACCAACCAAAAGCCTTGTAAAATACACACGCAGTTGCTTGGCCAGTGTCCGCACGTATACTCCTGCAAGGCATAAAAAGTCAAGATCGGTCAAGCTGCTGCGTGGCATTTGATCTGCTTATGAATTACCGACTGCGCTGAAAAACGCGACTTTGAATTCAAGATAATTTTGACCTGCTACGAAAGAGGGGGACACGCACGGTGACGCAGTGAACCAGCGACCTCGATTATTTCTTAAAAGCATCGTCCTTGATCGTAAAGTCAAAGGTTGGTTCAACCACGTGGCAAACTACAGCTAGAATTCTGAACTTGACGGAATCCTTACAGGAGGCAAATCCCTGCAGAGGGAGGACGATCGATTTTTGATCATCGGGGCGAGAGTAGGTGTTGCTTTGCTGGCTGGTGCGTGGCATCGAGCACAAGGAGGGAAGCGAGGTTTTCACTTGATCAACTGAGCAGGCGCCAAAGCTGAGATAACTGGTGCCTAGTGCAAGGTGATCACATTGAACCAGGCAAGGCTTGCGAACGAACCAGTCCTTGGCAAGCGGATCATGATTCGCATTTCCTCTTATATCAATTACGGCACCCGAGAGAGACCTACTTACTCGGGTGCCTAGCGAGGAGTACCCTAAGATGGATCAGCCGCCCGCAGCACGCGTGGCCTCTGAAGGTTTGCGACGATCGCGAAAAGAGAAGAATAAAACCACCGCGAGACCTACCACAACAGGAACAATCACCATGATGTAATGCGAGAGATGGGACATGACTCCCGTTTCACCAACCGAAAACGGGAGGCGTGAAACGTGTTCGCCATTGTCGCCAACCGAAACCAACCCGATGAATTTTCCGGGCTTATCAAAATTGTGCTTCACATCGATGGATCCGGTCGGGTAGACCTTAGCCGGGAGATGCGCAACCGTCACGGCCTCAAGATTGTCTTCCGATCCGGTGTCGCTAATAATACGCACTTCGACCGGGAGAGAGCGTAGCTCCTTTTCAACATAGTCGAAGACCAACACGGCATTTCCCATACCAGGCAACTCCTGACAAAATTGCCGTTCATAGTAGGTGTCCGGTAGATAGGAGTGGAAATACATCTTATAGGGTCCGATATGGAGGACACAGGTATCCGGGGCCAATTCATGTCCATGCTGAGCCAACGCCGTGAACGGAGCGGCAACGAGTAGAAACAGACAGTACACCCAAGCACGAATCAGAATGTGACGGGACATGTTTAACCTCTTCGTTGTCAAAAGATCACTCACTGAGCTCTTAGGAGGCCGCCTTTTTCTCCGGCTTGCGATCGCGCATGAAAAAGAAAATTGCTCCTACGATCAGAGTTGCCACAACAGGAACCATGTAAATGTTCAGGAACTTTGAAAAGAATTTCGGCTCACCGACCGAGAATGGAAATTTTGAGACATGCTCATGATTTTCCCCTACCGTCACGATACCGACGAATTTACCAGGATTCGGGAAGGTATGGGTGAAGTCGATAGAACCGTTTCCATACACTTTCGGGGGAAGGTGAAGGACCGTGATGCTCTCCAGGTCGTCCTCGGATCCGGTATCTTTGATGATACGAACTTCAGCCGGAAGGGACCGAAGTTCCTGCTCGATATAATCCAGTACGACGATCGTCTGGCCTGTCGCCGGGATGTCCTCACAGAACTGTTTATCTTGTGTGTTCTCAGGTTGGTAACCACTGAAGTGCATCATGTATGGTCCAACCGTGAGCTTACACATATCTTCCGCCATCGACAGCCCACCGTGCGCATAGGCCTGTGAGGAGAAGAGAGCAGTCAACGCAAATACCGCACATCCAACTGTCGGCTTCAGGGAAAGAAAAGGTTTCATGGGTGGTCCCTCTCTGGAATAATGAGTGATTACGTAGTGGTCAACATACTGTTTATGACCGACGGCGAGCAGCCCACCAGCCCCGGAATCGGCCTGACTTTGAAAGCTCATATCCGATGATCCCCAGGACTAGAAGTAGTGCTAACGGGCCGAGGGCGGACCGGCCAATTTTTGAGTAGTCAACCTGTTGCACCCGTAACAAATAGGCAGAGGGGCTGAGCCCCTCTGCCGTGATGATCACTTTATACAAACCTTTATCCAGATTTGCTTCACCTCGCACGACTCCATCTGGATGAGATGTCGGTCTCCAATAGGCGACCGTTTGCGTTTCGTCCTGTTGGTTTTCATTAACGCCACGAATGATTTTGACCCCCACCGGCAGCTTGCGGAGGCTTGGATCGACAAGGTCCACTACGAGGAAGGTATCACCGACATCCGGAATATCTGTACAGTATTGAGCCTTTGGTTCAATCTGAGGCTGATACGCACTGAAATGCACCATGCTCCCACCGATTTTTCGCACACAGGGATCCTCTTCAATGGTGACATTGCCATGAGCGGCAGCGGGAGCCGGACTGATGCCCGCCATACTGAGGAGCAAGAGAAAGAATGACCCTATATAGGTAGCGTATGTAATCATCACGTTATTGGCCGTATCTGTTCACAGAGGGTTGGTAACCCTCAAAATCTACCACCGTGCGGTCGGCTCTTTCAAGTAGCCAACATCGTTGGCTCGGTCTTGCGTGATGCTCTACGGCCGCCGTACGACCTCGTATCTGAGAACGCGAGAATTCGTCTCAACGAAACTGAGAAGTAAACTCGAAATGAATCTATTTCTCGAGTTGACGTTGATCAACAGACGTGCTGATAATATAAATAGGTCTGTGGATCCATTTCCAAAGGAGGCTAGTCATGAAAGCAAAAGAGGGAGTCATCACTATTCTAAATAAGATCCTGACCGCCGACTTAACCGCCATTAATCAGTATTTTGTCCATGCGAAGATGTGTGATAATTGGGGATATGAGCGGCTCCATCAGAAGGTGCGCGAACGGAGTATCGACGAGATGAAGGATGCCGACGAGCTCATCGGGCACATTCTCTACCTGGAAGGTGTACCTAATGTGCAACGCATGAACTCGGTTCAGGTGGGCGAGACCGTACCGGAACAGTTGAAGCTGGACTTAAAGGCTGAACAAGAAATGCTGACCTTACTTAACGAAGGAATCGTGCACTGCGCGAAGGTCTCGGATTTTACGACTCGCCATATGTTGGAAGACATGGCGAAGGATGTTGATGAGCATATCGATTGGATTGAAACTCAACTGGAAACGGTCAAACAAGTCGGCTTAGAGAACTACCTTGCCGAACAAATCAAGAAAGACTCTTGAGCGAGGAGATTATGAAAGCCAGAGACGGAGTTCTAGACTTCCTCAACCAGGTCCTCAAAGCTGAATTGACAGCGGTCCACCAGTATCTGCTGCACGCGGCCATGTGTAAGAATTGGGGATACGAACGGCTGCACGAACATTACAGCCATCTAGCGAATGAAGAAGTTCAACACTCCGCGGGTCTTATCGATCATATTCTCTATCTAGACGGTACCCCCGCGGTAGCACATATCGATTCCGTAGCGCATGGGGAGGATGTCGCAGCTTTATTTCGGGTCGACCTCGGTTTTGAATGTGAAGATATTGCGTTGCTCCGCACAGCGATTGCGCATTGCACGGAAGTCCGAGATTTTACGACACGTCATCTGCTGGAACACATGATTCAAGATTCAGAAGAGCATGTCGATTGGTTTGAGACCAGACTTCGGACTATCGCTCAGGTAGGTCTCGAACGGTTCCTGTCGGAACAGATCAAGAAGTGAGTGCGGTAGTCTCCTCCTTAATCAGGAGCACATCTTGAACATGACGTTGCGGGGACACATTACATCTCTGCAGCTTGGCTTACCGTGCACCATCGAGTGCAGAGATGTCGGCATTTCTTCAGACCAGGCCTGGACCACAGGGTTCTTCAAACATCCAATTAGCGATCCCGTTTGGCTCGGTAGACTTAACCTTGACGGGGATGGGCAGGCGGACCTTGAGAATCACGGCGGAGTTGATAAAGCGGTTAATGTATATCCTATCGAGCACTACCCATATTGGTTACAAGTCCTTTCTATGAACGAGTTGGTGCCGGGAGCTTTTGGTGAGAATTTTACGACTCGAGCTTTGTCTGAAGATGAGGTATGCATTGGAGATACCTTTGAGATCGGCGACTCGCTTGTCGAGGTATCGCAACCCCGGCAGCCATGCTGGAAGCTCGCTCGGCGCTGGGGCGTACCTGACTTAGCCCTACAATTCCAGAATACCGGTCGGACTGGTTGGTATTTTCGTGTACTACGAGAAGGTTTGGTCCAAGCCAATCAGTCAGTGGTACTAGCTTCCCGTCCGTTTCCGCAGTGGACGATCGCTAGAGCCAATCTTTTGATGCACCATCAGACTGAGGACAGAGATGCAGCGCGTGATCTTGCGAACTGCCCGGCCCTCTCATCTCGGTGGCGGGTGAAATTAGGCAAGCGCGCTGACACTGGCATGGTAGAAAGCCACTCCAGCAGGCTGTATGGACCACAGGTGGATCGAATATAGAAGTGGCCCGCCTTGATAGGGTACTCGACTTCGGTCCCGGGGGGGCTTATTTCTGGCTCTAACCTTAGAACAGCATAGGGCCGAGCCAAACCCTACTGGTTGGCCCAGCCCCGTACTTCTTGTCGACTGGCGAGAACGAAAACTTATTATTTTACGTCTTAATCGTCATCATCCTCGTCATCGTCTGATTTCTTCTTGACCTCCTTGAGCACTGCATGGCCTTGAGCGAGGCTCGCATTGAGGTCGTTTTCCGGAACTTTCTTGTGGACCAGATTCTGATGGCAGTCGATACAGGTTGCCCCCTCGCTCTCCATCTTCGCATGGGCCGCTTTCGCTGAAGCGCCCGGCGGCTTGGTGTTCTTATGACACGCTCGGCACGTCAAGCTATCCCATTCTTTGAGCTTCATCCGAGCTCTAAAGGCCGCCTCCGGTCGATGTTCATTAAACTTTTCGACGGTTGAATAATCAGTGGTGAATTCCTTAATCAGGAACGGCACACCGTCCACCACATGGGTGTAAACCGCCTTATGGAAGTTAGCCAACCCTTGAGGCACATGGCAATCCTTACAACCAGGATCCATACCCAAAGCGCCCCAGTGTGAAGACTTTTTCAACTCTTCATAGGGATAGATTTCAGAATGGCAACTTATACAGAATTCAGTCCTAGAGATCGCAGCCTCACCACCGAAGACAACGGTGATGAGCCCGATCCCGAGTGCAGCACCAGCAATTAACGTCCCAGTCTTAGCCATTTCTAGTCGTCTCCACCATTGTCAGCCTTCACAGGAGGCTTCGCATTCTTCTGAAACTCCTCGTGGAACTTTGGAGTGGGTGGACCAGTGAAGGTCCCGGCCAGTTTGAAATGCTCATGCAGAGCCTTGTCACTTCGAACGGATTTTTCGAAATCAAAGGCGTATTTCTTGTCCACCTTTGGCGTGAACGGAGTGTAAGGTTTCTTCACACCCTTCCAGCCAGACCCTTCGTAATTGAGATGGCAGGCATTACATTTCTCCTGAAATTCAAACTCCTGCCCGGCTTCTACGAGCTTTTCTCGATCCATTGTTTTCTGTGATTTCTCGAATGCCTCTCCTGCTTTTCGATGAATTTTTCGATACGCACTTCCAGCGCCGTGGCAGGATTCACAACCTACATTCGTGACAAATTTCTCAGGCTCTTCGATAACGTAACCACCTTCTTGCCCGAAGCCGTCTACGTGACAACCGACACACTCCTTATCCGCCGTATAATCCTTCTTAGGATCAAGCTTAGCCTTCAGCTTAGCTTCCTTCCTGGTGTTGGGTTTCAGCGACTCCATTGCCTTCCCGTGGAGAGTCTTATCCCATGATTCTCCCTGGCTTTTATGGCAGTTATAACACTTCTTTCGACCTTCAAATGTTCCTTGGGCTGAAGCCGTTCCAGCGACTGCTAGAAAGACCGCTGCAGCGACAAATGCAAACACCATTCGTTGAGTCACGGCATCTCCTTTCCAATAAATGTATGATGAATATCGACTGATTTTCTTACATGGTTCATGCACAAGCGCTTAGTCATTCCAATCGTCACTCCACTAGGGAAACGGCTACAGTTTACCATGGAGAAACTCGCGACTGCTACCCTCATAATCGCTAATTGGATTAAACACCCTGGAAGGTCTAAGCGGATGGTATCTTAAAAACCCAATATCCGCCTTGTTTATGGACAACTTGCAAGGCCTCAAAATCTACCGGCGTAGAATTCATGAGGGGAAGCATATGAGCCAGCAAGACTTTCCCCTTCTGAGTTTCATTCAGGAAGTACGCTCGCACAGACTTCTCACTAAGTGACTGAAGCGTATAGGTGTTATAGCCGTTCTCCTTCATCCACCCCTTCACCTGCCCCGCAAGCCCATGGACATTACCGGTCAATGGAAAGTCCTTAAAGGCCAGATCAATCCGGTCAGGATACATCATCGCAAGCTTATAGAGATCCGCTGGATGAACAACGATGTAAGCTTCCCGTGAACCAACGACCTCCTTCAGCATGTTGGCACCCTTAGAAGCTTCGGATGAAAGTGCGTCGGCGAAGATTTTGAATTTTTCCTGCTCCTCATTGGCCCCGAGTGGACCCCAAAATTCACGTTCGTATTCAGCAATCACATCCGAACGGTCTTTCCAGTACGACGGCACGATAAGTGGATCAGCGAGGTAAGATGCGAACAGCGTGTCCCGCCCCGACAGCAACTTCAGCTGCCTTGATGTATCCCACCATCCCAAAATTATCGCGCCCTCTGGCACATGGTTCGCTATATCAGCCGCGAGTGTTCTCAACTCGGAAAAATCGACGGATGCCGTCACAATAGGTTCAGAAACCAGATTTTCCCAGTTGAGGAGAATGGAGTGACCCGCCTGATCTTTAGTTTCATAGGCGATCGCCACTGGCCTATCAAGGGATGGGACGCGAAGCTCGTATTTACTAATTCTCAGATCCGGCCAAGCTTCCAACTGAAGATTCAAAAACTGAGCACTCCCCCCTTCTTCAACGAGCTGATAGTTGTACGGAGGAGGAAGAGGTTTGAACCAGAGATAGAGAACCCAACACAGCAGAAAAAAACCTCCCGTCACCAGGAGGACTCCTAGTGACGGGAGGAGTGTGGTCCGGGACGGACGCGACATCGACTCATTCATGGACGATGTCGCGTTCACGGCCTACTTCTGACGACGCCGCCAGCCGGCCATCGCGAGGGTGCCCGCCAGCATCATGCCGCCGCCAATGCCCCCGAGGGAGAGCTTGCCGGTCTCGCTGTCCAGATCGAGCAGCCCGGTCTTCATCTGCCCTTCCAGCTTCGCGACGCGTGCCTGCAATTCCAGCTTCTCTTTTAGCCGCGTATCGTCATCCATG
>Ga0224500_10001840_pt1 | contig 12047 bp, 7 predicted proteins | sample SF_Oct11_sed_USG_FD_168126 | JGI IMG/M metagenome (GOLD analysis project Ga0224500, IMG submission 168126) | Sediment microbial communities from San Francisco Bay, California, United States - SF_Oct11_sed_USGS_4_1 | ecosystem: Environmental > Aquatic > Marine > Sediment | place: USA: California... | reverse complement strand
TCGCTGCTCGCCGGGATCTCGTGGCTGCGCCGCCGGCGGCTGATGAAGCCCCGGAGCGTCGCTGGTAACGACTGCCGGTAAGAACGGCTTGGCACGCACCAGAAAATAACCTGAATGCCTGCGCCCCCCCGCAGGCATTTTTCTATTGAACCGGGAGACGCCTGGCATGACGACGAACAAACACCCCATCTCGCGAGCGACTGGCCTGTCGCTCGCGATCCTGGCCGCCTTCGGCGGCACCGGGCTGGTAATTTCCACCGAAAGCCAGGCACAGGCCATCACGGAAATCATCGTCACGGCGCGGCGCAAGGAGGAAAGCCTCAAGGATGTGCCCGTGTCCGTCACGGCCTTCGATTCTGCGCAGATCGAGGCTGCCGGGATATCGAGCCTTGGGGACGTGGCCAACCTGACGCCGGGCCTGTCGTTTTTCAATGCCTTCGGCGAGAACCTCCCCGTGCCGGTGATCCGCGGCATCGTTCCACAGGACATCTTCGGCGAGAACGCGACGGCCAGCTTTGTGGACGGCGTGTATATCTCCGGGCGCGAAGGCCTGAATTTTAACCAGCTCGATCTCGAGCGCATCGAGGTCCTGAAGGGTCCGCAAAGCGCCCTGTATGGGCGCAACGCCTTCGCCGGCGCGGTCAACTACGTCACCAAGCCCCCACCCGACGTCTTCGAAGCCAAGGGCGAAGTCGAGGGTGGCAACCGGGGCAAGCAGCGCGTGATGGGCCAGGTCGGCGGACCAATTCTGGGCGAGACCCTGACCGGCCGCTTCTCGGCCATGTACGACGAATGGGATGGCTCCTACGACAACACGCTGGCAGGGGGCGACGACATCGGCGGCTGGCGCTACCGCAGCCTGCAGGGCCGTCTGCGCTGGCGACCCCTGGACACCCTCGAAGTCAATCTCGGTCTGTACAGCTCCAACGACGAGATCGACGAGTCGGCTGTGGGCGGAGTACCCGCCAACTGCGAGGACCAGATCGAGCAAACGACCAGCAACGCCACGAACGAGCCGTTCCCCAGGCTGCAGAACTGGTGCGGCAAGATCCCGGACCTGGCAGCGCTGCCGGATGCCCTTGACCCCGCGCAGTTCCCGAACATGGTGCTGCTGCCCAACTCAATCACCAGCGATTCAATGCCCAAGAACCCGGCGGCGCTGGGTGAGGATCGGGACCTGACCCGCGGCAACCTGAGTATTGCCTGGGATCTCGATGTCGGGACAGTCGATTTCCTGACGGGGTATTCGGATACCGAGCAGAACAGCGTTTCGGACTTCAACAGGTCCTCGGGCGTTTCACTGCCGCTGATCTACTGCCCCGATGCCATTACCAGTGCGGCCCCACCCTTTTGCAACCCTGCGAATCTTGCCTACGCGCGGGCGCCGATGGGCTGGATTAACATCGAAAATGGCGGCGAAACCGAGGAGTTGAGCCAGGAAGTGCGGTTTACGAGCCCGCAGGACCAGCCGTTGCGCTACTTGGTGGGCGCCTACTACTTCAACGTGGGTAGCGATTCCTATCCAGGCGGCCCTGTGGCAACGACGAGTATCCCCGCGGACTTCACCGACATCGGCGTCGGTCCGATCGCCTATCCCACCGCGCTCGCCATCGGGTCATACATCTTCGGGGGAACGCTGCTCCCAGATGGAGCCATAGACCCGCTGGTGCGGCAGTCTGGAGAGGAAGACAGGGAGGGCTGGTCCGTGTTTGGATCCGTGGACTTCGACTTCACCGAGAAGTTGACCGGCAACGCCGAGCTCCGCTACTCACAGGACACGGAGGAAGAAACCGTCTACGACTACGCACCCTGCGGCAATCCCGACCTGTTCCCGTTCAACACGGACACTTGCGATCCGGAAGTCGCGGGCGACGATGCTTACGCCCCACTGCTCCTGACCGTACCCTGCGTACGCCAGTACGATGAAAATGGGGATTATATCTATGATCCTGATGACATCACCGCAGGCTGTAAGCCCGGCACGGAGTCCGGCTCTGCCCGCTTCGATTCGGTGACCGGCCGGCTGACCCTCAGGTACAAGCTCGACAGCGGCTGGATGGCCTACACCTCGATCGCCCGGGGCGTGAAACCGGGTGGCCTGCAGCTCATACCTGCAACGGTCATCACCAGCACGGGAACGTCGCCCGAACTCGTGCGCAATGACTTCGATCAGGAATATCTCACTGCCTACGAACTCGGCGTCAAGGGCTATACGGCCGACCGGCGCATCGGCCTCGACATGGCCGTGTTCTACTACGACTGGACCGACATCGTGTTCCGCCAGCTGCAGGAGACGTCGCCGACCAGCGGCCTGCAATTCGAGCAGCCCACCTCTCTGAACATCAATTCCGGCGACGCCGAGGTATGGGGCTGGGAAATGCTGGTTGACGTTGTCTTTACGGATAACCTGACCGGGCGCTTCAGTGGCAGCTGGATCGACTCGGTGCTGACCGACGCGCGTATGGACACTTACGCGCTGTTCCCCAGCTTCTACACCGACGACTCCACCTGCACGCCTGAGGCCATCCAGGCCATTCCGGATCCAACGCCCGACGAGGACAATGGCAACGAAGCACAGCGCGACAAGGCCGGTGACTGCCGGCAGATCTCCGGCGACGTGAGCGGCAACACCCAGATGCGCCAGCCGGAATGGAAGGGCAGCGCGACGCTCACCTACGAGCGCGGTCTCGCGGGCGACTGGACCTGGTTCGCGCGAACCGATGCCAACTACCTGGGCAAGATCTACGTGGGCAACGACAACCAGAATTGGCTTCCGGCCCGCACTAACGTGGACGCGCGACTGGGCGTCAAGTCAGCCCGCTACTCGGTGGAGTTCTGGGTCAAGAACCTCTTCGAGAACAACAACCCGATCGCGGCGTTCCGGGATATCTACTGGACCAACGACGACGATATCCAGGGTCTCCAGAATCCGCCGGATGTGCGGGCCGCGTCGAATTTCGACGACTTCCCGCCGCTGCGGATGTCGATCACCTACCCGAGCCTGCGCACCTACGGTCTCACCGGCAAAGTGCGCTTCGGCGGGGCCGAGAACTAAGGCCCGCTTCGGCTGACCGGGCGACGCTGCGGCAGCAACTAGGCCCAGGAGTCAAAAAGCCCCGCTTCGGCGGGGTTTTTTGCGAGCGGAATAAGGAGAACCGGACCGGCGTCAGTACATACCCTGATGTAGCGGCGCTGCTCTCTGCCTATCATTAGCCGGGTTATGGCGAGCAGCGATCTGACACAAAGCGCGGACCTGACGCGCCACTCGCATGGTACCGGGGCACTCCGCAGCCGGCGGCCGCAATACGTTGACTACCTGCCGCCCTGCAACGACGCCTGCCCCGCCGGTGAAAACATCCAGGCGTGGCTCGCGCTGGCGCAGGCCGGCAACTTCGAAGCAGCCTGGCGGCAACTCGTGGTGGACAATCCGATGCCGTCGATTCACGGCCGGGTCTGCTATCACCCGTGTGAAGAGGTGTGCAATCGCGCCCACACCGACAGCGCCGTCAGTATTCACGCGATAGAGCGCTTCCTTGGCGACATGGCGCTGCAGAAGGGCTGGCAGTTCGCAAAGCCTGCGGCCCTCAGCGGCAAGAAGATCCTGATCGTCGGCGCCGGCCCCAGCGGTCTGTCCGCCGCCTACCATCTGGCACGCCTTGGTCACACGGTGGAGATCCATGAAGCCGGGCCGGTGGCGGGCGGGATGATGCACTTCGGCATCCCGGCGTACCGCATGCCACGCGCCGAGCTCCACGCCGAAGTGCAGCGCATCGAGCAACTCGGCGTCAGGATCGTGCTGAATCATCGCGTCGAGGATGTGCTGGCCGAAAAAGCCGCGGGCGGCTTCGACGCCGTATTCGTCGCTGTCGGCGCCCACATCAGCAAGCATGTCGACATTCCGCACCGCGATGCCGGCAAGTTCCTCGATGCCGTCAGTTTCTTGAGCAGCGCCAACCGTGGCGAGCCGCCGAAGCTTGGCCGGCGAGTGGCGATTTACGGTGGCGGTAATACCGCGATGGACGCGGCCCGGACGGCCAAGCGGCTCGGCGCCGAAGAGGCGATGATCATTTACCGGCGCGACCGCAAGAGCATGCCGGCTCACGATTTCGAGGCGGATGAGGCGCTGGAAGAAGGCGTCAAGATCAACTGGCTGCGCACGATCAAGGAAATCGACCGTTCGACCTTCAAGGTCGAGGTCATGGCGCTCGACGCGGATGGCCGTCCGCAGCCCACCGGCAAATTCGAGACCCTCGAGGCCGACACCCTGATCCTCGCAGTGGGACAGGACACCGATACGCGGTTTCTTCAGGCCGTGCCCGGCATAGAGTTCAAGCCGGACCACACCGTCGTCGTCGACGAGAACATGATGACGGGGCACCCGGGCATCTTTGCGGGCGGCGACATGGTGCCGAGCGAGCGTTCCGTCACCATTGCCGTCGGTCACGGCAAGCATGCGGCACGCCATCTCGATGCCTGGCTGAAAGGCACAACGTACCGACGCGCACCGCGGCATCCCCTGATCGGTCACGAGAAACTTCACCTGTGGTATCGCACCAGCGCACCGCAGGTGGAACAGGCGCGGCTTCCGGTCAACGAGCGTGCCGGTACCTTTGATGAGATCCTGCACAACCTGTCCGAAGACGCAGCCTTGTTCGAAGCGCGACGCTGCCTCTCCTGCGGCAACTGCTTTGAATGCGACGGCTGTTTTGGCGCCTGCCCCGAAGACGCGATCATCAAGCTCGGACCGGGCAAGCGGTATCAGATCAATTTCGACCTCTGTACGGGCTGCGCGGTTTGCTACGAGCAATGTCCCTGCGATGCGATCGAGATGATCGACGAGCCCGATCCGGCCCAGGCTGCACGTCCGTGACGACGAAACGCACGCTCGATGCCAACGAGGCGGTTGCGCGCGTCGCTTACGCCGTCAGTGAAGTCTGCTCGATCTACCCGATAACGCCCTCCTCGCCAATGGCTGAACACGCGGACGAGTGGTCGGCCAGCGGCACGCCCAACATCTGGGGCCAGGTTCCCGACATCATCGAAATGCAGAGCGAAGGTGGTGCGGCCGGCACCGCCCACGGCGCCCTGCAGACCGGCGCCCTGACAACCACGTTCACGGCGTCGCAGGGCCTGATGCTGATGCTGCCTAACATGTACAAGATCGCGGGCGAACTGACCTCGGCGGTCTTCCACGTGGCATCGCGGTCGCTTGCTGCGCAGGCGCTGTCGATATTCGGCGATCACCAGGATGTCATGGCGGCACGCACGACCGGCTTCGGGCTGCTGGCCGCCTCCTCGGTCCAGGCGGCCCAGGACCTCGCGCTGATCAGTCACGCGGCAACGCTGGATGCGCGCGTGCCGTTCATCCATTTTTTTGACGGCTTCCGCACCTCGCACGAGGTCAGCAAGATTGACCTGCTGTCGCCGGATGAAATGCGCGCGATGATCAATCCGCAGCGGGTCTATGAGCATCGGTCGCGGGGCCTGAATCCCGATAACCCCTTCATCCGGGGCACTGCGCAAAACCCCGATGTGTATTTTCAGGCACGCGAGAGCGTCAACCGCTTTTATGCGGCAACGCCCGGTATCGTGCAGGCGACGATGGACCGTTTCGCGGCGCTCACCGGCAGGTCATACCACCTGTTTGACTACCATGGCGATCCGCAGGCGGAGCGGCTGATCATCCTGATGGGTTCCGGCGCCGACACCGTGCTGCAGACGCTCGACAGCCTGGCCCGGCCGGGGCTCGGCTTTATCAACGTCAGGCTCTATCGGCCATTTTCGGCGCAACACCTGCTGGCCGCCATCCCGGCCCCGGTGCGCTCGATCGCCGTACTCGACCGCACCAAGGAGATTGGCGCCAGCGGTGAGCCCCTGTACCAGGACGTCGTTACCTCGCTCGCCGAGGCCGTCGCAGAGGGCAACCTGGCGCGTATGCCGCGCGTGATCGGCGGGCGTTATGGCCTGTCGTCGAAGGAGTTCACGCCGGCGATGGTCATGGCCATTTACGACGAGCTGCAAAAGGCCCAGCCCAGGAACCATTTTACGATCGGCATCAACGACGACGTTACGCACACGAGTCTCGACTACGATGCGACGTTTACGCTTGAAGAACAGGACGTTACGCGCGCATTATTCTTCGGCCTTGGCTCTGACGGCACGGTTGGCGCGAACAAGAACAGCATCAAGATCATCGGCGAAAACACCGATCTTTACTGCCAGGGCTACTTCGTCTACGACTCGAAGAAATCCGGCTCACGCACAGTGTCACACCTGCGCTTCGGGCCGCGGCCGATTCACGCTCCGTACCTGATCCAGTCGGCGACTTTCATTGCCTGTCATCAGTTCGACCTGATCCGGAAAATCGAGGTGCTGCGTAACGCCGCGGACGGCGCGGTGTTTCTGCTCGACTGTCCATACGCGGCGGATCAGGCCTGGGACCAGCTGCCGCAGCCGGTGCAGGAGATCATCCGGGAACGGCATATACGCCTGTATGTCATTGATGCCACGCGCGTCGCGCAGGACGCCGGCATGGGGAAGCGCATCAATACGGTCATGCAGGCCTGTTTCTTTGCCCTGTCGGGCGTACTGCCGCGGGAAGAGGCGGTACAACAGATCAAACAGGCGATCACGAAGAGCTATCAGGGCAAGGGACAGGACGTCCTCGACCGGAACTATGCGGCAGTCGATGCGGCACTTGATCATCTCTATGAAGTCGATGTCCCGCCGGATCGACTCAGTAATCGGCCGCTGGACGAGCTCGTCCCTGAGGAGGCACCGCGCTTCGTGCGGGAAGTGACCGCGGCAATGATGCGTGGCCACGGCGACGACCTGCCGGTGAGCATGCTGCCTGCCGATGGCACGTATCCGAGCGGCACGACACGCTGGGAGAAGAGCAACGTTTCGGACCGCATCCCCGTCTGGGACAAGGATCTTTGCATCCAGTGTGGCAACTGCAGCTTTGTCTGCCCGCACAGTGTCATCCGGGCCAAGTTCTTTCACGAGAGCGCCCTGAGCAAGGCTCCCGCGGATTTTCCGTCCGCACCGATCAGTGCGCGCGGCTTCCCCGAGACGCGCTATACGCTGCAGGTCTATCTCGAGGACTGCACGGGCTGCCGCCTCTGCGTCGATGCCTGTCCGGTGCGGAGCCCGGACGATCCGGAAGTTCGCGCGATCAACATGGCCGACAAGGCGCCGGTGCTCGAGCAGGGCAAACAGCATATCGACTTTTTCGAGACCCTCTCGTTCAATGATCGCGCGAGCGTGGATTTTTCCTCAGTTCGCGGTACCCAGTTCCTCCAGCCACTCTTCGAATTTTCCGGCGCCTGTGCCGGCTGCGGCGAGACGCCTTACGTGCGCCTGCTGTCGCAATTGTTTGGTCCACGCCTGCTGGTTGCCAATGCCACCGGCTGTTCGTCGATTTACGGCGGCAATCTGCCGACGACGCCGTGGAGCACGAACAAGGAGGGCAGCGGTCCGGCGTGGTCAAACTCCCTGTTCGAGGACAACGCCGAATTCGGTCTGGGCATGCGCATTGCCGCGGATCACCACATGGACATCGCCAAGGAGCTCGTCACGGAACTCGCGCCACACATCGGGGCGACATTTGCCGACGACCTGATCAATGCGCGTCAGCGCCTCGGCAGTGAGCTCCGGGCACAACGCGCTCGGGTTGCGGAACTGAAACGCAAGCTCAAGCCGATGCTCGCTGGCGAGCATGCCGACAAGGCCGCCGCGCTGCTGTCGATTGTTGATCATCTCGTTCGCCGCAGTATCTGGCTGGTCGGAGGCGACGGCTGGGCGTATGACATCGGGTCCGGCGGACTGGACCACGTGCTTGCCAGCGGCCGCAATATCAATGTGCTCGTGCTCGATACCGAGGTTTACTCGAACACCGGCGGCCAGATGTCGAAGGCGACGCCGATCGGCGCCTCGGCGAAATTCGCGTCCGCGGGCAAGCGCATCGGCAAGAAGGACCTGGCGCTGCAGGCGGTGTCCTACGGCGATGTCTACGTTGCCCAGGTGGCGATGGGCGCAAACCCGCAGCAAACGCTGCTCGCCATGCGTGAGGCAGAAGAGTATCCCGGACCGTCACTGATACTGGCTTACAGCCACTGTATTGCGCACGGCTATGACATGGCAGACGGCATGCAGCAGCAGAAGCTCGCGACCGCCTGCGGCTACTGGCCGCTGATTCGCTACAACCCCGCGCTGCGCGCAGCGGGCAAGAAGCCGTTCGTGCTCGACTCACCGCGACCCAGCATTCCGCTCAAGCAATACGCCTACAACGAAATGCGCTACAAGATCCTCACGCAAACGCATCCTCTGGAGGCTGAGAAGCTCATGCAGAGTGCGCAGGAACTGGTGGAGCTTCGCTGGCAGACCTACGAACACATGGCGAAGCAGGCACCGGCGAAGTTTCAGACCACGATTCGCTAGGCATCGACCCGACGGGCGGGGGTTGGAGCGGGTGATGGGAATCGAACCCACGTTAGCAGCTTGGGAAGCTGCAGTTCTACCATTGAACTACACCCGCATTGGGCACGATTCTAGAGCATGACGGATACGCCCCACCAGCGACCGATCCGGAGCTTCGTCCGCCGCGCCGGACGCCAGACCCGTGCCCAGGAACGCGCGTTGCGCGACTTGTGGCCGCGCTTTGGCCTCCCGGCGCCCGCGGAGGGCGCCAGCCCGATCCTGGACCTGGAGGCCGCCTTCGGCCGGGCAGCGCCCACCGTGCTCGAGGTCGGGTTTGGCAATGGCGACGCACTGGTCGGCATGGCCGCCGAAAGCCCGGAGCGGAATTTCCTGGGCGTCGACGTGCACGCGCCGGGCGTGGGCCATTGCCTGCTGGCCATCGAACGCCTCGGGCTGCGCAACGTGCGCCTGCTGATGCAGGACGCCGTAGAGGTGCTGCGCGAGCGCCTGGCGGACAACAGCCTGGCCGGCGTCCACCTGTATTTTCCGGATCCCTGGCACAAGAAGCGGCACCACAAGCGGCGGCTGGTCCAGCCGGACTTCGTTGCAGTCCTCGCCGCCCGGCTTGCCCCGGGCGGCTACGTCCACGTTGCCACCGACTGGCCTGACTATGCACAGCACATTGAAGCAGTGTTCGCCGGAAGTGGCGCATTCAGACCGGCCGGTCCGGCGCTGATGCCCGGCAACCGTCCCCATACCCGTTTTGAAGCGCGCGGTGAACGACTGGGCCATCCCATACGGGAAATGATCTACGCACGCATGCCCTGAGTATTAAAAACGGATTTCCGGTATACCCATCGTGCGGTAAATGCGCTATAAAAATCTCAGGATCTGATCAGGTAACGCACATGAACGAAAGAGCCATGTCTGTGGGTATCGCAATTCCGGAAATCGGCAACTGGTTCCGGGGTGATAACGGCAAGACGTTCGAAGTGGTCGCGGTCGATGACAAGGACCGGACCATCGAGATCCAGCACTTCGACGGCACACTTGAGGAAATCGACGCGGAAGGCTGGCAAGAGATGGCTGCCCAGCCGATCGATCCCCCCGAGGACTGGTCAGGCTCGATGGACGTCGACGATGACGATCTGCCCGAAGACGAAGAAAAACACCAGAATTTCGACGACCCGCTGGATTTCGTCGACAGCTACGACTCGTGAAAACCGGGGACCTGCCTCATTTCCCCTGGAAATGAGGCAGGTCCCCGGTTTTCACCAGCACTTCACCGTTTTCAACCCGGCACTCGAGCGGTGTCAGCGAGCGGCCAGCGCACGGGCCGAACACGCACAGGCCGGATTCCGGCTCGAACAGCGCGCCGTGCGACGCGCAGCGCAACAGCGCCTGGCCCGGCACCAGAAACTCATCGTCGGCCAGGTTGAGCGGGTGGCGCTTGTGGGGGCAGACGTTGGCATAGGCCCGGAGCCGGCCATTTACCTGCACGAGAAAGCCCCGGAACGGCCAGTCACCCTCGCCGACGAAAAATTCCCGGGTGCCCGGATCACCCAGATCGGCAAGGCAGGCCACCGCCTTCATCCTTTCACTCATCCAGCCTGTCCACCTGCCGCCTGAGCAGCACCAGCGCGATCAGGCCCGGGATGGCCGTGAAGAAGGTAATGGTGAAGAAACTGCTCCAGCCCACGGCGTCCACCAGGTACGCGGCGGGTGGCCCGAGGAAGTTGCGGGCGACGCTCGCGAGCGCCGACAGCAGCGCATACTGGAAGGCGCTGAATCGCGCGTCACACAGGCCCATCAGGAACGCGACAAAAGCCGCAGCGCCCATTCCGCCCGCAAAATTGTCGAAACCAAGGGCGATGATCATCAGCGTGGTGCTCTTGCCGGTCGCGGCGAGCAGCGCGTAGAGCAGGTTGGTCAGCGCCTGCAGGATTCCGAAAATCAGCAGCGAGCGGAACAGCCCGAGTCGCGCCAGGAATATGCCGCCCACGAAAGTGCCCAGCAGCGTCAGCGTGATCACCACCGTCTTGGATATCGCGCCCACTTCCAGCGCCGAAAAGCCCATGCCCTTGATCAGGAAGACGGTAACCAGCTTCAGCGCGAACGCGTCGCCGAACTTGTAGAGGACGATCAGGCCGAGCAATGCCCAGCCCTCGGGCCGGCCGAGAAATTCCCGCAACGGGTCAACGACGGCCGCCGTGAGCGTGCGCGGCGGCGGCGCTACCCGCTCCGGCTCGGGCGCCGACCAGGTGAACAGCACCGTGGCGCCCATGATGGCGGCCATCAGCAGGTAGGTGTTACGCCAGCCGATCACGTCGGACAGGATCAGCGCCAGGGCCCCGGTGATCCATGTCGCCACCCGCCAGCCGACCTGCGTGGCGGTGGAGCCGATACCGCGCTCTTCAGGCCGCAGCGTATCGGCGCGGTAGGCATCGATCACGATGTCCTGCGTGGCCGAGATGAAGGCAATGAGCAGGGCGATGGCCGCCACCGCGTAGATCGCCTCGTTCGGCGCCTGCATGCCGAGCAACGCGATGAGACCGGCGAGCACCAGCTGCAGCAGCAGCATCCAGCCCCGCCGCCGGCCCAGTACCGGCAGCGCGTAGCGATCGAGAATGGGCGCCCAGAGGAACTTGAAGGCGTACGGCGCGCCGACCAGCGTGAGCCAGCCGATGGTCTTGATGTCCAGGTCCAGCGTGGACAGCCAGGCCTGCAAGGTGCTGTCCGGCAGGTTGAACGGCAGGCCCGACGCAAAGCCCAGGGTGAGCGCCGCGGCGACGCGCCGGTTGGCAATCAGGTCCCGCAGGCGGGTGCGGGCCATCGCCTACCGCCCCGATCCGGGATTGAGGTCGAAATCCATGATCAGCGGCGCGTGGTCGGAGTAGCGCTTGTCCCGGTAAATCCTGGCGCCACGGGCGGCGCCCTTCAGGCCGGGCGTACCGATCTGGTAGTCGATGCGCCAGCCCACGTTCTTCGCCCAGGCCTGGCCACGATTGGACCACCAGGTGTACTGGTCTGGCTCCGGGTTTACTTCGCGAAAGGTATCCGTGAACCCCTGCGGCCCAAACAGGTTGTCCAGCCAGGCTCGTTCCTCGGGAAGAAAGCCGGAATTCTGCCGGTTGCCACGCCAGTTTTTCAGGTCGATTTCCTTGTGGGCGATATTCCAGTCACCGCAAAAAAGGTACTGGCGGCCGTCTTGCCGGCGGCTGTCCTGGCCGAGCCCGCCCAGATGGACGCCGAACTCCTTCATGAAGCGAAACTTGGCCTGCTGGCGCTCCTCGCTGGACGACCCGGACGGAAGGTACACCGATACGACGCTGAGCTGGCCGAAGCGAGCCTCGAGATAGCGACCCTCGGCATCGAACTCCGCCGAGCCGAAGCCCCGCAGAACCTCGTCGGGTTCCTGCCTCGTGAAGAGCGCCACGCCGCTGTAACCCTTGCGTTGCGCCGCCTCGTAGAAGCAATGGAACTGTCGCGGATGGAATTGCGCCGCCAGAATCTGGTTAGCCTGGGCCCGCACTTCCTGCAGGCACACCACATCCGCGCGCTGGCGTGCGAGCCAGTCGAACAGGCCCTTGCGGGCAGCCGAGCGGATGCCGTTGACGTTGAGGGTGATA
>Ga0224500_10001836_pt1 | contig 12072 bp, 11 predicted proteins | sample SF_Oct11_sed_USG_FD_168126 | JGI IMG/M metagenome (GOLD analysis project Ga0224500, IMG submission 168126) | Sediment microbial communities from San Francisco Bay, California, United States - SF_Oct11_sed_USGS_4_1 | ecosystem: Environmental > Aquatic > Marine > Sediment | place: USA: California... | reverse complement strand
CGCATACTTCCGGGTGAGCTCGCGAAGCGTCGACTCCGACTCCGTCCGATGCCCTCGCGCATGTTGCACGAGCACGGTTCCGAGCAGGCGAAACGTGTCGTGCGACTCCTGCTCGACCTCCCGCCAGGCCTCGTCGAGCCGCCCTTGCGCCAGGTAGACGCGGCCGAGCAGGTAGTGCAGCCGCGCCCGCTCGTGCGGGCTGAGCTCGAGGGCCTTGCCGAACGTGCGCTCGGCCTCCGCCAGGCGTTGCGTGTAGAGATGCTGCAGCCCGGCGTTCGCATAGGCCTCGACGTTCAAGGGGTCGAGCGCAAGCGCTCTGCCGACCAGCGCGCGCGCCTCCTCCCATTGGCCGAGGTTCTGCATCAGCGTGGCGGCGAGGATCAGCAACTGCGCGTCGTCGGGCGCCAATCGCAACGCGCGGCGCAGCGCCGCCTCTGCGCCGCGCCAGTCCCAGTCGTGCCAGAGGAGGATCGCGCCCAGCGCCCAGTGGCTCGCCGCCACATCGGGCCCCAGGGCCAGGGCACGCTGCGCCGCCTCGCGCGCGCGCGCCGCGCCCGCGGAGATCGGCGCCCAGGCATTGACCTCCTGGCGCAGGTAGCCGAACGACAGCGACGCCCACGCGGCCGCGTAGTCGGGATCCAACTCGAGCGCGCGACGGAAACACCCGATCGCCTTCGTCGTGTCCTGATTGTTGTAGCGGTTGAGGAAGAAGGTGCCCTCGAGGTAGAGCTGGTAGGCCTCGGCGTTGCGGCTGCGGCCCTGCACCGCCGCCTGCACCTCGGCCGTCAGTTCGGCGGCGTCGGTCGCGCGCGCGCGGTCGCCGAGGAGGGCCGGGCGCATCTCCCTGACGACGGCATGCGCGATGTCGTCCTGCACCGCGAAGATGTCCTGCAGTTCGCGATCGTAGGTCTGCGACCATTGCTGCGAGTCGGTCGCGGCATTGACCAACTGCACTGCGACGCGCACGCGCGTCCCGGCCTTGCGCACGCTGCCTTCGAGCACGCTGGCAACGTTGAGCTTGCGCGCCACCGCCGGGATGTCCGCCTTCGTTCCCTTGAAGCTGAACGCGGAGGTCCGGGACGCAACTCGCAGCCCACGGATCTTCGACAGGACGTTGAGCAGCTCCTCGGACAGGCCGTCGGCGAAGTACTCGTTGGCCGCGTCGTCGCTGATGTTGACGAACGGCAGCACGACGATCGAAGGAACCTCGGGCTGCGTGGGTGGCGCTGCGACGGTCGCGACACCCGTGGCCTGCGCGGCCATGGCATCGGGCCTCAGCGTGAACCGGTAGCCCCTGCCGGAAACGGTGGCAATCGCCTCGGCGCCGAGGATCTTGCGCAGCGCCGACACCTGAACCTGGAGGTTGTTCTCCTCGACCACGACGCCCGGCCAGACCCGATCGAGCAACTCACCCTTGGGCACGAGCTGCCCCGCGCGCTCGACGAGCACGACCAGCAGTTCGAAGGCGCGCGGGCTCAGCGCCACGGGCTCGCCGCCCACGAGCAGTTGCTGCGCCGCCGGCCGCAACTCGAAGCGGCCGAAGCGGTAGTCGGGGGAGGGTGCGGTTGCGGCCATGCGCGCCGGTGTCGGGCTGGGCTTCTTGCCAGTCTATGCCAGCTGCCGGCGGCGGGCAGCGGCCGCGTCTTCATGACATTTCAACATTCATCAGCAGAGATTCAGCGTCGCTGATGGACGGTCGCGGGCGAGCGCAAGAAACTGTCGCCACAGTCCCCGCCAACCCACAGGAGAACACCATGCAAACCATCCGCCGCAGCGCCAACTCCCGGCCCACGAGCTTCGACGACATCGGCTTCGCCGCCTGCCTTGGTGCGATCGCCCTCGCGCTCGCGCTGTCCATGGCCTGGGTCGTTGCCACCGATCCGCAATCCAGCGCTCCGCTCGCCGCAGCCGCGACTTCGCAGACGGGCGCCGAGTCCTTCTCGGCGACGCAGGCGAACAGCGCCGCGCGTTCCTGAACGGAGTCCCCGGGGGCGGCGGCGCTCCGCAGTGCGCCGGTGGATGCGTACCAAGTCCTGGGATTCGGCCTCGACCCTGGCGAGGCGGATCAAGAATCATCGCGACGACAAGCGCGGCGCCGATGCGGGCCGGCGCGCGCTGTCGCGCAGCAGTTGCTGCAACGCTTGAAGCAGCACGCGCAGTCAACAACAACCCCGAGGCGCGCGCGACGATCGGCTCCGAGAAGGTCGCAAAGGCGCCTCCGGGCGGCCACCTGTTGCTGCTTGGCCTCGTAGACCAATCCGAACAGCGCCACATTGCACGGCAGGCTGTCGTCCAGTCCGGCCGACGACTTCAGCGGCATCGCGTTGCTTGGGTGCGAGAGCGGCGTGCCGGTCTTGCCTTGGTACCCGGTCGCGGTCTCGATCCGACCGAGGGCAGTTCGATCTCATGTGACGCTGAACCCGCTGCAAGTGCAGGCTCGGCTCAAGCCGCGGTGCGGGGCGCATGCACCCCTGCGGGATCGCCGGCGCAGGGGTGGCCAGTGTGCGCGTGCAGTGGAACACCGTCGCGAGATGCATTGAGCGAGTGATTGCTTTTGGAGCGGGCTGTGTTGGGCGGCTTAGGTCCGGAGAGGGTCGCTCTCGCGCATCCGACTCGACGGCTTGGAACGATCGCGATGTGACCACAGCAAGCTTTCGGGCTTCGGCGCTTGGCGTTCCCCAAGCCGCCAAAGAAGACGGCGGCACTCGCCGCCCGGTGATTGAGCTTCAAACGCGCTCCAGGCCTATGCTGCGTCGCCTCGTACAAGGAGCAACCACCATGAATCTCGATGAGAAGGGCCTGGCCACGCGCCGGGCCGTGCTGGGCCACACCTACGTCGATGGCGCGCTGGCCAAGGCCACGCCGTTCACCGCCCCGCTGCAGGAACTGGTGACGCGCCACGCCTGGGGCAACACCTGGCAGCGCCCGGGCATCGACCTGCGCACGCGCAGCATCGTCACGGTGTCGATGCTGGTGGCGCTGGGCCGCATGCACGAGCTCAAGATCCACGTGCGAGGCGCGCTGAACAACGGCGTGACCAAGGAGGAGCTGCAGGAGATCTTCCTGCACGCCAGCGTGTACTGCGGCTTTCCGGCCGCGGTGGACGCCTTCCGCACGGCGGCTGAGGTGGTCGACGCCGCGAGCTAGGTCACCCGCCCGAACCACAACACCGACAGCCCCGCCCCGGCCAGCAGCAGCACCGCCGCCGCTCCGGCCAGCAGGGCCGTCAGTTCGGTTTCGCGCTTGCTCACCTGCAGGCGCGAGCCGAGCTTCTGGTAGACGCTGCGCAACGCCTCGGCGGTGCCGGCATGGTGGTACTCGCCGCGGGTCATCTGCGCCACGTGGCGCAGCGTGGGTTCGTCCAGTTGAAGGTAGATCGCCATCTCTTCGCCCATCGCGGCATGGCCGTCGGGCGTGCCCAGGCCCACCACGGTGATTCGCACGCCGCGGTCGGCCGCCATCTTGGCGGCTTCCAGCGTGTCCACCCCTGTGGTGCGACGGCCGTCGGAGAGCAGGATGATCGCGGCCGACTCGTAGGAGCCGGGCGGCACCGGCGTGATCTCCTTCGGCGCGGGCTTGTCGACCTTCTTCTCGTCCAGGCTGCGCGCCGCCGTCCCGCGGCGCGGCGCACCGAAGGTCATCTCGCCCAGGTCGATACCGTGGTCGGGGAACAGCTCGGCCAGGCACACCACGATGGCGTTGCCGATGGCCGTGCCGTACTGCATCTGGATCGCGTCGATCGCGCCCACGAGCGCGGGGCGGTCGGTCGTGGCCCGCTGCGCCACCTGCGCGCTGCCCGCAAAGGTGACCAGCCCCACTTCGATGTGCCTGGGCACCTCGGCCAGGAAGGCCTTGGCCGCCTCCTGCGCGGCCACCATGCGCGAGGGCTGCACGTCGGCCACGCGCATGCTGCGCGAGATGTCCATCGCGAGCAGGATCGTCGACCTGGCCCAGGGCAGCGGCACCGCCGCACTCGGCCGCGCCAGGGCCAGCAGCAGCAGCACCAGCGACACGAAGAACAGCGCCGGCGGCACATGCCGCTGCCAGGAGCGGCCCACGACCTCGCGCACGACGCGCAGGCTGGCGTACGCGCGCGCCGCCTTGCCGCGCCGCCGCAGCAGCCACAGGTAGAGCGCCGGCAGCAAGGGCAGCAACAGCATCCACCACAGGTTGTGAGGCCACAAAAAGTGCATCGGCTCCACCGGCCTTGCGCGCGGGCATCGGAGGCGGATTCTGTATCGTGGTGTGGCGACATCGATCAAGTTGTCGAGCACGGCGGGGCCGCGCAGCCGTTTCCGACCCCTTCGTGTACGCTGCGCGGTCACACTCGCAATCGACCCGAGGATCCCGATGAGCAAGCCCCGCCTGACCTATTTCGACTTCGCCGGCAGCCGCGGCGAGGAATGCCGCATTGCGCTGCACCTGGCCGGCATCGACTTCGACGACGAGCGCGTCAAGAACGCCGACTGGCCGGCGCTGAAGCCGCGCATGCCGTTCGGCGCGATGCCCGTGCTGCAGATGCCGGGCAAGCCGCCTCTGGCGCATTCCAACGCCATCCTCGTGTTCATCGGCCGCCAGCACGGCCTTCATCCGGTCGACGCCTTCGAGGCCGCACGGCACGAGGCGGTGATGTGCGCCGTCGAGGAACTGCGCCACACGATCACGCCGACGCTGCGCATTTCCGACCCCGAACAGAAGCGTGCAGCGCGCGAGGCGCTTTCTGCGAACGAACTCGCGACGTGGGGCAGCCAGGTCGAGCGCCAACTGGGCGACGGCCCTTTCGTCGGCGGGCAGTCGCTCCAGGTTGCCGACATCAAGGTGTACATGGTCGTCCGCTGGCTGACCTCGGGCACGCTGGATCACGTGCCCACCACGGTGCTCGATCACTGCCCGAAGCTCCTGCGCCTGTACCGTGCCGTCGGTGAGCATCCGGGCGTGAAGGCCTGGATGGCGAAGTCGGCGCAATGATGTTTGGCAAAGCGGCCGGAGGGCGCCGCGTGCGGCTGTTGCGAAGCGCCTCGCACAACCGGCTGCATGCGCTGCGGAGCCAAGTCTGAAAATCGTCCGCGACTGAATCGCTGCCGCAGTGCACGAGCGGTGGCCCCGAGGCCGGGCCTCTAGCGGACCAACCCCATTTCGGCGAGGCACCGGTCTGAGAGTTGACCCGCCTGCGCAGCGAACAGCCCCTTGTACCGCTGGCCACCCTCTGCGAAGGTGTCCTTGACGGGTTCCAGGCTGGACGACGAGTAATCGAACGCCCGGCCGACGACGCGGCCCGTCCGTGCATCGACGACCCGCATGTCGATGCCCAGGAACAACTGGCCCGTGGTCAACTCGTAGTGCCGGATCGCCACCTCGACCACCTGTGTCGGCACGCCGTCGGCGGCCAGGCGCGCGTAATCCGCCACTGGCGTGTTGTCCTCGCGCCAGGCGCGCACGGCCCGGATCCACCGGTTCGACAACATGTCCACCTCGGCCGTGCCCACGCCCGGCACCGGCCTGAGTGCCGCATCGATCGTGACCGTTGCACCGCCGGGCTCGAGCCGCGCGCGCACGTGCTCGGCGATGACCCGCGTCGGCTCCCAGCCCGAGGCTCCTCGCAGCTCGGCGTCCAGCGCGCGGGTCGCTCGAGCGCTGCGCTCGACGGCATCCGGCATGCCGGCCGCGAGCTGCAACAGGTTGAAGACGCCGAACGCCGGCTGGCCCGCCGAGATGATGAACAACCCGCCGCCGCTGGCCGGCACGACGAGCGGCGGCGATTCGAACGGCACGACATGCACGCGCGAACTGGCAGGTGGCGGCCCGTCCGGAACCCTTTGCGTGGCATTGGCGGCGCAACCGGCAACGATGCCCAGAGCGGCCGCATGGAGGACCGCAACGGCGATGCGACAGATCGCGCGCGCGGCGCTCCTGCGGCATTTGCGGTTTCGGTGCGCGAAGAACGCCATGCGCAATGCAGCGCTCAGTGCGCGGGCACGAAGCGGGTGACGGATGCCACGGCATCCTGCAGGTCGCCTTGCCTGAACAGCAGCGGCACCGTGTCGTTGGTCAGGTAGGCCGGCAGGAGGTTCGTGTAGAACGGCGTGCCCGGGATGCCACTGGTGCCGCCCGGCCACGCCGATTCGGCGCGCACGCCGGGCATGCTGGCTTCGGCAACGAAGCGATTGACCGGACCGCGGTTGAACATGAAGTCGTTGGCGGCGTCGGCGCGCAGGTCGAACTTCGCCGGGTCCACCGTGCCGTAGCCGCCATCGGTGGGCAAGCCGGGCAGCGCATCACCGAGGGGATTCGTCGTCGGCACGTTGAAGGCGCCGCCGAGCGGGTGCGCGAACACGATGCGGTGCAACCGGCCCCAGCGATAGTCGTTCTGGCTCGTCGACGCTGCGAACGCCGGCGCGAAAGCCGGTCCGGCAAGTTGCGCGAGACCCTCGGCGATGCTTCGCAGCAGCAGGATGTCGCGGCAATCCTCGGCGTTCGTGACGCCGGCCACGGCGAAGAAATTCAACCCCGAAGCGCCCACACCGGGCTGCGGCCGTTCCATCAGGTTCCGTAGTGCGGTGAGCGTGCGGTCGGCGTCGGGCTTGGGCAAGCCGACCATGCGGGCGTCGATGGTGTTGGCGATGAAGCGCCCCCGCCACACGCTGTAGATCGTCGCTGCCACGCTGTCGGCCACTTCCTGCGCCGTGGGCTCACCCAGCATGCCGTTCACGTCGCTCGCGTCGTAGCCCTGCGGGATGCCCGTCGGCGCTTTGCGCGACCAGGCCGTGAGGCGCGCCACCGCCTCCGCCACGCCGGCCGCGCCCGCAGCGTTCACGAGCAACGGCTCCGCCGACGGCGCCGAGGCGCGTGCGTAGGCCGTCACGATGTGGGGCACGAAAGACTGCGCATCGGGAAGCACCACGTCGGCCTGGATCGCCTGCATGTCGGCGAACGACACCGGGCCCGCCATCAGCTTGGACTTCAGCAACTCGGTGATCCGCCCGGCCCGCAGGCCTGCGTCGAAACCGGCGTTCAGGTAGTACAGGCCGCCGCCCGGGCGCAACTGGTTGAGCGGGTTGTTGTCGAGCGAGGTCCCCGCAGGGTCGTTGTTGGCATTGACGAACCAGCCCGCCAGCGGATTCACCAGATGCGGCATCTCGCTCGCCGGCAGGATCTCGTACGGGATCGCCTGGCCCGGCTGCGGGTTTGCGACGGGCAGCCACTCGTTGCCGCCGCTGCCGTTGCGGACGAACCAGGGCGGCAGCCCGGTCACGGTGCCGCTTTGCAGGTCCTCGCGCAGCGGCACTTCAGACGCTGCGAAGTAGGCGATGTTGCCGTCGACGTCGGCGTAGGCAAGGTTCTGCGTTCCCGAATCGAACCATTGCACCCCGCGCTGGAAGTCGGCCAGGTTGCGCGCATGGTTCCACGTGTACAGCGCATCGACTTCGCGCGTCCCGCTGAAGCCGGTGTACTGCACGCTGAGGGCCTTGCCCGTCGCCATGTCGAGCTGCACGATCGGGCCGTTGTTGCGGCGCGGAACGATCAGCGTCGCGGCCGGAACAGCGCCCCCCGGCGGCACGGTCACGAGGTTGTCTGGCGTGCCGTCGCCGGGCGTGTTGTAGCGATAGGTCTCGGGGATCGGGATCACGTGCTCGAGCGCCCCGCGGTAGATGGAGCTCAGTCCACTAGGTGAATTCGCATCGGGAACCAGTTGCTCCTGGAACACGTCGGTCACGTCGAGCGGGCTCACCGTTGCGCCCCAGGCGATTCGCCGGGTCTGCCCGACGACGACGAAGGGCGCGCCGGCAAAGCTGTTGCCCATTACGTCGTGGTCGCCGTGGGACAGATGGATCGGATAGAACGTCGACGGCTGTTCCAGCCCCAGGTGCGGATCATTGGCCACCAGGGGCCGGCCGTTGACCGTATTGCGTCCGGCCACCGCCCACTGATTCGATCCGGGCCGCTTGTCGCGCTCCATCCGGTCCTTGAAGAACGGCAGGTCGCGGACACGGTCGGCGTACCTTCGCGCCAGTGCCGCCCCAGAGGGATCGTCGTTCGCGCGCCAATGGCCCGTGGCCGTGGCCGCAGCGGCGCCGGCCTGCGAGGCGTCGGGCACCGTCGAGGCCATGTAGAACGGCTGCACACGCCAGAGGTCCTCGCTGAACAACGCGGTGCCGGCCGTCGGGCCGAACACGGTCGTGTAGGTCTGCAGCGCGACGGTGTTCGTGATGTCGTCCAGTCCGAAGCTCAGCGAGAAGGTGATCGACTTGGCCACCGTCATGCTGTCGAGCGCGGTCCAGGGCTGGAATTGCTTCAGTTCCAGCGCCGCGTACTCGGGCGGCAGCGAAGCCGCGCCGGCCACATAGGCGTTCACGCCCCGCGCGTAGGCCTCGAGCGCGCGGCGCGATTTGGGCGCGATCACTTGCAACGAGCGCTCGGCGGCGCGCCGGATGCCGATCGTGCGCAGCTCGACGTCGCCTGTCAGTGCCGGTGGCCCGAGCAACTCGGCAAGCGTGCCGCTGGCGCGACGCCGGGCCGCGTCCATCTGGAACAACCGGTCCTGCGCATGGACGTAACCCTGCAGGAAGTACAGGTCATCTTCATTGCCCGCGCGGATGTGGGCAATGCCGTAGAGGTCGCGCGTGACCTCGGCGGCAGCCGCCAACCCCGCGAGCTTGAACGGGTGCTCGCCTTGCGGGTTCCGGGCCGCTGCCGGGGCGCAGCCCATGGCGAGGACGGCGAATGCAAACAAGAAGCGACGCATGGACGACTCCAGTCATTTCGAATCGGGCACGGTTCGAGGACCGCACATCCCGGGGAGGTTGGTGCCGACACCAGATCGCTCCTCGCCAGATTGCAGGTGTCCAACCGCTCCTCCTGAATTCCAATGGGTCGGACACGAAGATTCACTCTACGAACACCGCCTTTCCACTCGTTGAGCATGCTCAACGGCGTCTTGTGCGGAACGCCGCGGGATGCCCACAGCACGCTGTGTGCAGCGGCTGCGATGATCGACATTCCCCTCAATGCTTGACGCATCACCATGGACCGAGCCCAGGCTTTCCACGAGCTCCTGAACGATCACCGTTCGATCCGCAGCTATCGCGACGATCCCCTGCCGGACGGCCTGGCGGACCGCGTGCTGGAAGACGCGCTGCACGGCACTTCGTCCAGCGGCAACTTGAACTTGGTCTCGGTGGTGAAGACGCAGGACCGCGCGCGCAAGGCGCGGCTGTGCGAATTGCACTACGACCAGCCCATGGTGCTGCAGGCGCCGCTGTTGCTGACCTTCTGCGCCGACACGTTCCGCACCCGCGAGTGGCTGGCGCTGCGACACGCGCGGCCGGGCTTCGCCGATTTCGTGAGCTGGCACACCGCCGCCTTCGACGCCATGATCCTGGCGCAGACCACCGCGCTCGGTCTGCAGAGCCACGGCCTGGGCATCTGCTACATGGGGACGACGGTGTTCTCGATGCGTGCCATCGCCGACTACCTGGAGATGCCGCCGAACTGCCTGCCGGTGACGACGCTGGTCGTCGGCTGGCCCTCGGAGGCGCCGGCACAGCGCGACCGCCTGCCACCGGCGGCGTGGATCCACGACGAGCGCTACCGCAGGCCCACCGCCGCCCACATCGAGGCTCGCTTTGCCCAGCGCGAGGAGCGAGGCCGCAAACGCTACATGGAATCCAGCCCCGAGATGGCGCGCCTGTGGCAGGAGCATGGCATCTCGTCGCTGGCGCAGTACTACACGAGCAAGATCAAGTACGACCCCGACCAGTTCGAGGTGTTCTCCGCCGACCTGCTGGCGCTCCTGCGTGAGCGGGGTTTCCTGGGCTGAACATCGCAATCCCGATCGATCGAAATGCCGCTCTCAGTGAACCCGCTGGACCCCGCCACTGCCATCGAAAGCTGGCATGCCCATGTCTACTTCGACGCACCGCGCCGCGACGCGGCTTGGGCCTTGCGGGAGGTAATCGTCACGGCGCTGGCCGGGCGCATGGAGATGGGGCGCTTTCACGAGCGGCCGGTCGGCCCGCACCCGATGTGGAGCTACCAGCTCGCATTCGCGCCGGCGCAATTTGCGGACGTGGTGGGGTGGCTCACGCTGAACCGCGGCGCGCTGGACGTGTTCGTGCATCCCAACACCGGCGACGAAATGGCCGACCACCGCGACCGCGCGTTGTGGCTGGGTCGCTCGTACACGCTGAACCTGGCGGCGCTCGGCGCTTGAACGAGCGAGTGCTGAGGCGGCTCGTGCTGTGCGCGGCGGCGGCCCTGCTGCCGTGCGCCGCGCTCGCCGCGGACGCGCTCGTGGCCGAACTCGAACAACGCCTGGCGAGCGCTGGCGTGGAGGCGGTCAACGGGCACTTGACCACTCCGGCGAACGGCGCGACGCTGGAGCGATTGAGTCGCCAGACAGCCTCTTGCGAGCTGCCGGCCGTGAGCCTGGCCATCCGTCTGATGCGCGGCGGCAATTCGAGCGCCGTGCAGGCGCATGAGGAGTCGCTGCGCACGGCCAGCGGGCGCTGCACGCGCTTCGTCCTCGCGCTGGCTTCGACCGGCGAAGTGCCCAGGGTCTGCGCGTCGCAGCCCTCATGGGGCGCGGCGCAGACGGCACGCGAACTGCGTCGCCGCATTGCCGACATCGACGCCGACAAGCTGTTGCGCAGCACCTGGCAGGGCCGGGCCTGCCGCGCCGCGTACGTCTACGAACTCAAGAACACGCGCGTGACCTTGCGGGTTGCAGCCTCACGCGAGCAGGCCGCAGCGCGATAGCGCTGCCGGCCCCGGCCGCGCTGTGCGCGGCGTGTCGCGGTCAGCCGCGCGCCCTGCGCGCGACGGCCTTCTTGACGGCGCGGCCGCTGCGGCGTGCCTTGGTCAGCGGCCCTTTCGCGGCCTTGCGCGCGGCGCGGCGCACCGGGCGCGCGCCGGCGGCGTCGGCCAGTGCAATGGCACCGGCCGCCACCTTGCCCGAAATGGCCAACGCCATCTTGGCGCCAGGCATCGTCAGGCGGGCCACGGTCTGCAGGCCGTCGGCCATGACCGGGTTGTCAACCCTCGCCGCGAACCGTGCCAGCTTGTTGAGTTGCGTGCCGGCAGCCCTGGCGCCGAAGTCAATCGCCGTCGCGGCACGCGCGGCGGTCTGGTCCAGCCCCTTGATGACGATCTGCGTCACGTTGCCACGCACGTCGTTCATGAATTCCGTGGCGCGCGGCGCCACCTTGGCGGTGCGCGGATACACGCTGTGCTGCAGCGCGCCGTTGACGGCACCGACCAAGCGACGGCCGCCCGTACGGTAGGCGACCACGCTGCGCGCGGCGGCGGTGCGATAGTTCTCGAGGGTTTCCAGTGTGACGTGGCTGAGGTATTGGGCGCTCATGATTCCTCTTCGACTCCGTGTGTTGTGATGAATGTCCATCGGGTGTCACCAGTGTGACCCCGGATGTCTAGAGGGTGAAACCCAATACGGGCTGTTTCGCTAGAGAGTGATCCCCACAAGCCATCGCGGGGTTCAATTGACACCTCGGTGCGCGACGGATACTTTCGACTCATGGTCGGTCCGGCGTTGGCAGGCCACGTTCGGGAAGGATCGGGCGATGGACGAGCCAGCGACGTACCACGACGGCATGAGCGCGCTGCAGGACCGCTACGACACGCGTCGGCTGGCCGACAGGCTCGACGAGCGGCTCGGCCGCACAGCCTTCAGCGAAGACGACCGCGCGTTCATCGCGGCGCGCACGACGTTCTTCCTCGCGACCGCGGATGCGCTGGGCCGTCCCGACTGTTCGTACAAGGGTGGCGTGGCGGGTTTCGTGCGCGTCACCGGCGAGCGCGAAATCGCGTTCCCGAGCTACGACGGCAACGGCATGTTCCGCAGCCTCGGGAACATCACTGCCAATCCGGCCGTCGGTCTGCTGTTCATCGATTTCGAGTCGCCGCGACGCCTGCGCGTCAACGGCCTGGCGTCGATCGCCGACGACGATCCGTCGCTCGCGCAGCTGCCGGGCGCGCAGCTCGTGGTGCGTGTGCGCGCGCAGAAGATCTTCCCGAACTGCCCGCGCTACATCCATCGCGCCCATGCGGCCGAGATTT
>Ga0224500_10001833_pt1 | contig 12105 bp, 9 predicted proteins | sample SF_Oct11_sed_USG_FD_168126 | JGI IMG/M metagenome (GOLD analysis project Ga0224500, IMG submission 168126) | Sediment microbial communities from San Francisco Bay, California, United States - SF_Oct11_sed_USGS_4_1 | ecosystem: Environmental > Aquatic > Marine > Sediment | place: USA: California... | reverse complement strand
GCATGAAGTCGATGCGGCCCCAGCCGCTGCAGCCGGCGGCGAAGAACGCGGCGAGCGCGAGGCTGCCGAGTTCCTGCTCGGTGGCGCCGGTCGCGCCCGGGCAGAGGTACTGCGTGTCGTCCGCCACGTACTTCGCGTGGTAGTCGTAGTACTCGCCCGCCGGCACGATGCGGATCGACGGCAGCGCCTCCGCGCCCAGCACCCCGACCGTGTACTCCTCGCCCTGGACGAGCTGCTCGACGAGCAGCGGGCCCTCGTAGCGCGCCGCCAGTTCCGCGGCGCCCTGGAGGTCGCTGTCCCTGAAACACCGGCTGATCCCGACGCTCGAGCCCTCGCAGGCCGGCTTGACGATCACAGGGAGTCCGATCTTGCGTGCGGCGGCCGCGACGTCGTCGCCACGTTCGACGCTGGCGTAGGCCGGCGTCGGCAGGCCGAGCGACAGCCACACCTGCTTGGTGCGGATCTTGTCCATCGAGAGCGACGAACCGAGCACGCCGGAGCCCGTGTACGGCACACTGAGCGCCTCGAGCAGTCCCTGCACCACGCCGTCCTCGCCGCCGCCGCGGTTGCCGTGCAGGATGTTGAAGACGCGGTCGAAGCGTCGTCCGCCGGAGCCCGTCAGCGCCTCGACCAGCGCCGGGATGCCGTCCACGGCGGTGGCGTCCACACCCTTGCGCAGCAGCGCCTCGAGCACGTTGCGACCGGAATCGAGCGATACCTCGCGCTCCGACGACGTGCCGCCCATCAGCACCGCCACGCGCCCGAAGTCGCGGGGATCCGTCGCCTGGTGCACGGGACGCGTCACGACGCACCTCCCACGGCGGTCGCAGCCTGCAGCGCTGCGGGCAGGTCGTGTGCGGCCGCACCGATGCTGCCCGCGCCCATCGTCAGCACGACGTCGCCGTCCCGCGCGATGTCGCCGAGCACCTGCGGCAGTTCGTCCAGCGACCTGAGCAGCACGGGCTCGACGACGCCCCGCGAGCGGATCGCGCGGCAGAGCGCCTTGCCGTCCGCACCGGCGATGGGCGCCTCGCCCGCCGGGTAGACCTCGGCGACGACCAGGACGTCGGCGGTCGACAGGACCTGCGCGAAGTCGTCGAGCAGATCCCGCGTGCGCGTGTAGCGATGCGGCTCGAACACCAGCACGATGCGCCGGTCCGGCCAGGCCTGCCGCGCGGCGTCGAGCGTCGCCGCAATCTCGGTCGGATGGTGCCCGTAGTCGTCGACGAGGGTGACCCGACCGAAGCCCGCGTCGACGTCGCCGAGCACCTGCAGCCGGCGATCGATGCCCTGGAAGCCCGCGAGGGCGCGCTGGATCGCGGCGTCCTCGATCCCGAGTTCCGTGGCGACCGCGATGGCAGCGAGCGAATTGAGCACGTTGTGGCGGCCGGGCAGGTTCAGCGTCACGGGCAACGGCTGCCCGGCGCCGGGGCGCAGCACGTCGAACCGCGACTGTCCGCCGTGGCGCTCCACGGACACCGCGCGGATGTCGGCACCCTCGTCGAAACCGTAGGTGACGTAGGGCCGCGCGATGTGCGGCACCAGCGCGGCGGCCTCGCGGTCGTCCGCACAGATCACCGCGAGCCCGTAGAACGGCAGGTTGTGCAGGAACTCGACGAAGCTCGCCTTGAGCTTCTCGAAGTCGCCACCGTGCGTACCGAGGTGGTCGGCATCCACGTTGGTGACGATCGCGATCATCGGCTGCAGGTGCATGAACGAGGCGTCGCTCTCGTCGGCCTCGGCGACCAGGTAGCGGCCTGCGCCGAGCCGCGCGTTCGTCGCAGCGCTCTTCAGGCGCCCGCCGATCACGAAGGTCGGATCCTCGCCGCCCTCGGCCAGCACGCTCGCGACGAGGCTGGTCGTGGTGGTCTTGCCGTGCGTACCCGCGACGGCGATGGAGTAGCGGAAGCGCATCAGCTCGCCGAGCATCTCTGCGCGCTGTACGACGGGAACGCGCTGCGCCAGCGCCCACGCCACTTCCGGGTTCTCGGTGTTGATCGCGCTCGACACGACGACGACGTCGGCGCCCTGCACGTTCTCCTCGCGGTGGCCGGACATCACGCGGGCCCCCAGCGATTCGAGGCGGCGCGTCACGGCGCTCGCCTTGAGGTCGCTGCCCTGGACCGCATAGCCCAGGTTGAGCAGTACCTCGGCGATGCCGCTCATGCCGCTGCCGCCGATGCCGACGAAGTGGATCGTGTGGATCCGGCGCATCCGGTCCCTCATGAGGCACCTCCGGCCGCCGCCACGCAGGCGTCCGCGAGCCGCTCGTCCGCGTCGGTGATGGCGGTGCGGCGCGCCGCCGCCGCCATCGTCACGAGCCGCGGCCGCCCGGCCGTGAGCAGATCCCGCAGCACCGCCGCGAGCGAGACCGGCGTGAGGTCGGACTCGGGGAGCAGGATCGCCGCGCCTGCCTCGACCACGTACTCGGCATTGCGCGTCTGGTGGTCGTCCACCGCCGCCGGGAACGGCACGAGCACCGCCGGCACGCCGGCCGCGGCGAGCTCGGCGACCGTCAGGGCACCGGCGCGGCAGACCGCGAGGTCCGCCCAGCCGTACGCGCCCGCCATGTCGTCGATGAACGGTCGCACGTCGGCATCGATGCCGCGCGTCCGGTACGCCGCCCGGGTCTCGTCGAGTCCGCGCGTACCGGTCTGGTGGAGCACGTCCGGTCGCAGGTCCTTCGGCAATTCGGCCAGCGCGGCGGGCACCACCGCATTCAGCCGTGCGGAACCCTGGCTGCCGCCGAAGACGAGCAGCCGCACCCTGCCTTCGCGACCCGCGTAGCGACGCTCGGGCGGTGCCACAGCCGCGATCTCCGGACGCACCGGGTTGCCGACCCGCTCGGCGCGCACGCCGCGACCGAAACTGCCAGGGAAGCCCTCGAGGACGCGATCCGCGAGCCTCGCGAGCACACGGTTGGTAAGGCCCGCGACAGCGTTCTGCTCGTGCACGACGAGGGGACGTCGCAGCAGCCAGGCGGCGAGGCCGCCGGGCCCGGAGACGAAGCCGCCCGCTCCCAGCACGACACTCGGCCGATGCTTGCGCACGGCCCGCAGGGCCTGTACGAGCGCGACGAGCAGGCGGAACGGCGCGGCCAGCAAGGTGACGACGCCCTTGCCGCGCAGACCGCTCACGCTGAGCCACTCGACGGGAATGCCCTCGGCCGGCACGAGCCGCGCCTCGATGCCGCGCTGCGTGCCGAGCCAGACGATGCGGTAGCCGCGTCTCTGCAGCACGCGGGCGGTCGCGAGCGCCGGGAAGACGTGCCCACCCGTGCCGCCGGCCATGATCAGTGCCACGTCGCGGGTCACGTGCGTCGCCCCTCGCGTGCCACGGCCGATCGGCCGGTCATCTGCGTCTCGTGGTGAACCCGCAGCAGCACGCCGAGCCATGCGAGCGTCACCAGCATGCTGCTGCCGCCGTACGACAGGAGCGGCAGCGTCAGGCCCTTGGTGGGCAACAGCCCCATGTTGACGCCGACGTTCACGAAGGCCTGCAGGCCCAGCCAGATGCCGATGGCCGCCGCGAGATACGACTGGAACGTGAGGCCCGCCTCCGACGCATTGCGCGAGATCGCCAGCGCGCGGCCCACCAGCACGGCGAACAGGCCGAGCACGACGATGACGCCCGCGAACCCGAACTCCTCCGCCAGTACCGCAAACACGAAGTCGGTGTGCGCCTCCGGCAGGTAGAACAGCTTCTGCACGCTCGCGCCGAGGCCCACCCCGAACCACTCGCCACGGCCGATCGCGATCAGCGACTGGACGAGCTGGAACCCGCTGTCGAACGGATCCTCCCAGGGGTTGCGGAAGGCGACCAGCCGGCGCAGTCGATAGGCGGACGTCACCGCGAGCGTCCCCATGGCGGCGATGCCGAGCACGATCGGCACGAGCAGGTGCGTGATGCGCGCCCCGGCCAGGAACAGCACCACGAGACCGGTGGTCATCAGCACGGTGGCGGCGCCGAAATCCGGCTCCGCGAGCAGCAGCACGGCCGCGCCGGCCAGCACGCCGACCGGGCGGATGAAACCCTTGAAGTCGCTGCGCAGTTCGTCGGCCCGGCGCACGGCGTAACTCGCGACGTAGGTGAGCAGCATCACACGCGCGAGTTCCGAGACCTGGAAGTTCATGAAGCCGAGGCGTACCCATCGCCGGCTGCCGTTCACCTCGTGCCCGACGCCCGGAACCAGCACCAGCACCAGCAGCGCGAAGCCGATGACCAGCAGCACCATGGAGTACTTTTCCCAGATCGCGGTCGGGATCGTCACCGCGATGGCCGCGGCGAGCAGGCCGAGCAGCACGTACACGACCTGCCGCTCGAAGTAGAAGAACGGCTGGCCGGTCTCGCGATCCGACACGCCGATCGAGGCCGAGGCGACCATCACGAGGCCGATGAGCAGCAGCGCCACGACCGGCCCCACCACCCAGGCGTCGAGCGTGAGACGCCGTGGCCGCCCGGTGGAACGCGCATAGGACAGGGTCGCGGCACTCATCCGGCAAGACTCCTCACGGCCGCGGCGAATTCCTCGCCCCGGTGCCGGTAGTCGCGGAACATGTCGAGGCTGGCGCAGGCCGGCGAGAGCAGCACCGTGTCCCCGGACCGGGCCGCGGCACGCGCGGCCGTCACCGCGCCGGGCATGTCGCTCGCGGACTCCGTGGCACAGACGTCCTCGAGGACGGCCGCCAGGCGGGGCGCGTCGCGACCGATCAGCACGGCGTGGCGAACCTTGCCGCGGAACGCCGCGCGCAGGTCGTCGAAGTCCTGGCCCTTGCCGTCGCCGCCGGCGATGAGCACCAGCGGGCCGTCCATGCCTGCCACGGCGGCGATCGTCGCGCCGACGTTGGTGCCCTTGGAATCGTCGATGAAGTGCACGCCGCCGACGTCGGCGACCCATTGCGCCCGGTGCGGCAGTCCGCCGAATGCGGCCAGTGCTGCGAGCACGGGCGCGCGCGGCAACCCGAGCACCTCGCCCATCGCCAGCGCCGCGAGCGCGTTGGCGGCGTTGTGCTCGCCCTGCAGGCGCAGGGCGCCGAGCGGCAGCAGCGGTTCGCCCCGGCAGGTGAGCATCGGTTCGGGCTCGCGGGCGAGGAAATAGTCCGCCGTGGAATCGTGCAGACTGAACGAGAGCACGCGCTGGCCGGCGCGCGGCATGGCTCGCACGCGCGCGTCGTCCGCGTTCACGACCGCCACCTCGCAGCCGTCGAAGATGCGCGCCTTTGCGGCCGCATATTCGTCGATCGATCCATAGCGATCGAGGTGGTCGGCCGTAACGTTGAGCACGGTCGCCGTCTCGGTCGAGAGCGAGTACGTCGTTTCGAGCTGGAAGCTCGAGAGCTCCAGCACGTACAGCGCCGGTGCGGGGCGCTCGAGCAGGTCGAGTGCCGGCTCGCCGAGGTTGCCGCCCGCGATCGCGGGCCGGCCGCCGGCCGTCGCGAGGTCCGCGAGCAGCGCGGTCACGGTGCTCTTGCCGTTGGTGCCTGTGATCGCGGCCACCGGGGCGGCCGCCTCGCGCGCGAAGAGCTCGATGTCTCCCACCACGGGCAGACCACGCGACGCGGCCTCGGCGACGACCGGCTCGCGCAGCGACAGCCCGGGCGAGATCACGATCTGCGCCACGCCGTCGAGCAGGCCCGGCTGGAACGCACCCGTGTGCAGTTCGGCATCGGGCACCTGCTCACGCAGCGCGGCGGCGGCCGGCGGCTCGGCGCGCGTGTCGGCGACGCGCACCGCCACGCCCTTGCGCTGCAGGTAGCGCGCGCAGGACAGCCCCGTCCGGCCGAGGCCGAGCACCAGCGCACGGGCGCCGGGTTCGAGGGACGTCGCTGGTGCAATGCTGGCCATCACCGCAGCTTCAGCGTCGCGAGCCCGACGAGCACGAGCACGACGGTGATGATCCAGAAGCGGACGATCACCTTCGGCTCGGCCCAGCCCTTGAGCTCGAAGTGGTGGTGGATGGGCGCCATGCGGAAGATGCGCTTGCCGCGCAGCTTGAAGGAACCCACCTGCAGGATGACGGACACCGTCTCCATCACGAAGACGCCGCCCATGATGAACAGCACGATTTCCTGGCGCACGATCACGGCGATGACGCCCAGCGCCGCACCGAGCGCCAGCGCGCCGATGTCGCCCATGAACACCTGCGCCGGGTAGGTGTTGAACCACAGGAAGCCGAGCCCCGCCCCGAAGATCGTCGCGCAGATCACCAGCACCTCGCCCGCGCCGGCGATGGCGGGGATGCCGAGGTAGCTGGCGAAGACGACGTTGCCGGACGCGTAGGCGAAGACGCCGAGCGCACCGGCCACCAGCACGGCCGGCATGATCGCGAGCCCGTCGAGCCCGTCGGTCAGGTTGACGGCGTTGCTCGAGCCCACGATCACCAGGTAGGCGAGCACGATGAAGAACGGCCCGAGCGGCAGGACGAAGTCCTTGAAGAACGGCACGATCAGGGTCGTCTCGACCTCGGTCCGCGCCGTGGCGTAGAGCGCGATCGCCGCGCCGAGCCCGGCCACCGACTGCCAGAAATACTTGTAGCGCGCGATCAGTCCGCGCGAATTGCCGACGACGAGCTTGAGATAGTCGTCCCAGAACCCGATCAGCCCGAAGGCCACGGTCACGGCGAGCGTGATCCACACGAAGCGATTCGCGAGGTCGGCCCACAGCAGGGTCGCCGCGACGATCGCGACCAGGATCAGCGCACCCCCCATCGTCGGCGTGCCCGCCTTGGACAGGTGGCTCTGCGGGCCGTCCGAGCGCACGCGCTGGCCGACCTGGTGCTCCGCGAGCTTGCGGATCATCACCGGACCGACGAGGAACGAGATCAGCAGCGCCGTGAGCGCCGCGAGGATCGCCCGCAGCGTCAGGTAGCTGAAGACGTTGAAGGCGGAGTAATAATGGGTGAGCCATTCCGCGACGTAGCGCAGCATGCTAGTGCCCCCCCGCGCCGGCGCCGGCCGTGCCGAGCGCGGCGGCCACTCGCTCGAGGCGATTCGCCCGCGAGCCCTTCACCAGCACGGTCACGTCCGGTCCGATCTCGCCGCGCAGCGACTCGATCAGGTCTTCGACGCTCGCGAACCAGGTGGCACCGGCCCCGAAGGCCTCCACCGCGTGACGCGCGTCATCGCCCACGGCGAGGAGCCGCGACACGCCGACGTTGCGCGCGAATCCGCCCATCTCCGCGTGCAGCCGGTCCGATTCGGGGCCCAGCTCGCGCATCTCGCCGAGCACCAGCCAGTGACGCCCGGGGATGGTGGACAACGAGCTCAGGCCCGCACGCAGGGAACCCGGGTTCGCGTTGTAGGAGTCGTCGATCAGGCGGGCGCCCCGCAGGAGCGGCTTGACCTCGAGCCGGCCGGACACGGCGCGCATCGACTCGAGCCCCTCCGCGATCGCCTCGAGGGTCGCCCCGGCGGCATGGGCCGCCGCCGCCGCCGCGAGCGCGTTCATCACGTTGTGCTCGCCGGCCAGGCGCTGGGTGATCCGCCGCCGTCCGAGCGGGCAGGCGAGATCGAAGCCGGTGACGAAGCCGTCGTCCGTCAGCCGCTCCTCGACCCCGGTGGCAGTGAAATCCGCCGGCTCGCGCATGCCGAAGGTCACGACGCGCCCCGCCGCGCGTGCCAGCCCGTGCCAGTAGGCCGAGTACCGGTCGTCCGCATTGATGACGGCCGTGCCGTCGCTGCCCAGCGCGGCGAACATCTCGCCCTTGCCCTGAGCGACGCCGTCGAGACCGCCGAATCCCTCGAGGTGGGCCGGCCCCGCATTGATGACGAGCCCGACGTCGGGCTTCGCGATCGCCGCGAGGTGGGCGATCTCGCCCTTGTGGTTCGCGCCCATCTCGATCACCGCATGGCGGTGTGTCGCATCGAGCCGGGTCAGGGTCAGCGGGACGCCGATGTGGTTGTTCAGGTTGCCGCGCGTGACGAGGCAGGGCCCGGCGCAGGCGAGGATCGCGCCCGTCATTTCCTTGACGGTGGTCTTGCCGTTGCTGCCGGTGATGCCGACGACCGTGCCGTCGAAGTCCGCGCGCCAGGCCGTCGCGAACGCCGTGAGACCGGCGAGCACGTCGCGGACCACGACCTGCGCCAGCGGCACGGCGACGAGTCGCGCGACCAGCGCGCCCGCCGCGCCGCACTCCAGTGCCTCGGGCACGAACTGGTGGCCGTCGACCCGCTCTCCGCGCAGGGCGACGAACAGTGCGCCCGGCTCCAGCGTGCGCGAATCCAGCGTCACGGTGCCGAAGTCGCCGTCCTCGCCGTGCAGGACGCCGCCGGTCACGCGCGCGAGCTCGCCGAGGCTGCGGATCATGCTTGCTCCCCGAGCGCGTCGAGCACCACGGCACGGTCGCTGAACGGCCGGACCTCGCTGCCCACGACCTGGTGTTCCTCGTGACCTTTGCCCGCGATGACCACGACGTCGCCTGCGTCGGCCTCGCTGAGCGCGTAGTGGATCGCTTCCGCGCGGTCGGCGACGACGTGCGCGGACCCGGCGTCCGGCATGCCCGACAGGATCTGCTCGAGGATGACGCGCGAGTCCTCGCTGCGCGGGTTGTCGTCGGTGAGGACGACCACGTCGGCCCGCTCCGCGGCGATCGCACCCATGATCGGCCGCTTCCCGGGATCACGGTCCCCGCCGCAACCAAACACGCAGAAGAGTCGTCCCCGGCAGTGTGCGCGGGCGGCGTCGAGGACCTTGGCGAGCGCATCCGGGGAGTGCGCGTAGTCGACGAGCGCCAGCGGTTGCACGCCGCCGCCGAAGGATTCCATCCGGCCGGGCGGCGCGACGCACGAGGCCAGCGCCACCAGCGCCTGCTGCAGCGGGACGCGCCATCCCAGCAGCACTCCGAGCACCGCGAGCAGGTTCTCCACGTTGAACTCGCCCACCAGGCGGGATCGCAGCGTACCGGCGCCCCAGCTCGTCTCGACGTGCACCGTCAGCCCGGCCGTCGTCGCGCGCGACTCCGGGACGCGGATCCAGTCGGTCCCCGCCTCCGCCCAGATCTCGTTCGACGTCGAGTAGAGAACGCGCTCGACGGACGGATCCAGGGAGTCCGCGAGCGTCCGCCCGAAGGGGTCGCGCACGTTGACGACCGCGCAGCGCAGCCCGGGCAGGCCGAACAGTCGCGACTTCGCGGCGCCGTAGGCCTCGAGCGTCCCGTGATAGTCCAGGTGGTCGCGGCTCAGGTTGGTGAACACCGCCGTGTCGAAGCGCACCCCGGCAACCCGGTGCTGGTCGAGCGCGTGGGACGACACTTCGAGGCTCATGGCCACGGCGCCGGCATCCCGGGCTTCCGCCAGTCGCCGGTGGACACTCACGCTGTCCGGCGTGGTCAGGCCTCGCTCGCGCAGCGCACCCGGCCGCCCGAAACCGATGGTCCCGAGGTACGCGCTGCGGCGCCCGACGAGGTCCGCGGCCTGGGCCAGGAGGTAAGCACCGGTGGTCTTGCCGTTCGTCCCGGTGAAGCCTGCGACCCGAAGGTCGGCCGAGGGCTGCCGGAAGAAACGGTCTGCGAGCTCGCCGGCGCGCCGTCCCAGTTGCGGGACCGCGTGCACCACGACCTGCGCCGGCAGCACGGGGGCCTCGATGCCGGGGCCGGGCTCCCACAGCACAGCCACCGCGCCGCGTTCGACCGCGGCGGCGGCATGGGCGAGGCCGTGCGACGAGCGGCCCTGGACGGCCAGGAACGCGGCGCCCGGCGTCGCGGCGCGGCTGTCGAGCGTGAGATCCGCGATCTCGACGTCGCGCAGCGGCACCGCTGCGACGCCCTCGGTCAGCGTCGCGAGCGTCGTGCCATACACGGCCGCGCGGGGCTCTTCGGCCACGGCGTTCATTCCCTCGTCCTCGCCACGGCTCACCATGGATCCTGCGCCTGCACCAGCGTCGTCGCGGGCATGCGCTGCAGGTCGTCGGGCGGGATCGCGAGCAGGCGCAGCGCGCCCGACATCACGGTGGCGAAGACGGGGGCCGCCACCTCGCCACCGTAGTAGGCACCGCCCGTCGGCTCGTCGATGACGACGACGGCCGCGAGGCGCGGCTGGCTGGCCGGCACGACGCCGCCGAAGACGGCCATGTACTTGTTGGTGGAATAGCCGCCGGTCTCGGAGGCCTTCCACGCAGTGCCGGTCTTGCCCGCGACGCGGTAACCCATCACGCGCGCGCGGCGTGCGGTTCCCTGGTCGCCGACCACGGCCTCCATCATGGTGACGAGCTCGCGCGCCACCGTCTCGTCGAGCACGCGTTCGCCGGCAGGGACCGACTCGAGCCTGCGCAGGCTGACGGGACGGCGGATTCCCGCCGCCCCCAGCACCGCGTACGCCTGCGCGAGCTGCAGCGGCGTGACCGACAGCCCGTAGCCGTAGGACATCGTGGCCTGGCCGATGGGCCGCCAGTGGTTGGCACTGGTGAGAATGCCGGCCGATTCGCCCGGGAAGCCGGAGCCCGTCACGCGGCCGAAGCCGAACTCGTCGAGCTGGCTCCACATTTCCTGCGGCTTGAGCGACAGTGCGATCTTCGCGACGCCGACGTTGCTCGACTTCGCCAGCACGGTCGTCACGTCGATCGTGCCGAGGTTGTGCTTGTCCTTCACGGTCTTGATGCCGACGCGCAGCATGCCCGGGCCGGTCTCGATCAGCGTGTCGGGATGGAACCGCCCCGTTTCCATGCCGGCAGCGACGACGAACGGCTTGATGCTGGAACCGGGCTCGAAGAAGTCGTTGGTTGCGCGGTTGCGGTAACGGGATGCGGCGTACTGCTCGCGGTCGTTCGGGTTGAACGCCGGCTGGTTCACCATGGCGAGCACCTCGCCGGTGGCGATGTCGAGCACCACGATCGAGCCCGAGCGCGCATGATTCGCCTGCACCGCCGCCTTGAGCTCGCGATACGCGAGGTACTGCACGCGCAAGTCGATGCTCGTCTGCAGGTCCTGCCCCGGCCGCGGCGCCTTCAGGCGCTCGATGTCCTCGATGGTCCGGCCGAGGCTGTCGCGCATCACGCGCTTCGCGCCCGGCTCGCCGCCGAGCCACTGGTCGAAGGCCAGCTCGAGGCCTTCCTGCCCGACGTCGTCCACGTTGGTGAAGCCGAGCATGTGGCCGGTGACTTCGCCGGCCGGGTAGTAGCGACGGTACTCGCGCAGCGTGTCCACGCCGGGAATGTCCAGCGCCTTGACGCGCTCCGCATCCTGCGGACGCATGTGCCGCACGAGGTAGACGAACTCCCGGTCGAGGCTGCTCGTCACCCGGCGCGCGAGCCACTGCGGGTCGCGGTCGAGCGCCTTGGCCAGCCGCGGAAACTCGTGCGGCACCTGCGCCAGCTTGCGCGGGTCGGCCCAGACGGTGTCCACCGGCGTGCTGACCGCCAGCGCCTCGCCGTTGCGGTCGAGGATCATGCCCCGGTTCGCAGAGAGCTTCGCCACGCGCAGGATGCGCGCATCGCCCTGCTTCTCGAGGAAGTCCTGGTCGATGACCTGAAGGTAGACGGCACGCGTGACGAGCGCCACGCAGCCGAGTGCGAGCATGCCCAGCACGAACCAGTGCCGCCATGCCTGGTGCCCGGAATCGTCGCCGCGGGCGGAACCGCGCCTCATGGCTGCACGATGCGCAGGTCGGTCGCCTGCGGGATGACCATGTGCAGGTCGTCGCGTGCGACGCGCTCGACCCGGCCGTGGGTGGCCCAGGTGCTCTGCTCGAGCTGCAGCTGACCCCATTCGATGTCGAGGTCGTCGCGCTGCTCGGTCAGCTTCTGCAGCTCGTTGAAGCGGCTGCGCGCCTCGTGCTTCGCGTAGATCACGCCGAGCGACGACCCGAGCACGACCACCCACAGCACCGCGACCAGGATGCGCCAGTGACGGGTGCTCATGCGGCGAGCCTTTCGGCCACGCGCAGCACCGCGCTGCGGGCACGCGGATTGGACTGCACCTCAGCCTCGCCGGCCATGATCGCGCCGCCCACGCGCTTCAGGCGGGGTCGCGCGTGCGGCGGCACCGTCGGCAAGCCGGCGTACACGGGGTCGCCCTGCTCCTCCCGGCGGATGTAGCGCTTGACGATGCGATCCTCGAGCGAGTGGAAGCTGATGACGCACAGGCGGCCACCGGGTACCAGCAGGCGTACGGCC
>Ga0224500_10001832_pt1 | contig 12106 bp, 11 predicted proteins | sample SF_Oct11_sed_USG_FD_168126 | JGI IMG/M metagenome (GOLD analysis project Ga0224500, IMG submission 168126) | Sediment microbial communities from San Francisco Bay, California, United States - SF_Oct11_sed_USGS_4_1 | ecosystem: Environmental > Aquatic > Marine > Sediment | place: USA: California... | reverse complement strand
CGACGCGGATCGTGTCGGCCGCCAGGCCCAGCACGTCGGGAGCGTCGCGCGCGCCTTCAAGCCCTTCGAGCGCGCGCTCGATGAGCGCATCGAGGCCCTGCTTGTGCGCGGAAGATATCGCGATCGGCTCGCCGAAGCCGAAGCGGAAGAACTCGGCCTGCGCCATGTCGTCGTCGAGGCCCTCGGCCTTGTTGGCGACGACCAGCACCTGCTTGCCGCTGCGCCGGAGCAGTTCGCCGACGTGCAGGTCCTGCGGCGTGCAGCCTTCGCGCGAATCGACCACGAACAGCACGCGGTCGGCTTCCTCGACCGCCTTGAGCGTCTGCTCCGCCATCAGCTTTTCGATGCCGTCGACGATCGATTCGACGAGCCCGCCCGTGTCGATCACGACGCAGGAGCGGCCTTCGTGCCGGGCGTAACCGTACTTGCGGTCGCGGGTAAGACCGGGAACGTCGGCGACGAGTGCGTCGCGCGTGCGGGTCAGCGCGTTGAAGAGCGTCGACTTGCCGACGTTCGGGCGGCCGACCAGTGCGACGACAGGCAGCACATCAACTACCCGCGGCCGCGCCGCTGCGATAGGCAACCACCTTGCCGCCTTCGTCGAGGACGTAGACACGGCCGTCGGCCGCGACCGGAGCCAGGCTGATGCGCTCGCCGCCCGGGTGCTCGCGTGCGACGAACTTGCCGGAATCACGATCGAGCCAGTGCAGGTAGCCGTCGAAATCGCCGACGACGACGGCATTGCCGACCACCGCCGGAGCGCTCAGGCCACGGCGCTTGAGGCCGTCCTGCTGCCAGAGGATGGTGCCATCGCGCCGGCGCAGCGCGACCACGCTGCCATCGGACGTGGCGACGTACACCTGCGTGTCGTCGAGTGCAGGGCTGCGATAGCTGGACAGTTCGCGGTTCCACCAGATCTGGCCGGAGTCGAGCGCAAACATGACCGCGCGGCCGTGATAACCGACCGCAAAGCCATCGTTGCCGTCCACCTGCACGGAGCCATCGACGTCCGCGAGGCGGTCGAGTTCGGAACGGCCACCCGGCGTGGTGACCTGCGCCTGCCAGGCGATGTCGCCGGTGCCCGCGCTGAAGGCGATGACCTTGCCGGAATCGAACCCGGCAATGACGTTGTCCTTCGCCAGCACCGGCGCCGCCGTGCCCCGCAGCGAAAGTTTCGGCACGGGGTCTTCACCGGTCCACTGCGACTTGCCGGTCTGCGCGTCGAGCGCGTGCAGGCGGCCGTCGACAGTGCGCACGTAAACTCGGTCTCCAGTGACGAGCGGCGCCGCGAGCACTTCGCTGCTGACCGACACCTTCCACAACCGGCTGCCGGTTTTCGCGTCAAGCGCGATCACCTCGCCGTCACTGGTACCCACGGCGACCAGGCTGCCGCCGGCACCGGGACCCGCGGCCAGTTCGGCCTTCGTGTCCTGCGACCAGCGCGTCCTGCCCGAGGCCGGGTCGAACGCGACGACGTCGCCCTTGCGTCCCGCGACGTATAACGTGTCATTCGCGAGTTCCAGGCCGAGCGCAAGGCGCAGCTTTTCGCCGCCGCCACCCACGCCCGCGTTCCACAGCTTGGTGACCGCAAGGGTCGGCTTGAGGTCGATCAGTTCGGCCGGCGGCTCGACGTTCTTCTTGTCCTTGTCGCAGCCAGCCATCAGCACCAGCAGGCCTGCCAGGCAGGCAGTCGCGATTCGCGCCGGACGGCCGCGCAACATCATGGCGCGTTACCCGCCGCCGGTGCGGCCGCTGCCGGTGCAGCCGCCGCGACCTTGGCCGCCGCCGGCAACGCATCGCGCTTCAGTTCGACGAAGGCGCGGTCGATGGCCGCGGCCTGTTCACCCGTTCTGGTCGCGGCGAGCGCCGCGTCATAGGCCTGGCGCGCGCCGGCGGCATCGCCTTTCGCAGCCAGCACGTCGCCACGCGTCTCGTGATAGAGCGGACCAAACGCTCCCGCCTTGCTCACGTCGAGCAGCTTGAGCGCTTCGTCGTGCTTGCCCTGTTCGGACAGCACGCGTGCGAGGCGGGCCTGCGCGATCTGGCGCAGTTCCGGATCGCGCGATGCTTCCGCGACGGCGCGCAGGCGCTTGGCCGCAGTGTCCCAGTCGCGGTTGTCGACGGCGTACCGCGCCAGCGCGAGGTCCGACTGGTCGGCATAGGGCGACTTCGGATGGGTCGCGCGCAGATCGTCGGCCTTCTTCGTGGCCTCGTCCTTCGCGTCCTTGCTGAGCGACTCGAGCAGGCCGACGTAGGCGGCCTCGTCGGCCTCCGACGCCGCCAGCTTCGACTTCTGGTAGTACTGCCAGCCCGCCAGCCCGCCGAGGCCCAGCGCGATGCCGCCGACGATCCACAGCCAGTTGTCGGCCCAGAAGCGGCGCAGTTGTTCTTCGCGTTCGTTGTCTGAGAGGTCTTCCACGTCACCCACTCCATCCGCCGTCCCGTCGCGGGGCGGCTTGCTGTGATTTAAGCCGGCCTGGCCTGCAGTTCGCGGCCCAGTGCGGCCGGCAGGTCAGCAAAAGAAACTTCGCGCTGCGCGGCCTCGGCGTCACGCAACGGCTTGAGCGCCGCCACCTGCCGCGCCGCCTCGTCATCGCCCACGATGACAGCGTAGCGCGCCCCGCTCTTGTCCGCGCGCTTCAGCTGCGACTTGAAGCTGCCGCCGCCGCAGTTGGTCTCCACGCGCAGGCCAGGCGTCGCGTCGCGGATGCGCTCAGCGAGGCCGATGCCCGCGGCTTCCGCTGCATCACCCGCCAGCACGATGTAAACGTCCGGGCTGCCTTCGTCGGTGACGAGCCCCTGGAGGCGCATCAGCTCCACGATGCGCTCCTCGCCCAGCGCCCAGCCGATGGCCGGGACCGGATCGCCGCCGAGCTGGGCGACGAGGCCGTCGTAACGGCCCCCCGAGCAGACTGCGTCCTGCGAACCGAGGTCGGTGGTAACCCACTCGAACACCGTGCGCGAATAGTAATCGAGCCCGCGCACCAGGCGCGGGTTCACCACGAAATCGACGCCGGCCTCGCGCAACCGCGCGCACAGCGTCGCGAAGTGCGCGGCTGACTCGGGATCGAGATGATCGGTGATCGAGGGCGCGTCCGCGATCAGCTGCGCCATGGCCGGATTCTTGCTGTCCAGGATGCGCAGCGGATTGCCGTCAAGCCTGCGCGTGCTGTCGGCATCGAGCTGGTCCGCGCGAGCGCGGAAGTGCTCGACCAGCTTCGCGCGATACACTGCGCGCGATTCCGGCGTGCCAAGGGAATTGAGGTTGAGCTTCAGACCGCGCAGGCCGAGGCGACGCCACAGGCGCGCCGTCATCAGGATCAGTTCGGCATCGACATCGGGACCGGCGTAGCCAAGCGCTTCCGCGTCGATCTGGTGGAACTGGCGGTAACGTCCCTTCTGCGGCCGCTCGTAGCGGAACATCGGCCCCATCAGCCAGACCTTCTGCCGCTGGTTGTGCAGCAGGCCGTTCGAGATGCACGCACGCACGATACCGGCCGTGCCTTCGGGCCGCAGCGTGAGCGAGTCGTCGCCGCGGTCGCGGAACGTGTACATCTCTTTCTCGACGATGTCAGTGAACTCGCCGATCGAACGCTTGAAGAGCTCCGTGCGCTCGAGCAGCGGCAGCCGCAGTTCGCGATAGCCGTACTGCGCGAAGATCTCGCGCGCCGCGCGTTCGAGCTGCTGCCACGCCGCCGTCTGGTCGGGCAGCACGTCGTTCATGCCGCGGACGGCTTGCAGGGTTTCGCTCATCGTCGGATTACCGTGGTCAACGCAGGTTGCCGTCCGCACCGATCGAGAATCGCGCGAGCGTCTCGCCTGCAGCGCGCGGAGGCGACGGCAGCTTGCGGCCGTTGACGACGATGCCCACGCCACGCGCGTCACCGAGCGTGACACTGACCGGCGCCTGCGCAGTGATCGTGCGCTCGGAGCCTGCCTTGCCGAGGTCGTACAGCACGGCCTTGCCCGAGCCGTCGAACACTTCGACCCACGAGTCGGCCGTAAAACGCAGCTGCAGGCTCACCTGGCCCGGCGGTAGAGCCGTTGCAGGAGCGGCTGCGGCGCCCCCCGCAGGTCTAGTGGCGGACGCCGGACCCGGATTCGCCGAACTGAAAGGCGCCGGACCGTTCGCGGGACCTGCCGCGTTGGTCGCAGCATCACCGGTATTCGTCGCCGGCGGCGCATTGCTGGCCGTCGCGTCTGCAGGCGCGGTCTGCGGCGCCTCGCTGGGCGCAATAGTCGTGGTGGTGGCTACATCCGACGATGACGATTCCTCGGCCGCATCGCTCGTCCACGGCAGTCCGTTCTCGGAGACGTACGCGATCAGCGCCGACGCCACGAGGAACAGCACAGCGCCACCGATGACCCACGGCCAGCGCGGCTTGCCGCGCACGGGCGCCATTTCGAGACGCGACTTGGGCACCAGCGTCGGTTCGCCCAAGTGCTGCTTCGAACGTTCGTACGCGAGCAGCAGTTCGTCCTCGTTCATGCCGAGCAACGTCGCATACCGGCGCAGATGTCCTTTGACGAAGACGGGCGCCCCGAGCGCGGCAAAGTCGTTCGCTTCGAGGTAGGCAAGAATGGCGGGATCGAGGTTGAGTGCTTCCGCGGCCTGCTGCTGGCTCATGCCGCGGCCTTCACGTTCGCGTCGAAGGCGTGCTCCCGGGCTCGAAGGGAGCTCGGTGACTTCCGCGTCCGGCGGGCTCATGGCTGCGTCCGTTCAGCGTCGTAGAGCAGCGAGGCTTCCTGCGACGTCGGGAACTCGTCACGCAGCCGCTGCGCGTAACGTGCGGCCTGCTCCTTGTCACCGAGGCCCAACTCGATGTTGCGGCCGAGCCAGAGCGTCGCCGCCGAGACAGGAGCCACGGCCGTGTAGCGCTCGAGGAAAGCCCGGGCCTGCAGGCCATTACCCGAATCCTGCGCGACGCCGGCCATCTGCAGCAGGGCTTCGGGCTGACGCGGGTTCACTGCCAGCGCCTTGCGGAAACTCTGCTCCGCGTCCTTCGGGCGCTTGTCGTGGCGCGCGCAGCGGCCGGCATTCGTGTAGGCCACGTCAGCCCGCTTGTTGAGCGGACTGGCCGCGGCCTGCAGCAGGTAGGCCTCGCCGCGTTTCGGATCGCCGTTCATGCAGAAGAACACCGCCGAGTTCGCGACGACTTCGGGATTATCGTTGCCGGCCAGCTTGATCGCCTGCTCGAAGTGATAGGCGGCTTTCTTCTGGTCGGCGAGCTTGTCGTAAATGAATCCGGCCGCCATCTGCGTGCTGGGCGTGCGCGCGTTCTGCTGCAGTGCCTTATCGATCTTCTCGCGCGCAGCCTTGAGATTGTTCTCGCGCATGTAGGCAAGCGCGAGTTCGGTGTTCACCTCGGCGGCCTGCTGGAGGGCTTCGCGGCTGCCCGGCTCGGCTGCCGTAGCGACAGCTGGGAGTGCGGCAACGGCGCAGGCGAGACCGGCGACCAACATTGCGCTGAACCAACGGCGAAGTGTCATCCCTGCACCACCGCGATCGGAAAAGTCTTCTGCCCCAGGCGATTGGTCACGCGGTCGTTGACGCGGCCGACGAGCTGCCCGCACGCGGCATCGATGTCGTCACCGCGCGTGCGGCGGATCGTCGCCATGACGCCGCCCTTGATCAGCAGGTCGCGGAAGCGTTCGATCGCCTGTTCGCTCGAGCGCTTGAAGCGCGTGCCGGGGAACGGATTGAATGGAATCAGGTTCACCTTGGCCGGATGGCCACGCAGCAGCTGCGCGAGCTCGCGCGCGTGCTGCGGCAGGTCGTTGACGCCGTCGAGCATCACGTACTCGAACGTGACGTTGCGGGCGTTCTGCTTTTCGACGTAGTGCCAGCAGGCCGCGAGCAGGTCCTTGATCGGATGCCGGCGGTTGATCGGCACGAGTTCGCTGCGCAGTTCGTCGTTCGGAGCGTGCAGCGACACCGCGAGCGCCACGTTCGTTTCGTCGGCGATGCGGATCATCTGCGGCACCAGGCCCGACGTGCTGACCGTCACGCGCCGGCGCGACAGGTCGAGGCCCAGGTCGTCCATCATGATTTCCGCGGCCGGAACCACGTTGCGATAGTTCGCGAGCGGCTCGCCCATGCCCATGAACACGACGTTGGTGATCACGCGGTCGCCGTCGGGCGAATAACCCAGCTCGCGATTGGCGAGCCACACCTGGCCCACGATTTCGGCGGTATCGAGATTACGATTGAAGCCCTGCTGCGCAGTCGAGCAGAACCCGCAGTCCATCTGGCAGCCCACCTGGCTGGAGATGCACAGCGTGCCGCGGCCGGGCTCGGGGATGAAGACCATCTCGATGGCCTGCCCGCCTTCGAACTTGAGCGCCCACTTGCGCGTGCCGTCGGCGGAAACCTGCTCGGTGAGGATTTCCGGTGTCCGGATCTCCGCGACTTCAGCGAGGCGACGACGGAAATCCTTGCCGAGATCCGTCATCGCGTCGATGTCGCCGACGGCGCGCTTGTAGATCCACTTGAACAGCTGGCGCGCGCGGAACGGCTTCTCGCCCATCCCGACGACGAACGCCTCCAGCCCGGCCCGTGTCAGGCCGAGCAGGTTGATGCGTGTCGTTGCCGTTGCTTCACCCATGTTCACTTGGACCGCGCGCCGGGGCGCCAGTGCGGCCGCGCGTCAGCGCGGGCAGATCTCCGTCTCGGAGAAGAAGAACGCAATTTCGCGCGCCGCGTTCTCGAGGCTGTCCGAACCGTGCACCGTGTTGGCGTCGATGCTGTCGGCCAGGTCGGCGCGGATCGTGCCCTTGTCGGCCTTCTTTGGATCGGTCGCGCCCATGATGTCGCGGTTCTTGAGCACGGCGTTCTCGCCTTCGAGCACCTGGACCATCACCGGACCCGAAGTCATGAACGCCACGAGATCCTTGAAGAACGGACGCTCGCGGTGGATGCCGTAGAACGCCTCGGCCTGCGCCTGCGTCAGGTGCATCATGCGGGCCGCGACGATGCGCAGGCCGGCTTTTTCGAAGCGATGGTAGACGTCGCCGATGACGTTCTTGCGGACACCGTCGGGCTTGACGATGGAAAGCGTGCGTTCGAGAGACATACGGATCCTTGAAAGAAACGCGGCAGGTCGACTGCCGGCGAGTGGCGAACCGGCCCCAAAACCTGCGGACCCGCGCAAGCGCGGGTCCGGGCGGGGCCAACCTCAAAACGTAACGCGGCAGTATACCCGGCGAGCCCCGACCGGCCAAGAAATCAGAGCGCGGACGGGCAGTTAGACATTGAAGCTCTCGCCGCAGCCACACTCGCCCTTGACGTTCGGGTTGCGGAACTTGAAGGCTTCATTGAGCCCCTGGCGCACGAAGTCGATTTCGGTGCCATCGACGTAGCGCAGGCTATCGGCGTCCACGACCACCTTGACCCCCGCGTCGTCGAACACCGTGTCGCGGGCACCCACTTCGTCGGCGTAGCTCACGACGTAAGCGAAGCCCGAACAGCCCGTCTGCTTGACGCCGAGCCGCAGGCCGATGCCTTTCCCGCGGTTGGCCATGAACGAGCGGACGCGTTCGGCAGCGGCTGGGGTCAGGGAAATCGGCATCGGGCGAAACCTCCGGTCGACGATAGGACGGCGGGAAAAATTCTACACCGTAGACCGGGTGATTCCCGGCCAGTTCCGGGTGGCGGCACGGATTGCATCTTGCAGCGTGAGCAATCGCCCATATTTGGCGGGCGGCACCTGGATCGCGGCCGCCACTTCCTGCCAGCCCCACTGCGCTGCCTGGCTCGCTGGGGTTCCCGTGAGCCTCTCCATGGTCCAGGAGGCAGCGGCGACCAGATGCGGACAGCCGAAAGCGCGGAAGCGGGCCGCGGCGATCCGATCGCCCGCCAGCTGGAACGACACGTCCACTTCGGCACCTTGTTCCCGGTCGCCGGCGTGGCCCGTCAGGGTGTCCGGACCGGCCGGTAAGTGACCCCAGCCGGGCAGCGCCGCCACCCGCCGCTGCACTTCGGAGCTGTAGCGCGGGTCGTCGGCAGCGGCCTCACCCGGGCCCGACGCTGGCTCACCCGCCCTGAGCCTGCGGATCTCGGTCTCGATGCGGCCAGCGGCGTATTCGATTTCTGCCTCGGTGGTGAACCGGCCCAGACTCAGCCGCAGCGAGCTCTGTGCCAGCCGGTCACTGCGACCGAGCGCCCGCAGCACGTACGACGGCTGGGCATTCAGGCTGGCGCAGGCCGAACCCGACGAGACGGCCAGGTCGCGCAGGGCGAACAGCAGGGTTTCGCCCTCGACCCCATCCACCGTGACGTTGAGGATTCCGGCGACGCGCCGGTCGGGGTCCCCATTGAGCAGCACACCCGGAATCGCGGCAAGCGCCTGCCACAGGCGCGCGCGCAAACCGGCGATGCGTGGCATGTCGCTGGCCATCGCTTCGCGGCCGATGCGGAAGGCCGCACCCATGCCGGCGATCTGGTGCGTCGGCAACGTGCCGGAACGCAACCCACGCTCCTGGCCACCGCCGAACTGCAACGGCACCAGGCCGATGCGCGGCTCGCGCCGCACGCACAGCGCACCGACACCCTTCGGGCCATGCAGCTTGTGCGCGGTGAGTGACAGCAGGTCGATGCAATCAGCCTGCACGTCCAGTGGCACCTTGCCAGCGCTCTGTGCCGCGTCGACGTGCAGCAGCACCCCGCGCTCGCGACACAGGTGCCCGACCGCGCGCACGTCGTTGATCACGCCGATCTCGTTGTTCACGTGCATCAGCGACACCAGCAGGGTGTCGGAGCGCAGCGCCGCGGCGACCTGGGCCGGATCGACGATGCCACCGGGTCCCGGCTGCAGGTAGGTGACCGCGCAGCCCTCGCGCTCGAGTTGCCGGCAGGCGTCGAGCACCGCGGGGTGCTCGGTACGCGAGGTCACGATGTGCCTTGCCTGCCGTGCATTGAAGCGCGCGACACCGAGCAGCGCGAGGTTGTTCGCCTCGGTCGCGCCCGAGGTGAAAATGACCTGTTCCGGCGCGGCATTGACCAGCGCGGCTACCTCGGCCCGCGCGCGCTCGATGCGCGCGCCTGCCGTGCGGCCGGGCAGATGACTGGCCGACGACGGGTTGGCGAATGCACCCTCCTCGCCCAGGCATTCATGCATCACTTCGATCACGCGCGGATCGACGGGAGTCGTCGCTGCGTTGTCGAGGTAGACGATGCGCGAACTCATGGGCTGCTGCTCACGGCGTGCGCCCGGTTTTCGGCGCGTGCGGTTCACCCGCCCTGCGCCGCTTGCCCTGCACGGCAGTGAGGATGCCGCGCAGGATGTTCACTTCGTTCTGGTCGAGCACGGTGCGATGAAAGAGCCGCCGCAGCCGCGCCATGAGATGGCCGGATTCGGTACGGTCCTTGAAGTTGATCTCGTCGAGCACCTGCTGCAGGTGACCGTAGAATTTTTCCATCTCGGCCGAGCTCGCGAGTGGCACGGGGCCTTCCCCGCGCGTCACGGCGCTGCCGCGGTCGCGCAGCGCAAGGCACACCTCGTAGGTCACGACCTGGACGGCCATCGCCAGATTCAGCGACGTGTAGACCGGGCCGGTGGGGATCGTGAGCAGCGTATGGCACAGCTGCAGGTCCTCGTTGCTCAGGCCCGTGCGTTCGGTGCCGAACAGGATCGCGACCTTGCTCGCCTGCGAGGCCGCCGCGATCTCGAGCGCGGCCTCGCGCGGCTCGGCAATGCGCCACGACAGGTGCCGGCCGCGCGCCGTGGTGCCTACCACCAGGCCACAGTCCGCGATCGCTGCCCGCACGTCGGGCACGACGCGAGCGTTCTGCAGGACGTCGTCCGCACCGGCCGCGAGTGCCGTCGCCTCGGGCGCGGGAAACCGTTCCGGCGCGACGAGCCAGAGCTCCTCGAGGCCCATGGTCTTCATCGCGCGCGCGGAGGAACCGATGTTGCCCGGGTGGGAAGTGCCGACGAGGACGATGCGGATGGACATGCTCTGGTATTCTAGCGGCCTTCTGGCGGGTCCATTCCTGCCGCTCTTGCCCACCACCCAACGTCGAGAAGCCGCATGAACATGCCGCCGATGCTCAATATTGCCGTCCGGGCCGCCCGTCGCGCGGGCGACCTCATCGTGCGCAACCTCGACCGGGTGCCGACCATCAGCGTGCACGCCAAGAGCCGCAACGATTTCGTTTCCGAAATCGACCACATGGCGGAACGGGACATCATCGAGACGGTGCGCCGCGTCCATCCGGACCACGGCTTCCTGTGCGAGGAATCGGGCCGCAGTGGCGGCGACGAGTTCATCTGGATCATCGACCCGCTCGACGGCACCACCAATTTTCTGCACGGCTTCCCGCAGTTCGCGGTTTCGATCGCCGTGGAGCACCGCGGCCAGCTCATGCACGCCGTGATCTACGATCCCATGCGGCAGGAACTCTTCACCGCCTCTCGTGGTGGCGGCGCGCAGCTCGACGGCCGGCGCATCCGCGTGAGCAAGCAGATCACGCTCGACGGCGCGCTGGTCGGCACCGGTTTCCCCTATCGCGCCAACACGGTGTGGCTCGATGAATACATGGCGATGCTCAAGGCCGTGATGCTGCGCACCGCCGGCATCCGCCGCCCGGGGGCCGCCTCGCTCGATCTCGCGTACGTCGCAGCGGGCCGCATCGACGCTTTCTGGGAATTCGGCCTCGCGCCGTGGGACACCGCGGCCGGCACGCTGCTGCTGCTCGAAGCGGGCGGCCGCATCGGCACCCTGACGGGCCAGCCGTATACGCAAGGCGGGCACGTAGTCGCAGCGACGCCGAAAGTCTTCGACGAGCTGATCGAGTGCATCGCGCCCTACGTGCCGGCCAACCTGCGCGACGTCTGACCAGTAGGAAGCGCAGGAAGGACCGGCTTCCGCCGCAGCGCTTCCTGCGCTTCCCGTGCTTCTTGGCCTTCCTGCGCTTCCTGTCCTTCCGTGCCTCCGGTAGAGTCCGGCGGCATTGCCCGACGGGGCTCCACATCCGAGCGCACAGCCCATGCCGCATCGCCTGTTTTCGACCAAGCCCATCGGTGAACTGCACGAAGCCGACGAGTCCGGCAACGAACTGAAGCGCACGCTCGATGCGCGCGCGCTCGTGCTGCTCGGCATCGGCGCCATCATCGGCACCGGCATCTTCGTGCTCACCGGCACGGCGGCGGCCAATCATGCGGGCCCCGCCCTCGTCATCTCGTTCCTCATCGCAGGCCTGGGTTGCGCACTGGCGGGCCTCTGTTACGCCGAGTTCTCGGCGATGATCCCGGTATCCGGCAGCGCGTACTCGTACTCCTATGCCACCCTCGGCGAGGGCGTCGCCTGGTTCATCGGCTGGAACCTGATCCTCGAATACCTCTTCGCCGCGGGTACGGTTGCGGTGGGCTGGTCAGGCTACGTCGTGAGCCTCGTCGAACAGTTTGGCTTCCACCTGCCGGACGCGTTGACCAACGCGCCGTTCACCAAGGGCGCGGGCCACTTCGAAATCGTCCGCACGGGCGCGATCATCAACCTGCCGGCGGTCCTGATCATCGCGGCGATGACTGCGCTGTGCTACGTGGGCATCCACCAGTCCGCGCGCTTCAACGCCGTGGTCGTCGCGATCAAGGTCGCGGTCATCGTGCTGTTCATCGGTTTCGGCATGTGGGCGGTCGACGGTGCCAACTGGCAGCCGTTCATCCCCGAGAACACCGGCGAGTTCGGCAAGTTCGGCTGGAGCGGCGTCTTCCAGGCCGCGGGCATCATCTTCTTCGCCTACATCGGGTTCGATGCGGTTTCGACCGCTGCGCAGGAAGCGAAGAATCCGCAGCGCGACATGCCGCTGGGCATCATGGGCAGCCTCGTGCTCTGCACCGTGCTGTACGTCGCGGTTTCAGCGGTGCTCACGGGCATGGTGCACTACACCGAGCTCAATACGCCGGCGCCGGTCGCGCTCGCGCTCGACCGCCACCCTGAACTCGACTGGCTTGCCGGCTGGATCAAGCTCGGCGCGATCGCGGGCATGACCTCGGTGATGCTGGTGATGATGCTCGGCCAGCCACGCATCTTCTACGCGATGTCACGTGACGGCCTGCTGCCCGAGTTCTTCCGCAAGGTACATCCGACGCACAAGACTCCGTACGTC
>Ga0224500_10001831_pt1 | contig 12108 bp, 10 predicted proteins | sample SF_Oct11_sed_USG_FD_168126 | JGI IMG/M metagenome (GOLD analysis project Ga0224500, IMG submission 168126) | Sediment microbial communities from San Francisco Bay, California, United States - SF_Oct11_sed_USGS_4_1 | ecosystem: Environmental > Aquatic > Marine > Sediment | place: USA: California... | reverse complement strand
CGGAACGCGGCCTCGTGCCGCCACGCCTGTCGAAAACCCTGTGCCGAATAGCGGGTGGCACGCAGGATTCGTCTCATACCGGTATTGCCGGGCTTGCCCACCTGTGGAGTTCCTGCCGCTCGGGAGCCAGGCCGGATTCTAAACGACGGGCATCACGATGGGCGATCTTCGGCCTGAAATTGATCGGCTTCCAGGGGCTGCTCGACGAGCGGCCGGCCCAGCCACCACTCGATTGCCTCGATGTTGGCAGCGTCGGACAGGCTGTCGTCCCAATACTCCGAAAATGATTCGACGTCGAGTCCGAAGCAGGGCCGGCCGTCCGCAGCGGTTTCGAATTCCCACTCCATGTCAGGCGGCCAATTGCCGGGTAAACGGCAAGCTATCGATGCCGACGACCCGGGATTGCCACTGCAGCAGCTGCAGCCTGCCGTCGGCAAGCTCGGCCAGCGCGGTCCGGTGCTCGACCCAGTCGCCGTCGTTCGCGTACAGGCAGCCGGCCACCCGGGCGAGCGTAGGCCGGTGAATGTGGCCGCAGACGATGCCGTCAAAGCCTCTTTCAGAGGCGTACTCAACGGCAGTGCGCTCGAAGCGCTGCATGTAGTCGTGCGCCGCGCCAAGGCGCTGCTTGATCCAGGTGCTGACCGGCACGTGGCCAAGGCCGAGCAGTCGGCCAACGGCATTTATCGATGCATCGAGATCGATCAAAACGCTGTAAGCGGCGGCACCGAATTGTTCGAGATTCGTGCCCTGCCGGATTCGACCATCGAGGATGTCCCCATGCGTAACCAGCAGCCTTTCCCCGCGTCCGGTGACGTGAGTCGCCTCCGGCAGGACGGGGATGCCGCAGATCTGGCGCCCGAACAGCGCACGGAATTCGTGATCGTGATTGCCCGGAATATAGACGATGTCCGTGCCGGAGCCGGCGAGGTCGAGCAGGTACCTCACAACCTGCCGGTGCGATTCCGGAAACATCGGCCGGGACCGGATGCGCTCGAGATCGACGATGTCGCCGACCAGGTAGATTCGATCGGGGCGGACTGCCGCAAGGAAATCCAGCAACTCGGCGGCTTTTGCTGCGCCGGTCCCCAGGTGCAGGTCGGAAACCCACAGGCTGCGACACGATAAAGGCACGTGCACCTCGAAATTTACCCGCTTACGTCCGTCGAGCATAAGTTGCTAAATTGACAGGGAGCTTAAGCTTCGGTGACAGTTGCGTTGCATCAACCGATCGGCGCGAGGCGCGGGCAGGCCGGCGAACTGCCCCATTTCGGCGCAAACCCGTTAGAATCAGCTGCCCCCTAGTAACAACAACAAGCGGGCAGGACAACAAATGCAGACCGTTCCCAGGGACCAGCTTCAGGACTATGTAGGGAAAGCGCTGCCGCCTTCCGACTGGCTCACCATTGACCAGGAACGCATCAACGCCTTTGCGGACACTACGCTGGATCACCAGTTTATCCACGTGGATCCCGCACGCGCGGCGCAGACGCCGTTCGGATCCACGATCGCGCACGGCTACCTGACCATGTCGCTCATCTCGCACTTTCTCGGGCAGTGCGGCGTTCGCCCGGAAGGTGTTGCGATGGCGATCAACTACGGCTCTGACAAGGTCCGCTTCGTGCAGCCGGTCAGGGTCGGCAGCCGCGTGCGCGCGCACGCGAAGCTGCTGGAAATCGGCGAAAAGGCGCCCGGGCAGCTGCTGGTGAAGACAGGCATGACCATCGAGATCGAGGGCGAGGAGAAACCCGCCTTGGTCGCCGAGATCCTGACACTTTTCATACTGCCTGGCTGACAGGCATCCGCTAGCAAGAGGTAAGCAACGTGAGCATCCGTTTCGACGATCGGGTTGTCATCGTGACCGGCGCGGGCCATGGTCTGGGTCGCTGTCACGCCCTGGAATTTGCGCGCCGCGGCGCGAAGGTCGTGGTCAATGACCTCGGCGGAGCGCGCGACGGGACCGGTGCGTCCAGTGCGGCCGCCGAGGCCGTGGTAGCCGAGATCGAGGCACAGGGCGGCGAGGCGATGGCCAACGGCGCCAACGTAGCCGACTACGCGCAGGTCGAAGCGATGGTTACCGAGACGCTGGATCGCTGGGGGCGAATCGATGCGCTGGTCAACAATGCCGGCATCCTGCGCGACAAGACGTTTGCGAAGATGGACCTGGCGGATTTCCGGCTCGTGATGGACGTGCACCTGATGGGTTCGGTGAACTGTACCAAGGCCGTGTGGGAGCACATGCGTGAACGCCAGTACGGTCGCATCGTGATGACTTCCTCTTCCAGCGGCATCTATGGCAACTTCGGGCAGACGAATTACGGTGCGGCCAAGATGGGCCTCGTCGGCTTCATGAATTCCCTGTCTCTCGAAGGCCAGAAATACGGCATCCGCGTCAACGCGCTGGCGCCGATCGCCGCGACGCGAATGACCGAGGACATAATGACGGAGGACGTTCTCAAACTCCTGGACCCGGCGTCGGTGACACCCGCGGTCGTATTCCTTGCGAGCGAGGATGCGCCGACGCACCAGATCCTGGCGGCCGGGGCCGGCGTCTTCGCGAGAATCGTGATCCAGGAAACGCCCGGCGTCTTTCTGGACGTTGGCAGCCGCGACGCAGACCATGTTGCCGACAGCTGGAAGCAGATCGCGGCGACAGACGGACAGCAGGAACTGCAGGCCGGCAGCGAGCAAACGATGAAGGTTCTGAAAAAGGCGGCGGCGCTGGGCATAAAAATCGGCTGAGCGCCACCGAACCGGGAGAGCGGGAATGAAAGAAGCAGTGATCGTATCGACGGCGCGGACACCCATAGGCAAAGCGTACCGCGGAGCGTTCAACAATACCGAGGCGCCGACGCTGGCATCCCACGCCATACGTGCAGCGGTCGCTCGCGCCGGCGTCGATCCCGGCGAGGTAGAAGATCTGATCATGGGCTGCGCGATGCAGCAGGGTTCGAGCGGACTGAACGTTGCCCGCCAATCGCTGCTGGCTGCGGGTCTTCCTGTAAGCGTCGCCGGCATGACGGTGGACCGGCAGTGTTCGTCAGGCATGATGGCGATCGCCATCGCGGCGAAGCAGGTCCTCGATGACAACATGCCGATAGTCGTCGGTGGCGGCGTCGAGTCGATCAGCCTGGTGCAGAACGAACACTACAACCGGTACCGCGCCACGGATGCAAACGTGCTCAAGGCTGCGCCGGCCATCTACATGAGCATGCTCGAGACTGCGGAGGTCGTCGCGAAACGCTACCGGATCGGCCGCGACTCCCAGGACGAGTTTGCGTTGCAAAGCCAGCAGCGCACCGCCGCCGCACAGGAGGCCGGGCTGTTCGATGCCGAGATCGTGCCGCTGACGGCGAACAGGGCCGTCGTGGACAAGGCGACCGGCGATGTCAGCTTCAGCGAAGTGACGATCGCGCGTGACGAGGGCAACCGCCCGGATACGACCGCCGACGGCTTGAGCAGCCTGAAACCGGTCTTCGACGGTGGCGTGATCACCGCCGGCAATGCCAGCCAGCTGTCCGACGGCGCCTCGGCAGCGGTCGTGATGGATTCGAAGCTGGCCGAAAAACGCGGCATCGAGCCGCTCGGGATATATCGCGGCATCGCGGTTGCGGGCACGGAACCGGACGAGATGGGCATAGGTCCTGTCTACGCCGTGCCGAAGCTGCTCGAGCGCAGCGGCCTCAATATCGACGATATCGGGCTCTGGGAGCTCAACGAGGCTTTTGCCGTGCAGGTCCTGTATTGCCGGGACAAGCTGGGCATTCCGAACGAGCTGCTGAACGTCAACGGCGGGGCGATTTCGATCGGGCATCCGTACGGGATGTCCGGAGCGCGGCTGGTCGGGCATGCGCTGCTTGAGGGCAAGCGCCGTAAGGCCAAGTACGTCGTCTGCACGATGTGCATAGGCGGGGGCATGGGCGCCGCCGGGTTGTTCGAGGTTGTGTAATCGGCGCCTGTTCGGCTATTTTCCGCGTCGGTACCCGTAACAGGGCGGTGCGGAGTTGCTCAAGGCGCGACAGAAACTTGGCAAGTACAGGATCCTGAGCCGTATCTCGACGGGCTCGCTGGCGGAAGTCTACCGCGCCTACGACACGATCCACGACACCCGTGTCGCGCTGAAACTGCCCAAGTTCGACCGTCTGCGCCTTGCTGACGTGCTGCACGAGATTCGTGTCGCGATAAAGCTCGAGCACCAGAACATCCTGTCGGTGCAGAACGCGAGCTACGTCGGCGGCCACCTCGTCATCGCGATGGAACTGGGCGAGGAGTCGCTGGCGGACCGGCTCGAACGCCGTATCTCGACGGCGCGGGCAATGGACCTCGCGGAACAGGCGCTGGCCGCGCTCGCGCACGCCCACGAGCACCGCATCATCCATTGCGACATCAAGCCGGAAAACTACATTCTATTTCCGGGCAACCGGCTCAAGCTGGCCGATTTCGGATTCGCGAAGAAAGTTCTGCGCTCGCTGAAGGCTTCGGGCTCGGGCACGATCGACTACATTGCCCCGGAACAGGCGATGGGCCGACCGAAGTTTCAGTCCGACGTGTTTTCGGCCGGACTGGTCCTGTGGCGAATGTTCTCCGGCAAGCTGCCGGAGTGGCCATACACCTGGCCGCTGGCGGGCCACGACAGCCTCGCCGCCAGGGTACGTCCGGAGTTTGTCGATTTCCTGAGGCGCGCCATCCAGACAGACCCGAAGGATCGCTACCGGGATGCGATCCAGATGTATGCCGAGTTCGAGAAGCTGCATTCGAAGGCGCGGCGCCAGCGCCGCACGAAGTCGAAAAAGCAGAGCCGGGTAGTGACGACGTGGCGCCAGATCCAATGGCGCGAATTCCAGCGCAAGTACAAGGCAGTACTGGACACGCGACACCAGTGCCGTCACTGCGAGGGGCCGGTATCCGAGAGCATGCATTCCTGTCCGTGGTGCGGGTTCGATCATCCGTCGCGCGGCTGCGAGACGACGATGCCCGCTTACTGCCCCCGCTGCGAGCGCGGGGTGAAGAAGGATTGGGCCTATTGCGCCTGGTGTTACGGCCCGGGTTTCGAAATCGAGACCGATCGCCGTTATCCGGACAAGCGTTATACGGCCAAGTGCGGGAACCCGCGTTGCCGCGAGCCGCAAATGCCGTTCATGCGCTACTGCCCCTGGTGCCGCACGAAGGTCAAGAAGCCCTGGAAGCTGCCGGGGAGCACGAAGTCCTGCCGCGCCTGCAAGTGGGGCATTGCGGCCGAATTCTGGAATTTCTGCCCGTGGTGCAGGGAGCCTATCCGTAAGGAGTAAGGCAGCCTGCAAGGCGGCCGTGATCACGAGACCCGATGAGCGATCCGAACTACGACATGACGATGCTGAACGGCCGCACCGAACCGGACCGTATGCGCCTGCTCGTCGGCGGCGGCGAGGCCGTCGCGTATTCGGTGCGCGCCCCGAACAAGACCACCGAAAACGAAGACACGGTCGCGATAATTCCCTACGGGCCGGATGCGGCCGTGCTCGTGGTGGCCGATGGCGTCGGCGGCCTGCCGGGCGGCAAGCGAGCTTCGGAAACTGCCGTCCGGATGCTGGAGGCCTCATTGCAGGAGGCCATGCACGAAACCATGTTGCTGCGCACCGCGATCATGAACGGCATCGAGTCGGCGAACGAAGCGGTCAGGAACATCGGCAACGGGTCGGCGACGACAATGACGGTCGTGACGGTCGAGGGGCGAACCGCCCGCACGTACCAGATGGGAGACTCCGAGGCGATCGTGGTCGGGCAGCGCGGCAGGATACGGTCGCAGACGATGGCCCATTCGCCGACCGGGTTCGCGGTCGAGGCCGGGTTCCTGGACTATCGAGACGCGCTGCACCATGAGGACCGCCACCTGCTTTCGAACTTCCTCGGAACGAACGACATGCGTATCGAGGTAGGCGGCCTTGTCGAACTGCAGCCGATGGACACGATTCTGCTGGCCAGCGACGGGCTGACCGACAACATCCACGCCGACGAGATCGTCGAATTCGTCCGCAAGGGGCCGCTGGACAAGGCCATGGACGACCTCACGCGCTGCGCAGTCCGCCGCATGACCGTGGAGTCGAAGACGCTGCCGAGCAAGCCGGATGACCTGTCCGTCATCCTGTTCCGCAAGCCGCCTCGCCACGGCGCGCGAGCGCGTGGCGGCGAGTAAACCCGGTCGATCTGCCGGGCAGCCCGGAACCCCGGCCACCGCTCACAGTAAATTGAACCTAATCAGGCGCTTGTAATGCCGCGGTTGCTACTGCAGGCGCGCCGTATTAATGTCTGGCGATGACGATTCGGCTGCCCGGGCCCGGCCCGGCTGGGCGCGCGCATGGAACTAACGACGCGATTTTGTTATCAAACGACATGACTTCGCGCCCGCGCCTCTCGTCGCGCGGTGGCGGCAGATCCGGGCAACGGACAGCATTCAGGGCAGGCACGATCATGCAGACTTACAGCCGGTTCAGGTTCTCCATTCGATATCTTTCCCGAACGGCGGTCGCGCTGGCGGTTGCCGGCGCGGTCGGCGGATGTGCGGTCAGCTACAACGGCATCAGCACCGGCGGCAGCTCCGGGGGCATGTCGATACCCGGCGGCGGCGTATCCGTCCCGACCGGTGGAGGGTCCTCCGGGTCCTCAGGTGGTGAGTCCGGTGGCCAGTCGGGCGGCTCCTCCGGCGGCAGCATCCCCGGTATGTCCGGGGGCGGTGGCGCCTCGGGCGGCGCCTCCGGCGGGCAGATGCCCGGCGGCGCATCGGGCGGTTCATCGGGCGGCATGGAAGGCGGCGCTTCGGGTGGCGGCATGGAAGGCGGTGCCTCGGGCGGTGCAAGCGGCGGTGCGTCGGGCGGTGCGAGCGGCGGCGCGTCAGGCGGTGCGAGCGGCGGCGCCTCGGGCGGTGCCAGCGGCGGCATGGAGGGCGGCGGTGGCGGCGGCGGCGCCGAACCGGCGATCCGAGGGCTCGGCGGGCAGATGCCGGGCGGCCCGGGCGGCGCCGGCGGCATGCCGGGCGACATGGAAGGTGCAGCCGGCGGGCCGGGCGGCGCGCCGGGCGGTAGCGGTGACCCCAATTGCGGCAGCCAGATGCCCGGCGGCGTCGGCGGAATGGAGCAGCCCGCGGATTGCAACGGCGCCGGCGGCGTCGGCGAGTACCCGGGCGAGACGGCGGCCGAACGCAAGGCGCGCCTCGAGGGCGAACTCGAGGAATCCGTAGGCGGCTTCGACGGCGTGCTCGCGGACGAACAGCGCGAGATCTCGTCTGTGGGCCGGGACACGGAAGGCTTCGGCAACGGGCCGGCCGGCGGGGGCGGTCCCCGTGTCGGACTCGGCCGGCAGGCGTCGGGCGATGGCGTCCAGGGGACCGGGCAGGGCGGCACGGCGGCTAATGCGGCCGGCGGCGGTTCGGAGAGCAAGCCGTCGCTCGGCGAGCTGAGCGAAGAGGATATCGAGTCGCGGACACCGTCCGACATTCCGGATCTCGTCAGCGAGGACATCGTGGCGCGCCAGCTCCGGGAAGCCGCGCTTGCGGAAGACGACCCGGTGTTGCGTGAGCGCCTCTGGGAGGAGTACCGCAAGTACAATAAGCTCTGAGTTTGCAGGAACCGCTGGTGAGAGATATCGACTTTCGAACGAATCAAGCCCGTGGCCTCGCCTTGCTCGCGGCCCTGGCCTGCTCGGCCTGCACGGTGCAGGAAGTGGTTACGGCCGAGAAGACGCAACTCGAGGTTGCCTCGCTCAACGTCGCAGAGCACCTGCTGCTCGACGTCGGCATCGTCAATTTCGACCCGGGCATGCCGAAAAACAACGATCCGGACAAGAGCGGCGTTTACGAGGAGATTCGCGAGGCCGAATCCCGCTACCTGCCGTATCACCTGAAGACTACCCTGCAAAGCACCGGTTACTGGGGCGCGGTCCGCGTCGTTCCGTCCAACGAGGTTTACAGCGACGTACTGGTCAGCGGCGAAATCGAGCAGTCGGACGGTGAGTACGTGACCCTGACGCTGAAGGCAGAGGACGCGACAGGGCGCGAGTGGTTCGAGAAGACCTACGCGGCCCAGACGGGCGCCCGCTCCTACGCGGAAACCCGTGACCGCACCGAGGATCCCTATCAGAAGGTCTTCAATGATTTTGCGAACGACCTGCGGGCCCACGCGGCCGCCATGGATCCGCGGGACCTGGCCCGCGTCCGCGAGACATCCGAGCTGCAGTTCTTTGCGGACATGGCGCCGCTGGCTTTCGGTGAGCATCTGTCGGTCGACGATGACGGCATGGTCGAACTGGTCCGCTTGCCGGCGGAGAACGACCCGATGGTCATGCAGCTTCGCCAGATCAGGGAACGCGACCGGCTTGTCGTCGACATGCTGAACGAACACTACGCGAACTTTTATTATGGAATTGCGCTGCCGTACGAAGGCTGGCGCAAGAAGGCACGCGAAAACTCGATCGCAATACGACAGACAAAGCGCGCGGCAACGATGCGCGCGTTGCTCGGCGTCGCCGTCGTAGCCGGTTCGATGAGCATCGATACGCGCAGCAACAACCGCTATCGAGGTAACGCAAAGCGGGCTGCCCAGGTCGTCGGCATCGATCGCGGCATCAGGACGATCATCGATGCGTGGCAGCTGCGGCAGTCGTCGAACATCTACCGGGCGGAAATCGGCGAGTTGTCCGAGTCGTTCATCGCGGAAGCCGCGCCGCTCACGGTTCAGGTCGAGGGCGAAACGCGCCGCCTCACGGGCACCGCAGAAGCGCAGTTCGAGAGCTGGCGCAAACTGCTGAAGGAAATTTACCAGCTGGAAACCGGATTCTCCCAGGAAGTCGACGTCGGCGTCCCGTCCCGAGCAGCACAGAACACGAGCTGAACGGCTGGCGGTCTATGCGGGTACTGAAAGACGGTACGCGGCTGGCTGATCGGTATGTGCTGATTCGCCGGCTCGGCGAAGGCGGCATGTCCGAGATCTGGCTCGCCACGGACGAGCGAGCCGACGCGGTCGTAGCCCTGAAGTTTCTGCGGCCCGAACTCTCGGCCCACCCCGAACACCGCGAACGCTTTCACAAGGAATGGCGCGTCGGCAGCCGCCTGATGCATGCGCATGTCGTGCGCGTGTTCGAATATCACGACGAGCCGGATGGACCGTTTTACGCCATGCAGCGCGTGAGCGGCCCGTCGATCGGCGTGCTTGCGAACGAAGCGCTTGACGCGGCCGTCCGGCCTTTCGGGCTGCTCGCGGATGCGCTCCGGTACGCCCACGGCAAGGACTATGTCCACCGGGACGTCAAGGCATCGAATGTGCTGCTCGACGAGCGCGGTGCCCCCTACCTGCTGGACTTCGGCGTCGCCGCCGTCGCCGGCAGCGAGGCGACCGGGGGCGGGACGCCGGTTGCCGCCGCGCCACCCGCCGGTTCGACCGCACGGCCTGCGGACGACATTTACGCGCTGGGCGTCCTGCTGCACGAAATCATCGCGGGCAAGCCGCCGGAGGCGGGTGTCCGCGAGCTGCCCGCAAGGCGGCCGGACGGCGAGGCGGTGCCGGAATCGCTGCGCCGCCTGGTGGCGGAAATGCTCGATGCCGATCCCGCGCGGCGCCCGGACGCCGAGACCGTGCGCGACCGGCTGGCCGAGGCAGGCTTCCCGCCCGGCCCGGCACCCGTCCGCGGCGTCCGGTCCGACCGCGCCGAGGCGAGCGACCTGCGCGTCGAGTCGATACGCCCGGCCCGTCGCCCGGCGGCCGCTACTGCCCCTCCGGCCGATGCCGCCGGCTCCGCGAGGGCGGGCGGCCTGTCGCCTCGCTTCGTCTACGGCGGCCTGGGTTTCCTGCTGCTGCTGTTCGTTGCCGTGATCTTCGTGCTGCCGGCGCTGGTCGAGCGACAGCGCGAGGTGAGCCCCGGCGAGTCGACCGCGCCCGGCGCCGCGGCAACGACGCCGCAGGTGGTGGAACCGTCGCCGGAACTGACCGCTGACGAGGAGCGGCTCCGGCGCCAGGAGGCGGACGACGCGCTCGGTGACCTGCTGGCCCCGCACGAGGGATTGAAGGCCCGCGGGATCGAGCGCTGGGGCGGTCAGCCCTACCTCGACGCAATGGCCGTCTACCGGGCCGGCGACGAGGCGTACGTCGCGAGGGACTACGCGACGGCGGCCGAGCGCTACCGCGAGACTGCCGCGATGCTGGAGCCGTTCTTCGATCGGATCGAGCCGGAGTTCCAGCGAGCCCTGGCCGGCGGTCGCGAGGCGTTCGAGGCGGGCGAGCCGGCCGATGCCGTGCGCCTGTACGAACTGGCGGTCGCCATCACGCCCGGGCACCCGGAGGCGGAGCAGGGCCTCGCGCGCGCCAGGAACCTCGAAGGCGTACTCGACCTGATGGACCAGGGCCTGCGCTACGAGGACGACCTCGAGCTGGAGGCGGCCCGGCTGGCTTTCGAAAAGGCCCTGGAACTCGATGCCCGCTGGCAGCCGGCTATCGATGCACTCGCCCGCGTTCGCCAGGCCGGGCGAGACCTGTCATTCGAAATGCGCATGTCCGAAGGCCTGGATGCGCTTGCGCTGGGCGATTTCGCGACGGCACGCGCGGCGTTCACGGCGGCGAAGGCGATCAGGCCGGAGTCGCGCGAGGCAATCGACGGCCTGCTCCAGGTCGACCAGGGGATCAAGCTCGAGCGCATCCGGCTGCTCGAGGACGAGGCGCGAGAGCAGGAGGCCTCCGAGCAATGGGAAACCGCCGTTGCGACCTACGAGGCACTGCTGGATGTCGATGGCGACCTCGCATTCGCGAAAGACGGCCTGGCCCGCGCCAGCTCGCGCACGGCATTGCACCGCCAGCTCCAGGAGTACATCGACGACCCCGACAGCCTCAGCGACCCGGCGGCGATGCAGCGGGCTACGCGGCTGTTGCTCGACGTCACCCGGGTCGAGCCGCAGGGCCCGAGGCTCGAAGACCAGAAGGATGAGCTCTCCCGGCTGCTCAAGCGTGCGGCCACGCCGGTGACGGTCCGGCTCCTGTCCGACAACCTGACCGAGGTTTCCATCTACAAGGTTGGTAAACTCGGCAGCTTCGCTTCGCAGGAAGTAACGCTGCGGCCGGGAAGTTACGTCGCCATCGGTATCCGACCCGGGTACCGGGACGTGCGACGCGAGTTCCGCGTGGACCCGGAAAGCGCGGCGGAACCGATCGTAGTCAAGTGCGAGGAGCCGATTTGAAGTTCGATGCGGTCATTGTCCGGGATGCCGAAGGCGAGCGTCGCCTGGGCCTCCCGGATCTGCCGTTGCGGATCGGCACGGGCGGTGACTGTGAAATCCGCCTGCCGGGTCCCGGCAGCAGCGCCGTGGCCCTGCTGGACGCGCTGGACGGGCAGCCGTTCCTGCAGCCGGTCGGACGCGGGGCGGCGCTGCGCCTGAACGGCGAGACCCTCGCCGCCGCGCGCCGGCTCGCCGACGGAGACAGCGTCGAGTTCTACGGGACACGCATCGAATTCCGCGCAGAGGGCACCGCCCTGGTGCTTGCCGTCCGGCTCGAGGACAGCGCCTACATCACGCGACCGCCGGAGCTGCCCGGGGCGGCCGGGCAGCCGGGCGAGGAAGCCATTGCACCCACGGCTTTCCGGCGAGCCGCCGACGTCGCGCCGGCCCCGCCCGAGCGTCATTCCTACGGATGGCAGGCCGGCGTCGCCATCGGCATTGCGGTGCTCGTTGCGGTTTCGTTCCTGCTGTTCACCTCGCGCTCGATCGAATTCGAAGTACTTCCGGCGGGTGTCGACGAGCTGTCGATATCCGGGGGCTGGTTCCAGCTGCCGCTGGCGGACCGCGTCCTGCTGCGACAGGGAACGTACTCGGTGCGCGTGCAGAAGGAGGGCTACTTCGAGGCAAACCAGAGTTTCGAGGTCGGTGACGAGCCGAGCCGGACGATCACGATCGAGATGCGCAAGCTGCCGGGCTTCGTCACCGTAGCGACCGACCCGGCCGTCGAGGCGACCGTGACCGTCGACGGAACCCTCATCGGCGACGCGCCTTTCGGTCCGCTGGAGCTCGAGCCGGGTACGCACACGATCGAAGTCAGCGCAGAGCGCTATCTGCCCTATGCCGACCAGCTGCCCGTCCCGGGCCTCGGCGGGCACCAG
>Ga0224500_10001830_pt1 | contig 12114 bp, 34 predicted proteins | sample SF_Oct11_sed_USG_FD_168126 | JGI IMG/M metagenome (GOLD analysis project Ga0224500, IMG submission 168126) | Sediment microbial communities from San Francisco Bay, California, United States - SF_Oct11_sed_USGS_4_1 | ecosystem: Environmental > Aquatic > Marine > Sediment | place: USA: California... | reverse complement strand
TGTCTACCAAGCTCGGTACTTCATCCGGCATCAAGCCGCCGTGCCAATTCAGCATCCGGTGAAAGAGCTTGTCGGTAAACGTCCTGGGCACGTCAGGCACCTCCTGCCCATACACCCGGCGATACCGTGCCCGAATCGCCCGCTGCCCGAGCGCATTGCGTAAGTCAGTGACCAGCCCCATTCACGTCCTCCTTTCGGATACAGTCAAACCGTTGCGCCACGCCCCGCTCAGGGGGCTCCCCATCCTCCAACATCGCCTTGGCCGTCAGGCACGCCTCCCAGGTGGGATAGGCGCGAAGCTCAATGGTGTGCATGAGCAAAATGAAGGTGACTTGGAGAATGATCATGGGGTCACTTTTTCTTTCTGAGTTCTTTCAGAAGAAGGCCAAACTCATTTCCAACCAATTGCTTCCCTCAATTCGAGCGCTTCACTCTTAGCTGCGTCCAGCTCGTCCTGTCTCCAAACTGGCAGTCGCCTGAAACGCATCGTTGACACCCTGGTACGTTGCCCGGTCAAACTATCCTCATATCCGATATTCCAATAAAAAACGGCGCCCGCTTTCAGCAGCGGTAGATCCGCCTGGGGGATCTCCTCCAGCGGGAACTCCGCTTCTTCGTCAGTGTCATGATGCGTCAGATCAACTAACCTTGCAGTGAACGAGTCTTTCCCAATCTCCAAGACGCTGCACTCCCACTTATGCAATGACACAAAGCGAGGCACCTCTGAATATATGGGCTTGGGCACAAGAACAGGTTCAACATGGATCATCTGTTCGTTACATGTCTCACAATACTTGACCGGATCTATCTTCCTTCGCATGCACCCTCCTAGAATGAATACCCCACGCCCATCGAAGCGAGGTCTTGGCCAACATTGACAGGACTGACACCTTTCCCGTTCGACATATGGTCGAAACCTATCTTTAGAGAGTACCGATCCACATTCACTGCGACCGACGCCCCGCCGTTCCATTTCGTCACCTGACGGACACCGGAAAGCGGATGATGGGTATTGCTCCAGCCTAGTCCGCCGTGCACGTTCATGGTGATACTCCAATCATCGCCCAGCGGAACCGTCCACCCGAACTGTGGCCCCGCCTGTACGTATTGGTCATTGAACGCCACCCGCCCCCCGAACCCATCCCGGCAGGTCTGGAACTCTGCGCTAGGTCCCCCGATGTCTGCGCTATGGTGCATCGCCGTTTGAATCGTGTGTGTGTAGCCGACAAAGACCAAGGGGATGAAACAGAGACTAGTCATAGCACTCCTCATCACCATCAAGCACTTCACATGAATGTGAGCAACCCATACATTCCTCTGAATCATCATCCCACATGATGTCGTCTACATCTCCATCACAACAGCATGCTTGTCCACAATCTGGGCAAGAGTGCATGTCCTACTCCTCCGGCTCTGGAATCGGTTCGCTGGACCATTCCCAGCCATCTCCAGGTGACTCCATCGTAAAAGCGTCAACTAGCTCACAACAATATTCTCGTATTTGTGAAATATGGAACAATGCAGGGTTTAAGCGTCCCTTTAAACGTTGCCAGTACCACCCCGGCTTCGTCGGCTTCTCTGTTGTCCATTTCATGGCTAGCCTTTCTTCACCTCAATCATCCCTAGCTCCAACGCCCGCCGCGCTAACTGCCAGGAGTTCCCAGCTTGGAGTTTGTGGCCTATCGCCAACCGGATGGCCCTGGTGCGGCCATAGCTCAAATCTAGCGCCGTAGCGATATCTTTGAGCGTTTGCCCGTTCCACAACGCCTCTAGAACCGTGCGCTCTCTGTCTGTTAATACAATCTGTTTGTTCATAGCTACTCTCTACCATCCTTTGTTAGGGGTGTCAAGTTACCGTCCGCCTCGCCATACCTCATTCTCGTCAACAAATGAATATGTGTGATTGTCTTTCCAATCGATCCTATATTGCTCAAGGAACGAGAGGGCGGCTTTCCCCTTCTCCGTCAGCCACCCGCCACGGATGGAAGTCCCATGCTCCGTCAGGCCTAGGTGGTGACAAATCGCAGCGGCTAGCCCGGCGTCCTTGTCATATTCTTGTTTGTCCACTCGGCGCAGCTCTCGTAAAATCTCGCCCCATGTTTTCTCAGGATCGATACACGCGCAAAAGAGATCATCAAGGTCAGCAATCCCTTTCGGTACCATCACGGTGCGAGTGGATAGGTCATTGCTTTGAGTGTCCATGTTTTCCGTTTTCCTTTCTTGCCACGCTTGGCCCATCCCCATACCGCAATCTTGTTGCCGGTCGAAACCCAAATGGCCGCCTCTTTCGTTCCAGCAATCTTCACCATCCGGCTCTGCATGTTGCTTGTGGTCGTAGTTTGCACGAGGAGCAACGGCTCCCCTTCCTTCATGCAGAGCAGATCCCCAAAGCCGAACAGGTCTTGCCGGATACGCGCCCACGCATTCCAATGCTCGACAATCGCCACGGTATAGCCCAGCTTCTTTGCATGGGCCTTACTCCGTTGCGTGGGGCTGCTCACTTCGTCAACTCCTTGGCAATGGCAATCGCCGTGCGAAAGCCTTGCGTATTCTTAGGGTCTTCTGGATTCCTTAGAAACCATAACTCGAAGCATTTCCCGCACAAACTCTTCGGGGGTCGTTTGGCGCTGTACCGTGGGTGCGCCTTGCAATAATCCGCCATCACTTCACCTGCCTTTCGAGCCAGAGAGCGTCTTGATATGTCTTTAACGCTCCCTCTGCTTCGACCCGTGTGTCGAAGAAGCCGCCCAGGTAGACGAGTTCGTCTCCAAAAGGCCACCACCGCGTCCGCTTTGTATACAGCGCGTACACCACAGACCGGCCAATCATCTCAGGAACAATCACAACGGTTTCAGCCATCATGCCCTCTCTTTCTCATATTGTTCTTGTTGCAAGCGGTCTTTTGCCTCACATTCCAAACATAAATTAGATGGGAAGCCACTCTTGAACGGCACCATTAAGAACCCAGCTTTTCGTTTCACGCATCGGCGACATGCATAAAGTTTTTTCATGAGACACCTCACCCTGTTAACTAAATCAGAACTCTGTAATCCCTAATCTCTTCGCTTTCGCTCAGTAGGGACTTTTAGAACTGTAACCATTTGGTAGAAGTTACACGTTCTAAAACCTGTCTCACTTATAACGCCACTATCTAAAAACCCACACGAAAACAAGCGTCTATAACGATTTCGTTACAGCTACCAGAGGAGTCCCTACAACTCGGGTAGATGTCATTTCGGCTGACGTGGCGGCCAGTCGTGGCGACATATCAGAGACCAGTGTGTGAGTCGGTTAACCACCGCTGTAAGAGGTGAGGGGGCCGGGGAAATTGGTCCGCTACATGCTCACCCGGCAGCGTGTAGTACGATTTACTCCCCTCACCAAAAAGAAACGGCCCTCAAACTGTAGGTGAGGCTACAGTCATTGGGCCGTCTTTGGGTTTTCACCCGGAGGACATTGGCGACAATGATACGCCTCACCGTATCTGTCTATGTTCTTTCTACATCCTCTTCCCGATTTTGTCAACGAGTTTTTGAATCTCCCCGGTCAAGATCGGCTCCTCTGGCTGGCTGCAACGTCTGCAGACCGGCGTATCTGGCTGGCTGCCCACTCGTGACCGGATCACGGTTGAACACCCTGGCGTCGTACAGGTCTGGTGAATCCAGGCCGCAGGTTGCGATTTCCGCTCACACAGGCACGGGTCAAGCTCACATACTGAGCAGGTCATAATAACACCTTCCCTTTATTGGCGTTATTTAACAACCACTTACGAAAGGCGGCCTCAAAGCTCGCATACTTGGTATCATGGGCCAGGCAGTAATTCTTAAACTTGCTCCACTCGGCCCCCATATTGATCCCTAACCGTTCCGCTAGTTCTAGGTGTTCTTTCGTCGGTCGATCCTCTGGCGTGATACTGCGAGACTTGGCCTTGGTCTGGTCTCGGCCATTGCTGCGCTTGATCCTGGCCGCCGCCGCCTCGGCGATGACGGCCAGGTGTTGCTCGATTTTCTTTAAGACTTCGTAGGCTTCTGCGTCCATTACTTCCTCCCGATTCTGTCAACGAGTGTCATTCCCCACCAACATGTCGAGTTGGGATCCCGTTGGGATGCCGTGAGACTGACGCGCACCACTCAGCGCCGTCATAGACCGCTGGGAAATAGACCCTGTTTTCGGTCCAGATGGTGAATGGGCACCCTTCAGCACCGCCAAACCCGTCATAGAATTCGACATCCATCTCTTCGTCAGTCATGGTATTGGAAACGACATCCTCCCAGCCTTCACCTCTGTCGTGCAATGCGGTGGAAACCAGCTCCCTCCACGTCGTCATTTTAGCCATGTCGCAGTCTCCTTACTTCCTCCCTAAGTTCTTCTTCGCCAGGTCCGCCGCCTTCTTCACGCGGTCCCGGTCCTCATCACTATGCAAATGGCTCTCATCCTGCCACGCATTCGCTACCTGTGCCCATTCAGCAATGTTTTCGCACAGCACAAACTGCTGACAGACGTTGCCAGGGTTCAAGGTTGGTGTATTTGGGCCAGCCGCCTCTGTGTGAGCAGGCTCGTCCAGGGGAGGACTATCCAGGTGAGCCTCAGAGGGGGCTGGCGGTTCTTCTTCCGGCCTAGTGGCTATTTCCGCCAGAATTGCCTCACGAAGGGCGATATTGGCCGACCTAAACTTCGCCTTGGCTGGGTTATCAATCGCCTTTGTAGCGCCGTCTAGGTACATAATCAGGCCATCTCTCGGCACCGCCCCTAACGGCCACTTGGCAAACTCGCCATAGTTCGGGGCTAGGATCTCCCCGGTTGGCTTCGGGGTGGCCATCTCCTGCCGGAGTTCGTGGATCTTGGCTTGCGCGGTCTGCTTGTGAGCGATAATCGGCGCGGCCTTCGTCGCTGCATTGCCGTCATCGTCCTCGGTCGCGAGTCTGCATATGGCCGCCATCGCATACCGCTTGCCGTAGGTAATGGCTGACCCGACGCCTTGCGCGTCACCCTTGGCGACCGGCATCGAGTAGGTACTTGATAACCATTCCCCACTGTCATGAATCAAAATCGTTTCGATTCCTACTCCATGTTCAGCATCGACTACGCACTGCACCAAGGACAGGCCGTGCTTCGCCAAGGGTGCCTGTATAGCATCCACTATCGAGGCTAAGTCGGCGTATTTGCTATTGAAAAACGGGTTGGCTGAATCTTTCTTGGCACACGGGAATTCCCCCTGCGCTTTCGACAAGGCTTTCGCTAACTCGGTGATGGAATCAGATTTCAACATGGGTCCTCCGTTTAGGCACGAGTTTTAAGTTTGGTAAATGGTTGTCGTAACAGTCGGCACACACCCGCTCAGCATGCCACTCGCGTTCGGTGCCAGCCATCGGGCTATGACAGATTCGGCATTCCGGTTTCCCGCCATGCCCGCGTAGGTGGTTGTAGTTGATTCGGTCAATGATATCCATAGGTTACAATCCTAATCGTTTCAGCATCATTTTAACTTTGATCGCATGGGCGTACCGTCGCCGCCCATTGTCACGTTTGGCTTTAATGTTTTGGTCGGCGAACTGCTCCCCCAAGTACTTGAGCTTTCGTCCGCTTGGCTTCTTTGTCTTCACGAATCGCCTCCTCGATACGTTTCAGTGCGCTTTTCACTTGCGCGGTTCGGCCAGCCTTGCGCCGGCTGGCCGGTGGCGTGGATTTAAGAAAGTTCCAACTTATATCCTTTGATGGGAATGGGATTGGCGGTAGGTCCTTCATAACCCATACTCCATCCCGTCGAAATAGTCCGGGTTCCGGTCATTGTGGCGCGTGGGGTCCACATGCTCCTTGCCTGAGCGATGTTCATAAATATAGGCTTCTAGGGCTTCCCGTGCCCAGGACGCCGCCGTGGTGTTGGACTCAGACGCGAGCTGGCGCACCCTCGCGCCTAACGGGCCATCCAGTGGAACGAGTACAGTGTTCCCTTCCGCATCCTTGCAATACCTCAACATGGCTTTACTCATAGTTGCCCTCCTTGGTTAGAGATCCTCTAGCTCGTCAACGATTTTCTTAAATATAACAAGCTGTTGTGGCGTATAGTGGAGTTTATTATCGTTAAGCGGACCTCCTACACACACAATCTGTATCACTACACGATTCATCGCGTTTCTCATTTCGCGCATTTCGCCACGTAATCCAATGATTTCCCTTGCTTGCGCAGCGATGATTTCATCGTCCGTCATGGCGTCTCCTTGGTTACATGAAAAAATAGAGTATGGTACCTGTCACGGTAATACAGCCGATGATATACCAGGAGAATTGCCGGTTGAGTTCTGCAATTTCGTCCTGTGGGATCTCCACCCGTGCCATCATGCGCCGTTTAGTCACCGCTAGGCGGTGCACGTCGATAAAGCCTGCATAGTTTATGTATTTGTTGAGCATGCCTCCTCCTCTCGCGGCTCACACTGCGCACAATACGTATGCCCCCATTTATTCACAAAGAAAATTGTCATGACGTGGCAGTGCCCGCATTCCTGGGGCGGAAATACAAAGCCGCTGGTCTGGTGCGGAAGATGATAGAGGTCAACGTGTGCCGTGTTCATGTCCCTTGCTCCTTCTTTGCGAGGTAGAACTTGCCGAGGGTAAAGCCGATCTGATAATGATCCTTCATCTCTTGGCTGTCGTACAGGTTGCCTATCGCGTGCAGGGCTTTAGCGTCAATAAATCCAACGAGTTCCGCGTGTGTCCGTGCGACCCGTGACTGTAAATGTTTCAAATAGCTCTCGTAGGTGAACGTGCCGGTTTGCTCATCATTCGCAGGAAGTCGTTGAAAATGTTTTTCCGTCATGGTAGTCCTCCTCCTATTTGCTGTTATAGATTAGGGCGATAAGTAGTAGTAGCCATTCCATGTGATTATCCTTTCTCGGTGTAGAATTGAGCCCAATTCGCAAGCCCACACGAAATACATGTCGGCGCGGTTTCAGGTTGGCATCTGCCGCACTTCCGGCATTTCTCAAGTCGTGGCAAGCTGCGCTGGTAGTCACGATGTTCTCTCCAATAGTCTCCAATTTCACCCATTTAGTGCCCTCCGTTCGAGTTCGTATTCCGCCCGGTTAATCTGGCAATGCCTCATAGCATTCATCACACAAAAAGTGCACTGTGGGCTTCATGAGGTCATACCACCGTAGACGTTCATGCGGTCCCTTTTTATTGCAGTCTCCACACCTAGCACAGCAAACCAGTTGCTTGACAGATCCTAGAAACCCCGGCGTACGGATAGCCCATTTCTCTGTACTCTCGCCATCCGGCAATAATTCATGTTGTTCCATCATCCTAACTGGCTCCTTTCTAAGGCCCAGTCTGCCCGTTCATCCAGATAATCTAACCGGCACTCTGGACATTTCCCCTCATGCCACAAGTCGTGCTCCTCACAGTAGTCCTCGTCTGGAGGGTCAAGGAGATTGTCTGGGAGGCTCATGGCTATTCCTCTATAAACTCAGCATTAAATGTGCGCTGGAAATCCAGCCATTCGGCTTCCGCAAGTACAAGCTCTCCAATTTTCGCCCATGTTCCATTAGGAGTTGTAGTTGAAAATGCTCTACAGTGGATATGCCCACCACGCTTCTGGTGACGGACTCGATAATAGTACTTCATCGCTACCCCTTCCCTTCGGCTAAGATGATGGCTTTGTGGATTGCCTCTTCAGCATGGCGACACATTGCGCACGGGAGTGTCGTACACCCACACCCGATACGCATGGCGGCTAGTTTTAGCGCCGCTTTCATCGCCTCATGGGCATTCACGGCGCGAATGATATCATCCGCATATTGCCTACCTGGTAGGTCTGTTTCGACCATTTCCGCGATAACCTTGATATCATCACGTGTTTCATGTTCAATTAGTACCTTACCGTTTGCTAACTGCTCAAATGTCAATGGCGTAGGTATATGCATAGCTATCCCTTTCCTTCGGCTAAGGCGATGGCAGCTATAACGGCTTGGTACGCTGAAACATTGTCACGGTTCCAATCGCCCTCCATTCGTGCAATGTAGTCCCGCGCCTCTTCCAGTGCCGCTTTCATCGCCTCATGCGCGTTGACGGCCTGGATAATTGCGTGTGCTTTTCTGGCGTCGATTCCTTTTATGACAGTGCGTCCGTTGGCGTCTGCGACATCGCCAACAAAGACATTCATAGAAACATTGGAGTTTATAAAGGATAGTGGTGTATGCATGGTTATTCCTTTCCTTCCGCCACGGCGAGGGCCTGTCTCACGGCCTGCGCGGTGATGTCGTTATCGTCCCGGGATAGGCAGCTTTCAACTTTCTTGAGTGCGTCATACATAAGCGGAGACGCCACAAAGAGGCGTGCATACTCCTCTTGTTCCTCTGGTCCTACAGAGTCCTCTTCATCTGCGTCCGCATGGATGGAGGCAATATAAAATTGTCGAGCATCCATCACAATCAGCTTGCCGTCTGACCAATAGAGCGTATGGTCTGGTTTGCGCTTAATCATCCAAGGTGTATACATGCTTATTCCTTTCCTTCCGCCACGGCGAGCATATCTTGCATGGCCGTTAATTCTTTTCTCGCCTCCTCAGAGAGTGCAGCAGCTTTTTCACGCATGAGCTTGGCGCATGTCTGAAATAGGAGACCTTGGTGAATATTCATGGCCTTAATCATAAACTTTGATACACTGTCGCTATCGGGTAGATGCAAGATTGTGGAACATCCTGAATTCCCATAGTAGCCCGACCATGAATCAAACCCTGTTTTGATCTCGAATGCGCGGAAACGGTTATCTCGGGAAAACCCAAATCCTTTTTTATCGCACTGTGAATCAGCATGATACTTTCCTGCATACATCGCGTGAAATCCTTCTAGTTTTTCTGCGGTCTGTAACAGCAATTTAATTTCTTCTAGTTTGGTTTCCATTTCCATACCTATTTCCTCCTCAATGGCCTGGTGCAATGGCAGCACCGGCGCTCGGTCGTTAAGGTCCATTCTTTACAGTGGGGGCAGTAGGTGTACATGGCTTAGCTCTCCCTCTGTATGGGAAAAATTCCCTGCTCCTTACGCTCCCTCTCGCTCTAACGTCACCGTCCTGCCGTCAAACGCCCGTACCTGCCCCCGATACTCCACATACCACTGATGCACCTTCTGATAAACGCTATAACCCAGGCCATACTGATTGCTGGCTTGATTCATGCGTAACTTCGTCGTATTCGTGAACCATCCGCCGGTGTCCAGCACGATCTTGTCCTTGTCCCAGTGCACCACAGGTGTACGATGGTAGATCACCGTTCCCATACCGTTGGTTAACATCACGTTGGTCTTATGTGCGCCGACTGTGTTGTAGCGTGCCATGATCGTGTCTCCTTGTTGGTTGTGTGCGCCCTTGTTTGCTGCCGTGTCGCTCATGTCTCATAGTGAGTATGCGAAACCTTGTCACATGTGCGAGGATTGCGACAATTTGCCTCCCCAACATATGCCCTTGCTTCCCAATAAGTCAGACTTCGCGACTCTTCATAACATCCATACTTGTCACTCCATGTGCTTACTACGTACTGATTGTGTCCCCATTTCGTCATGTACGCTTTGTGTTTCATGCTGCCCTCCGTGGGTGTGTTAGGTTAGGCTGTTTGGCGACAACCTGAGGCCCGTTTGATCCAATACTACGCCATAGCTTTATAAGCCGCTTGACTCTCACCCTTTGAGTCGGACTGCCACGGCCATAGCGCTTTGCGTGGTTCGCGTGGAGCTCCATTGATTGGGTCACTCCCTGGTAGCCTATGACCCCGCAAGGCGCACCATGCATAATATTCAGCTCTGTTGACCATTTCCCAGTACGCTACTTGTGTGAACCTATTCATGCTGTCCTCCGTGGTTAGCGTGACGTGCAATACGCAGCCGACCAGCGTTTAGTATCTCGGTTATAGAGCCAATTACCTGTGGTTGGACTATGCCAATGCTCGTACCGTCCTTGTATGCTCACGAGTATCCGTCCAGCTCGCTTTGCATATGCCTCATGTCTCGTCATGGTGTCCTCCATGTGTGTGTGTGAACAATCATCATGTAACAGAGTATATATAACTCTAGTAGTAGATGTCAAGAGCAAAAGGCACTAGCACCCAATTATTTTATTGGGCAGGTTTGACGCGAGGTTGGCGCACGCGAGGTTTATTCCAATACGGGCTTTTGCACAATGGGCACCATTTGGGGACGTGGAGTTTGGCCGGCAACCACACGTGTTGGCATCGGTTGCACTGTTGCACACTAATAGATTTCATACGCTCCTCCTATAATAGAGACTATATAATGGTAGTAGCATACGAGGGGATGGAGCGCAAGGCGATTCAGCCTCAGCTGTTATTATCTTAGTAGTGTAGTGAGAGGAGCTGTAGGGAGAACATAAGAGCAGACTTATGCTTCTTTCTGATGTTGCAGAGCCGACAGGCAAGAGTGAGGTTATCTAGATGGTTCGGGCCACTGTGCGCCTTGGGGATAATGTGGTCGATGTGATAGGGAGTATCGGTCAACGGCCTGCAACAATAGTGGCAGCGCCCATTGTTTCTTTCCCAGAGCATCCGCATGCGGTGGGCGGTACGTGGAAGAGGATTCGAGAATGGCTCAGAGGCGACACGTGGAGGAATGGGGTCTTGCCATGTTGCCTGTAAGGTACGAAGACGGGCACGAAGGGCTAAGACAGTTCGATCCTGCGGGGTGCAAGGTCGGTAGCGTGTGAGATTGCGGCTCATATGGTGTTGAGCTTCCGACGAATGCGAGCCCGAGCTTTCTTCACGGCATTCGCTTTTTGTGACAGGGCGAGCCGCTCTTCCTCTGTTAATTTCTTCGCCCGCGCCAATCCGCCTAATCGGCCCAATGCCTGTGCGTGTGGATTCTTCATGCCCCTGATTCTACTTTTCCCTAGCGCTACGGTCAAGAGGCTAACTCATTGCAAGCATTGAGTGTTCCCACTTGGCGTCACAATCTGTGCTATTCTCCGAAAGGGGAGACGGATCAAGAGGGGATTGTCCTTCAGTAGCGAAGACGTGGTTAGCCCGTGACTACCTTCTAGGGCGAAGAGAACCACGTCGTAGCCTGCCTAGCCGTAAGGCGTTATCTTGTGTCCTGGCCCTCACTATGGTACACACACAGTCAGTATGGCTGATGATGTCACGATAGCGAAGCCTGCCCACCCCATTCCCGACCTCGTGCAACGCTACCTGAATGGCGAACGTATTACCTCTCTCGCCACTGACCATCAGGTGAGCCGTCAGACCATCTACAACTGGCTCCACAACGAAGTCACCGATACCCACTATCCTGAATTGGTCAAGCAAGGGCTCATCGCCCATTTAGCCCATGCGGAACAATTGCTGATGGAGGCACGTACATCTATTGACGTAGCACGCGCACGCGAAGTGCTCAATTTATCCAAATGGCAACTCGAGCGACGAGTCAGGATGTTTAGCCCCAAGCAAGAGGTGACTGCGGATACCTCACTGACGATTATCGTGCAGCGGCAAGGTGAACCACCTAGGGACATCACACCAATTCAGCCTGCAATATCGGATGATGTCAACGATATCAAGAGTTTAGAATGATTCATAATACACATTATCAGACATTGGCTTGGGGATAGTGCCCAATGGCTACAGTGGAGAGTCTCTAGCCATGCGTGTCATTCTTTTTTGTGAGGGAGACGAAGGAGGAAAGGGCCGGGGGGTTTTCCCGGTGGCCGGGGTGGCTTTTGAGGACACCGACGCCTAGCCTCTCACCGCTATCAGGTGTCCATCGCAACGGCATGACGACCGCACAGACGACAGAGACGTACTGGGATGGGCCGCAGCGGACGTATTGGCGGCCAGATGGAGCCGGGGCATGAGGTGGCCATGGCAGCAGGAGCCGGAACCAGTCCAGGCCCCGAGGGAGCCGCCTCGGCGGCATGAATGGGTGGAGGCGGGCAATCCCGACTATGAGATGTGTCGGTGGTGCCTGAAGACGCGCAAGAGTCACCGGCTGCCCTGTCCGTATAAACGGCCTGGGGGGCGGGGAGACGACTGGTGTACGGACGAGGGGGAGGGGGCATGACGGGGATTGATATGGTGACGTGCAAGCCGGATGATGAGGGGGTGCAGTGTGGGCAGTG
>Ga0224500_10001829_pt1 | contig 12115 bp, 7 predicted proteins | sample SF_Oct11_sed_USG_FD_168126 | JGI IMG/M metagenome (GOLD analysis project Ga0224500, IMG submission 168126) | Sediment microbial communities from San Francisco Bay, California, United States - SF_Oct11_sed_USGS_4_1 | ecosystem: Environmental > Aquatic > Marine > Sediment | place: USA: California... | reverse complement strand
CGACGAATTCCAGGTCGTGATAGAACTTCGGGTTGCTGACGTTGCTGGACGGATCGCAGCCCTCGCCCGCCGGGCCGCCGGTGCTCTGGTGGACGATGTACTCCTGGAGGACCGGGCTATCCAGGTTGATGAACGAGAGCCGCCCGGGCGGGATCGCGGGATGGAAGCCCTGGGGAATGGCCACGGCCTCGAAAGGCACCATGCCGTCCGGCATGCGGATGGCATCGTTGGGCCAGTTCATCGTGTTGGGCGCTCCCGGCGCTGGCGGGCCGCCCACGTCGGTCAGCACCTGAACGTCCGTGTCCTTGTTGAACGTCGCGGGGTTCAGGGTGTTCAGGTTCCGGATGCGGGCCACCAGGTCACGCTCGAAGTAACTGGTCACGGTCGTCCCGGTGGGATCCTTGAGGACGTTGAAGAAGCTCGTCACCAGCAGGTCGTCGGCTGGGCCGGACGGGCTGTTGTACGTCTCGATGCTCGTGAAGGCCGCGTTGAAGTTCAGCGGCAGCACGCCCTTCTTCCACACGGCCGGGCAATAGTTGGCGGCCTCGGCGGCCGGTGACACGAGCGCGGGCAGCAGCGCCGCCCCCGCCAGGATGGTCGCGCCACGGATGGCGCGCGCGAGGAACGAATTCCCGTTGGACATCTTCTTCTTGACTCCCCCAAGGTTGCCAAAGCCCGCTGGCCCGGCATCCGGACCTTATGCCCAGTCTCCGGGCGCGTCAACGCGGCCCGCTCGGCGCCCGACCGTCATTTCACTTAATGCTGCGGCCTGTCGCGCCGCTTGGCGCTGCGTGGAAAGCACGTTAATGTCCGTCCCGGACGGAGCAAAGAACAACGACCGTCCGTACATCTGGGGGAATCACCGAATGTCCGTCACCGCCCACGAGCCGCGCAGCGGCTCCCGAGTCCTCGGCGCCGCCACACTGCTGCTCGCCATGGCCTGGTCGCAGAACAGCCTGGCCGTGCCCGTGCTGTACGTGTCCGTGAACGGCGCTCCGGAGGTCTCCCTGGAGAACGACCAGGTGTGCGACGGCACCAAGGCAGTGACCTGCCTCGGCACCGGCGCCGTCGGCGACCTGCTGATCAGCTCCTTCGAGCTCACCGCGGATCCCGATCCCTACGTGACGGCCGCCTTCAACTTCTACAACGCCTCCACCAGCACCATCTCGGTGGTGGCGACGGTGCTGTTCCCCATGGCGGGCAGCTTCGCGTCGCCCCAGATCGCCGTCGGCACCGGCCTGGTCAACAACGTCTTCGGCGGCGGCCTGCTGAACCTGCAGGTCGAAGGCTACGTGGACACCCTCGCCGCGCCCCTGCTGGGCATCTACGAGATCGATCCGGGCGTGCCCTTCAGCGTCTGCGACGACCTGGGTGCCGATCCCGGCTGCCAGAACAGCGTGGTGGGGCTCAGCCTCAACCAGCCGGGTCCCGGCACGCTGGACGTGCTGTCGCTGATCGGCCTGCGCCTGTCCTTCGAGCTGAGTGCCGACACGACCGCCACCATCGGCCTGGACCCGGGCGCGCCCTTCGCGGGTGCGGCCTACCTGTCCATCGTGCCGGTTCCGGTACCGGCGGCGGCCTGGCTGTTCCTGTCGGGGGTGGGCGTGCTCGCGGGCCTGCGGCGGCGGGCGAGGCAGGCCGGCTGATCCACCCGCTACCGATCAGGCTCCCGGCAGGGCGATCCCCCGGCCGAAGCGGCGTTCCACCAGTTCCCTGCGCCGGTGCATCTCATCACTGCCAAACCCGAGCTGGCTGATGCTCGTCAGCCGGTTTAGGGACCCGTCGCCCAGGAAGTAGGACGAGTGCGCCGCAAGGCGCTCGAGCTCCTCGAGCACGCCAGCAACAACCCAGTTGCTGATATGGGGCCCGGGCGCAAGCGAGTCGAAGCGGGGCCCCGGGGCGAGGAACGGCTCGCCGACGTCGACTCCCCGGGTCTTGTCCGCCCTGTCCAATATCTCGACCAGCGACTGAACGGCAATCTTGCGCGCACCGAAGTCACGTGCCACGCGAGCCAGGCTGACCAGGCGCAGGCGGCTTGAGTCGGCGGCGCACAGGGCCCGCAGGCGCGAGTACGCCGATTCCAGCGCGGACAGGCGCTCCGCGGCGGGCCTGGCAGGATCCCTGGAAAGGGCGTACTCGGCGAGTGGTGCGATGACTTCAGCGCCGACCCCCGCGGCCGCCTGCTGCTGCCAGAGTCCGGCCAGCACCTGCCCGTAGGGCAGCGTCGCCAGCGTCGTCTGCCAGCCGTAGGCGCCCTTTCCCGCCGCCACAGGCGCACCCATCGCGGGGACGGGCTCGACCAGCAGTCCCCTGGCCACCAGTCGGGCTGCCCGGTCGGGCTTGCAGCAGAACAGGTTGAGCACGTACTCGTCCGCGGGAGCCCCGGTGTCAAACGGCACGAGCAGCCCGAGTCCGGGGACCAGCCGGTAAGAACGATAGCCACGGTCCGCGAAGGCCGCCACGAGGTCGTCCTGGGAGGCACTTCCGCCCCTGATCTCGTACTGGACCAGCGGCGACAGGTCGGCAAAGAACCTGGCCCCGCCCTGGAGAATGTTGAGCTCCTCGCCCTCCGCATCGATCTTGACGAAGTCGATGTCACGCCAGTCGAAGGTGGCGGCGCGCTCGTCGAGGGTTACCAGCGGAACCCTTTCGCTCGCGTCGGCGGCCGCCGCGCCCGGCCTGAGCGCATTGAGCTCGGGATTGTAGTTCAGCGACAAGGAGGCGAATCCCGCGGCGCCGGAGAGCGCACTGCGCTCCAGGACCACCTGGGAGAAGCCGTTCTCGGCGATGCTGGCTGCCAGGAACTCTGCCGTCGTGGAGGCAGGTTCAAACGCCCAGACCTTGCCATTGGGCCCGACAGCCTTGCCGATGGAAAGGGCGTACACGCCGTAGTTGGCGCCAATATCGATCGCCTGCTGGCCCGGCCCGAGGGCCTGGCGGACAAAGCGAATCTCGTCCTCGAACCAGTCGCCCTGCTCCCGCAACACGTAGGGTGTCAGCAGGTCAACGGAGTCCGGCACGACGATGCGCACACCGTCGACCAGCGGGAGAACTGCGCGCTTGTTCATGGCGCCCCATGGTATCCCGTGACCCGCGCGGGCGCCGGTCCTCAACCCCTGAGCATCTCCCGTGCCGCGTTGTGCCCCGGCGCACCAGTCACACCGCCCCCCGGGTGGGCCCCGGAACCGCAGAGAAAGAGGCCCTTCACGGGCGTCCGGTAGTCGCCGTACCCCAGCGCCGGCCGCGCCGCCCAGAGCTGGTCCAGGCCCAGGGCGCCATGAAAGATGTCGCCGCCCGTGAGGCCAAAGCGCTCCTCCAGGTCCAGGGGCGACAGGGCGAGCCGGCCGAGGACGCTGGCCCGGAAATTGGGGGCGTACTTCGTCACCGTGTCGATGATGAGGTCCGCCGCCTCGTCCCGGGCGCCGTGCCAGCTGCGGCCAGCCGGCAGGTTGTAGTCGAAGTGCTGGCAGAACAGGCTCGCCACGTGGGCGCCGGGCGGCGCCAGGCTGTCATCTAGTAGTGACGGGATCAGCATCTCGATCACCGGCTCCCGGGACATGCCCGTAAGTCGCGCGTCCGCAAACGCCCGGTCCATGTAGGCCAGCGAGGGACCGATGATGATGCCGGAGGCCAGGTGGTCGCCGGCCGGGCGGTCGCCGAAGCGGGGCAGTTCCGACAGGGCCACGTTCATCCGGAACACGGCCGAGCCGCACCGCCAGCCCTCCATGTGAGCAACGAAGTCCGGCGGCAGCGCTTCCCGGTCCAGCATGTTCAGGAACAGCAGCTTCGGCCCGACGTTGGCCGCCACCCGCGTTGAATCGAACACGCGCCCGTCGGCGAGCTCAAGGCCCGTGACGTGACCCGCCTCGGTGAGCACCCGCTTCACCGGCGCCTCCAGCTCGATGTGCACGCCGAGCCGCCCGGCCTCCCGCGCCATCGCCTGGGTGATGGCGCCCATGCCGCCGACCGCGTGGCCCCACACGCCGGTCTTGCCGTTCACCTCGCCGAAGGCGTGGTGCAGGAGCACGTAGGCACTTCCAGGCGTGTAGGGACTCGCGTAGTTGCCCACCACGGCGTCGAAACCGTAAAGGGCCTTCACGGGGTCGCTCTCGAACCAGTTGTCGAGCATCTCACCCGCGCTGCGGGTGAAGATCGCGTGGATCTCCCGCTGGGTGGTGAGCGGCAGGGCGCGGAAGTCCCGGCCGAAGGAGATGGCGCTGAAGATGTCCCGCAGCCGGTGCAGGTCGGTGGGCGGGGTCTTCAGCAGGGTGTCGCGCAGGAGGTGCACGGCCCGGTCCAGCATCGCGAAGTAGTCGGGTAACCGCGCTGCGTCCTTCCCGGAAAACCGCGCCACCGCCGGCGCCGTCTTCGCGAGGCCCGGCCCCGCCAGCATGCCGTCCCCGTCCGGCAGCACCAGGAAGTTCTGGAAGGGCCGCTCGAGGATCTTCAGGCCGTGCTCCGCGAGCCGCAGGTCCCTGATCACCTTCGGATTAAGCAGGCTGACGGTGTAGCTGGCGGTCGAGTTGCGGAAGCCCGGGTGGAACTCCTCCGTGACCGCCGCGCCGCCCACCAGGTGCCGCCGCTCGAAGACGGCAACCTTCAGGCCGGCCTTCGCCAGGTAGCAGGCGCAGGTGAGGCCGTTGTGGCCTGCGCCGATGATCAGGGCGTCGAAACGGGGAGACAAACGGGCGCTGGACGACATTTAGCGACTAAAATGCCTACGAAATGTCCGCACCGCCACCCCCCGCGTCGCCAGCCGCCGTGTCCCAGCCCCCCGAGAAGCGCGGCGACATCCAGTTCGCCGCCAAGGATGCGGGACTGCGCAAGGATGTGCATGACCTGGGCGTCATCGTGGGCCAGCTCCTCGAGGAGCAGGGGGGCGCCGTGCTCTTCGGCCGGGTCGAGCAGGCCCGACGGGCTGCCATCGACGCCCGGGAAGGCGATACCGCAGGGGTCGAGCGGCTCGAGGCGCTCGTCGCGTCGCTCTCGCCCGCCGAGTCCCAGGACCTGATCCGCGCCTTCTCCACCTACTTCCTGGCCGTGAACCTGGCGGAAACCGTGCACCGCATCCGGCGGCGCCGGGCCTACCTGCGGGAAGGCAGGCACCGGCAGCCCGGCGGCCTCGAGGACACGCTCTTCGAACTGAAGGACGCGGGCGTGTCCCTGGAGCAGATCCGCGACGCGCTCGCCGTCCTGCACGTGGAGCCGGTGCTGACCGCCCACCCCACCGAGCCCACCCGGCGCACGATCCTCCGCCGGCAGAAGGACATCGTGCGCCGGCTCATCGACATGCAGAACGAGGCACTGTCGCCCCGGGAACTGTCCGCCGACCTCGAGAACATCCGGGACGACATCACGGCGATCTGGCAGACGGAGGAGCACCCTACCGAGGCCCGCACCGTCGCCGCCGAGCACGAGCACGTGCTCTTCTTCCTGACCGACTGCATCTACCGGGTATTGCCCGTGGTCTACGAGACCTTTGAGATCGCGCTGGACGCCGTCTGGGGCGACGCCGGCCGCGGGGTGGAGCTCCCGGTCATGGTCCGGATGGCGTCCTGGATCGGCGGCGACATGGTGGCGCGGCCGGAGGTCACGGCCCGGACCATCCGCGACTCCCTCGCCCGGCAGCGCTCCCTGGTCCTGGACCTCTACCACCGGGAGTGCCGGGAGCTGGCGGAGAAGCTGAGCCAGAGCAGATCCCGGGTGGGTGTCTCCCCGGCCCTGGAGGAGCGCATCCGGCTGTATTCCGGTCATTTCCCCAACGCGCTCGGCATCACGCCGCTGCGGCACCGGGAGATGCGCTACCGGGTGTTCATGCGGCTGATCATGGCCCGGATCGAGTCCACCTTTACGGCGGGCCTCTACCCCTTCGAATCCGCCGAAGAGCTGGCCGCGGACCTGCGGCTGATAGCGGCGAGCCTGGAGGCGAACCGGGGGCAGCACGCCGGCCTGTTCGCCGTGCGCCGGCTGCTGCGCCGGGTGGAGACCTTCGGCTTCCACTTCATGGCACTCGACGTCCGCCAGGAGGCGCTGGTGAACCGCCGGGTGATCGGCCGCTGCCTGAACGAGCCCGGCTGGCTCGAGCAGACGCCCGCCTACCGGCTCGAGCGCGTGCGCCGCGCGCTCGCCGCCAACGAGTCGCCCGTCGGGGAGCTCGACAACGAGGCCCGCCGCGCCATCGGTATCTTCGAGGCCATCGCCTTCTGCCGCCGGCGCCATGGCAAACGCTCGATCGGGCCCTACATCATCAGCATGGCCGAGGGCGTGGACGACGTACTCTCGGTGCTGCTGCTCGCCCAGTGGGGCGAGCTGCGCAAGCGGAGCGGTACCGTGCCGCTCGACATTGCGCCGGCCTTCGAGACCATTCACGGACTGCGGGGTGCAGCCGACCTCATGCGCCAGCTGTACGCGGAGCCCGTGTACCGGGAGCACCTCAACGCCCGCCGGGGGAAGCAGACGGCGATGCCCGGCATCGCGGACAGCAACGTCGGGAGCGACCTCACCACGGCCCGCTGGGTGCTGCTCAAGGCCCAGCGTGAACTCCTCGACACAGCCCGGGCCGATGGCGTGCAGCTCACGCTGTTCCACGGCCGCGGCGGCGCCATAGGCGCGGGCGGCGGCAAGGCCCACGTGGACATCCGCTGCGCGCCCGCGGGCGGCGTCGCGGGCGGGGTGCGCGTAATCGAACAGGGCGAGCTCGTGGCGAACAAGTACGGCGTGCGGGCCATCGCGCTCCGGACCTTCGACCAGGCCCTGGCCGCCGGGCTGCAGAGCCTGGTGCGCCCCGGCGGGCCGCCAGCGGCCGGCGGTCACCGGGACTGGGAGGACGCCATGCAGGCGCTGGCCGACGCGTCCCGGGCTCACTACCAGGGCCTCGTGCTCGAATCGCCGGGCTTCGCCGACTACCACCGCCTGGCGACACCTGCCGACGTGATCGAGCAGATGCGCCGCGGCACGAGCGCGGAAGCCAGCCTGGCGGGGGGGCTGCTGGCTGCCGCCGGCACCGCGCCCTGGGTCTTCGCCTGGACCCAGAGCCGAAACATCCTGCCGGGCTGGTACGGTTTCGGCACCGGAGCCAGCGCCGCCATCGAGATGTTCGGCGAGACGACCCTGCAGGCCATGCACGAGGGCTGGTATTTCTTCCGCACGCTGGTCTCCGACGTCGAGACCGCCCTGGCGAAGAGTGACCTCGCCATTGCGGCCCGCTACTCGGCGCTCGGCGGCGAGCTTCACGAGCGCTTTTTCCACAGGATCCGGGACGAGTTCGAGCGTACCACCGCCGCGGTCCTCCGCATCAGGCAGCAGCGCGTCCTGCTCGAGCGCGACAACACGCTGCGCCGGTCGATCCGCCTGCGGAACCCCTACGTGGACCCGATGAGCGTCCTGCAGGTGGATCTCCTGCGCCGCTGGCGGGAAACTGGCGACCAGGCGCTCTTCAACGCGCTCATTGCCAGCGTCAACGGCATCGCCCGCGGCCTGCAGGACTCCGGCTGAGGTCGCCGGGGGCAACGCCCATGCAGTCCGCCTTCCTCGACTTCGACTCCCTGGGGCCGGCCGACATCGACACCTCGGCGCTCCGGGCGACCCTCCCGGGCATCAGGGTGTATGGCTCGACCCGGCCGGGTGAAGTGGACGCGCGCATCGCGGGTTGCGAGATCCTGCTCGTCAACAAGGTTGACCTGGACCGCCGGCGGCTGGCCGCCGCGGCGCCGGCCCTGAAACTGGTCGTGCTGGCCGCGACCGGCACCGACAACGTGGATCTGGCCGCGGCCCGGGAGCTGGGCATCGCGGTGGCGAATATCCGCAGCTACGCCACGCCGTCCGTGGTCCAGCACGTGTTCGGCCTGGTCCTCGCGCTGACCCTGCGGCTGGAAGAGTACCGGCTGCTGCTCCAGGCGGGCGCCTGGGAGCGGAGCCCGCACTTCTGCCTGCTCGACTACCCCACCCGTGAGCTGTCCGGCCGGACCCTCGGCATCGTGGGCTACGGCCAGCTGGGGCAGGCGGTAGCCGCGGTCGGCCGGGCCTTCGGCATGCGGGTGGTCGCGGCGCGCAGCCTCCGGCAGGCGCCCGGGATCAGCCGCGCTCCTGACCCGGTGCCGGTGGACCGGCTGGAACTCCCGGAGGTGCTGGCGACCGCCGACGTGGTCTCCCTGCACTGCCCCCTGACGCCCGCGACGCGGCATCTCATCAACGGGGAGTCGCTCGCCCACCTGCGCCGGGACGCGCTGCTGATCAACACGGCCCGGGGTGACCTGGTGGACTCCATCGCGCTCCTCGACGCCCTGCGGGGCGGCCGCCTCGGCGGCGCCGGCATCGACGTGCTGGCGGAGGAACCGCCCGTCGGCGGGCACCCGCTCCTTGAGGCCCGGCTGCCGAACCTCATCGTCACGCCGCACATCGCCTGGGCCGCGCGGGAATCCAGGCAGCGGGCCCTGGACGAGGTCGTCGGCAACGTCCGGGCCTTTCTGTCAGGTGGCCAGAGGAATCGCGTTGCCTGAAGGCGCTCCAGCAACCGACTCGGCCCAGTCCAGGACCGCCACCACGCGGGGCGCCGCCAGCCGGCGGGCCTGGGCGAAGCTGAGCCAGCGGTACTCGCTGTGCTCGGGTCGACCGGTGTCGGGGCTCGGCAGCAACTCCACCCTGGCCACGGTCGTGCGCGCCAGGTAGTAGCGGGCGACCTTGCCGCGGCTGTAGGGACCACTGTCGATATGGACACTGCCCCACGGAAACGTGAGCTCGGTGATGCCGGACTCCTCCCGGATCTCACGGAGCGCCGTCTGCTTCGGCGTTTCCCCCGCCTCCATCAGGCCCTTGGGGAAATCCCAGTGCCGGAAGACCCGGAGCATGAGCACCCGGAGCCCATCCGGCGTGTCCCGCAGGATCACGGCTCCGCAGGACATGAGCTTCGGCTTCCTGTTCACCGGTCCCGAAGCACCGCCACGGGCGGCTCGTTGACGGCCTTGCGGGTGGCAAGGGTGCCGGTGATGCCCACGATCAGTGCGCCGGCGGCGAGCCCGAGGGGCCACAGCAGCGCGCTGACGGTGTATTCGAGCTTGAAGGCGTAGGTGGCGAGCGCCCAGCCGAGGAGCGTGGCGCCCACGGCGGCCAGGACGCCGGCCAGGCTGCCGAGGGTCACGAACTCCACGGCCACGCCCTGCAGGATCTTGCGGCGGGCGGCGCCGAGCGTGTGGAGGATGGCGCTCTCGAAGCGGCGCTCGTCCCGCGTCAGCTGGATCGCCGCGAGCAGAACCACGACGCCGGCCAGCAGAGTGAACAGGAACACGTACTGCACGGCCATGGAGGCCTTGTCGATGACGGACCGGACCTGGGACAGGATCACCTCCAGGTCGAGTACGGTGACGCCGGGGAACTGGCGCACCAGCCGGCTCAGCATCTCCACCCGGTCCCGGGGCACGTAGACGCTGGCCAGATAGGTCTGGGGCAGGTCGGCCGCCACGCCCGGCGACAGGACCACGTAGAAGTTGGGCTGGAACGAATCCCACTCGATGGTCCGCAGGCTGGTGACGGGGGCCTGGATGTCCTCGCCAGCCACGTTGAACGTGAGGCTGTCGCCCACCTTCACGCCCAGATTGGTCGCGAGTTCCGCATCCAGGGACAGCTGCAGCGGCCCGGCGTAACCGGCGCCCCACCATTCGCCGGCGGTCACCACGTTGCTCGCTGGCAGGGCATCCGTCCAGGTCAGGTTGGCCTCCCGCTGCAGGAAGGCGGCGCCCTGGGCGTTGGTGACCTTGACCTGCTTTATCGGGGTGCCGTTCACGGCGGTGAGGCGGCCGCGGATCAGCGGCAGCGAGAACGGCTCCTTCCCGACCTCTTCCCGAAAGAAAGCCTTCAGGCCCGGGAGCTGGTCCGGCTCGATGTTGATCATGAACTGGTTCGGTGCATTGGCCGGCACCGTCTGCTCCCAGGTCTTGAGGATGTCGTTGCGCACGACGCCCAGCAGTAGCAGCACCATCAGGCTGAGGCCGAAGGCCACGATCTGCACCACGCTCTCGCCGCCGCGGCGGGCGATGTTGGCGAGGCCGTAGCGCCACGCGATGCCCGCGGCGCCGCGGAAGCGGCTGAGCGCCCGCACCAGCAGCCACCCGAGGCCGAAGGCCACCACGGCCGTGCCCACGACGCCGCCCGCGATCAGCCCGAGCAGGAGCGGATCCTGCACGATCAACAGCACCAGGGCGCCGATGGCGGCCAGTGCGACGCCGTAGGTGACCGCCGCGCTGAGCCGCGGCGGCGGCAGGTCCTTGCGCAGCACGCGGAGCGGCGGCGTGGTGCCGACGCTGAGCAGGTGGGGCAGGGCGAAGCCGACCACGACGGTGGCGGCCGTCAGCACGCCCAGCAGGAAAGGCTGCCCCGACGCGGGGGGCAGCACGAAGCCGACGAACTCGGCGGCGATCACCGCCAGGCCGTACTGGGCGCCGTAGCCCAGCAGCACGCCGATGATGGAGGTCAGTGCAATGACCAGGGCCAGCTCCACGACCGTCACCGCCACGACGAAAGCCTGGGTGGCGCCCAGGGTCTTCAGCAGCGCAATGTTGTCCAGGTGCCGGAGCGCATAGCGCCGCGCGGCCATGGCGGCCGCCACGGCGGCCAGGATCACGGTCACCAGCGAGGCCAGCGTGAGGAAACGCTGCGCCCGGTCGATGGCGGCGTTGATCTGGTCGCCGGCGTCTTCGCGGCCGCGGATGGACTCGTCAGGCCGCAGCCGGGGCGTGATCTGCTCCCGGAACTCGGCGATCTGCGCATCGCTGCCCGCGTACATCTGGTTGTAGGTCACGCGGCTGCCGGGCTTGACCACGCCGAAGCTCGGCACGTCGGCCAGGTTCACCATCAGGCCGGGCGCCAGGTTGATGAAGCCGATGTTCTGGTCGGGCTTGTATTGCAGTACCCGGGTGATCCGCAGCGAGCGTTCGCCCACGCTGACGCTGGCGCCCACCTCCAGGCCGAGCCGGCCGAGGAGGCCGGGCTCCGCCCAGGCCTCGCCGCGGGCGGGTGCGCCGGTGGCGGGGCGGCCGTTGCCGAAGAGCGTGTCGGCGACGGTGAGCTGGCCCCGCAGCGGGTAGGTGTCGCTCACGGCATCTATGGCGGCCAGCGTGGTCTGCTCGCCGGAGACCACGACGGTCGGAAAGGCCAGCGTCTCGGCGAACTCCAGGCCCAGGGCGCGGGCGTCGGACAGGTAGCCGGGGCTGATGGGGCCGGCGGACCGCAGAACGAGGTCGGCGGCGAGCACCTGGCTGGCCTGGTCCTTCATCGCGCCGCCAACCCGGTCCGTGAAGAAGCCCACTGCCGTCATGGCCGTGACGGCCACGATGACTGCGGCGAGCAGGATGGAAAGCTCGCCGGCACGCAGGTCCCGGCGGAAGGCGCGGAGCGCGAAGCCCAGGACCTTCATGCGCGGGCCCTCACGCGGCGGCCGTCGCGGCCGCGACCCGGCCGGCGTCGATGCTGATGTTGCGGTCGCACCGGGCGGCCAGGTCCCGCTCGTGGGTCACGAGCACCAGCGTGGTCTTCGATTCGGCGTTGAGGTCGAAGAGCAGGCGCCCGATGCGGTCGCCCGTGGCACTGTCCAGGTTGCCCGTGGGCTCGTCCGCAAACAGCACTTCGGGCCGCATCACGAAGGCGCGGGCGATGGCCACGCGCTGCTGCTCGCCCCCGGACAGCTGCTTCGGGTAGTGGCCGACGCGGGCGGACAGCCCCACGTTCGCCAGCGTCTCCCGGGCCACCGCGGCGGCCCGGGCCTCGCCCGCCAGCTCCAGGGGCAGCATCACGTTTTCCAGCGCCGTGAGCGACTGCACCAGGTGGAAGGACTGGAAGACGAAGCCCACCCGCCGCGCCCGCAGCAAGGCCCTGCCGTCCTCGTCCATCGCGGTGAGTTCCTCGCCGCAAAGCCACACCTGGCCCCGGGTGGGCCGGTCGAGGCCGGCCAGAATGGCGAGGAGCGTGGTCTTGCCGGCACCGGAAGGGCCGACGAGGGCCACCGACTCGCCCCGGCCGATGTTCAGGCTGACGTCATCCAGAATGGTCAGTATCCCTTCGGGACTGCTAACCTGCTTGGTGAGGCCTGCGGCACGCAGCACGGAATCCATGCACTTCAACTTTC
>Ga0224500_10001828_pt1 | contig 12119 bp, 10 predicted proteins | sample SF_Oct11_sed_USG_FD_168126 | JGI IMG/M metagenome (GOLD analysis project Ga0224500, IMG submission 168126) | Sediment microbial communities from San Francisco Bay, California, United States - SF_Oct11_sed_USGS_4_1 | ecosystem: Environmental > Aquatic > Marine > Sediment | place: USA: California... | reverse complement strand
AGAAGGTGCCGCTCAAGGCCAACGTCGACCAGGCGCTGACGGCGCCAGGCACGGAGACCGTCAAGCACGTGCTGGTCGTGAAGCGCACCGGCGCGAGCGTGCCGATGTACACGCGCGACCGCTGGTATGAAGAGGTGGTCTCGGGTCAGTCCGAGACGTGCGAGCCGGCCGTCGTCGATGCCGAAGATCCGCTCTTCATCCTGTACACGTCGGGATCCACCGGCAAGCCCAAAGGCGTGCTGCACACGAGCGGCGGCTACCTCGTATTTGCGTCGCTGACGCACGAGGCCGTGTTCGATCTGCGCGAAGACGACGTCTACTGGTGCACGGCCGACGTGGGTTGGGTGACGGGCCACAGCTACGCGGTGTACGGGCCGCTGGCCAACGGCGCCACCACGTTGATGTTCGAAGGCGTGCCGAGCTATCCGGGCCCCGACCGGTTCTGGCAGGTCTGCGACAAGCACAAGGTGACCATCTTCTACACCGCGCCCACGGCGCTGCGCGCGCTGATGCGCGAAGGCGACGAGCCGGTGAAGAAACATTCGCGCGCCACCCTGCGGTTGCTTGGTTCCGTGGGTGAACCGATCAATCCCGAGGCGTGGGAGTGGTATCACCGCGTGGTGGGCGACGGCCGCTGCCCGATCGTCGACACGTGGTGGCAGACCGAAACCGGCGGCATCCTGATCAGTCCGTTGCCGGGCGCGATCGACCAGAAGCCCGGCTCGGCGACGAAGCCGTTTTTCGGCGTGCAGCCGGGCCTCGTCGACAACGAAGGGCAGCCGCTCGAGGGCGCGAATGAAGGCAACCTGGTGCTGAACGACAGCTGGCCAGGCCAGATGCGCACGGTGTACGGCGATCACCAGCGTTTCATCGACACGTACTTCCGCACGTTCCCCGGCCGGTATTTCACGGGTGATGGCGCGAAGCGCGACGCGGATGGCTACTACTGGATCACGGGCCGCGTCGATGACGTGCTCAACGTTGCGGGCCATCGTCTCGGCACCGCGGAGATCGAAAGCGCGCTGGTCGCGCATGCGCTCGTGGCCGAGGCGGCGGTGGTGGGTTGCCCGCACGAGATCAAGGGGCAGGGCATCTACGCGTACGTCACGCTGGTGCACGACGCCGAGCCGACCGAAGAGCTGCGCAAGGAACTGCGCGAGTGGGTGCGGCGCGAGATCGGGCCGATCGCGACGCCCGACTACATCCAGTGGGCGCCGGGGCTGCCGAAGACGCGCTCGGGCAAGATCATGCGCCGTATCCTGCGCAAGATCGCAGCCAACGAGCACGAGGCGCTGGGAGACATCTCGACGCTGGCGGACCCGAGCGTGGTGGCCGAGCTCGTCGAGAACCGGATGGTACGCGGGTAGGTTCTCGCCTCTGCGGCGTGTTGCATCCCGTCGCGACGAAGTGACGCACGGGCGAGGCGCAAGCGGCGGATCCGGTCCGTCTTCCGCGCCGCGTGTCTGCCTTTCCAAGGCGCGGAAGACGGACCGGATCCGCCGCTTGCGCGATCAGCCGATCAGGTAGGCGAACAGGAAGATCCCAAGCATCGCGAACACCAGAGCGAGCTTGGCGAGCGTGCCGAACAGCAGGCCCATCCAGGTGGCAAGACCCGCCTGAGTCGCCTTGCGCCATTCGCCGTGCGAGAGCATCTCGCCGGCGACCGCGCCGACGAAGGGCCCAAGGATCAGGCCGGGGATGCCGAGGAACAAACCTCCCAGCGCGCCCAGCGCGGCACCGACGATCGCAAGTTTTGATGCGCCGACACGCTTGGCGCCCAGTGCCGTGGCCGCGAAGTCGATCGCGAACGACGCGAACGTGAGCAGCCCGAGGAACGTCAGCGTGATCCAGCCGACGCGCTGAAAGTCGTCGATCCACGCCGCGACGACCAGGCCGCCAAAAACGAGCGGCACGCCCGGCAGTGCGGGCAAGACCGCGCCCGCGAGACCTGCCAGCACCATCACCGTGGCCAGCACCCACATCCAGACATGGTTTCCTTCCATGGGCCAATGATGCACATTGCCGGCGCATTAGTCACAAGAGCCGCATCGGCTTGTCCTTCTCGCTGCCCGAAACACCGATCCTCGCTGCGTTGCCCGAATTGCGCGCCGCAATGCGCTCGCGACCCAACGCGGTGCTCGAAGCTCCGCCGGGGGCGGGCAAGAGCACAGTCGTGCCGCTGGCGCTGCTCGACGAGCCCTGGCTGGGACGGGGCCAGCGCATCGTCATGCTGCAGCCGCGACGTATCGCGGCCCGTGCCGTTGCGCGCAGGCTTGCGCAGCTCGCCGGGTGCGAACCGGGCGAACTCGTCGGCTATCGCACGCGGCTCGAGTCGCGTGTCTCGGCCGCCACGCGCATCGAGGTCGTGACCGAAGGCATCCTCGCGCGCCGCCTGCAGCACGATCCGGCGCTCGAGGAGGTCGGCTGCGTGATCTTCGACGAGTTCCACGAGCGCAACCTGCAGTCCGACCTTGGCCTGGCGCTCGCGCTCGATACGCAACGTCATTTGCGCGACGACCTGCGGTTGCTCGTGATGTCGGCCACGCTCGACGGAGCGGCCGTGGCCAGGGTGTTCGGCAACGGGGCGACCGTGGTGCGCTCGGAGGGCCGCGCCTATGACGTCGCCACCCATTACTCACCCGCGCCGCCTCCGGGTGTGAACCGCTGGCCCGAGCCCATCGATCAGCGCGCCGCGCGGGTGGTGCTGCGTGCACTCGATAGCGATCCTGGTGATGTGCTCGTGTTCCTGCCCGGCGCCGCCGAGATCCGGCGCTGCTGTGACGCGATCGCCGCTGGCGCCGAGCGGTCGTTGCGCGTGCTGCCGCTGTATGGTGACCTCGATGCCGCCGCGCAGGATGCCGCCTTGCGTCCGGCCACCGATGGCGCGCGCAAGGTCGTCGTCGCGACGAACATCGCGGAGACCAGTCTTACGATCGAAGGCGTGCGCATCGTCGTCGATGCCGGCCTCGAGCGCCGCCAGCGCTTCGACGCGAATACCGGCATGAGCCGGCTGGAGACGGCGACCATCTCGCGTGCCTCCGCGGACCAGCGCCGGGGTCGCGCAGGACGCACGGCGCCCGGCGTGTGCTACCGGCTCTGGTCCGAATCGGCCCACGCTGCGCTGGCGGCGCAATCGACGCCCGAGATGCTGGAAGCCGACCTCGCGCCGCTCGCACTCGAACTCGCCTGCTGGGGCACGCAGGACCCGGCGAGCCTGTCGTGGATCGATCCGCCGCCCGCCGCCACGCTGACACAGGCGCGCGAACTGCTGCAGCGGCTCGAGGCGCTCGACGAGCGCGGCCAGGCCACGCCGCTTGGCCGCCGCATGGCGAGCCTCGGTACGCATCCGCGGCTGGCGCACATGATCGAACGTGGCGCGGCCTTAGGGCTGGGCGAGCTGGCCTGTGACCTGGCGGGCCTGCTGAGCGAGCGCGATCCCTTGCGTACGCAAGGCGCAGCGCGCGATCCGGACGTACGTCATCGCATCGACGTGCTGCACGGCGCGCCCGCGCCGGCCGGGCTCGCGGTCGATCGCCGCGCGTTGAACCAGATCCAGCGGTCACGCGAGCTGTTCGCCCGACGGTTGCCACGTGACGCGAAGACCGCGCGCGCATCAGCGATCGAGCGTGACCAGGCGGTGGGCGTGCTGCTTGCATTCGCGTACCCGGACCGTATCGGTCGTGCGCGTGACGGCAACGAGAGTGGCCGTTATCTGCTGAGCCAGGGACGCGGCGCATCGCTGCCGGGTCCATCGGCCCTCGCCCGCAGCGAATTCATCGTGGCCGCCGAGATCGACGCGGGCGAACGCGAAGCGAAGCTGTACCTCGCGGCCCCGCTCGAGCGCGCGCTGCTCGAACGGCATTTCGGGTCGCTGATCGACGAGCACGACGAAGTGGCATGGGATTCACGCAGCGGCGCCGTCGTCGCGCGCCATGTGCGCAGGCTCGGTGCGCTGGTGCTCGAAGAGAAACCACTGCGGGGCAACGCAAGTGGCGACACCCGCAGCGCGATGCTGGCTGGCATCCGCGAGCTCGGCTTGCAGGCGCTGCCGTGGACGAAGGACCTCGAGCAATGGCGCGCGCGGGTGACGCTGGTGCGCGAGAACGCGGGCACACCGGAGCAGGCCGCGGAATGGCCGGACGTGTCCGATGCGAACCTGCTGGTCACGCTGGAGGACTGGCTCGCGCCCTGGCTCGATGGCGTGACCCGCCGCGATCACCTCGCGCGCGTGGACCTGCGCGGTGCCCTGCACGGAATGCTCGACTGGAATCACCAGCGCCGGCTCGATGAACTCGCGCCCACGCACCTCGCGGTGCCGAGCGGCTCGCGCATCCCGCTGGATTACTCGGGCGCATCGCCCGCGCTGGCGGTGCGCCTGCAGGAAGTCTTCGGCTGGATCGAGTCGCCGCGCATTGCCGGTGGCCGGGTGCCCGTCACGCTCGAACTGCTGTCCCCCGCGCGCAGGCCGGTGCAGGTGACGCGGGATCTCGCGAGCTTCTGGTCGAAGGGCTATCTCGAAGTGAAGAAGGAGCTCAAGGGCCGCTACCCGAAACACTACTGGCCGGACGATCCCTACGCCGCCACGCCTACACGCAAGGTCCGGCCTCCCGGAGAATAATGTCCGCATGACCCGCTCGCTTCATACCCGTGCCCTGCCGCGCGTGCTGGCGCTGGTTGCGCTCGCAGTGGCCGCGACCGGTTGCGCGCCGTTCAAGCCGGGATTGCCGTCAGGGCCTGCCGCGCGGGAGTCGAGCCCTACGGCCCAGCAGGGCCTCGGCGCGGTCATCGCGCAGCGTGCGCTCGAGCAGGTCGGCGTGCCTTATCGCTTTGGCGGTGCCGATCCGCAGCGCGGGTTCGATTGCAGCGGGCTCGTGAGTTACGTGCACGGCCTCGAGGGTGTCAGCGTGCCGCGGACGGCCGCGACGCAGTTCGCCGCCGCACAGAAAATTGACGTCGATGACCTGCGCGCAGGCGACCTCGTCTTCTACCGGCTGGTGCCGGGCAGCCGCGAAGTGACCCACGTCGGCATCTATACCGGGCAGGGCCGCTTCGTGCACGCGCCGCAGACGGGCCGGCTCGTGGGGACCGCCAACATGGACGACCCGTACTACCGTGAACGTTTCGCTGGCGCCGGCAGGCTTTATCCGGCCGCGGCGGGAGAGGGGCCGCGGCTCAAGTCGTCACCGCGTTGAGCGTCACTCCGCGTGCGCATAGGCCGCACGGCATTCGGCTTCCCGGCCGCGGACGACGCGCTTGCCGGCCAGCGGTCCGTGCGTCTCGGTGACCACCGTGTGCTGGCCTTCGGCGTTCTCCGAGTCGTAATGGAAGATGCGCACCCAGTCGCGGGTACGCTTCAGCTGGTGCGCCTGCGCCGTGTTGGAGAACAGCGCCGTGAACTGCCAGCCGTCGCGCTCCGCGTGCAGCACCGGCAGCCAGGCTTCCTGGCTCGGATTGAAGCGGATGGGTGCGATCATCGGCAGCGTGCCCGCGGTCGCCTGCTCACGATAGAGGCGATCGATCGCGAGCAGCGCGCCCACGCTGGGTTGCGGGCCAGCGCTGCGGATCGGTGCCACCGGGATCTCACGGCCGCGCACGAGCATCGCATGGAGGCTCGCCCGTATCGCAGCCGCACGGCGTGGACCGACGCCCGGCACGTTCTCGAGCCGGCCGTCATGTGCCGCAAGCTCCAGCCCTTCGAGGGTATCGAGATGCAGTTCCTCGTGGATGCGCTCCGCGAGGCGATGGCCGAGTCCGGGCACCACGGTGAACAGCGCGACCGGATCGCAGGTTCCGCGCAGGCGCTCGAGTTGTGACCAGTGGCCAGTACGCACCATCTCGACGATTGCCGTCGCGATGCCTCGCCCCACGTGCGGCAGGCGGTCGAGCCCGTCGACACCTTCGCGATCGACGAGGCTGGCAATTTCCGCGGGGGGCAGGCGGCCGATCGAGTCAGCGGCCTTGCGGTAGGCAGCAACCCGATAGGGGTTCGCGCCCTGCGCCTGCAGCAGGTCGGCGTTCTCGCGCAGGCGATCGGCGAAATCGAGCACGTGCGACGCCGGCGGCGGCTCGCACTGGGTGAGAGCAACGCCCGCGGCCTCGATCTTGTCGGCTCGTGCCATCTCCCTTTCGTCGCGCCCATCGGGCGTGCTGGACATCGTCAGCGATGCTCGCGCCGAATGCAGCGCTGCACCATTCGGGTTTTACGAGAGGCGCGGCAAACCGATTATGATTCGGCGACTGGACCAATTCTCGAAAGAACGAGCGGGGGAGGGCAGGCGTGGTCGCGATCGTGCGTTGGCTCGGCCGCTCGTTCCTGCACCTGCTGGTCGCGCTGCTGCTGGTCGGCATCGGCTTTTACTTGCATTTCCTGTGGTCGGGCCCGCCGCTCGAGCCGTGGCATCGCGTGCGGCTCACCCATGAGTTCACCGCCGCCGATTACGACGCGGGCAGGATCACGACGCTCGATCGCTATCGCGAGCGCGAACGCAAACTGCTGGATCAGGTCCGGACGTCGATTGCCATTCCCGCCGATCCGTCCGGCGCGCAGTCTTTCGATCGGTACGAGCGTGGCAGCCTGGGCGATCCGGACGTCTGGCCTTTCAACTGGAATCAGACGTTCGTGCTGCAACCGGAGGGCGAGCCGATCGGCGGCGTGCTGCTGCTGCACGGCCTGACCGATTCGCCGTACAGCCTGCGCAGCATCGGCCAGGCGCTGGTCGCGCGCGGTTATCGCGTCGTGGGCCTGCGCTTGCCGGGGCACGGTACCGCGCCGTCGGGCCTGCTGACCTTCGAGGTCGAAGACCTCCACGCTGCAACGAAGCTCGCGATGCGGGACCTGCGTGCAACGCTGGGTCCGGCGCGGCCGATCCACATGGTCGGGTACTCGAACGGCGCCGCACTCGCGGTGAGTTATGCGCTCGACGCGCGCGAGCACCGCGAACTGCCGCGTCCCGCCGGACTCGTGCTGATTTCGCCCGCGATCGGCATCACGCGGCTCGCGGCGATCGGCCGCATCCGCACCGGCCTCTCGGACCTGCAGGGTTTCGGCCGCGCGGCGTGGCAGCTGATCGAAGCCGAGATCGATCCCTACAAGTACCAGTCCTTCTCGTTTCATGCGTCGGGCGAGACGCAGCGGCTCACGAGCGGACTGACGCGACGCATCGCGGCGCTGGCGGGTACGGGCCCGGTGCGGGACATGCCGCCAATCCTCGCATTCATATCGACCGTCGATGCCACTGTGCAGGCTCCGGCCGTCATCGACTCGCTGCTCGGACGCCTCGCACCGCAGGGACACGAACTCGTCGTCTTCGACGTCAACCGGCTTGCTGTCGTGCAGCCGTTGCTCGTCGCTGATCCCGCGCCGCTCACCCGTCGGCTGCTCGTGCAGCAGCAACGCCCGTTCGCGCTCACGCTCATCAGCAACGCCAACGCCCGCACGCTGCAGGTGAGCGAGCAGCGTTCGCCAGCGATGGGCGGGCCCACCTCGGCGCGATTGCTGGATCTCTCCTGGCCGCGCAACGTGTTCTCCCTGTCGCACGTCGCGCTGCCGTTTCCACCCGATGACCCGCTCTATGGCTACGCCGCGCCACCCAACAGCCGTCACGTGCAGCTGGGCCGCATCGAGATCCGCGGCGAGAACGGCGTGCTGAACGTGCCTGGCTGGATGCTCACTCGCCAGCGCAGCAATCCGTTCCATGCCTACCTGCTCGAGCGCATAGAGGACTTCCTTGCAGGCACGCCTTAGGCGGCGGGGAGGGCGTCTGGTACGATCCGCTCGCCGCGCGCGGGTCGCCCCAGCCGCACGGGGTAAGAACCAACGAATCACTGGAATCCGCGTCATGGCTGAAACACCCGTCGCTTCGCCCCCGCCGACGACCACTGCACCGGCCAGCGCCCCTGCGCCCAAGCCGCCGCGGCGCAGCTTCCGGTCGTGGCTGTGGGGCAGCCTGATCGGTGCCCTGCTGCTGATCGGCCTGTACACGATGTTCATGCTCTGGTTCAGCTACTCCGAGGGCGAACGCGCCGGCGTGCTGCAGAAGTTCTCGAAGCGCGGCTGGATCTGCAAGACGTACGAAGGCGAGGTGGCGCAGTACGTCGTGGGCGGCGTCGCGCCGCAGATCTGGAATTTCTCGGTGCGTGACGAGGCGGTGGCCGAACAACTGCACAAGGCCGTCGGCCAGCAGGTGCGCATCCATTATGAAGAGCATCGCGGGTTGCCCACGAACTGCTTCGGCGAGACGGATTACTTCGCGGACCGGTTCGAGATCATCTCGGCGCCGCATCCGGTGACGCCGTCGTCCGGCTTGAGTGTCGACCCCGCGGCGGCGGCTCCGCCCGCTGCACCGGCAGGGACGCAGCCCTGACTCAGTTGGGCGTGTGACGTCCCGCCGCCGCTCGCGTGGCGGCGCGTGCGGTTTCGTGGTCGGTATCCTCGAAGGCCAGGCAGATCGTGCGGCCGCCCACGTCGGTCAGCGCGAACTTGGCGGGAATCGGCCGCCCGTCAAAGCGTGCCGACAATTCGCGCAGGCAACTCGACTCCGTCGAGAGGCCTTCAATCTCGTCGCTCAGTCGCAGCTGCTGGTCGAGTGCCTCGGGACACCCCTGGGCGATGGCTTCGGAAACGTTCCAGCGATTGCGCGTATGCACGATCGGCACCGGGCGCTGCAGGTTCGAGCAGCGCGGACAGTTCGCATCGGGCTGCAATTCGACCGATGTGCCCTGGCCCAGAGCTGCGTCGAGTGCCGCTGAGCGAGCCACCGCGCCGTGCGAGCCGGCTGCGATTCGGGCAATCAGCGCGGCCGCGATGCCGCCTGCCACACTGGCCGTGGCCACGCTCGTCGCCGCGGCGCTGGCAGAATCACGCGGCGCGTCCGCGACCGACAGTCGCAGCGCAGCGATCGGCATCGGGATCGCGGAGGTCGGGGATGTCCCGCATTCGGCGCACGCAGAGTCGTGGCGCGCGCCGAATGGATAGGCGCTGACCTGCGCCAGCGTGTTCTCGGTGCCCACCTGCACGAAGTTGACGTTGGCGAGCAGGCACTTGCCGTTCATGCGATTGCGTGCGGCGCGTGCATCGATCGTGCAGACCGCGAAATCGTAATCCTGCAGTCGCGCGAGCGTGAGCGTGTCCCAGAAGTCGCCTTCGTACACGTGATAGCGGTTGCGCAGGGGTTCTGCGGCGCGGTGGTCGCATTCGAAGACGTCGATGCGGCCGACTCCCATGAGCGAGAGGTTGCGGATCACTTCGGACCCGACGCGCCCGGCGCCAACCACCGCAATGGTGAGCCCTGACAATGCCGGATTTCGCGATGCGCTGGCGCTGCTCATGCTGGTCCTGATTTTTGCCGGGCGCGATGCCCGGCAGGAAGCCCCTCAGCGGACTTCGTCAACCTTGACCCATGCGGAGTACTGCGTCAAATCCGAGCGCATGCCCCAGGTGACGATGCCGCGCTCGCTGCCGTCGCGCGCCGTGCTCGCCCCGCCGATCTCGATCCATTCGCCGAGACGACCAGACACGGTGGTGGTGATGGAGCCGCCCGCCACGACGTCGCCATGTGTCATGTTGCCGTGACGATTGTCTGACTGCTGGCTTGTCACGCGCTGTTGACGCGGAGAGATCTCGAGCGTGACGCGGTCACCGTTCAGGCGCGGCGTCGCATAGAAGCCTGATTGAACGTCGCGGTACTCCGTCGATTGCGCAACGACGGGTGGATACACGCCCGCTTGCGCGACCGTCGTCGAGGTGAATGGCCGCGACTGGCCGAGCGCGATGAACGTCTCGCGGCCTTCCAGCGCACGCACGCTTGCCACGTCGCGCAAGCCGTCACCTGCCGTGCCGCTGCGCACCACGACCTTGCCGCCGCTCGTCGAGCCCGGTGGCTGGTTGACGCCCACCTGCACGTCGCCCGTGCTGATCGTGCCGGAACCGCGCACCGTGGTGCCGCCGCCCTGCGTGCCGGTCGCCTGGCCTACCGTGATCAGCAGCTGCCGCGGTGCGCGATCGAGGTTCGCGACCACTGCGCGCAGCTGCGCGACCGTCGCGTCGTCTGCTCGTATCAGCAGCATGTCGCCGGTACCGCTGAGGGCCGCACCCGCGGGCACGAGTGGCTGCAGTATCGGGAGCAATTCCTCGGCCATGCGGTAGTGCAGCGGAATCATCTCGAGCGATTCCGCGTGGACGACGGGTGCTGCGAGCAAGCCGAACAGCATCGCCACGGACAGCTGCCGTGCGCCGCATGCGCGCACGAGCAAGGCCGCCAGGAGCTGGCGCATCATGCCAGGGCCTCCTCGATCGTACGCACCAGCGCGTCGACGCCTGCCTGCTCGATGTCGTGCCGGCACACGAAGCGCTGCTCGCGGCCCAGCTTGTAGTACCGGAACGGGCCCGCATCGAGCGCGGCCACCGCGGCTTCCGGCAGGCGCGTGAACAGCATGTTGACGTCCACCCGGCCGACGAGTTCCACGCCACTGATCGCCCGCAACCGCGTCGCGAGCGCCGCCGCGTTGGCGTTCGACTGTCGCGCCCGCTCCAGCCAGCGCGTGTCCCCGAGGTAGCGCGCGAGCTGCGCGGATATGAAGCGTGCCTTCGAAACCACGTGGCCGCCGCGCTTCATCAGGTAGGGCAGCCTGGCCGCCACGGCGTCGTCGAACACGAGGATCGCCTCGGCGTTCATCGCGCCGTTCTTGGTCGCGCCGAACGAAAGGATGTCGACGCCCGCGCGCCAGGTCATTTCACCCGGCGTGCAGCCGAGCGCGGCGATCGCGTTGGCGAAGCGCGCGCCATCGAGGTGCACGAGCGCGCCGTGACGATGCGCCACTTCACACAGCGCGCGGATCTCATCCACCGTGTAGAGCGTGCCGAAATCGGTGGGTTGGGTGATGTTGAGCGCGAAGGGCTGCACCCGCGTCGGGTTGCCACGGCCTGCAAGCGCAAGTTCGCCGTCGAGGTGCGCCGCGTCCAGCTTGTAGTCCGCGCCGCCCAGGCCGACGAGTTTCGCGCCGGTGAAGAACTCGGGCGCGCCGCACTCGTAGACGTTGATGTGCGCGGTCTCGTGGCAGTAGATCGCGCCGTAAGGATTGGCGAGGCCGGCGAGCGCAACCGCGTTGGCGCCGGTGCCGGTCGCAATCGGGATGGCCGTCAGCGTGCCGTGCTCGAACACCCGCCGGAACTGCGCGGTCATCGCGCGCGTGAAATCGTCGTCGCCGTAGGGGGCGGCTGCGCCGTGATTGGCCGCGTGGATGGCCTCGAGCAGCTCGGGGGCCACGCCGCCGACGTTGTCGCTGCGGAAATCGTAAACTGCTGCTGCGCTCATGGGCCACGTCACCGGAAACTGATCGTGCACATCCTACTTGAGACCGCACGCCTGCGGCTGCGCCGGTTCACGCCGGAGGACGTCGACCTGCTGGTCGAACTCGACTCGGACCCGGAGGTGATGCGCTACATCACCTACGGCCAGCCGACGCCGCGCGAGTCGTACGTGAACATCTACATGCCGCGCTGGTTCGTGATCTACGAGACGCAGCCCGGCCTCGGGTACTTCGCGGCCGAGCGGCGCGACACCGGCGAGTTCATCGGCTGGTTTCATCTGCGCGACGATCGCCTCGAGCCCGACTACGTCGAGCTGGGGTATCGCCTCAGGCGCGCAGCGTGGCGGCAGGGCTATGCCACGGAAGGTTCACGCGCCTTGCTGGCGCACGGCTTCGACGCATTGCAGCTTGCGCAAATCTCGGCCCGCACGCTGCGGGGCAACGCGGGTTCGCGCGGCGTCATGGAGAAATGCGGCCTGCGCCACGTGGGCGACTTCGTCTATCCGCAGGACGTGATTGCCGGCCGCAGCGAGGACGAGCGCGCGGCCGTCAAGTACGTGATCACGCGGAGTGAATGGCTTTCGCGGCCGGGCTGAGGAACTTCTCGCAACTGGCGCGGCCCGGGTCGTTCGCAGGCAGCTTGCGGCAGATCTCGCCGGTGCGCTCGCGCAGCGTCGTGAGCACTTTCGCGGGCTCGCCGGTTTTCCCCCAGTCCTGCAGGCGCGCATCGAGCTGCTCGAGCCGCATGCGCGTGCGCTGATAGAACGCGTCGGGCGAGCCGTCCAGCTCGCCCAGCACCGCGAGGCCCGCGC
>Ga0224500_10001827_pt1 | contig 12125 bp, 12 predicted proteins | sample SF_Oct11_sed_USG_FD_168126 | JGI IMG/M metagenome (GOLD analysis project Ga0224500, IMG submission 168126) | Sediment microbial communities from San Francisco Bay, California, United States - SF_Oct11_sed_USGS_4_1 | ecosystem: Environmental > Aquatic > Marine > Sediment | place: USA: California... | reverse complement strand
TTGAACCCGTGTTTAAGCCTTGAGAGGGCTCCGTCCTAGGCCAGGCTAGACGATGGGACCATCTTCAGCCGACATGAGGATTGGACCGTACCATAAGCCCTTTTCGGTTTGCAACGAAGCGGCTGTCGCATATGTTCATCACGCGGCCGGAGGCACTCTTGACAGAGCTTAGGTGGAAAGCCTAGCCTTCGTCATATCGTAATTGAAGGCTGGCCCAACTCGCACCATACCCACACCCATCATTTGAAATTGTTTTCCCGAACACGATGACCGACGACACGCTGGAACCGTTGAACACCTGGCCATCCTCCCGCGCGGAGTCCGCCACGGCGGCAACCCAGAAATTGGGCCCGGAGCTTCTCATTGGATCGAATACGTTTCGCAACACCAATGGCGTGGTGAAGATTCATGGGAAGGAGCAGCTCGTCCTTGAGTCCAGACCGGAACAAGGGCTGCTTCTCGTGACGGTCGATCTCTATGCCGCGCGCGGAGCTCAGATCGCGCATGTCCGCCGGAATGCATTGGTGATTAACCAGGCGGCGCAATTCGCCATCGAGGTCCATCGAGCCACCACCGACATGCCGTCCGATGCTCCATGGGTCCGCGTATCTGACCGGCAATCCGGCCAGATTGCGCTTGAAGCCCGGATCGTATCAGACAATAGGATTCAGATCACCTCGGGAAGGTTTTATTCACACACAGGCGCCTTGGTGGATATCACCCCTCACTACTGCCGGATCGGTTCCGGCAAGACGCTCTTCGGCGACGTCGTGGAGAGCCGAGGCGGAACCGTCATCCTGGGTTGAACGCGCTCCCGCCGGATTCCACACTGAAAAGCGAGAACCGTTTTGCGATCGGCTCTGTCTTCTATAGAATACGTCCATGACGGACATCCTAAAACCGAGCGTGCAAGCCTTCCTCGTCTGCGACCAGGTCATTGAAGACAGCCTGACGAAAAAGAAAAGCCTGATCGGCATTTTCACGCATCTCCAAGCAGTCGTCTTTCCGTTCCAGCATCAGCAAATGGGGCTGTATTTTTGTCTGACGGACGCCGAAGGGGCCTACTACTTCGACATCGACCTGATCTACCTCAACAACGAACAATTGGTCTGCCGCGCCACCCTCCCCAACATCGTGATCGGCGACCGTCTGCAGATTTCAGACTTCGGCATCAACATTCCCTCGTTGATCTTCCCCGCTCCCGGCCGCTATGAGTTCCGGCTGAGAATGGAAGGCCACCTCATCGCCCAAAAAGACTTCCATGTGATACAGCTGTCCGACCGGCAAACGGCGGAGCCGTCGGGCTAACCCATTTCTCCCCCCGGCCTCTCTGTGGTAGAACTGCCCACAACATGGACGGCACACATCGGCACGATGCCCTGACCGAAGACGGAACCTCATGACGACACCTGCGCCTTCAGGCCCTTCAGATTTTATTCGTGATCTTGTGACGGCAGACCGTACCGCGGGCAAACATGGCGGCCAAGTCGTCACGCGATTTCCCCCGGAACCCAATGGATATCTCCATATCGGCCACGCCAAATCCATCTGCCTCAACTTTGGCATCGCCGACGACAATCCCGGGGGCATTTGTCATTTGCGGTTTGATGACACCAACCCGACTACCGAAGATCCCGAATACGTTCAAGCGATCCAGGACGATGTGCATTGGCTGGGATTCGACTGGCATGGAAAGATGTTCTATGCATCGGACTATTTTGAGCAGCTCTACGGCTTCGCCCTCACCTTGATCAAGAAAGGCAACGCCTACGTCGATAGCCTCACGGCCGACCAGATGCGCGAATATCGAGGCACGCTGACTCAACCAGGCCGCGACAGCCCCTTCCGATCCCGCCCCATTTCGGAAAACCTCGACCTATTCGGCCGCATGCGGGCCGGGGAGTTTCCCGACGGCGCGCACGTCCTACGGGCCAAAATCGATATGGCGTCTCCCAACATCAACCTCCGGGACCCGGTGCTCTATCGAATCCGGCATGCGTCCCACTATAGAACCGGCACGGCATGGTACATCTATCCCTCCTATGACTTTGCCCATCCGCTCTCCGACGCCATCGAAGGAGTAACCCATTCGATCTGCACATTGGAATTTGAAGACCACCGTCCTTTGTACGATTGGGTGGTGCGGGAAGCAGACGCCCCGCATCGCCCGCAACAGATCGAGTTCGCCCGCCTCAATCTCACCTTCACCGTGATGAGCAAACGGAAGCTGCTCGAACTGGTGGGAAAGAAGTTGGTAACCGGCTGGGATGATCCGCGCCTCCCGACGATCAAAGGGCTTCGCCGCCGAGGCGTCACCCCGGAGGCCATCCGCGCCTTTTGCGATCACATCGGGGTCGCCAAGCGGGATGCCGTCATCGAGATGCAACTGCTTGAGCATTTTATCCGTGAAGATTTAAATAAACGGTCCGCGCGCGTGATGGCTGTCCTCAAACCGCTGAAGGTCGTGATCGAGAACTATCCGGAACATGTGGTCGAGGAACTCACCGCTGTGAACAATCCTGAAGACCCCTCGGCGGGAACTCGACAAGTCCCATTTTCAAAGACCCTGTTCATCGAGCAGGACGATTTCCGGGAGGATCCTCCCAAACAGTTCTTCCGCCTCGCTCCGAACCGTGAAGTCCGGCTGCGCTACGGCTATATCATCAAATGTGTGGGTACGACGAAAGATCCGCGGACCGGCGCGATCACCGAACTGCGCTGCACCTACGATCCTGAAACAAAAAGTGGGGCGTCACAAGAGCAGCGCAAAGTCAAAGCGACGATTCACTGGGTGTCGGCCACCCATGCCGCCATAGCCACCATCCGGCTCTACCATCCGTTGCTGCTCGCCGACCAAACCAAGCCGCCTGCGGATCGGGACTGGACTCAGTCATTGAACCCCCAGTCTCTGGAACTTCTCACCGGCTGTGTAGTCGAGCCGAGTCTTCGCTCAGCCACGCCGGGAACCCGTTTCCAATTCGAACGCCAAGGGTACTTCTGTGTGGACCCTGACTCATCAGCCGATACACTCATTTTTAACAGGACCGTGTCGCTCAAAGACGCCTGGGCCAAGATCGAGAAAACACAGCAAGCCCCTCAGCGGTAGACAGTCGTTATGACCTGCCCCATCTGCCATCGGCCGACTTCTTGGGCCAAGAATCCTTGGCGCCCGTTCTGCTCCGAACGCTGCCAACTTACGGATTTAGGAACGTGGGCTGCGGAACAATATCGAATCCCAGGCAGTCCGTTCACAGTCGAACCAGACCCGCACGAAACAGACCCACCAGGCTAATCCACTCACACGTCTTCTTCTTCCCTGTTGGCAAGCCTCGGAAAACTTGCTAAGGTCGCCGCCTCATTCACCCTTCGCCAAGGAGAAGACACATGCTCCCTACCAACGGCTACGCCGCATTGACCGCGAAGGCTGCCTTGCAGCCGTTCTCGTTTGAACGGCGCGAAGTCGGCGATCACGATGTACTTATCACAATTACCCATTGCGGAATTTGTCATTCGGATATTCACCAGGCCCGTAACGAATGGGGCGGGTCGCTCTTCCCCATGGTGCCGGGCCATGAGATTGTCGGTCATGTGGCGAAGGTCGGCAGCAAGGTCGAGCACTGGACAGTCGGCGACCGCGTTGGCGTCGGCTGTTTCGTCGATTCCTGCCGGACCTGTCCGGCCTGCCGTGAAGGGCTCGAACAATACTGCGACACCGGCATGGTCCTCACCTATAGCGGGCGCGACAAAGAAGGCCGGATCACGCAAGGTGGGTACTCGACCCAGATCGTCGTGGACGAGCACTATGTCTTGCGCATTCCGGACGGCCTCTCCTCGGCTGGAGCGGCCCCGCTGCTCTGCGCCGGAATCACGACCTATTCTCCCCTCAGACATTGGGGCGTCGGCAAGTATCACAAGCTGGCCATAGTGGGACTCGGCGGGCTCGGACACATGGCGGTGAAAATCGGCAACGCCCTCGGCACGGAGGTGACGGTGTTGAGCACGTCGGAGAGCAAACGAAAGGATGCGGAGCGGCTGGGGGCCGCTGACTTCGCTGTGACAGCCAACCCCCAGACATTCACGAAATTTCAACGCCGCTTCGATTTCATCCTGGATACTGTCTCTGCCCCGCACGACTACAACGCCTACATCAATCTGCTCAAGACCGATGGAACCATGATTCTTGTCGGCGTGCCGGACAAGCCGACCCTGCTGGAGGCCTTTCCCTTGATCCTGCATCGGCGACGTCTTGCCGGCTCCGTCATCGGCGGGATCCGGGAAACCCAAGCCATGTTGGACTTCTGTGCCGAACACCAAATCGAATCCGATGTCGAAGTGGTCCCGATTCAACAGGTGAACGAGGCCTATGAGCGTGTCCTCAAAGGCGACGTGCGCTTTCGCTTCGTGATCGATCTGGCGTCGTTGAAGTGAAGATACTGCCTATTTGCTAGCTGAAAAGTGGCTGGGGGACTAGGAATCGAACCTAGGTAGCCGGCTCCAAAGGCCGGCGTCCTACCGCTAGACGATCCCCCAGCGCGGTACGGAAGCAAATGGTAGATCTGAAGACAGGCTGGAAAATTTTGGCTTGTGAACGAGACATCGAACCGAGCCAATCCGCTCCAGAGACTGGCGTCCTGCCACTACAACATCCCCCGGCGCAGCCATCCACTATTGCACGATGCTGGAGACGGGAGAGAGAATTTTTGGCTGGGGGACTAGGAATCGAACCTAGGTAGTCAGATCCAGAGACTGACGTCCTACCGCTAGACGATCCCCCAACCGGCGTTCAACGTAATACACGATGCCGTCGTGCGTCAAGACGGACCAGTGTTTGCGCGCTCGATCCCTTTACGGAGACGGTGAAGTGTCCGCTCCCGCCCCAGCACTTCCATGACTTCAAACAGACCTGGGCTGGCGGTCCGTCCTGTCAAGGCCACACGGACGGGCTGAGCCAATTGGCCCATCTTGATGCCCTCTTCCTCGACTAACTTCTTGAAGGCTGCTTCCCATTCGGACTTGGAAAATACCGAGAAGGCCTCGAACCGCTCGACCAACTTGGACAAAGTCGGCGCAGCGGCCTGCGTGAGGAATTTCTTGGCTGCATCTTCTTCAAAGGGCGCCACCGGTCCAAAATATGGCTTGACCCACTCGACCATTTCGACGAGCGTCTTTGCCCGTTCCTTGACCAACACCACCAGTTGGGCGAGCCACTCGGCGGTCGTCCCTCGAACCTCGTCTCCCAGGCCGGCCTCCTCCAACAAGGTGACAAGCGCTTCGGCCACCCTGGCTGGCGGGCTGGTCTTGATATATTCGGCATTGATCCACAATAACTTATCGGGATTGAAGACGGCCGCCGATGTCTGCACATGGCGCCATGAAAACTTCTCGATCAGTTCTTGACGGGTGAAGAGTTCTTGATCCCCATGCGACCAGCCGAGCCGGACGAGATAATTCACCATCGCCTCAGGCAGGTAGCCCATGTCTCTGTAGGCCATAATCGACGTGGCGCCATGCCGTTTGGACAATCGTGTTTTATCAGCCCCCAGAATCATCGGCAGATGCCCGAAGTGCGGCACGGGAAATCCCAACGCTTCAAAAATCGGCACTTGGCGCGGGGTATTGGTCAAGTGATCATCTCCACGCACGACGTGCGTAATCTTCATCAAGGCATCATCGACGACAACAGAGAAATTATAGGTTGGGTAGCCATTGGACCGCAGAATGATGAGATCGTCCAAGACGGCATTGTCGAAGACGATCTTGCCCTTGATCAGATCATCGACAACGGTCTGCCCTTCCTGCGGAGCCTTGAATCGCAACGCCGCATCGCCGGCGGGATTCGTGATGCCCAGACTTCGACAGCGGCCGTCGTAGCGCGGCGAGAGGCCCTTCGCCTCCGCTTCCTTGCGTCGGGCTTCCAATTCTTCCGCCTTGCAGACGCACCAATAGGCCCGGCCGGCTTGGAGCAGCCTCATCGCATGGCTGCGATAAAGATCCATCCGTTCAGTCTGCCTGTATGGGCCCTCGTCCCAATCGAGTCCGACCCATTTCATCCCGTCGATGATGGCCTGAATGGATTCATCCGTCGATCGGCTCTGGTCCGTGTCTTCGATACGGAGAATAAAGAGACCCTGCTGCTGTCTGGCATAGAGCCAATTGAACAAGGCGGTGCGGACTCCGCCGATGTGGAGAAAACCTGTCGGGCTTGGGGCAAACCGCACACGAACTTGCGTCATAGTCTGGCAGTCTCGTTCAAGGAACGGTATCTATAGCATGCACGGAAAAGTGTTGTACAGAATCGATCCCCTCCCGACTATTTTGTCTTTTATCTAGGGCTCTCTTCTGATATGAGAGGCTCAGAAGGAAAGATTATGGCGGAACTCACGCAGATAGCTCGGGTGCTCTCCGTGACCGATCTCACTCCCAATGTTCGCCAACTTATTCTTCTTCCCAAGATGCAGAAAATCGCCTTCCAACCTGGCCAATGGGTGTCCTTGAAGCTGCCGGTCGGCCCAACGCCGCCCCTCAACCGCGCCTATTCAATGGCAACCCCCGAGTCGCCCTCCGGCGAGCTGACCTTGGTGTTCGACCGGGTGCCACAGGGATTGGGGTCCCGTTATCTGTGCCAGCTCAGGGCCGGGGACGAATTGTTTTTCTCCGGGCCCTACGGCAATTTCATGCTGCCCACGCCGCTCGATCGAGAACTGCTGTTCATCGCCCGATACACGGGCCTGGTCCCGATTCGTTGCATGCTGAAGGCCCTGTACGCCCACCGTGCAACCCTACCGGTTCTCGTGATCGCCGTCGGACCGGCAGAAGATGAACTGCTCTACCACCAGGAACTTCTTTCGTTAGCCGTCATGCACGCATCGTTTCGTTACCTTCCGCTGGTTGCTTCTAGCGAAGAGTCCGCCGCTACGTTGACGATAAGCATGCTGCGCCAAGTGATTGACGGCAACCCCAAGGTCATTCCCATGCTCTGCGGGACCAAGGGATTTGTAAGGCCGCTACGCGCCTTTTTTATGGATGACGGCTACGAGAGAAAAGAAGTGAGAACTGAAACATACGACTGATAAGGAGTTACTGGCCATCAGTCACTGCTCACACGAGCATCCAGTCTCGTCTCATCATTCTTCCAGTAATGACGAATGACCGATGACCGGCTTCGATCAATGCCCTTCGCGGACCAGATTTTTGTTGACGGCTGGAATCTCGACGACGATGTCCTTGGTGCCATCGGGCACGCATTGGCAGCCCAGCCGTGAATGCAGAGTGGTCATCGGCGCTTCATCGAGCTGATCGTATTCGTCATCCGTGCCTTCATTACAGGTATCGAGTCCCTGTTTCACCATCACATGGCAGGTCGAACAGGCACAGACCCCTCCACACACATGCTCCAAGTCCACTCCGTTCCCCATGGCGATATCAAGAATACTTCCGGGAAGTCCCGTTGGACCGTATGGAATCTTTGCCGGGTCTACGGCAACTTTCGTGACCGTCCCATCCGGCTGAATGTATGTGACGGTATACGAAGTCTTGGGGAGTTCATACTCAGCTTTTTCAATATAGGGGTTTGTCCCGCCCATCAACCTGTTCCTTTCTCCTTGCCAACCAGATTCTAAGATGGCTGCCTAGATCAAACATTGACAGCGTTGAATTCTGCGTGCTATCTTTAGTCCGACCTATTAGATCGGAGATCATTATAGTCTCCGATAACATTGATCGGCAATAGTCATGTTAAAGATCTCGAAAAAAGCTGATTACGCGCTCATGGCGCTCCAGCACATCGCCTCTGTCCAATTCGGCGATGTGACACCAGGCCGCGTCGTGAATACCAAGGAGATCGCCGAGGAATACAACATTCCATTGGAGCTGCTGGCGAAGGTGCTTCAAGCCCTCTCCAAAAACGGCATGATCGAGAGCCATAACGGCCCCAAGGGCGGATACTTGCTCGCCAGGAGCGCAGAGCAAATCACGATCGCGCAGATTCTTGAAAGTATCGAAGGCCCATTGGGGCTTACCGACTGCTCACATGACAAAGACGGTGAGTTCTGTATGCAACGGGAACATTGCAACATTCGCACGCCGTTACTAAAGGTACAAGACAGCATTTACCAGCTGCTCAACAGCATGACCCTTCAAGACATGATGGGCGGCACGCCGCTGATTACGATTCAGTCGCCGTCAACACAAGGAGCCGACCGATGAAGCTTCCAATTTTCCTCGACAACCATTCGACCACCCCGATGGATCCTCGGGTACTGGACGCCATGCTTCCGTATTTTGTCGAAAAGTTCGGCAACGCCGCCAGCCGCAACCACGCCTTCGGCTGGGACGCGGAAGAAGCGGTGGACAAGTCCCGCAAGCAGATCGCCAAGCTGATCAACGCCGATCCGAAAGAAATCGTCTTCACCAGCGGCGCGACGGAATCGGATAACCTTGCGCTCAAAGGCGTGCTGGAGATGTACCGGGAGAAGGGCACACACCTCATCACATCATCCACGGAACATCGTGCCGTGCTCGATACGGCCAAGTCGCTCGAAGCCAAGGGCCTGGCGACAGTCACCTATCTGCAGGTCGACAAACACGGCATGGTCAACCCCGACGACGTGCGAAACGCCATCACGGACAAAACCGTCCTGATCTCCGTGATGCTGGCCAACAACGAAATCGGCACGATCAATCCGATCCGTGAGATCGGCAAGATCGCGAAGGAAAAAGGCGTGCTGTTTCACTGCGACGCCACGCAAGGTGTCGGGAAAATTCCCGTCGACGTACAGGCCTTGGGCATCGACCTCATGTCGTTCTCGGCCCACAAGATGTACGGTCCCAAGGGAGTCGGTGCGCTCTACGTGCGGAAGAAAAATCCACGGGTCCGACTCGTCGCCCAAATGGACGGCGGCGGGCATGAACGCGGCATGCGCTCCGGCACCTTGCCGGTGCCGTTGATCGTCGGATTCGGCAAGGCCTGCGAACTGTGCGAACAGGAAATGCCGACAGAGACGGCGCGCCTCACAGCGATGCGCAATCGACTCGAAGCCGCCATTATGGCGGGATTGGAAGAAAGCTATCTGAACGGCCACCCCACTAACCGGCTGCCGGGCAATCTGAACATCTCCTTCGCCTATGTCGAAGGCGAGTCGTTGCTGATGGGCATGAAGGACATCGCGCTCTCATCCGGATCGGCCTGTACCTCGGCCACGCTGGAGCCGTCGTACGTCTTGCGCGCGCTCGGCGTCGGAGTGGAACTCGCCCATTCGTCAATCCGCTTCGGCCTCGGCCGGTTCAACACCGAGGAAGAGATTGACTACACGATCAAGAAGGTTATTGAGATTGTAACCAAGCTGCGGGAAATGTCTCCGCTTTATGAGATGGCAAAAGAAGGCGTCGATTTAAAATCGGTTCAATGGGCAGCCCACTGAACACACGAGACGAGTCATACAGGAGGACGTCATGGCGTACAGCGATAAAGTCGTCGATCATTTCAACAACCCCCGCAACATGGGGAGCTTCAAGAAGGACGAAGACGGGGTCGGCACTGGGATGGTGGGCGCGCCGGAATGCGGCGACGTGATGAAGCTGCAGATCAAGGTGCAGGATGATACGATCGTAGACGCCAAGTTCAAGACCTTCGGCTGCGGATCCGCCATCGCCAGTTCCAGCTTGGCCACCGAATGGCTCAAGGGCAAAACGATCGAGGAAGCCCAGAAGATCAAGAATACGGATATCGTGCAGGAGTTGAACCTCCCGCCGGTGAAGATCCACTGTTCCGTGCTGGCGGAAGACGCCATCAAAGCCGCGCTATCGGACTACCAAAAAAAGGCCGCCAAGACGGAGGCCGCCCAGTAACTCTATTGCAGGGGCACGGGGAAAAGGGCAACGGGCAAAAGAAAGGAGCGCGCCAATGGACACATCGGAAACGACGACAACACCCGCGCCAGTCGTCACCTTGAGCGAATCGGCGCTGAAAGAAGTGAAGCGGCTTATCAACGTGCAAGGCATCGAGAGCGGCGGGCTCCGCCTCGGCGTCAAGGGCGGCGGCTGCTCAGGGCTGAGTTACACGATCAATTTCGACGACAAGATCGGGCAGTACGACCAGGTATTCGAGTTCGACGGGGTCAGGGTGATCATCGACGCCAAGAGCGCAATTTACTTGCAGGGCACGCAGCTCGATTACCAGAAAGATCTCATGGGCGGCAATTTTAAATTCGTAAACCCGAATGCCAATAAGACCTGCGGCTGTGGAGAATCGTTCTCGGCATAGATAACATGCCCGCTCTTCTTTCAGGCTGTGTTCCCAGTGGCATCCCGACAAGGCCGCAATAGGCGAGACCGAGATGGATCATCACCACGCCCATAGCACCGGCTCACGCGATCTTCGGATGGCCAGAAGCATGTGCTGGCACTGCCAGTCCGAGATGGCCGGAGAATATTTCTGCGAACGCTGCGTGAAGGTCCAGCCCGTCTCGAAAGACACGGATTATTTCATCTGTTTCGGTCTCCCGCGCCGATTGACCATCGACCAGAACAAACTGGAAGCGAAGTTCTACGAACTGAGCCGCGCGTTTCATCCAGACTTTTATCAGAACAAGAGCGACGCTGAGCAAGCCATCAGCCTAGGCAACTCGGCAACCCTCAACACCGCCTATCGCACGCTTCGCGACCCGATTCAACGGGCCGAGTACCTGCTCGACCTGGAGGCCGGATCGGTCAAAGAAATCCGCACATCTCCGCCGAGCGATCTTTTCGAAGAAATTCTCGAGTTGCAGGAGACAGTTGAAGCGTATCGGGCAAGCGATCGCGACTCCGAAACAGGCCGGGAGATTCTTGCGCAACTCGTGGCTGAACGACAGGCCTTGGATCAGCGCAAACAGGACATGGAACATCAGCTCGAACAGCTCTTTACCGACTGGGATACGCTTCAAGACCGTGGGGACGCCACCAGTCAGGCCCGCGCTGAACGGGATCGCCTCCTGAAACAGATGCGGGAGATTCTTTCCAACCGAACCTACGTGAAGAACATCGTCAACGATCTCGCCGAGACGATTGAATGACGGCCATGGCACGCATCATTGGAATCGACCTCGGCACCACCAATTCGCTGGTCGCGTACATGAAGGACGGGAAGCCTTGCGTCATTCCCGGACGCGCCGGCCGCGCCATGGTCCCCTCCGTGGTGGCCATGACAGACAATGGCCTGATCGTCGGAGACTCGGCAAAAGAGCATCTCACTCGCAGCCCCGAACGGACGGTCTACTCCGTGAAACGGTTCATGGGCAAAAGCCTCGCCGATGTGCAAAATGAACTGGCGTACTTTCCCTATGCCTTAACCGAGCAAGGCGGGGTGATCCGGATCAAGCTGGGGGAGAAGACCTACTCACCGCCGCAGATCTCTGCCATGATTCTGAAAGAACTCAAACAGCGGGCTGAAGCCCATCTGGGTGAGAGCATCACGAAAGCCGTCATCACCGTCCCGGCCTATTTCAACGACAGTCAGCGCCAGGCAACCAAAGACGCCGGCCTGATTGCCGGGCTGGAGGTGTTGCGCATCATCAACGAGCCGACCGCCGCATCGCTCGCCTACGGCCTTCAGGACAAGACGCAGGGCACGATCGCCGTGTACGATTTCGGCGGCGGCACCTTCGATATTTCCATTCTCAAGCTCAAGAACGGCATCTTCGAAGTACTGGCCACGAACGGCGACACGCATCTCGGCGGGGATGATCTGGACCGCCGGATTGCCGATCTGTTTCTTAGTGAGATCCAAACCGGGCATCACATCGACCTCACCGCCTCTCCTGACCACATGCAGGCAGTTCGCCTGGAAGCAGAACGGGCCAAGATTCGTCTCTCGGACGAATTGAACACGCAGATTGAAGTCGAACTCCCGGATGGGAAAGGCCGTTATAGCAGAGAGCTGACGCGCGATCAGCTCGAGTCGATGGTGATGGAAATCATTGAGCGCACATTAGCCCCCTGCCGCCTGGCGCTGAAAGACGCGGAGCTCACCACGGCGCAGATCGACGAAATCGTATTGGTCGGCGGTTCGACCCGCATGCCGCTCGTCAGGCAGCGCGTACAGGAGCTGTTCGGCAAGCAGCCCCACTGCAATCTCAACCCGGATGAAG
>Ga0224500_10001825_pt1 | contig 12136 bp, 12 predicted proteins | sample SF_Oct11_sed_USG_FD_168126 | JGI IMG/M metagenome (GOLD analysis project Ga0224500, IMG submission 168126) | Sediment microbial communities from San Francisco Bay, California, United States - SF_Oct11_sed_USGS_4_1 | ecosystem: Environmental > Aquatic > Marine > Sediment | place: USA: California... | reverse complement strand
GTCACGGGATCGACGCAGCGGGGAACTAGAATCCCGCCATGTGGTTCCTCAGCTCCAAGCCCCAGTCGATCCCGTCGCCTCAAGACGCCCTTCCGGGCCGCTCGCGACCCATCGTGACGCCCGGCAGCCATACCGTGCTCGACACGCCGATCGCCGGCCCGTGGCCCGATGGGACCCGCCTTGCGGTCTTCGGCCTGGGCTGCTTCTGGGGGGCCGAGAAGGCCTTCTGGCAGCTCCCCGGCGTCGTTGCCACGGCTGTCGGGTACGCGGGGGGCGCGACGCCCAACCCGACCTACCGCGAGGTCTGCTCCGGCCAGACCGGACATGCCGAGGTCGTCCAGGTTGCGTTCGATCCCGGGCGGGTCACGTACGAGGAGCTGCTCAGGGTGTTCTGGGAGCACCACGACCCGACCCAGGGCATGCGCCAGGGAAACGACCGGGGCACGCAGTATCGTTCGATCGTCCTGGTCACCGATGACACCCAGCGGGTCGCCGCCGAAGCCTCACGACGCGCGTACCAGGAGCGGCTGACGACCGCCGGCTACGGCCCCATCACGACCGAGATCGACGATCTCGCCGATTTCTTCTACGCGGAGGACGAGCACCAGCAGTACCTCGACAAGAACCCGGGAGGGTACTGCCCGGACCATTCGACGGGTGTCAGCTGCCCGATCGGAGTCGGCATCGAGGCATAGCGTCACGAGGCCCTCGCGACGATCACGAAGAACCCGAAGCCATGCCCTGGGCGCCGATGTCGGGTGGCGTCGGCCTCGACAATTTGGCGTCGAGCCAGTTTGTTTGTGCTACCCGAAGTCCGTCGGGCGTGTCGACGATCTCGAAGGTGAACGCCGACGTCCACCATCGGCCGCCGGCCTTGTTGCTCAAACCGCCAGTGACGATGAACCGGTCGCCTTGGTCCACAATCAATACCGGGTCGGTTACCCAGACGTGATCTTCGGGAAGGCCGAATTCCAAATGTGCTGCCATCTCGTCGCCGGTGTACCTAGTCGCGCCGTAGAGGTGGTAGCCGTCTGGGGTATACAGATCCAGGACGGATCCGTCACCGCGTTCGAGTGCCGCTCCCCAATCGTCCACCAGTTGGCTGACCTCGGTCGGGACGGTTGTGGATGATCGTTCGTTGCTGTCGCTACAGCTCGCGAACATGCCCGCACAGGCAAACGCTGCAAGAAGGATCGCGGCTGCTGCCCGCTTCATGGTCGCCTCCTCGTCTCGCGGTACGAACTGCGCGCGGTCCTACATCGAGGCGCTGGTGCCTCGGGTTTGCCCCGCCCCGAAGGACGCGCTGAGCCGGCGAAACCAAGACCGGTTCGGCGGCCACGGTCTGGGCCGCGTGTCGTCGCTTCCCGCGTACGGTGGCAGTCTCGACCCGGCTCCCGAGGCTGCCTAGAGGCTCAGGTCACGAAGTGGCCGAGTCGGCCCAGACGACTCGCCGCCGCAGCGCACCGGGGAGCGGGGCGATCCGGGGCCACTGGGAAGTGGCACCGGACGTCGACTGATGAAACGGGACCGATGGCACTTGTCCGTCCGGCCGCCGAGGCGGATGCTGTGGCACAGGCGTGGAGATGACGACGCGCGGTCCGAGTGGTGGCCGCCGGGGCCGCGTCGAGTCACTGGCGAACCCGACCCGCTCGTAGCTAGGAGTGGGCCATGGAGCACATGCGCGAGGAGATCCGGATCGAGGCGCCGGTCGAGCACGTCTGGCAGTTCATGTGCGACACGTCGCACTGGAGCGACTGGATGCCACGGGCGCAGTTCTCGGACTTCAGCGGGCCGGTGGACCAGGTCGGGACGACGTATCTCCAGACGATGAAGATGATGGGCGTCGAGTGGAAGGGCACGAGCACCATCGTCGAGGTGGAGCCGCTGAAGCTCATCCACGACCACACCGACGACAACGGCACGCAGGACACGTTCTTCCGGTTCGAGCCCGACGGCGACGCGACCAGGCTGATCGTCGAGGCCGACTACGAGATGCCGGGGCAGCTCCCCGGGTTCCTCAAGAGCCTCATGACCAAGGGTTACTTCGAGCGGCAGGGGCGCCACATGCTCGCAGACTTCAAGGCACTCGCCGAGGCGACAGTCGCCGTTCCCGCCTGAGGCGTGCGCACACGCTGTAGTGCCATGCAGAAGGCCCGCCCTACACGGGACGGGCCTTCCGGTCGGTCTTCCACACGACACTGATAGACGAGCTTCGGGACGTCGTCCGCCTCGCCGAGCTGACCCGGGAGGACCTGACTGAGCTCCAGCGCCGCGCCGCCCGGCATTGTCCGCGTCCGCGGAGGCGAAGGCCGGCTGGCTCCGCGGGATCGACACGTGGCTGGACGGATCCCGACCGCCACCCCGACCAGCCGGGACCTGGACGCAGGCAGGATCAGGTGTCGGCGAGACTCGCTGCCGCCCAGCGAGCCAGCTCGACGTCGGCGGATTCCGGCAGGCCACTCACGCCGATGGCGCCGATGACGTCACCGGCGACGACGATCGGGACCCCACCACCCCATCCCACGTACCGCGGGTCGCCGAAGTTGGTGATCGGGAACCCTTCCGTGCGGGACCGCTCCCCGAGGACGCTGGATTCGACCCGCTCGCGCGCCGCCGTGAATGCCTTGTGGATGGCTATGTTGATGGACGCCAGTCCGCATCCGTCGGTGCGGAGGAACGCGACGAGCTCACCGTGGGCGTCCACGACGGCCACCGCCGCCCCATCCCCCTGCGCGGCGAGTCGATCGCCGACCATGGCGACCAGGGCGCGGGCCTCGGCATGTCCGATCTCTCTTCGCTCAGGCATCACGGCGTCTCCTCGAAGGACAGGCTGGCGTCCGTCCAGATCCCGTCGGCGTCGCTCGACGCCACCGCCGCCTCGACGAAGCGCACCCCGATGGCCCCGTCGCGTTCGTTCGGGAACTGCCGTGCCAGTGGGTCCGCGTCCCGGCCGGTACGTCTCGCCGCGATCGCTTCGGCAGCGTCCGAGTAGATGTTGGCGAAGGCTTCGTGGAAGCCCTCCGGGTGCCCAGCGGCTACCCGGCAGGCGCGCACCGAGGCCGGCAGTGCCCCCGGCCCATTGGGGGTGTAGACGCGGACAGGTCCTTCGAGCGGCTTGAAGACCAGTCGCGTCGGCCGTTCCTGCTGCCACTCGAGGCTGCCCTTCGTTCCGGACACGCGGATCCGCAAACCGTTCTCCACCCCCGCGGCGGTCTGCGTGACCCAGAAGCTCCCGCGCGCACCGTTGTCGAAGCGCAGCATGGCGGCCCCGTAGTCGTCGACCGGGCGATCCGGGATCACGTGGCCGATCTCGGCGGCGACCTCGGCGACCTCGAGGCGGCTCACGAACCGAGCCAGGTTATGCGCATGCGTTCCGATATCGCCCATGACGAGCGACGGTCCACCACGCACCGGGTGATAGCGCCATGGCAGCCCGTCGGCCGGATCCGGATCCGACTCGTCTGCCTTGCCTCCCTGCACGTACTCCACCTGGACCAGCCTGATGGCACCGACCTGCCCGGCCTCGACGAGCGCGCGCGCCTGGCGCACCAGCGGATACCCGGTGTAGTTGTGCGTGAGGCAGAAGACCAGCCCGGTCGACCGGACCTTCTCGACGATGTCGAGGGCCTCGGCAAGCGTGTTCGTCATGGGCTTGTCGCAGATGACGTCGAATCCGCGATCCAGGGCGGCCAGCACGAACCGGTGGTGGCTGTCGTTCGGGGTCATGATGGCGACCACCTCGGCACCGCCCTCCCGCTCACGCTCGGTGTCGAGCATCGCGAGGGCATCGGCGTATGCCCGGGTGGGATCGATCCCCATGGCTGCGGCGGCCTTCCGGGATCGCTCGGGGTCGGATGACACCACGCCCGCCACGAGCTCGTAGCGGCCGTCGAGTCGAGCGGCCGTTCGGTGCGTGGCGCCGATGAAGCTGCCGGGCCCGCCGCCGATCACCGCCAGGCGAAGTGGGCGGCCAAGCATCTCGATGACCGGAGTGGCGTCCAAGGGGATCTCCTTCGATGGTTGCCCATCGTACCCACGATGGGAGACGACGTGGCCGGGCGCCCACGGGACCGGGCGACCGAGCACCGGCCGGGCGCCCACGGGACCGGGCGACCGAGCACCGGCCGACGACGCGGGCCGGGCGATCGAGAACCGGTACTCTCTCCCGAGCCAGCCGCGGCAGCGGCCCTAGCTACCCAGGTGAGTGCCATGACGCAGGACGCGGCTGATCGGCTGCACAGCGGGCTCATCAAGAGCTTCGTCGCGACCGTGCCCGATCGTGCAGGATCCTGGATCGTCCAGCGAGCCGGCTACACCGCGGTCCGTTGCCCCCCGATCCCGCTTCCCGGATTCAACGGCCTGTGGATCGACGGGCACCTGCCGAGCGACGAGCTGCCACGCGCGATCGAGCAGATGGAAGCCGTCGACGTGCCGTTCTGGCTGCTCGTCCGCGCCGGTTCGACGGGTCCGTTCGGAGAGACGGCCGCGATCCTTGGATTCGATCTCGAGGAATCGTTGCCGGGGATGACCCTCCAACCGGGGGCGCTGGTGGCCGCACATGACAGCGGGATCGCGATCCGGCGGATCACGGCGAACCAGCTGGACACGGCCATCGACATGGCCGCGGAGGCGTTCGAATCGCCCCGCTCGATCGCCGAAACGATGTTCTCCCGGATCGCTGCGATCCCGGGGTTCGCCATCTACGAGGCGAGCGTCGACGGCGTTCCCGTGTCGACCGCGACCAGCTGGGTCGTGGACGGTACCGTCGGGATCTTCAACGTGGCGACCCCCGCCGAACATCGGCGGCGCGGCTATGGCCGGGCTGTCACGGAGCGGGCGATCCGCGATGCGCTTGAGGCCGGTGCCGACCTGGCATGGCTTCAGGCGTCCGAACTCGGTGCGACGGTCTACCGCTCGATGGGGTTCCGGCAGGTCGAGGGATACGACGTCTACGGCCGGCCGGACGCGAGCGGTCATTAGCCACCCGGAACGGCTCGAGGCCTTCGACAGCGTCGCTAGAATGGCTGCATCGCCCCTTTGACGTGGAGCCCCAACGCGGTCGCGTGACGTCATGAGCCTCGAGATCACGGATATCCGAAAGCGCTTCGGCGACGTCCAGGCGCTCGACGGAGTCACCTTCGGTGTCGCCCCTGGCGAAGTCTTCGGATTCCTCGGCGCCAACGGCGCCGGGAAGACCACCACGATGCGGATCATCCTCGGGTTCCTGCGACCCGACACGGGCTCCGTGTCCTGGAGCGACCGACCCGTCGGGGAGTGGCCGCGGCGGACCTGGGGCTACATGCCGGAAGAGCGCGGGCTTTACCCGCGCATGGAGGTCCTCGAGCAGCTGGTGTTCTTCGCGTCGCTCTACGGCGTCTCGCGCAGCGAGGCGCGGCGCGACGCCGTCGATTGGCTGGCCCGCTTCCGGATCAGCGAGTACGCGAACCGCAAGGCAGAGAGCCTGTCGAAGGGCAACCAGCAGAAGGTCCAGTTCATCGCCACGATCCTGCACGAACCCGACGTGCTGGTCATGGACGAGCCCTTCGCCGGCCTCGACCCGGTCAACGTGGCGCTGCTGAAGTCAGCCTTCCTGGAGATGCGTGACCGGGGCAAGACGCTGGTCTTCAGCACGCACCAACTCGAACAGGCCGAGGAACTGTGCGACTCCGTCGCGATCATCGATCGTGGGCGCCTCGTCGCATCCGGAACCACCCGGGAGGTCAAGCGCTCCACCGGCCACCAGACCGTACGCCTGGCTACCTCGGGAGACGGCGACCTCGACTGGCTTGGCAGCCTGCCGGCCGTGCAGGTGACCCGCCCCGGCCGCGACTACACGGAACTCCGTGTGGCCGCCGGCGCCGATCCGCAGGCGGTCCTCAAGGCTGCCCTCGGCCGGGGCGACGAGGTGTTCCGGTTCGAGGTGGCGGATCCATCACTCGAGGAGGTCTTCGTCGAACGCGTGGGCGCCCTCGACGTCGAAGAGCAGACCCTGGCACCGACGTCCGAGGGCGGCACGCCATGAGGGACCTGCCCAACATCCTCGCCGTCGCCCGTCGCGAGTTCCTGTTCCGCGTGCGGACCCGGACCTTTGCCCTCGGGACGTTGATCCTGGTCATCGGCGTGGTGGCGATCGCATTCGTGCCGGTCATCGTGAGCTACCTGGACTCCGCCAACGAGGAGCCGACGATCGCCGTCTGGTCGTCGGAGACGGACCTGACGACCGACCCGGTCCGGACGCTGGACGCGCTGCTGAACGCCCCGACGGAAACGCAGGTGCCCGGGGACCCGACGGACCGGGCGTTCCGGGTCACGACGGTGGCCGACCTGGGCGCGGCTCGTGCCGCCGCCGACGAGGGCGATCTGACGGCCGTCCTGGCGATCGAGCGGGCACCCGACGATGGCCTGGCCTTCACGCTCTACACGAACGAACCGGCGGTCGGACGCGTCGTCCAGCTCGTCCGCCAGGCATCCACCACGATCGCGATCGCCGATCGGCTGGATCGCCTGGATGTCGACCCCGCGGACCAGGCGACGCTGTTCGCGCCGCCCGCATACGCCGTCGCCTGGCCCGATCCGGAACGCACGGACGCGCCCGAGGGACCCGTCGAGGAGGGCTCCAGCTATCTGCTGGGCTTCGGGATGACGATCCTCATCTTCATGATGATCATCCTGTATGGGAACTGGGTCGCCATGAGCGTCGTCGAGGAGAAGTCCTCACGGGTCATGGAGGTCATCCTCAACGCCGCCCGTCCGTTCCAACTGCTGGCGGGGAAGGTGATGGGGGTGGGTGCGGTCGCAGGCCTCCAATACCTGGCCATCCTTGGGGCCGGAGCGGTTGCCCTGCTCATCCAGGGGCCGGTCAGCGAGCTGGTGCTGCGGGGCGGCGAGGCCTCGATCGCGCTGCCGGAGGGGCTGACCATCTGGCTCCTGCTCGAATTCGTCGTGTACGGCGTCCTTGGCTTCACCCTCTACGCGGTGCTGTACGCCGCGGCGGGATCGCTGGTCAGCCGCCAGGAGGATGTCAGCCAGGTGGTCATGCCGATGGCCCTCATCTCCACGGCCGGCTACATGATCGCGGTCTACGCGGCGACCGGCCTCCTGGACATCCAATCGGGCGCCATCATCGTGCTGTCGCAGATCCCGTTCCTCAGCCCGTTCCTGATGCTCAGCCGCTCGGCGGCGGGTGAGGTCGCCCCGTGGGAGATCGCGCTGTCGATCGTCCTGCTGATCCTGGCCATCGCGGTCGCGCTGTGGATCGCGGGCCGGATCTATGCGGCCGGCGTCCTGCTCTACGGTCAGCGACCCGGCATCCGCACGATCTGGCGGCTGACCCGCTCGGGGATGTGACCGGTCCGGCTAGATACCCACGTTCTGGGGCAGGCTGAAGACCAGGAACGTCGTGACGAGATAGAACACGCTCGCGAGGGCCACCATCGCGACACGGACCCGGTAGCCTTTGAACTTCGTGCCCACGCCGGCGAAGAACAGCACGGACGCGAACAGGACGGCGAGCAGGACGAAATTGTCGCCGGTCTGGTTCGCCTCGCGAGCCTCGGCTGCAGAGTCCTCCGCCTTCCGCTCCAGCTCCTCCGCCAGAACCCTGGACGCCGGGGCGTATTCGGCCAGGGCGAACGGTGACCCGGGCGGGATCTGCCCGACCGGAACGGAGTCCAACCATGCATCGAAGGCCGGCTTGAACTCCGCGCGGAAGCGCTCCTCCCAGAACCCGGCGAGGTCGGCGTCCTGGGCTCGGCGAGCCTGGACCCAGGCCATGAAGACGGCGACGTCGATGTTCACCTGGGCGCCGTACTCGCTCGACGCACGCACGGATTCCTGGCGATTCGCTCCGGCTGAGGCGTAGGCGTTCGCCTGGACGCCGCTCCAGCGCGTGGACTGGTAGGCGCACCAGGCAGCCGAGATCGTCGCCAGTGCGAGCAGCAGCGCGGAAACCAACTCGATCCAGTCGGACTTGTCGAAGCGCTGGGCAACCGCATCCGCACGCGCTTCGGCGCGCTCGGCAAGGCTCATGTCGCCGGGATCACCAGCGGGCGCTGGATCGCTCTGGGACACCGAGGTCCTCCAGTTCGAGGATGACGGACAATGCTCAGTCTATCTGCGCCGTCGGGGCTCGGTGAGCACGATCCGGCAAGCTGGCGTCTGCCTTCGGAACGACTCGCCGGCTCCCCATGTGGATCCCGACGTCACGCCGTTCCGTCGCGGCTCGTCGGATACTCCGGCTATCGCGTGGAGGCTCGAGCCGTCGGCCCGCTCACCGGGACCGATCCGCGCCCGATCTCGCGATGTGCGCCATGCTGTAGCCCGACCACACCGCCGTCCTCCCGGAGCTCGAGTCGCCTTGTCCACCGCACCACGCTCGCATGCCCGACCGAACCGACCGCCGCGCACGGATCAGCGTGGACGCCGTTCCACCCTGGGATACCTGGCGGTCATCCTGTTCGTCTTCCTGGCCGGGCTCGGCATCATCGGCGCTATCTCGGTCGTCGGTGCCTATACGTTCCTGGCGGCCGACCTGCCCGACCCCGAACTCCTGACCCAATACCAGCTTCCCGAGGAGACGATCCTCTACGACAGGACCGGTGAAACGGAGCTGGCCCGGTTCGGCGAGTACAAGCGCGAGGTCGTCACGTACGACGAGATCCCGCCGATCCTGCTCGACGCCACGACGGCCATCGAGGACAAGACGTTCTGGGAGAACGCCGGCTTCGATCCGGTCGGCATCGCCGCCGCGGCCCTCGATTCCCTCCGCGGCGACAGCCGCGGCGCCTCCACCATCACGCAGCAGCTCGTCCGTGCCCGCCTCCTCGATCCGGAGCTTGTCCAGGACCCGGATCGAACGATCGAGCGCAAGCTCAAGGAGATCATCCAGTCCATCCGCGTGACCCAGGCCTTCCCCGGGCAGGAGGGCAAGCAGGAGATCATCACCGCCTACCTCAACCAGAACTACTACGGCAATCAGAGCTACGGCGTGAAGGCGGCCGTCCGCGGCTACTTCGGCAAGGATCTGGCGGACGTCACGCCGGCCGAGGCGGCGATCATCGCGGCCCTGCCGAAATCACCGTCGAACTACGACCTCGTGCGAAACGCGGTCGAGCAATGCCAGGTGCAGCCCGCCGACGGTGAGGAGTGCCCGGCCGGCGAGCGCCGCCTGGTGGTGCCCGGGGATACCAAGATCGTGATCCGCCGCGACACCGTCCTGGACCTGATGGCGGCGGGGGACCGGACCCCGATCTCGGGCGACGCCTTTCCCGCTCGCGTCTTCGAGGGCGCTAAGGGCGACGAGGTTGAGCTCGCGGGGCAGACCACCCCACGCTGGAAGGCGCCCCACTTCGTCTGGGCGGTACGCGACGAACTCACGACGAAGCTGTGCGGTCCGGACGCCACCACCTGCCCCGAGTTGGAGCAGGGAGGTCTGCGCGTCATCACGACCGTCGACCTCGAGCTGCAATCCATCGCCGAACGCTGGGTGAAACTGGCGGCCCGCGTTCCCCACCGGAAGGATCCGGAGGCAGCCGCCAAGGCGCTCGGTTTCGATGACTACCCGGACTGGGTGGCCAACCTCGAGGGCAAGAACCTGCGCAACAGCGGGTTGGTCGCGCTCGACTACCAGACCGGTGAGCTCGTCGCGTACGTGGGCTCGGCCGACTACTACTCGACCGCCGGCAGGCCCGAGTTCCAGCCCCAGTACGACGTCGTGGGCCACGGCTACCGCCAGCCGGGCTCCGCGTTCAAGCCGTTCAACTACGCCATCGGGATCGAGGATCGGACGTTGACGGCTGGGTCGATGTTCATGGACAGCGCGACCGACTTCGGCGGTGGGTACACCCCGAGCAACGCGGACAACCTGGAGCGGGGACCGGTCCGGGTGCGCAAGGCGCTCCAGTTCTCCCTCAACATCCCGTCCGTCAAGGCCATGGCCCTGAACAGCCCGGAGCACGCCTTCGCCAAGGCCCAGGATTTCGGCCTGACCTTCCAGTCCGAGACGACGAATGCCGGACTGAGCCTCGCTCTCGGCGTGGCCGAGACGCGCCCCGTGGATCTGGTCACCGGCTACGGCACCCTCGCGAACGAGGGCCGCTACATCGGACACACCACGATCCTCGCGGTAAGGGATCGATCCGGCGTGGACGTGGTCGACCCCTACGTTCCCCCGGCCGGCGAGCAGGCGGTCAGCCCCCAGGCGGCCTTCATCGTCACCGACATCCTGCGCGAGAACACGGTCCGCAGGGTCAACCCGTATTGGGGGCGCTTCCAGATCCGGGACGAGAACGGCGACTATCGTCAGGCCACGCTCAAGACCGGCACGAATAACGACGCCAAGGACCTCAACGCGTACGGGTACATCGCGGCCCCGACGGAGGAAGGTCGCGCCGAGGGCGCCTATGCGCTGACCGTCGGCGTCTGGAACGGCAACAGCGACAACACACCCGTGTCGACGCCGAATCGACCCGTCTTCTCGATCGACGTGTCGACCTACGTGTGGCAGGGCTTCCTCAAGGAGGCGACGGCGACGTGGCCGCTGACGACCTTCAGCCGCCCGGACACCGGCCTGGATCGGGTCGCGATCGATCCGTTCACGGGCCTGCTCCCGGGACCGGGCGCCGAGGGCGTCAACGAATGGTTCCTGTCGGGAACGGCACCCGGCCGTGCGCTCGACCAGGGTCTGTGCGGCGAGGCGGTCATCCAGACGGTGGGCCTGGAGACGGGTTTCGCGAATTGGATGGAAGCCAGCCGCGACTGGCTCCGCAGGGCGGACCGGGGCCCCGGGACCGCGGGCGGTCCGGACCGAACACGCACGTCGTACTTCTACAACAACAGCTTCAACCCATATGGTCGGTCGTGGGGCGCCTTGGTCGACGGGAACGGCTGCGGTGAACCCAGTCCTTCGCCATCCTGCTTCATCATCCCGACCCCGGACCCCAGCGGCGTGATCCCGTCCTTCGTCCTGCCCTCGCCGTCCGGCTCCGAGCCGGTCCCGCTCCCGTGTCCGACACCGACGCCGTCGCCCAGCCCGTCCCCTTCGGTGGACGCCAGCCCGAGCCTGGAGCCATCCCCGACCCCGCCACCGGCCACCCAGCCGCCGACACCCACCCCGAGCGCACCCCCGGTGCCGTCGGCGACGCCCGCTCCATCCACGCCGCCGACGTCGCCGCCGAGCGCCAAACCGAGCGCGTCGGCGCCCGTCGCACCCTCGACCGCCGTACAGTCCAGCCTTCCCTGAGCTGCCCGGCAGCGGCGGCTCGCAGCCCGTAGCATCTCGTCCGTGATCATCCGTCTCGCCGACGTCGTCGTCCGCCGCGCCGGCCGGAGCATCCTGGGCCCGGTCGACTGGCAGGTCGAGGATCGCGAACGCTGGGTCGTTCTGGGGCCGAACGGCTCGGGCAAGACCACCCTGCTTTCGGTCGCATCGATGAACCTTTGGCCGACGACCGGGACCGTGGATCTGCTGGGCGAGCGCTATGGCCGGACCGACTCGCGCGAGCTGCGCCGGCGCGTCGGCTATGCCGGCAGTTCCGTCGAGGCCCAGATGCGCCCGGACCTGACGCCCCGGACCTTGATCAAGACCGGCCGCAGCGGCGCGTTCGAGCCCTGGTGGCATGTCTACACGGACGCCGATGACGAGCGCGCCGCGGAACTCGCCCAGCGTCTCGGCCTGGCGGACCACGTCGACCAGCCGTTCGGGACGCTGTCCGCGGGCGAACGCCGGCGAACCTCGATCGCCCGAGCCCTCATGCCCGATCCGGAAGTCCTTCTGCTGGACGAACCCACCGCAAGCCTGGACCTGGCCGCCCGGGAATGGCTGCTGCACGACCTGGAGCGCCTGGCGACGGACCGGCGGCTCCGCGCCATCGTCCTGGTCTCCCATCACCTCGAGGAGATCCCGGCCGGCTTCGACCGCGCCCTGGTCATGGCTGCCGGCCGGATCCTTGCCGCCGGGGATCTGGCCTCGGTGCTGCGCGACGACATCCTGACGGCGGCCTACGGTCTGCCTCTCACCGTGGACTACCGGGCGGAGCGGTGGTCGGCGCGCCTGCGGCGGTGAATCGCAACAGCGGCCGGCACGTCGTCGCGCCCCCGGCCGGCGACCGACACGCGAATGACATCTGACGGGTGCAGC